>VFQT010002006.1_pt1 | contig 22242 bp, 19 predicted proteins | sample 3512381 | NCBI WGS metagenome assembly VFQT01 (sample SAMN10412376, study PRJNA504923) | tailings metagenome | isolation source: Relicate 2 Philex TSF3 active mining site | place: Philippines: Tuba, Benguet | collected 2017-08-29
GCCAACAGATGAGCAACAAAACTGGTGCAAAACGCCAAAAATGACGAAAAATGACAGTTGGTCTAAAAACGCGAAAACCCTTGACTAGCAAGGGTTTCATTTATTTTTTGTTATTGATGGTTATCGTTGATTTTCGGCGTTTATTTGCCGATACAAAACTTACTGAAAATGGAATGCAAAATATCATCGGCGGAGACTGCGCCGGTGATGCTGGCCAAGTGATACAGGGTGTTGCGGATGTCAATGGCCAATAGATCACTGGTGAGCTGGGCACTCATGCCGCGTTGCACTTCCTGTAAAGATTGTAAAGCCTGCCCCAAAGCCTCGTGGTGACGGGCATTGGTGACTATGGTGTCTTGACCTTGCAACTCTTCTTGAAAATGGTAACTGAGCTGGGCCTTCAAAGCTTCTAATCCTTGCTTCTCTTTGGCGCTGATGCGAACCTGAGGACAGGCCTCCCAGGCAATCTGGGTATCGGCTGCCTGATCTTGCTTGTTCATGACCAACAATACATTGGACTCTGGACGGCGTACTGCAGAAATCTGCTTCCACTCTGCTTCCATTTGGTCTTGAGAACAATTTCCTCCATCAACCATCCACAAGATCATTTCTGCATGTGAGGCTTTCTCCCAGCTGCGCTCAATGCCCATACGCTCAATGGTATCCTGGGTTTCACGGATTCCTGCGGTATCAATCAACCGAAATTGGACTCCGCCCAAATGCAATATCTCTTCTACGGTATCGCGGGTGGTCCCTGCGATATCACTGACAATGGCCCGCTCTTCATTCAACAAGGCATTCAACAAGGTGGACTTCCCTGCATTGGGTGCGCCAACAATGGCGGTGGGTATGCCGTGCTTGATGGCATTGCCCAAGCGAAAACTCTCGCGCAATCGAATAATGACCTTTTCTATTTCGGCCAACAATTTTTGCAAGGCACTTCTATCTGCAAACTCAACATCTTCCTCTGCAAAATCCAACTCCAATTCCAACAATGACGCAAACTGAATCAACTTCTCTCGCAGGCCGTCGATCTCCTGAGAGAATCCACCTCGCATCTGGTGAACGGCTTGCTTGTGCGCCGCTGCGCTTTCCGCCGCAATCACATCACCAACCGCTTCCGCACGACTCAAATCCAACTTGCCATTCAAATAGGCACGCATGGTATATTCTCCCGGTTGTGCCATACGACAACCCTGCTCTACCAAAACCTGCAACAATCGCTGTTGAATGTACCGCGAACCATGCACCGCTATCTCCACAACATCTTCGCCCGTAAAGCTGGCAGGCCCCTGAAAATAAGTCAACACGGCTTCGTCCAAAATCTGATCTCCATCCATGATGGCCCTGAATTGAGCTACACGAACTTTGGTTTCATTCAAAGGCTGTCGTACTATTTTCTGGGAAATACTCCACGCATTGGGGCCACTGATCCGCACCACTGCAATCCCTCCGACACCTTGTGGTGTGGACAATGCGCAAATGGTTTCGGTGGTTGAACTCATACTGCAAAGATATCGCGTTACAGCAATGAATTTTCATTCATCTTCTGTGACCATTTTATTGGGTTTTGAAAGATGTAATGGACGATCCTTTTCAATTCATCTTGATTTCTAATGACCCGATCATAATATCCCCTTTGCCAAAATTTAATGGGGCCTGAAATCATTTGTAATTTACATGGGTGGTTCACTGAATGTTTCGGGGCGAATGTCAATTCGCTTGTGTCTGCAGCACATTCCTCGTCGCATGCGTTCGGGGCGAATGTCAATTCGCTTGCGACCGGATCTGATACTTCTTGACTTGCATTCGGGGCGAATGTCAATTCGCTTGCGACCGTATCAGATACTTCGTGACTTGCATTCGGGGCGAATGTCAATTCGCCCCTACGCCAATGCAATTCGTTCTTTGAAATATATTCCAATACTTGAACGGTTGTTGCACTTTTAAAACCACGGATGATAGAACCAATGGTATTTTTGGGTGAACTAAATTTTACGTCATCATTTAATGATTGAATGGGAAATTTAATCTCAATAATCCCATGAATATGATCTGGCATTATTACGTATTCATGCAATTTGACATTCCTTCGTTTTTTATTTGTTGCTTGCCACTCCTGAGCAATGATTTCACCAATCGGACTCAATTTCATTCTACCTTCCTTCACCTCTCCCATCCATCGTAATCGATTTTGACAACAAAGTGTAATGAAATAAAATCCCGCGCTGCTATAATCATGGTTCTTCCATCTGATAGAACTCCTACTTTTCAGAGCATTTTTCAATTTCGGTTTTGGCATTTATATTTTTAATCCAAAATTGTATTTAAACGCCACAAGTTCCAACACATAAATTATTTGAAATCGACATAATTTATATCGTAGGGGCGAATTGATATTCGCCCCGCATATGTCCAATCAAATTTGACCTGGATTATTTCAAATTCATTCACAAAAAAAACGAAAGGGCTAATTGACATTCGCCCCGAAAACGTTTCTATGGTTTGGGTTGAATGTCGATTCCATGGTTACTGTATATGATTTCTGATCAAATCAATCCGGGGCGAATGTCAATTCGCCCCTACGGGATGGGGATGTATTGTCAATTTGTTTCGGGGCGAATGTCAATTCGCCCCAGTGATTCTCACGGTGCCAAACGGGCCTTGAACCACTCAAAATCCTCATTGACTTTGTAGACAATGCGATCATGCAAGCGTCCTGGACGGCCCTGCCAAAATTCAAAATAATGCGGTACGATGCGGTAGCCTCCCCAATGTGGCGGCCTTGGAATCACCTGTCCTTCAAATTGAGCAGTATACTTTGCGACGTTCTCCTCAAGCGCTTCCCTGGTGCGCATCTCCTGGCTCTGAGGTGATGCCCAAGCTCCAATTTGACTCTCTCTGGGTCTTGAATGAAAATAGGCATCACTTTCCTCTGCGCTCATTTTTTGCACCACACCCAACACCCTTACTTGCCTTTCCAAAACATTCCAAAAGAAATTTAAACTCACCTTCGGACTATTGGCCAACTGCTTTCCTTTGTCACTTTGATAGTTGGTATAAAACACAATTCCTCTGGTATCTACCTCACGCAACAACACCACTCTAGCATGCGGAAACCCTGTCTCATCCACCGTACTCACAACCATGGCATTATAATCCTGAATTTTCTCCTGCTCTGCCTCAGACAACCAATGTTTCAATTGATTGATGGGATGCGCCAAGGCATCTTCCTCCAACAAGATTTGACGATCGTAATTCTTTCGGGTGTAATACAGATTTTCCATATTGCTAATGTCTGTCAGAATCGATGAAACAATGCTGATATATTTCAGTCAATCGCGCTGCATGATCTTCGGGATGATGAAATTGAAGGATTCTTTTCACTGCTCGTCTACCCTTGGCTTCCATTTCATTGGGATTGTCCAATATCTTGACCAACTCCTCCTCCATTACTGCAACCAAATGCGCACTCACTTCAGACTTTCTTTCCTCAGGAATCTCTTTCCACTCCCCCCACTCATTGGTCTCATGATTTAACCGCCATCCGCAATCTGCTCGATTGATTTCCGGAAGTGATCGAATATTGGTACTCAATACAGGACAACCATTGGCTTGCATTTCCAAAACACTGTATCCATAGGTATCTTGCCATGTGGGCAATAATCCCAAATGACTTTTTTGCATCAAATCCAATACCTGGTCATTGGACAATTGAGGATACCAAGTAATCCAATCCTGGGTAGACAACCATCGCTTATCTTCAGATAATTGAGCATCCGTAATTCCAGGCCATCCGGATTCAACATCCAATGAGGAGACAATGGTCAGATGTATGGGATACTTTTTGCGCAAGTTATCCAAGGCATGAACCATTTCCTGCCCCCCCTTTCGGTAGAATGCTCGACCCACAAAAAGCAATTGTATCTTCCCGCTCCAATCCCTAGGCTCGTAGGGTTTAGCAGCCTGTGGTGGATGCAAAACCATTATTTTTCCTTCAATCAATCTTCTGTATTCAGGGAAATATTCTAAGACTTGTTCCTGTATGTCCCTTGTACTTTGAGACAATGCAATCAACGCTTTACAAGATGGCTTGGCCATGGCATCCAAGGCTTTGTGAATGCTCGGATTCACCGTTAGCAGTTGCAAAGTAGCCGGATCTTTGAATCCTGATTTCATTTTATTGAAATAAGGCAAGACGGTTTCAAAAGTGGTTATCCAAGGGGTTTGGCTATAACTCACGCTATTGAAAAAATGCATCCCATCCACACCAGCAGGCAAAAGTGATTGGTATTGATAGTAATCTGAATCAAACAATGGTGAGCGACCTCTTTGCATCAACCAAAAATTGATCTTGTTCAGATAAGCGTAAAAATTATATGGGCTTATGTTTATGTATTCTGCTTTGGAAACACGACCAATGATGTTTCTTTTTTCTGGATAATTGTTTCCGGTATAACCAATCTTCATATCAAGATTGCATAATGGCCGCAGCATATCGCTCCCAACTCATCATGGCCGTTTTTTGTTTTACATTTTCCCGAGAAATGGGCTCTTCCAGAAACTTCAACATCACTTTGGCCATGTCGTCCACATCCGAATCATTGGCCAAATAACCGTTGAAGCCATCAGTAATGGTTTCCGGAAAATGTCCAACACGAGTGGCCAACAATGGCAATGCAAAATTGTAACCAAGCGACTCAATCCCACTTGGGGTTGCTGTCCTATAAAACAACAACACTGCATCACTGACTTGAAAAAAAGGAGGCACTTCCTCGTTACCGATGAAACGATTCACAACGTGACAATCCTTCTCAATGCTCAATTTTTGAATCCATTCCAAAGGCTGGTCCTCTCGTTCATCATCCTTTTTATTGAGTAAAATGCGCTTGGCCCAACCAAACAAAGTTTGTTTGAAACGTGTACTCCATTTGGTTTGATCCAGGGTGTTCCAGAATGATTCTCCTGCAATGAGCAAACTCACATCATCTCTCTGCTCCCTGACCTTCGCAAAAGCTTGAATGGCTTGATCCAAACCTTTGTAACGTCTGATAAATCCAAAGAATAAAAAAACATGTTTCTTCAATCCCCATTCTTCTTTTAATTTTTCAATGTCCAAATCAGGCTGAGGCTTGAACAAATCATAAATGGGATGAAACAACTTAATGACCGTGTTGTTTGAACGATCGCCATGCTCCGTCAAATGAAACGACTTGTTAGGAAATACATTTTGCAATTCCTCATAAGTTTTCAAAGCGTGAACAATAATGGTATCCGCCTTGCCCAATGCCCATTTGGTAAGGACTTTATCAATTGCCGAATGCTCCTTCTGTTGCACAAAATGAACATCAAAAATAACTTCGCAAAAACCCTTTAACGCCTTTGCAATAAAATACAACGGCAGACCTTGCAAGGCTATGCTCCATTGAAAAATGACTTTATTCGCTTTGAGTAACTTGATTTTCTGAACCGTCTCTCTCCAAGTCAACGGATTGTTGTAATTGGTCACATAATGTACTTGAACATTTGACCCCTGCAACAAATCAGATTTACTCGATTTGTCTACAAATTCTCTGGGAATAATGGCGGGATACTGTTGCGTCCATGAAACAATGTGCACCTCGCAATCGCCGCGTTTGTCCAAAGCCAAGGCCAGTGAAGTATTGTAATTCTGAATCCCTCCTTTGAATAAAGGACCAGGACCAAAACACACCACTACTTCTTTACTCATGCATTCAATTGTTTCAGTGCTGCCTCATACACCCTTCTCATTCCTTCTTCGGTTGAAATTTTGGCTTTCCATCCCAATTTCTCTTCTACAAAAGACATATCGCAATAGCGGGAATGAACACCAACTGGCTTATCCAATAAAGGCTTGATGGTAGGCTCATAACCCGCGAATTGACAGAACAATTGAATGATCTCTCTAAAGGATGTGAGCTTACCCATTCCAATGTTGATGGCTGTTCCGTCATGTATGTGGTCCATGGCCAATAAAATGCAATCAATCACATCATCGATGTGGACAAAATCACGACCTTGGTGACCACTGCCCCACACCTCAAATGGATCTTCTCTGCGAGCTGCTCTGGCTGCAATGGCAGGAACAGGATAGGTTAAATCTTGGTCTTCACCATAACCACTAAATGGACGAATACAAGTCACCTTTAGACCGTAATGTGAAGCTGCAATCTTGGCCAAAAATTCGCCCGTTAGTTTGCTCCAACCATAGGTCATATCTGGCTCGCCCATTTTCTTGAAATTGATGTCACTCTCCTTCAGAGCAATCGCACCATCAACGGTTTGCAAGTCCACCGGATAAGCCGCGGAGGAGCTGGGGTACAACAAACGCTCCGGTTTATAATTCACAGCCCAATAAAACATTTCTGCGTCAATGGCCAAATCCAAGGCCACCACCATGGGATCTCCATCAATCTTAGCGCGCCCACCCACAATGGCAGCAAAGTGAAAAACATCTGCGATGCGATCTGTATCAAAGGGGTAATCCTCTGAAAAATGCTGAGGATTGTCCATCAAACGGCGCATCACTTTTAAAGCATCATCATGAATAAACAATGCTCGTGAATCGTACACCACATAATCCTCACCCCTTACCGCAGTCTCATGACTCAACCAAGTGTCCGGATGGGTTCCCACCATCAAGTTGTCAATAAAAACAACTTGATCTTCCGTTGTATTCAAAATTCGTTTTACCATATTGCGACCGACAAAGCCGCAACCACCGGTTACCAAATGTGTTTTTACATTCTCCATTTCAGTCTGCAAAATACGAAGGTTTCATTTACTTTTGAAGCCGAGATGAACGAGTTTTACGCAGCCATATATGAATTGGTAAAAGTGATTCCAAAGGGAAAAGTCACCACTTACGGAGCCATAGCTGCGGCATTGGGAAAGCCCAAAGGAGCCAGGCTTGTAGGATATGCAATGAATGCCTGTGATAAAAGTTTACCTGCTCATCGTGTGGTGAACAGAAATGGATTGCTCACAGGAAAAGTTCACTTTCCAGGCCCTGAGGAAATGGCCAATCGTTTAAGAGCGGATGGGCTAATCGTTGACGGAGACCAAATCATTGATTTCGAAAAACACTTTTGGGATCCAGCTGAGGAGTGGTCTTCAATGTAATGAAAGGTTCAACCACTGTTGCATATTCTTTGACTTTAGTCCTTTCCAAAGCCCCCATGCGGAAAATCCGCCCATCAACCAACCCATTAGAACATCTGTCAGATAATGCACCCCAAGATACATTCTAGAGTATCCAATCAAGAGAACCCAAATGGTCAAGAAGATGGTCCAAAAACGATGAATGGGTCGTAGGACCAAGATGAAGAACAAGGCCACTGCCATGGTGTTGGCCGCATGACTGGAATAAAAACCAAACTGTCCTCCCTTGTAATCATGACCGTTGTTGTCTTTGACAAAATGTAAATATCCTTCTAATATTGGATCATGGCTGGGACGAAGTCGTTCCACCATGGGTTTAAAAATTGTTGAAGCCAATTGGTCATTGAAAAGAATCAATAATCCGAAGCAAATAAGCACTTTCCAAACAGACAGTTGAAAGCGACGAAGTAAAACAAAAATCATGACCAGATAAAGCAAAAAACTTGCATCACGGTAACTAATCCACCACATAAAACGATCCATCCCAGCAGAATGATACTGGTGAATGAAGGCAATAATAGATTGGTCGATAGACATGATTTACTTTTCCCCAAACATTTCTTCAATCAAATGACGATAATTCTCCAAGATGCGCTTGCGCTTCAATTTCAATGTAGGCGTAATCTCCCCTTTGTTGATGGAGAAGGGCTCCTTTACTATTTGAAAAGATTTTACTTGCTCCCATTTTCCAAAACGAACATTGATTTTCAAAATGTCTTGCCATATCAATTCTTTAATGGTCTCATGATGTAGCCATCCATCACCATAGTCTTGGGCAATGCCCTTTTGACGTGCAATCTCAGCCAAGGCCAAACGATCAGGAACGACCAATGCACCAGGGAATTTTTGATTCTCCCCAATGACCATGCATTGCTCAATGTACAACGACTCTTTCAAAGCGTTCTCCAGAACCTGCGGCGCAACATACTTCCCACCACTGGTTTTGAACATTTCTTTTTTTCGATCCGTAATCACCAAAAAGCCATCTCTGAATTCTCCGATATCGCCCGTATGAAACCAACCGTCCTTGATGACCTCAGCCGTTAGATCCGGCTGTTTGAAATAACCTAACATCACATTAGGGCCTTTGACCGTTATCTCGCCATCCTCCATGATTTTGACCTGTACTCCATCTATCAGTTTACCTACCGATCCAATACACAACATATCCTCACCACGAACCGTATTCACCGTTACAACAGGGGAAGTTTCCGTTAAACCATATCCTTCCAAAACCGTCATTCCAGCTGCATTAAAAAAACGAGCCAACCGCGGCTGCAAAGCTGCACTACCCGATGCGATGGCTCCTATTCGCGTCAATCCCAAAGCTGCTCTGACCTTGCTAAATACGAGCTTATTGGCTAGCCCTAATTGTAAACGATACGAGAATGATTTACCAGAAGGCTCCCATTCTAAAGCCAAGTTCAAAGCCCATTGAAACAGTACTTTTTTAATACCCGTATTGGCCAAACCTTTCTGAACAATTCCATCGTACACTTTTTCCAACAACCTTGGTACTGCGGTGAATACATGAGGCTGACAGTGATTCAAATCCTCTTTGATGTTCTCCATATTGGTCATGTAAATGGTCACCCCATTCAACATGTACAAATAGTGTAGCATGCGCTCAAATATGTGACAACAGGGTAAGAAACTCAACGAAACAGAATTGCCCTTTTCCAACAGTGGCAAACGAGGATCGGACGCGACAACATTGGTAGCAATATTCTCATGGCTTAGCATCACCCCTTTGGGCAGACCTGTGGTTCCGGAGGTATAAATGATGGTGGCCAAATCATTGACCACTACTTTATTCCTTCGAGATGTTAATTCCTCTATTCGCTTGTTGTCCTTTAAAGCAATGCTATTCCATTTGGGCACATTGTCCACCGCATCAAATGAAAACACTTTGGGTTGAGCCGTTAAACGAGGATAAATGGCTTTTACTTTCTCATACAAAGCCACGTCGGACAGAAAAATCAACTTGGCTTCAGAGTGATTCAAAATATATTCGTAATCGGTCTCTGTCATGGTAGGATAAATGGGAACATCCACCGCACCTATTTGGAGGGCTGCGTGATCCACAATATTCCATTCACAACGATTGTATGAGGTGATAATGGCTATGCGATCTCCGCTTTCTATGCCCAATTCGAGAAGGCCTTGAGCCATCTCTTCCACTTGTTGAATAAAAGACTCAGTGGAGATAGACTCCCAATGGTTGTCCTTTTTGGTAACAATCATTTCCGACAATGGATAGTGTTCCATTTGGTGGTACGGAAAATCAAATAAACGTGTTGGTTGCGTCATATTGCGAATATAACCAAAACGGATTAGACAATTTTTAGCAACACAATCAAATGTGTTTTAACTGCTCGGAGATATAGGCTTTAATTTCACCCCATTGAACATCGATATACATTCGCGGACTTAACTCTAAATCAGCATCCTCGAAATAGCTCAAACTTTTTAAAACCATAAATACAGAACCATCCGGATACTTATCATTATAAAAGCCTAACACTTCACTCAAAGAGTAACGTTGTAATATAAAGTACAAATCAATAAAATCCTTTTTACTACCTCTTCCGGAAATTGCGTTCAATTTCATTGCTGCAATATCCTTATCTGAGGCCAGCCGCACTTTGTTGCTTTGAATAACAGGTCCAATCCATGCGTATTGATAAGAAACCAAATCAACTTTAATATCATTGACAGAGCAAACCAAAATGTTCTCTGATTTCTTAATCAATTGAACACTGCCTAGTAACGAAAGTTTAGAAAGGAAAAGATCTTCATTCAAGGGCTGATTTCCGAAGAAATCCAAATCAATTGAATCTCTGTGACCGTATTGAAGCGCCAACGAAGTACCACCTACCAGAACAAATGAATCAAAAGTTGATTCATTCATTATGTTGGCTAACAATTCCAGAAGTTCGGGCTTGACAGTTGCTGTGTGTAACATCTGAATTGACTTTTATCGATGTTTAAAACCAAAGCTAAATAGGCGTGAGTCCTTTTATCCAACGTTCTCAAATTGGTAACAACCTCAACAATTTCCTCTCTGGAATACAATTTCTTAATCAGCTCCCAATCTCTCAAAAAACCAAACTCCACTACTTTAAAAATGATTTGAGATTTATGCTGACTTAGGTTGATTTGCGTCAAATCAATATCCCAAAATAAGTGATTAGAGAATTGATTTAGGACTTCTTGATTCATGAATCAAAAATAGAATAAATAAAGCTTCTAAATTACTTCAACTCATCTTTTAAGAATCTTCCCGTATGACTGGCTTTGATTTTAACCAACTCTTCTGGCGTTCCTTGACCAACAATCATACCTCCCCCCTCGCCACCATCGGGTCCTAAGTCCACGATGAAATCCGCTACTTTGATCACATCCATATTGTGTTCAATAACAACCACCGAATTTCCTCTGTCTACCAATCGATTCAGCACGTTAATCAACATCTCTACATCTTGAAAATGCAGACCAGTTGTGGGCTCATCCAAAATATAGATGGTATTTCCCGTATCTCTTTTGGACAACTCTGTACTCAACTTCACCCGTTGGGCCTCTCCCCCACTCAATGTGGTGCTGTGTTGTCCCAAAGAAATATACCCCAAACCAACGTCATGCAATGTCTTGAGGGTATTGTGAATATTCCTATGATTTTCAAAAAACAAAACACCTTCCTCAACTGTCATATCCAAAACATCTGCAATGCTTTTTCCTTTGTACTTCACTTCCAGAGTCTCTCTGTTGTATCGCTTTCCATTGCAAGACTCGCATTCCACCATTACATCTGGAAGAAAATTCATTTCAATCACCTTGACTCCCCCGCCCTTGCAGGTCTCACAGCGTCCACCACTTACATTAAAACTAAATCGACCCGGCTGATAACCCCTGATCTTGGATTCCGGTAACTGAGCAAAGAGTTGTCTAATATCGGTGAAGATACCCGTATAAGTGCTTGGATTGGATCTTGGCGTTCTACCAATGGGGGATTGGTCAATCTCCACAACCTTGTCCAAATGTTCCAATCCTTTGATTGTTTTATAAGGCAAAGGCTTTCTTTGGTTATCATAAAAATGATGCGCCAAAATGGGATACAACGTATGATTGATTAAACTTGATTTTCCCCCACCACTCACGCCAGCGATACAAGTGAAAGTTCCGAGTGGAATTTTTAGGTTGACGTTTTTAAGATTGTGGCCTCTGGCCCCTAAAAGCTCCAAATGCTTTCCATTTCCTTTCCGACGTTTTATAGGAACTTCTATTTTACGTTTCCCACTGAGGTATTGACCGGTAACACTTTTTCCCTTAAGATGCTCTTTCGGGGGACCTTGAGCGACAACCTTACCTCCATGAACTCCGGCATGCGGACCAATATCAATGAGGTAGTCGGCACTCAGCATCATGTCCTTGTCATGCTCAACCACCAAAACACTATTGCCCACATCACGCAGTGCTTTCAAACTATTGATCAATCGCTGATTGTCACGTTGATGCAACCCAATGCTGGGCTCATCCAAGATGTACAACACGCCCACCAATTGCGCACCAATTTGCGAGGCCAAGCGAATGCGCTGTGCTTCACCTCCACTCAACGTCTTAGAACTTCTGTGCAAGGTGAGATAATCCAACCCCACATCCATTAAAAAACGCAATCGGTCTTTGATCTCCTTTAGCGGCTCTCGGGCTATCTTCAATTGCCTTTCATTCATCGCTTCATGCGCAGTTTCCATCCATTGCGATAACAACTTCAGGTCCATGGCCGCCAACTCATAAATGTGCTTTCCATTGATCTTAAAATACAACGCTTCTTTTTTCAACCGCGCACCTTGACATTCAGGACAATTGACCTTGTTCATGAAACTCTCCGCCCATCGCCTGATGGAAGGACTGGCATCATCTTCTGCTTGTTTTTCGATGAATGCGATGATGCCGTCATAGCGCGTGCGCATGCTTTGGCCATTGTTCAATGTAACTACTACTTCATCGTCGGTTCCATAAAACAAGACCTGAATAGCATCTTTGGGAATGTCCTTGATGGGGGTAGTAAGTCCTACCTCATAACCTTTTAATATGGACTCGATCTGTTGAAATATCAAAGTCTGTTTGGATTCTCCCAACGGTGCAATCCCTCCCTTTTTGATGGACACTTTGTCATCTGGAACAATTTTCTTCAAATCAATTTCCGCGACACTGCCCAATCCATTGCAATGGGGACATGCACCATATGGACTATTGAATGAAAATAAATTGGGTTCAGGTTCTGGATAGGAGATTCCGGATGTGGGACACATCAGAAACTGGCTGTAATGCTGTAGTTTCAATTTTTCATCCTCTATTGGAGCAACCATCATCGAACCCTTTCCCATTTTCATGGCCAAGCGCACAGAATCCTTCAAACGGGTATCCGGTTCATTGCCGGCCAAGCGGTCAATGACAATCTCGATATCATGAATTTTGTACCGATCCAATTTCATTCCCTTCGTCAATTCCACAATCACTCCATCAACTCGGGCTCGGACAAATCCCTGTCGCATGAATTGCTCAAACAGCTCTCGATAATGTCCTTTGCGACCCTTGATTATGGGCGCAAGCAAAACAATCTTCTTGCCCTTGAAGGCTTTTTTAATACGGTCAATGATCTCCTCTTGGTTGTATTTTACCATAGGTAAACCAGACACATGGCTGTATGCCGTGGAAGCTCTGGAATAAAGCAAGCGAAGGAAATCGTAAATCTCCGTTATGGTACCTACGGTTGATCTCGGATTTTTTGAAACGGTTTTCTGCTCAATGGATATAACGGGCGACAAGCCATTGATCTTGTCCACGTCAGGTCGTTCTAGCTCTCCTAAAAACTGGCGCGCATAGGCATCAAAAGTCTCGATGTAACGTCTTTGACCTTCTGCATATATTGTATCGAAAGCCAATGAAGACTTTCCGCTTCCGCTTAGTCCCGTAATCACAACCAGCTCATCCCTTGGGATAATCAGGTCAATATTCTTCAGGTTGTTTTCTCGTGCCCCTAAAATCTCAATGTACTCTTTCTCCATCAATCTGAAAACAACTAGAACGACGCTTTGTTTTTAGGAAACTTTCACCAATATCCCTTCCATCACAGAAGCTGCAACTTCAGCACTGTCTGCGGATTTGGTTAAGGTTGTAATGATTTCTTTAATCTTTATTTTTTCGATGACATCACTTTCTTCGTTGAACAAGACAACCAAAGTTTCATCTCTCAGCTCTTCTGCGCGTTTCTCGTTGTTCCTGATTTCAGCAATGCATTTTTGAACATGATCAGAATAATACATTTCAGGAAGTTCTCCCACAATTTGATTCAATGAATCACATTGCTCTTGAATAAGCTTTGCGATTGCAATCATATTGGGATGAATTTGACGTGGCTTGTACAAGTTGATTTTTTTGGCAGCACTGTGCATAAAATCCGCTACATCATCCAAAACCACAGCCAACTCATAAATATCCTCTCTATCAAAGGGAACCAAAAAAATGGCATTGGCCTCTCGAACAATGGCGTCTGTATAGGCATCACCTTGCTTTTCAAATTGAGAAATGGTGGCCAACATATTGATGCGTTCCACATCACTTCCTAATAAACCTTCGACCATGGCTTTGGACATGTCGGTTAAACTTTGAGCACTCTTTTCGAAAAGAGGGTAAAAACGCTTGTCCTTAGGGACTAACATTTGAAGTACGCTATTGATATCTGCCATTGTAATTTTCATAAGGCGATGATGCACCGCCAATCTTTTTCAAAGATGAAGCAAACATTTTTTAATTGTTAGGTTTTTCTTGATTAATTATCACCGAGAAATTAAAAAAAAAGGCCGTCCTATTGGACGGCCTCTTACCTATCAACTATTTCTTACTTCACAGCAACACGGAAAGTCTCATTCAACTGAGCTCCTGTTACTTCAACAATGTACAAACCTGTTGGTACGTTATTCAAATTCAAGCTCAAGGCATTCTTGCCAGCAGCTACCTTGTTGAATTTCTCTACCATGATGAATTGACCCATTGCATTGTAAACCTCAACTTTGATGTCTTGTACGTTTGTACTTTGAACAGCGATGTTCAACAAACCTTCTGTTGGGTTAGGATAAACTTGAACGTTATTGTTCAAAATCATCTCATCTACTCCAGTCACTGGATTACCATCACAATCCGTACACTGATCAAAGCAATAAATACCAGTAGCTTCATCAACACCTGTTCTTACGAAAGTACGGTTCCATCCACCAACACCATTGTCAATACCACAACCTGTTGAATCAATGCCTACACCTTCTTCCAAAATTGGAGTACTGATGTCAGTTCCTGTCAAATACTTGTATTGGAAGGAAGCTGGGCCAGAAATGTTTACAACGCACTCATAAACTTGATCTCCATCAGCATCTGTCATAGCAGTTCTACCAGCTTGCCATTGTGGAGTTGTTGCACCAGAAATCATCCAAAGTGTATCAGCTGCAGGGTTGAAGGCAGAAATTGCGATCATGTTGCCCATATCCACTTGGAAAGTTACATTGGCTGGGTTTGGATCGATGATACAATCAGCAGTACATTGATTGTAGCAATATTCAACCAACATTGAAGCACCTGTTACATCAATGCTACGGTTTCCACCAACATTACATTCAGCAGGCAATGACTCATTGTCATTGTCAGCACCTGACCAATCGTTACCATTAACGAATTTGTATTGGTATGAACCAGCAGGAACAGGTTTGGTCAATTCATAGATGTTGTTGCCCATATCAACCATCGCCCAGTTCATATCGCTTGGCGTCCAGTTTTGGAAGCTACCTGCAATGTGAACACCATTGGGAGAAACTGTTTCGTTGCTCATGTTGACACGGAAAGTAACGTTGGTTGGCATCAAGCAAGTTGAGCAAGCACCGAAACATACAGCATCAGTCAATGTATTAGGATCTGCAACGGTAATGGTTCTGTTTCCACCTGTGAAACAAGCACCACCAGAAGCTTCTTCAAAGCCCCAAGCGTTACCATTGATAAACTTGTACTGATAATCACCAGCAGCCAGAGGCAATACAACACCATATACGTTGTTTCCCATTGGAGTCAAAACTGTTGCTGCAGGATCCCAATTGTTAAAGCTACCGGCAACGTGAACACCAGCAGGGCTGATGTCCTCACCTACTTCAGCATTGATACCATCGCCATCAGCATCAACCATGCTCATGTCAACACGCAACAAAACAGAATTGGTTCCGCACAATGCACATGAAGCATAACATACGGCATAAGTGATAGGATCTGTTCCTACTTCAACATGGCGATTATCGTTACCATTCAATTCTACTTGGCAAATGTTGGGTACATCTTCTACAAATGGCCAATCATTACCATTTAAAAACTTAAATTCATGGTGACCAGGGGCTAAATCCAAAGTGACAGAAAAAGTTCCATCCCCGTTGTCGTTCATGAGCGTTGCACTTGGGCTCCAGCCTTGGAAGCTTCCTGCGATGTGAACGCCGTTTGCATCTGGAGTCAATCCAGCGCCTGCAATGTCAACCGTGAAGGTTACTGGCGTTTGTGCACTCATCACCGCCGCAGCCAACACAGACATTACGAATGTGTAAATTTTTTTCATTTTGTTTAAGGGTTTAGTTTTACTTGGTGTACTTTTAACACTTTCCAAAAATAAAATAACTTTGCTCTGACAAAAAATGATTTTTTCAAAAATTCTTAAATCGCTGTTCATTATCGCTGTTTTGATGATTTCAGTCCTTTCATCAGCGTCTCCAATATTGGACAAAAAAAAGCCAATCAAACCAGATTCATTACTCTGTGATCCCCCCAATTGGTGGGTAGGAATGAAAACTACTCATTTAGAACTTTTGGTTAGAGGTACCCAATTTGTTGGATTGCAACAAATTGTTACTGTTGGTATCAACGTCAAATTGAACCAATGGAAATGGCTTCCCAATGGTCAATACATCATTTTGGATGTGGATATTTTAGACAATTGTCCTGCTCAAAATATCGCCTTCAATTTTCAATTCAATGATGGTAGACAGTTGACATTGCCTTTTCCGCTCTATGAAAGAACAGGCTACAAAGCTCAAGGTCTAAATGCCAATGATATCATGTACATGGTTTATCCCGACCGTTTTGCTAACGGAAACGTGAACAATGACAGCATCCCTGGTTATTACCAAGGCGCCCATCGCAATGGAAAAAAATCCAGGCATGGTGGTGACTTGGCTGGCATTGCCCAACATTTGGATTATATCGAAAAAACAGGACACACTGCCCTTTGGTTAAATCCAATTTTAGAAAACAATCAACCTGTGGACAGCTATCATGGATATGCCACCACTCATTCATATAAAGTAGATCCACGCATAGGAACCAACCTTGAATTTCGCAACTTGGGATTGAAATGCCATCAACAAAAAATAAAATTGGTTTGGGATGCCATTTATAACCACTGGGGAAATGAGCACTACCTCTTTAAAAATATACCTGACTCCAATTGGTTTCATTTCTTCCCAACATTTACCAAAACCAATTACCGTGCTGAAACCCTGATGGATCCCTACTCCAGCGATTATGATAAAAAATTAATGAGCGACGGTTGGTTTGATACCCACATGCCTGACTTGAACCAACAAGACCCCAATTTGTCCACTTATCTCATTCAGAATACCATTTGGTGGATGGAGTTTGCCGGAATTGATGCCATCAGAATTGATACATATAGTTATCCCGATCAAACCTTCATGTCTCGGCTAAATAAATCTGTAAAAAGAGAGTACCCTTCTGCTTTTCTCTTTGGTGAAACTTGGGTTACAGAACCTACTGTTCAAGCATGGTTTGTTGATGACTTTCAATACAACAACAACAAAACGCATTTGGATGGTGTGACAGATTTCCAATGGTATTTTGGTGTTAGCAAAGGACTCAATGAAAACTTTGGATGGGAAGAAGGTTTGCGAAGAATACAATTGACCTTGACACAAGACCTCATTTATAAGCACCCGGAAAACAACGTCATTTTCTTGGACAATCACGATCTCAGTCGATTTTATTCCATCATTGGAAAAGACCTTAAAAAATGGAAGGCTGGATTGGGAATGCTCATGACACATCGTGGGATTCCATGTACCTATTACGGAACCGAATATTTATTTGAAGGCTTTACCAATCCGGATGATCTTGTTCGTCAAGAATTCAATGGGGGTTGGGAAGGTGATGCCATCAATTATTTCGAACAGAAGAACATCAGTCCTGCGCAAAAAGAAGCTTTTGACTTTTATAACCTACTCACTTCTTTCAGAACCGCCACTCAATTGGGAGAGCTCAAACTGAAACAGTTTGTTCCCCAAGACAATGTATATGTCTATTTTAGATACAACGATGCCAAAATGTACATGATGGTGGTGAATTTGGGAGACAAAAAGGAAATTGACTTGTTGCCTTTTCAAGAGATGCTTTCCAAAGGGAATCAATTGCAATCATTGTTCAGCACGGAAAAACAAAACACATCTGGAAATTTAATTTGGAAAGATGATAGCAGCTTCGAGATTTATGAAGTCATTTTAAATCCTACCAAGCCATCACCTGCAAAATAGACGGGAAGGTATTTTTCTTCCAGCGCTCATCATTGGCATCAACCCATTCCATGGAGGTAATATCCTCTTCTAATTGAGGGATTAAAGGATCCAGCAGTGTACCCTTCATATCAAACCAATGGGTGTCTTTCAGCACCCATTTTTGTTTGTGAAAATAGATGTGGTAAATGATGCCAATGTTTTTTAGAAGTACCAAGTTTTGTAAACCACACTCTTCCTTCACCTCCCGCAAGGCTGCTTCCTCAATGGTTTCGCCATCATCCACTTTTCCTTTGGGCAAATCCCACTTTTCACGTCTAAAAATTAGTAGCACTGATTGTTGCTCATTCTTCACTCTACCTCCAGCTGCCGTAATCAGTTTAAATTCAGCGCAGAAGTTATTCCAGACCTCATCAGCAGATTGACCTTCGATACAACAACGGTATGCACCCTGTTTGTCTTTTAAGAATTCAATCCAACTGATCCAATTGGGATGTGAATCATTCAATTGAATGTCAGTAAAAGCAATTCCTTCATGGCCATCTCCAAACAAAAGAATGGCCTCATTCAAATAGACAATGGTTGGTTTCAACATACGACAAACTTAAGAAGCTTTGCCCAAAAGTTGCTCTATGGTTTGGAAGCTGAGCGGCTTACCGATGAAATCAGCCACCGCAGCATCATTCTTGGCTTTGCTCAAATCCCTTTCATCTAAAGTTGATGATAAAACGTAAATCTTTGATCGCTCCAATGCTGGGTTAGATAAACTTTTGATTTTATCCAATACCTCAAATCCATCCATCTCAGGCATTCGAATGTCTAAAAAAAGAAAGTCGATAGGCCCTTGATTCCCATTTTGCAAATATTGAATCAACTGTGGACCTGACCTAAAAACCTCGATATTTGAATCTGGTACGATCCTTTTGATCACCTCTCGATGAACCAAATTGATTACCTCATCATCATCAACCAATACAACATTCATTTTACTCATTGAGGTAAATTAATTTTCATGGTTGTCCCAATTCCCTTTTGCGATGAAACATCTATTGTCCCATTCATCTTATTCACTATTTCCTTACAAATGTACAAACCCAAACCCGTTCCTACTGAATTGGATGTACCTCTGAAAAACATATCAAATATTTTTTGTTGGTGCTCCGAAGCAATACCCTCACCATTGTCTGAAACAACGATATGCACCATTTTGTTCTCATTGATAATATTGACCCTGATTTCAGCATCAACATCCGACCGCCTATATTTTACCGAATTACCAATGATATTTTTTAACAACACATTCACTCTAGCTTTATCCAACAACACTTGAGAAGATCCATCAACATGGATAAACAAGGAAAGGGAATCTGTTGTACTAAACTTCAAGTCATCAAAAACAGTTTGAACCATTTCCTCCAGATCGAAAGACTCAGGTTTCAAATCTAACCTTGAATTGCGGGAATATTCGAGAATCTCTTGAATGGTTCCGTCCAATCGACCAATAGAAACATCCGCCATACTCAAGAACCGCTTTCCATCATCAGTCAGCTGATTATCTTGCATCAGAAGTGACAATATCCCTTTAATGGAAAGCAATGGAGAACGCAAATCGTGTGAAATGCTATACACAAAATTATCCAATTCCAGATTGATCTTCTTCAACTCTTCGTTTTGAAGGAGTATAGAATTCTGGTATTGCTTGACATCAGTTACATCTTTGACACTTCCCACCAAGCGAATGAGATTCCCTCTCTCATCACGCTCCGCAATGGTAAGACACTCCACCAATCTTTCCGACTGATCATTGGCACGGATAATTCTGTATTCATCGTGGATAACCCCATTTTCTCCATTGATAATACTTTCCAATCGCATCAAAACAGCTTCACGATCATCTGGATGAAGAACCTTCCTCCACATCTCATTCCGCACCAAATCCTCATCCTTTTTAAATCCATAAATTTCATAAAGCAAATCACTCCAAACGACATTGTCATCAGGAAACTCCAATTCCCAGATACCAATCATTGATTTTTCAGTGATCATTTCAAACCTAGAATTCATCCTCAACATTTCCTGCTGAGTAGCTATCTCCGTTGTTATATCCTTCTGCAAAGCAATGAAATTCGTATGCTCACCCTCTTCATTGAAAACGGAGATGATTTCCAATTGATTGTAATAAGGATGACCATCTTTGGTATAATTCACCACCGTCAATTCAACATCCTCTTTATTCCAAAGTGCTTTCTTTAAAACGTCGCGATCAAAATCTGTGGTATCCTCCCCTTGCAAAAATTCTTTTGGCTTTCGACCTTTGATTTCTTCCAAATGAAATCCGGAAATCTTTGTAAAGGCATCATTCACCCATTCCACTCGTCCGTGTGAATCCGAGATGATTACACCGTTCTTGGTCTTTGTTGCAATCAAAGACAACTTCCTCAGCTCAGCCTGAGATTGCTTGATTTGTTCCAATTGATGAACAACTTCTTCTGTTTTTATCCGAGTGGATAAACCTGCTAAAAACTGTTGAACAAACACTTTGAAGATGGTATAGTGCCTGTCTAAAATCTGATTATACAATGGAGCCTTCTCAATACTGACACTGCCCAATAAGAAAACTTCCTTTTGCAATTGCACCAAATCCTGATGGTAAAACATCCCCTCAAAGCAGCTATTCAAAGCTGACAATCCACCAAAAGACTCTAATTTTAAGTGTTGAGCAATTGCAGTATTACTCGCATTCGACAAGGATTTTAAATCATTGCATATCTTTTCTTCCTTGCCTTCCATGTGGATGCTTTCTGAATACAATTTTGTTGTTTTGTTTACGGAATCGGCAACCAATATCAGTCCTGACTCTAAATCAAATACATCCACCAACGCTTCCGCCATGACTTGGAAATAATCATCCATTCCTGTAACCTTAGCTGCCGTTTCATTGTACTTGTGAAGTCGTTTGTACAATTCCAACTCATGATCCAAACGATCACGGGTATTGATCAGCTCTTGTTCCGTTGCAGAAAAGCGCGTTACCCGGAGCTGCAACTCCCGATAACGCTCTTTCAACTCCTCATGCGTTAACTTATCTGGCATTACTTGCGATATAGCACGTACAACGCAGTTGTGTAATTGTGGTAAGTATTCTGACCTCCTAAACGAGCAAACTCACCAAAGCCATACATTCCTAACCAAGCAGGACATTCTCCATTGTTGTAAAATGGATATTGCATCTTACTGACCAATTCATCTTTGATGATACGATTGAATAAAAATCTTCCGCGTGCAAGACAATCCGCATGGAAAACGGCCACCACCTCTTTACCATTGATGCGTTGTTTCATGACATCCACCATTCTATCCATTTCAGAGAAAATCAATTCTTCATCTCTTGTTGTTAGCCATAACTCAGTGCCTTCAGGTATTTCTGTAGCATAATACATGTCGTTGCCTTCATGCTTGGTCACCACACGCAAGATGTGTTGATTGCCATATTCCTTGGCCAAGTCATCTGACAAACGTTCACCCAATGCACCAATGGGAATAGAGTCTCCACAAGTGGCTTCCGTGGTCAAACCCAAACGTCTTGTGTACTCTTGCCATGCGGGTTGCCCATTGAATTCTTGAATAATATGACCATTGGATTTGGTCACCACCAAAGGCTCACCAACAGCAACAAATCCGTGTGTGGCCTGTGTATCCACTCCAATGGTTGAGTCTGAAAATCCGATAGCAAAAGCAGCATGTTCATACACCTGATCATCTATCGCTTGAAAGCTGATAATACCGCGCATGTTGTCAGATGAGGTGGCACCAAATATGGTCACCTCTTTTCCAAACACCTCTTCTAAGGCTTCAATGCATTGGTCATTGGCAATGTCAATTCCCGATGCCAAGAAATAGATCATGTTGATTTCTGGGTTCTCAGCCTTCATCTTTTGCGCCATTCCCAGGGTCTTCTCGTAGGAATTGTGACCAAAGATTCCATCCACTTGACCCAATGAAAAATCACGACCTTGCACAGCCATCAGCGCCATGTCCTTCATGGACTCACTCACTCCTTCCCTACCTACAACTCCACAACATGATGCCGCTACAATTCTTGCGTTAGGAGCCAAACGTTTGGCTTCATTCACCATATCATTAAAATCATGCCCGATGGATGCATGAAAAATCAATAAGTCTGCAGAGCTCATTTCCTGGCCCATTGCAACCTCCATACACTCATTAACAGCCCGTTTGGTATTGACAATACGGGCACTTGAAGAATTAAATTTTAACATGGTTTTCTATTTTATTTCAAAATTAACATTTTAAACTTTAAACAAATTTGACTTATGTCACACAACGACACATCCTCTACTAAGGTTACAATTGTTGAAAACTAAGACCAATTAATAGGTAGTGCGCCGTATTTTTGCCGCATGAGTATCGAAACAAACATTGGTCATTC
>VFQT010002007.1_pt1 | contig 22232 bp, 18 predicted proteins | sample 3512381 | NCBI WGS metagenome assembly VFQT01 (sample SAMN10412376, study PRJNA504923) | tailings metagenome | isolation source: Relicate 2 Philex TSF3 active mining site | place: Philippines: Tuba, Benguet | collected 2017-08-29
GTGAGTTCAGGTACGAAGATTCACTTTCATTGAAAGGTTTGATTTTAAAGGCGGGCGGTTTATTGGAGAACGCAACAACTTTGAAGATAGAGGTGGGAAGAAGAAAATCAGATATCGCTGTTGGTACAAAGGGATCAGCAACTTCCGAAATTCTTACGATTGATATTGATAAGAGCTTAACCGATAAGGGAAAAGAAATTATCCTAAAGCCTTATGATGTGGTAAGTATCAAGCAAGATCCATCGAAGGTAAAACAAGTGACTGTTGAGATAAAAGGTGAGGTAGCATTTGCTGGAAGTTATACGTTGGAAAATCCAGAAGAAAAGTTGAGCTCGATCATCAAAAGAGCTGGAGGTATTTTGCCTTATGCTGACGTATATGGGGCAAAGCTTGTTAGAAAAAAGTTAGCCATGGATACAGCGTTTATAAAACGGCTAGCTTTGTCAAATCTAGATGTTAAATCTATTGATAAAGCAAAAAGCGATACAAGTAAATTAATAGAAGCAGATCAGTTGAATAGTAAAACGACAGAAGTAGCGCTTGAATTAGATAAAGTTTTAGCTCGACCAGGCTCTGATGAAGATGTGTCTTTACAAGATGAGGATCAAATTATTATTCCAAGATTTGTCAATACAGTTGGAGTATCAGGCGAAGTATTGAAGCCAGTAACAGTTCAATATGAACCCAGCAAGGGTTTTGGAACTTACATTTCTGCAGCAGGAGGATTTAATCGTAATGCTTATAAGAAAAGAGTATTTGTGGTTTATCCAAATGGCAGGTCTGCTAGTACAAAATCATTTTTGGGTATAAAAATTTATCCAAAAGTAACACCTGGTAGTTCGATTTTTGTTCCAGTTGAACCAGCGAGGGAGAGTAGTTTCGATCCAGCGAAGGCCGGAGTTATTGTTTCGGCATTTGCATCAGTCATGACAACACTCGTATTATTATTCCGATAAAAATAGTAGCATGAATCAAAATACAAAAAAGCCAGTAAGTCAAATTTCTGTAAAGGAATTATTGGATAATATAAATGATGCTCTAAATTTTTTGAAATCAAGATGGAGAAGAATTTTCCTTTTTTCTGCATTAGGAGCAGTATTTGGTGTTGCATATGCTTTTTTAGTGCCAATAAAATATGTTTCGAAACTGACATTTGTTGTTGAAGAAAGTAGGTCTGGAGGTGGCGGCTTGGCAGCAATAGCTGGTCAATTTGGGTTAGATTTAGGTGGGATGGGTGGTGGAGGTGTTCTAAGTGGTGATAATATTTTACTCTTTCTAAAGAGTGAGTCATTAATAAGAGAAGCCTTATTAACCGACTATGATGAAAAAGGTACCTTAACGCTTGCAGATAAATACGTAGAGTCAAAAAAATGGAAAAAATCGTGGAATGAAAAGTTTGGTGAAATTAATTTCGCAAAATACAGAAAAACATCCCTGCCAAGACACATGGATAGTTTAATGCAAAAAATCACATTAACCATTTTGCTTAATGGAGAATTAAGTGTTTCTAAACCCGACAAAAAAGCATCGCTTGTTGATGTTAGGGCTATAATGGTTGATGAAAAGTTGAGTTATTTGTTTTCAAAAAATCTTGTAAATATTGCTATTGATAAATTTGTTCAATCAAAAATTAAAGTAAAGGCTGCTAATGTAAAGATGCTCCAAGATCGTGCTGACAGCCTTGGTCGAATATTAAATGTAAAAACATATGCAGCAGCATCATCTCAGCAAAGTCTTATTGATGCAAACCCTGCAATTCGAACTGCACCCATTGGTGCTGAAATTTCTGCAAGAGAAAAAACTATGGTTGGTACCATTTTTGCAGAAGTTGTTAAAAATCTTGAAATTTCAAAAACTATTTTGAACCAGGAAACACCTGTGATACAAATGGTTGACGCGAGTAGTTTGCCATTGAGAAGAGTAAAAGTAAGTAAGCTAAACTCTTTGTTGATAGGAGGCGTATTGACGTTTCTTTTTACAAGTGCGGCACTACTCATAATTCGTTGGTATAAAAATATTCACAACAATTAGCAATAATCTATGAATCTTGAAACACTAAAAATCGGAGTCATTGGCTTAGGTTACGTTGGCCTTCCGCTTGCAGTAGAATTTGGCAAGCTGTATAATGTGGTTGGTTTTGATATCAATGAAAATCGTATTGATGAATTGAAACGAGGAGTTGACAAGACACTGGAATCTTCGAGAGATGAAATCATGAAAGCATCCAAACTCAATTTTTCCTGTTCGCTATCAGATCTATCAACATGTAATGTGTTTATTGTTACTGTTCCTACACCAATAGATAAATTCAAGGCGCCTGATTTAAAGCCCCTGTTAAAGGCTTCTGCCATGTTGGGTAAGGTGTTGAAGAAAAATGATGTTGTGATTTATGAGAGCACCGTATATCCGGGCTGTACCGAAGAGGATTGTGTTCCTGTACTGGAGAAAGAAAGTGGTTTAAAATTTAACCATGATTTTTTCTGTGGTTACTCACCTGAAAGAATAAATCCTGGTGATAAGGTAAATACTCTAACCAAGATTAAGAAAGTAACCTCAGGGTCAACTCCTGCTGTTGCAGATTTTGTGGATGGCTTATATGCCAGTATCATATCAGCAGGAACACATAAAGCACCAAGTTTAAAAGTAGCTGAAGCAAGTAAGGCAATAGAAAATGCACAACGTGATGTGAACATTTCCTTTGTGAATGAGCTAGCATTGATTTTCGATAGAATAGGTATTGATACGCAAGATGTCTTGGATGCAGCTGGCACCAAATGGAATTTTTTGAAGTATAAGCCCGGCTTGGTTGGTGGACATTGTATTGGGGTAGATCCATATTACCTGGCCCATAAGGCAGAAAGTCTTGGATATCATCCTCAGGTGATTTTGAGTGGCAGACGTGTTAATGACAACATGGGGATGTTTGTTGCCAATAAAGTAGTTAAGTTGATGATTGATAAAGAAATTAGTGTGAAAGGGGCGAAAGTACTGATTTTAGGTGTCACCTTCAAAGAAGATTGTCCAGATATTCGCAACTCTAAAGTTGTTGATATCTATACAGAGCTGAAAAATTTTGGCCTTGAAGTGGATGTGTATGATCCTCATGCTGATCACCATGAAGTCAACGAAGAGTATGGAATTTCCTTGACAGGAAACCTTTCCAAATACAAGGCAATTGTTCTTGCTGTTGCACACAAAGAATTTTTATCACTCGATATTGCATCGCTAAAACACAGTGATGCTACAGTAGTTTTTGATATCAAAGGATTCCTGGATAGAGATCATATAGATGCACGTTTATAATTCTGACAAATGACACAAATTCATTCATCCGCAGTTGTAGACGAAGGAGCAGTGGTTGGTGCTGGGACAAAAGTTTGGCATTTTAGCCATATTATGAAGGATGCAGTACTTGGTGAAAATTGCAACATCGGACAAAATGTTGTTGTTTCTCCTGGTGTTATACTTGGTAACAACGTGAAGGTGCAAAACAACGTAAGTATTTATACTGGAGTTATCTGTGAAGATGATGTTTTCCTTGGTCCATCTTGTGTGTTTACTAATGTAATCAATCCGCGTAGTGCTGTAAACAGAAGATCGCAATATGCAAAAACTAAGGTTGGTCGTGGTGCAACTATTGGTGCAAACGCAACAATTGTTTGCGGAAATGATATAGGAGAATATGCCTTTATTGGTGCAGGAGCTGTAGTTACCAAACAAGTACCAGCATATGCTTTGCTTGTTGGGAATCCTGCCAGGCAAATTGGCTGGATGAGCAGATTTGGGAATCGTCTTCATTTCAACAAAGAAGGTTTTGCAGAGTGTGCAGAATCAGGAGAACAATATTTGTTGAGTACTGATGGTATTGTTTCATTAATCAAAAACTAATGAGAAAAGTAAAATTTGCTGTTGTAGGATTTGGTCATATTGGAAAGCGCCATGCTGAAATGATCAGTCGAAACCCTGAAGCAGAGCTAGTAGCCATAGTTGATAAATTACCTGCAGAAAAGCTTATTGGTAATATTTACCAGGTACCCTTGTTTCAAGACCTTCAAGATTTGCTTAAAAGTGAAATTCCTGTAGATGTAGTAAATATTGCTACACCCAATGGTTACCATGCTCTGCAATCAATGCAAGCCCTAGATGCATTTAAGCATGTTGTTATTGAAAAACCTATGTCTTTGACAAAAGCAGACGCTGAAAAAGTTATTTATAAAGCTTTGCAGGTGCATAGGCATGTGTTTACTGTAATGCAAAACAGGTATTCGCCACCATCAGTGTGGTTAAAAAATATCATTGATGCCAAACAGCTTGGCAAAATATTCATGGTTCAGTTGAATTGCTTCTGGAATAGGGATGAACGCTATTATAGCAACGGCAGCTGGCATGGATCAAAAGAACTGGACGGTGGTACATTGTTTACTCAGTTTTCTCACTTTATTGACATTATGTACTGGATCTTTGGCGACATTGACAACATCAAAGGTTCGTTTTATGATTTCAATCATGGAAAATTGACTGAGTTTGAAGACTCTGGACTGGTATCATTTGATTTCTTGAGTGGGGGAAGCGGGGTAGTCAATTATTCAACATCTGTTTGGGATAAAAATCTCGAAAGCAGCATGACAATAATTGGTGAGCATGGGTCTATTAAAGTAGGAGGACAGTACATGGACAAAGTAGAGTACTGTCATATTAAAGACTACACAATGCCTGAACTGGCGCCCACAAATCCTGGCAATGATTACGGAGCATACAAGGGCTCAGCCCAAAACCACAATTTCGTAATCAATAACGTTGTTGATGTGTTGAACAATCGGGCAAGCATTACTACCAATGCCCTCGAAGGCCTTAAGGTGGTCGATATCATTGAAAGAATCTATGCAAGTGCAAAATAAGTGGCTTAATCAGCAGCATGCGTAAATTATATTACATCAATCAACTCTTGCATACAATTGGCATAGAGTTAGTAAAGCATAATCCTCGAAATAACGCTACACTTCGCAGGTCTCTTTTTCTCAAGAAATTCAAGTTTGATTGTGTGGTGGATGTAGGTGCAAATATTGGTGGATTTAGAGACGAATTGCGTGAGCTTGGGTATACAGGAGTAATTCATTCCATTGAACCAATTGTCTCACTCTATAAAGTGCTAGAAGCAAAAGCAAAGTCAGATGCTGACTGGAAGCTTCATCATTGTGCACTCGGTGATCAAATCAAAGACATTGAAATAAACATATCTTCTAATCTTCATAGCTCTTCCGTTTTGGATATTCTAGATGCACATACACAGGCTGCACCTGATTCTGCTTATGTTGAAAAACAGCTGGTTAAACAGTTAACATTAGACTCACTTCTAGCTTCATTCGGTTCATTTCAGAATTTGTTTCTAAAAATTGACACGCAAGGATATGAATGGCATGTGCTGGAAGGCGCAAAAGAATTTTTACATCTTGTTGATGCCTTGCAGCTGGAAATGTCTTTGGTCCCTCTGTACAAAGACCAGAAATTATTCAAAGATATATTTGACTTATTAACATCAATTGGATTTGAGTTATACGAAATCGAACCAGGATTTTCTAATCCTAAAGATGGTCAGCAATACCAGGTAGATTGTGTGTTTATAAATGCTACAAAAAATAAGCATTGAACCTGAATAAAGTCATAAATTATATACTGGTATTTATTCTTGTTGCCGTTTCCGGTTTTCAATATTTCTATGCCTACCAAGAGTGGTTGATACTGGGTTTCGCTTTTACATTGTTGATTACCTATATAAGAAGGGAAAAGGTTTATCTTGATTACAAGTTTTTTTATATACTTGGATTATTCGTGTTTTGGGAAATGCTGCAATTTGTATTATTGGGTGGATTCAGTGTAATTTCTGTAGCAGGTACTTTTACAAGGTTTTTGCTTGCTTATCTTGTGATTGTAATGCTTTCAAATGATTTCCTTTCCTATTATTTTAATTTGATAACTGTTTTTTCTGCAATCAGCCTTTTCTTTTATGCTTTGATTCATATTCCCGCAGTACTTGATTTTATGATGGTTGTTTCAAAAACAATTTTTGCCTCTCCATTCAAGGAAGGTATTGATGAGTATGAACACAATACCAACGTCATCATTTTCAATTACCACGGTTATATGTATAGCCCAATGAGGAACTCCGGTCCATTTTGGGAACCTGGGGCTTTTTCTGTTTTCATATGTATCTCTTTGACATTTGGTTTGATTATCGGAAAAAGTCTTTTTTCTTTGGACTCCATAGTTCAGATTATTGCATTGATAACCGCATATTCCACTTCAGGATATCTTGTGTTTTTTATCATCGTATTGGCCTCCCTGATTTATAAAAGCAGGGGACTGGGTTCTGGTATAAAATTACTGCTGAAAGGAATTTTGTTGCCTACTGTTTTAGTTACTGTTATTATGCTCATACAATCCCAGGAATTTTTACTGCCCAAAATCCAGAACGATATTTTACTGGCAGATGAAACCACCACTTCAAGGTTTGGAAGTGCGTTGGCAGATTATTATAAAATAATTGAAAATCCTATATTGGGTTATGGTCGAAGAATTGAAAATGAATATGGCAATAGTAATTTCGACCTGGAGATCATGCACAGAAATAGTGGCGCAACCAGAATAATTGTTCAGTGGGGTATACTAGCCATCTTGTATTATGTTCTGGTGATAAGATCATTTAAACATGTTTTGAGAATTTATAATCCAGAGAGAGCATGGCATGTCTTTTTGCCCTTTATTGTTTTGTTTCTATCTGGGTTCTCTCAATCAATTTATCAGTACCCGTTTTTTATGGGACTGATGTTTCTTGAATTCATACCTGAACAAGTTGATGAAATTACAGATGCTGAATTGGCAGTAGAGTAATGATGCGAATAGCAGTTATAGTGCCTACGTTCAATAGAAAACAGCTTTTACTTGATCTATTGACTTCAATTGTACAACTTCAAATTCCTGACAACACTGAAGTGCTTAGTATTATTGTTGTTGATGGTTCTAACGATGGTACATTGGAGGCGCTCCATGGACTTAAATCAGTTGTTCATGTTGTTCATGGAGATGGAAGCTGGTGGTGGACGAAATCAGTGAATAAGGGAATTGAAAAAGCCATCGAATTAAATGTAACACATGTGCTTCTCATGAATGATGATAATGTTTTACCTGAAAATTATCTTGCCATGTTGTTAAGTGATTTTAAACTTCTGCCTCAAATAGCAGTCCTTGGATCAGCATCAGTTTCGATTTCTGCATCAAACACCATTGATACTGCGGGGTATTATAAATTCAATAAGCTATTGTTTAAACTATATCCATATAAAAAATCAGGAAGCATCATCGACAATGCCTTCTCAGGTGTGCACCAAAGTTGTGCTTTGTCTGGTAGAGGGACTTTGATTCCGGTAAGTGTATTTCAACAAGTCGGTTTATTGGATGAGTCATTGATTCAGTATGGAAGTGATGATGATTTCACCATGCGTTGCAACCAAAAACAAATACCTGTTTATATATCCTGGAATGCAAGGGTATTTAACTATTCTGAAATAACCAGTAAGGAGAGGAACCGCAAATCTGTCTCAATCACAGATTTGATTAAGGCTTATTTCAATTCCTATTCTTCCAGTTCACTAAAAAAAGAATTCATTCTATATTCAAAGCACAGCTATAAGTTGATGGCGCCATTCTATTGTTGCTATCTTTTTGTTGCAGGTTTGTTGCTTCATTTTCGACATAAATTCGTAGTATCTTCTTGAGTAATTATGCTATCATAACGCCACTTAAAAACGAAGCTGATCATCTCTTGGAGACAATCAATTCTGTTTGTAACCAGTCAAGATTGCCTATTGCATGGATCATCGTAAATGATGGTTCTACAGATAATTCAAGGGTAATTTTAGATGAACATACTTCAGGCTTTTCATGGATTAGTGTTGTAGATGCGCCATTAATCCAGCGGACAGATTATAGTTCTCGGGTAATTGATTTGTTTAATTATGGGTACAGCAAAATTGTTGCCAAGCCTGACTTTATTTGTAAAATGGATGCTGATGTGTCTTTTCAAAAAGACTTTTTTAAAAATATATTAAAGCAGTTCGAAGAAGATCCAAAACTTGCTATAGCCTCAGGGCACTTGCACATTAATGGTGTTCCTGAAAAAATTGATACTGATCAGCAGGTCTGCACGAGGGGAGCTACCAAAGTATATCGAACAGATTTTCTTGATGAAATTGGAGGATTGATTAGCTATCAAGGTTGGGATACCCTGGATAATGTGGCGGCAAGAGCCAAAGGCTGGCACGTGATGATAGTAAATGAGCCATTTGAGCATTTAAAGGAAGAAGGAGTAAGGGTTGGCAAGACCGTATTCAGGCATGTGCGTAATGGTTATTACAATGGGTCCTTGCCTTTTTATTTTCCATATTTTCTGATTAAAATCATGGTCAAACTTTTTGAGCGACCTATCATCTTCTCCAGTGTTTTCATGTTATGGGGATATATAAAGGCCAGGCTTGCACAAGTTAAAAGTCCATATCCTGCATATGTTGTAGAACAGATGCGAAAAGAACAAAAATCCTATCTGATGAAAAAAATAAAACTGATTTAAATGTGCGGTATCGCAGGAATAGTACGATTTGATAAACAGCCTGTAGCAGAGTCGGGTATACGCTCGATGATGCAAATCATGAAGCACAGGGGTCCTGATGATGAAGGATTTTTTATAGAAAAAAATATTGGACTGGGTTTTGTGCGGTTAAGTATTTTGGACTTAAGTGCTGCAGGACATCAACCTATGTTTTCAGAAAATGAACGCTATGTCATCATATTCAACGGTGAAGTCTATAATTACATCGAAATTAAAGAAAAGCTCAAACACAAATACAATTTCAAAAGCAATACAGATACTGAAGTAGTATTGAATGCCTTCATTGAATGGGGTGAGTCTTGTTTGAATGAGTTTAATGGCATGTTTGCATTTGCTATTTTAGATAGAGTCAGTGGTTCTTTATTTTGCGCCAGGGATAGATTTGGCATGAAGCCTTTTTTTTATGCCAATCAACATGAGAACTTGCTTTTTTGTAGTGAGCTCAATCCAATTCTCGACCAACTTAAAAACAAGCCAACTGCCGATGAAGAGGTCATTGCTAATTACCTCATATTGGGCAGATCAAATTATTCTCCGGATACATTTTACAATGAAATTAAACGATTGGCCCCTGGTCATTTCATGAGGGTTACAGCACAGGGGATAGAAATTAGTAAGTGGTATGATATTGTAAAAGCAAGTGTTGGAAAAAAATACATCAACCCAGAAGAATATTTGACCGACTTTAAAGATTCCATCCAATTACAATTAAGAAGTGATGTGCCTGTGGGGATTTGCTTGAGTGGTGGACTTGATTCTTCTACAATAACTTCTGCTGTACTTAAGTATTCAGGACATCAAGATTTTCATTCTTATTCTGCGGTATATGATTCGATTGGGAGGGAGAATGAAATTGAATACATCAAAGCTTTTGACAACAGCGGTTTGCAAATGCATTATGTAAAGCCAAATGCAAAAGACATTTTAAATGATATTGATGCATTTATAGATGCATTTCAGATGCCTGTGCCTGGCACATCCCCTTACGCAGAGCTCAAAGTAATGGAACTTGCCACTACGTATTCAACAGTTGTGCTGAGTGGTCAGGGTGTAGATGAGGTATTGGGAGGCTATGAATATTGTTATGGCGCCTACTTAAAAGAATTGTTGCTGAAAGCAAAATTTTTGAGATTTATTAATGAGTGTCAATATCTATACTCAGATGGTAATCTGATGTCTTCCTTGAAATACATGATGTTCTTTTTTCTTCCATCTACATTGAAATCCTTTGCATTTTCATTTAAAAATAAACTGGTTGGAGAAGCGTTTAAAGCAAAATATAAAAAAGCTGTCCACCGTTTGGTTGATGATTTTTATAGTTTTTCATCCTTTCGTCAATTTTCGATTAATCACATCAAGTATAAATTTGAACACCATTTGATGTGGGCAGATCGATCAGGAATGCTCTATTCACTGGAAGCCAGGTTCCCTTTCATTGATCACAGGATAATTGAAAAATCTATTGGTACTGATAGCGACCTGATTATGTCTAAGGGTTACACCAAGTCGATAATGCGTAATGCATTAAGTGGTATACTTCCAGATAAAATAAGAGATAGAAAGCAAAAGGTGGGTTTTGAAACACCTGGGGGGGAATGGTTTCGTACTGCAGAATTTGAAAAAATGTTCAGGGGTATTTTATCATCATCTTCATTTAAGGCTAGAAAGTATTTTGACCATAATAAAATCGAACAACTTTTTGAGCAGCACATGGCAGGTAAAGTGAATGCATCAGAGAGTTTGTGGAAAGTGATTAATCTAGAATTCTGGTTAAGAAAAAAAGTGGATTAACATCAAGTGCAGTTGATTTCAATAGTTGATTACGGGATGGGTAACCTTAGGTCAGTTCAAAAAAGTTTTGAACGAATCGGTGCTTCAACAACAATTGTAGCAGATCCAGCTCAATTGAAAGATGCACAAAGAGTGGTTATCCCTGGAGTGGGACATTTTAAAAATGCCATGGATGTATTGACCTCAAACGGTTTTGCCGACCAGATCAGAGAATTTGCTTTGATCAAACAAAGACCAGTCCTCGGAATTTGTTTAGGGATGCAATTGATGACCGCTCGAAGTGAAGAGGGTGATGCAGAAGGTTTTGGCTTCATAGAGGCTGAAACAAAACTGTTTCATTTTGCTGATCAGTCTAGATTAAAAGTACCGCACATGGGATGGAATTCTTTGATTCCAGGTGGTGATCGCGCTATTGGCAAAGGATTGAAAGTGGATGATTTGGTCTATTTTGTCCATTCTTATTATGTAACCTGCAAAAATCCTACTGATGTATTGTTTAAAACAGTATACGGCAATACATTTGATGCAGCATTTTGGAAGCAGAATATTGTAGGTTTTCAATTTCATCCTGAGAAGAGTCATCAGGTGGGGTTGAAGCTTTTAAAAGATTTTCTAAGTATATAATTTGTTTAGGCCTCGAGTTATACCTGTTTTGTTGTTAAAAGGGAAAGGGTTGGTGAAAACCAAAAAATATGCCAATCCCCAATACATAGGAGATCCCATCAATGCCGTAAAAATATTCAACGATCTTGAGTCTGATGAACTTATATTTTTGGATATTGATGCTACGAAAGAAGGAAGAACTATATCTATCGATTTGGTCAGACAAATTGGGGATGAAGCATACATGCCTTTTGGAGTAGGCGGTGGTATCAAAGATGTTAAGACTGCAGCTGATTTGATAGCAGCAGGTGCCGAAAAAGTTATATTGAATACAGCCTTCATTGAGCATCCAAATCTAGTTACTGATGTTGCCATGCGATTGGGTAACCAAAGCGTTGTTGTTTCGATTGATGTGAACAAAACTTTATTTGGTTTTCAGTATGTATTTACCAGGAATGGGACTATAAAAACAGCTATTCAGCCTATCGAAGCAGCACAAAGAGCCGTGGAGCTGGGCGCTGGAGAGTTGATCTTAAATTTTGTTCCTCACGATGGAATGATGAACGGCTACAATGTTGAATTGATAAAAACTATATCCTCAGCAGTATCTATTCCTGTTGTAGCTTCCTGTGGGGCTGGTACCTTAGAGCACATGAAAGAAGCTGTATTTGCCGGAGCCCATGCAGTAGCTGCAGGCAGCATGTTTGTTTATCATGGAGCACGAAGAGGTATATTAATCAATTACCCAAGCAGAATGGAATTAATAAATACATTCGCTAACCTTTATGAAAACAACAGTCATGTGTAGAATCTGTAACACGGGTTTGTGGGATGATACGATACCTGGAATTTCGTTTGATGAAAATGGGGTTTCGAATTATGCAAAAATTCAAGAGGCATTGTGTGAACTTTATCCCCGCAATGACTCAAGTATTGAAAAGTGGAAAAATCTTGTCGCTGCTATGAAGCAAAAAGGCAAGAATAAAAATTATGATTGCATAATCGGTGTGAGTGGTGGTACAGACAGTTGTTATTTGTTGTATCTCGCAAAAGAGGTGTATGGCCTTCGACCACTGGCGGTGAATCTTGATAATGGCTGGAGTTCTGATATCGCTGTAAAAAATATCAAAAAAGTAACAGATCAACTTAAGATTGATTTGTATACCTATGTAATCGACTATGAAGAAGTAAAAAAGGTCTTGAGGTCATACATGAAAGCTTCTCTGCCATGGATCGATAGTCCAACTGATAATGCCATCAATGCGGTACTCGTAAAGATTGCCAAGCAGGAAGGAGTAAAGTATATTCTCAACGGCTCTGATTTCAGGTCTGAAGGAAAACAGCCTACCGAATGGACATACAGTGATGCAAAACAACTCAAATACCTGGTTGGAAAGTTTGAAAAAATAAAACTCAAGTCTTTCCCATTGCAGACTTTTTGGGATATGGTTGTGAACAATTATATCAAAGGAATTAAAACATACAGACCTTACTACTATTTGCCTTATCAGAAAAAAGAGGCACAGGCGTTCTTGATATCTGTTTATGATTGGAAATATTATGGAGGTCATCATCATGAAAATATCTTTACCAAGTTTGCCATAGCTTATTGGATGCCTAGAAAGTTTGGCATGGACAAGCGCATCATAACCCTATCTGCGCAAATCATGAGTGGAGAAATTTCGAGAAAAGAAGCGCTGAATATGCTTGCCCAGCCTCCTTATGATACTGATCAGATGGAGAAGGACAAGGATTATGTCATTAAAAAACTCGATTTATCCAAAGAGGAGTTTGATGCCATGTGGCAAGCTGAAAATAAAAATTTCACACACTATCCTTCTTATATGCCTTTCATAGAGAAGTACATAAAGCCAATAGGTAAGTATATTTCATTTCTTCTGCCATATACCCCTACCATGCTTGTTGAAAAAAAGATCCGTGGATGAAAATTTTAATTGATTTAGGTCACCCAGCCCATATTCATTATTTCAAGCATTTCATATGGCAGATGCAGGCCAAAGGACATGAATTTATGCTGGTGGCTCGTGATAAAGAAGTCTTGTATCGTCTGCTTGATGGGTATGGATTTTCTTATGTTAAGCGAGGTAAAGGGGGTAAATCATTTCTAGCAAAATTGTTCTACATATTGAAAGCAGATTTCATCATCTTTCGTGTAGCGATGAAATTCAAGCCTGATCTTTTTCTGAGTTTTGCCTCAGCATATGCCGCACATGCGGCATGGTTGTACAGAAAGCCACACATTGCTTTTGATGATACCGAGCATGCGAAATTCGAATTGATGTTGTATGCTCCATTTTCTGAAACCATTTTGAATCCCAAGCCTTTTTGGAAATCTTATTCCAAGAATCAACTCTATTTTGATGGGTATATGGAACTGACCCACCTGGCTCCACATTATTTTAAGCCAGATCCTGAGGTAGTAAAGCAGTATGGAATAGATCCTGCAGAAAAGTTTTTTATTGTGAGGTTTGTTTCCTGGGATGCAAGTCATGATATGGGGCAAACGGGACTTACCCTTGCTCAAAAAGAAAAAGTAGTAGAAATGCTGCAACAACAGGGTAGGGTGCTGATTTCATCGGAGTCTAAACTTCCAGAACAACTGGAAGCATATAAAATCAACATCAATCCTGCTCATTTGCATCATTTTCTTGCATTTGCTCAACTTTATATTGGAGAAGGAGCTACAACAGCAGCAGAAGCAATTATTCTCGGAACCCCAGCCATTTATATCAATACCCTGGACGCAGGTACAATTAGCGAACAAGCAGAGAAATATGGGTTGATCAGTTTAAGAAAATCTGATCAGGTGCTATCAATTATTCAAAACCTCTTGCAAACAGATTATAAGCAGGTAGCCAGAAAAAAACGTGATTTACTGCTAAATGAGAAGATAGATGTAACAGCATTCATGGTTTGGTTGATAAATGAGTACCCTAAAAATAAATGGGTGTTGAAAGATAACCCGGAAATTCAGTATCAGTTTAAAATAGAAAACTAAATGGAAGTAAAACCATTCAATTATCAGGCAGGTCAGGTATGTAAGAGGTGTATCATGGATGATACTGTTAAAGGAATTTCTTTTGATGAAGATGGTGTTTGTACTTTTTGTAAAATACATGATGAGCTGGAGCATTCATTCCCGATGAATGAAGAAACCCCTGTTAAACTGCAAAAACTTATTGAAAAAATTAAAAAAGAGGGTAAGGGAAAGAAGTACGACTGTGTGCTTGGGGTGAGTGGTGGCAGGGACAGTACCTATACCTTGTTGAGTGCTGTGAAATTGGGACTGAGACCTTTAGCAGTACATTTTGACAATGGCTGGAACACAGACCTGGCCGTGATGAACATTAAAAATGTATGTAAGGCTTTGGGGGTAGACCTGTATACGCATGTAGCAGATTGGGAAGAGTTCAAAGATTTACAACGTGCTTTCCTGGAAGCTTCAGTCCCGGATGCCGAAGTCCCTACCGATTGGGTGATATTTTCAGTGTTGTATAAGGCTGCAGCAGCTGAAAAAGTGAAATACATTATTCACGGACATTCTTTCAGAACTGAAGGGACAACCCCACTGACCTGGACCTACATGGATGGGAGGTATGTGAAGGATGTTCACCGCAGGTTTGGTAAAAAATCGATAAAAAGCTTTCCAATTATGGGACTTTTTAGCTATCTTTTTTACACTTTCATACTAAAAATCAGGCAAATACGTTTATTGTATTACCTGCCTTACCAGGAAGAAGAGATTCTGGAAAGGTTAAAAAATGAGGTTGGCTGGCAGTCTTATGGAGGAAAACATCATGAATCCAAATATACCGGGTTCTTTCAGTCTTATATCCTGACCAGAAAATTTAATATTGACAAGAGGAAACTTCATTACTCTGCGTTGTTGAGAAACAAGCAGATGACAAGGGATGAAGCACTGGGAAAAGTAAAAAAGGATCCCTATACTGGTGGAGAAGAGACGATGGATTATTGCCTAAAAAAATTAGGTTATAATAACGAAGAATTTTCAGAACTTATGAACAGGCCTGCAAACTCATTCTTGGCTTACAAGTCTTATTACAAACTAATCAGACAATTCAAGCCTTTGATTAAATGGGGGACTGAAATAGGTGTGATTCCAGATACGGTGTACCGTAAATTCTTCAAATTTGATATTTGATTGGTTTTGAGAATTTTTAAACACGATAAATAATGGATTCGGTTTTAAATACTAATTTGCAGCGTAGTTATATGTTGACCGTAGCTGAAATACCCGTATTAACACCTGAGAAGGCTTCCATCACATTCTGGTCTGATGAAATCATGAATGATGTCATCAGGATCAACAAGTACCTGATTATGAGGAATGAGGAAATGGAAGAAGGCGATCAACTCAAAATACGTTTTGAGTCTATGGAAGCTAGGCAAAAGAGATTATTTCAAAAATACCCTGTCATACTGCGCTATCCCATCTATGTTTTTGATTTTATCGTACACAGGGTGTTTCCAAAACTGGATAGTACAAAGGCCATTTATTTCAAACTGACAAAAGGTAAGGGAAGAGTAGTTTCTCTTGCTGAAATGCTTGGTAGGGTATATTCATGTGGTTTTAAAGTAGTGGAATACCAGCACCAGTCAAACATTACTGTTATTACAGCTGAAAAAATTAGTGAACCACTGGATAAGAAAAATCCTTCTTATGGTCCTTTGATAAAATTGGAAAGAGTTGGTTACAAAGGCAAACTGATTTCCGTTTATAAATTCCGCACCATGCATCCTTTCTCGGAATTTATCCAGGAATACATTTTCCATAAAAATAACTTGGCAGATGGTGGTAAAATCAATAATGATTTCAGGGTTACATCATGGGGAAGGTTCTTAAGGGCATTGTGGATTGATGAACTTCCCATGGTCCTTAACTTCATCAAAGGTGAAATGAAACTTGTGGGTGTGAGACCGCTCAGTCTTCAGTTTTTCAAATTATACCCTGAGGAAATACAAAAGTTAAGAACAAGTATTAAACCAGGTCTTGTTCCTCCTTTTTATGCAGATATGCCTGTTACTTTTGAAGAAATTGTAGCGTCAGAAGAAAAATACTTGCTAGCATATCAAAAAAGTCCACTTCGAACTGATATTTCTTACTTCTTCAAGGCAATGAGAAATATATTGTTTAAAAACGTGAGAAGTAGTTAAAGGCCTCATCCAAAACTTACTGTATGTATACTTATTTACTGTCTGACTTTCTTCAAAGAAAGTTGCTCAAGAGTATCACTCGGATGATACTCTTTTCTGTTTTTGCAGTATTCATTCAATCTGAATTATCTGCACAGGAAATTTTGACAGAAAGGGATTTTAAATCATTCAGGACAGATTTGCTGACTGATGCTGATGTGCTTAAAATTAAGCAGCAGCTTTCTGCTCAGAACCTAACCATTGATCAAGTTCGTCCATTATTAATCAGCAAAGGAATGTCCCTGGCTGAGTTCTCAAAGTTAAAAGACAGGCTTCTTTCAGATGCCAGATCCAAAAACAGGTCTACTGCCAAGTATAAATACAATGAAAAAGATGCAGAAGCAAGAAAAGTAAGCAGCCAAAAACTCATTTTGGACAAAGGCGCATCTGTTTCAGATTTGTTGAATAGCGATTCAATAAAACTGCTCTATGGTGAACAAGCAATTAAACCCCTGATTGATCCGAGGATTTTTGGTGCAGAGTTGTTCAACAAAAACAATGAAATGAATCCCGACTTTGAAGCAAATATTTTTAATATGGCAACACCAGTAAATTATGAGCTTGGTCCTGGTGATCTGGTTCAGCTTGTTGTTTTCGGGCAGCAAGAGTTTACAGATGAGCTGGAGGTGTCAAGAGAGGGTGCTATCAATGTTGAAAATGTGGGATTGGTGAAAATAGGAGGTATGACAGTTGAGGCTGCATTGGTAAAATTAAAATCTGTAATGGCCAAGGCTTATCCTACATTGTCTTCAGGTAATTCTAAACTCAGTCTTACCTTAAGTGAAATCAGGACTATTCAGGTTACAGTAGTTGGTGCAAACCGATCCGGAACAATCGATATCCCTTCTCTTTACAACGTGTATGGAGCACTTTCTAAAGCAGGTGGTCCAACCAACATGGGTTCATTTAGAAACATTGAGCTGGTGAGGAACAACACAGTAATTAAAAAAATTGATCTCTACAAATTACTGGCCAAAGGTGACCAGACAGATAATGTGCGTTTGAAAGACAATGATGTTATTCGTATTCCAGCCTACCAGAATAGAGTAGAGTTGAGTGGACAAGTAAAGCGACCTGGATTGTATGAAGTTCTGGAAGAAGAAACTTTTGCAGATATTCTTTCCTTTGCCGGGGGGTTTGATGATACTGCATATACAGCCACCATCAAGGTAATTAGGAAGAATGAAAGAGAGCGTGAAGTGAAGGACCTTAAGTCTAACGCTTTTAATTCATTTAAACCTTTTTCAGGTGATCAGTTCGTAATTTCCAGAATTTTAGAAAGGTATACAAATAGAGTCAAAATCTCAGGGGCTGTGTTTCGCCCGGATATCTATGAATTTGTATCAGGCATGACTGTTTCTGATTTGATTGCCAGTGCAGATGGAACAACTGAAGATGCTTTCATGGAGAGGGCTTTGTTGATCAGACAAAAAGAGGACATGACCCGTGAAATGAAGTCAATTAATCTACTCAAAGCATTAAATCAAGATCCAGTACATAATCTTGTACTTAGAAAAGAAGATGAACTTCTGGTAAGTTCAATACTTGAATTGAAAGACAGTCTTCGGGTAACCCTGCAGGGGGAAGTACATGTTCCGGGTGAGTATCATTTTATTGAAGGTATGACCCTCAAAGGCTTGATTCTACAGGCTGGTGGATTTACCGATGCAGCATCAACAAATATTGAAGTGGCTCATTTGATTTCTCGTGAGGTGGTTGCTGAAAACGATCTAAGATCAAGTCTGATTGAAAATATTAAACTAACTGATACCTTATCATTGAGTGAACTTGATATTCCATTGAAACCTTATGATGTTGTAACTGTTAGAAAAAAACCAGTTTACAATAAAGTTGAAACTGTACTTGTTGTTGGTCAAGTTCAATTTCCCGGGCCTTACGCATTAAATACGGCTAATGAGCGTGTAAGTGATTTGTACAAAAGAGTAGGTGGTTTGTTGCCAACCGCCAATTTAAATGGCGCTTATTTAAAGCGTTTCAAAAGTGATGATGAACGAAAACATGTTGCTGAAGATGCCCGTCGTTTACAATCGCTCTTCTCTGATTCTGCAACAAGAATTATCAAGGATGTAGAAAAAGAATATGACAAGATTCCGCTAAACATGCAAATGATTTTGAAAAACCCTGGTTCAACTGAAGATGTTGTTTTGAAATCTAGAGATGAACTTATCATACCTAAAATTGATGATCAGGTTAGGGTGAGTGGATCCGTATTACAATCTACTCAGATTCCCTATATCGCAGGAAAGAGTTTCAGGTCTTATATTTCTTCTGCCGGTGGATTTTCAAGAGATGCCTGGAAGCGCAGTTCTTATATTGTCTATGCTAACGGAAGAGCCGCTACTACCAAAAAGTTTTTGATGTTTAAACACTACCCGAGGGTGAACCCTGGTGCAGAAATAATTGTACCTCAGGAGCCGCCTGCTAAGGCTAAAATTTCTGCAACAGAATTCATAGGAATTTCAAGTGCAATTGCTTCACTTGCAGCAGTTGTAATTTCTTTATTAAGGTTATAAAAGGGTAAAATATTCCGTGAATAAAGTAATAACTTTTTTTCTTCTTTTTTTAACAGCACAGGCCTGGAGTCAGTCAATAACTGTTACCCCTTTCTCATTTGACGATGATTTGCGGTTCCTTAAATTACAAGGTAAGTTGCCAAGTCAATTGAGCTTGAACATCAGGCCAATGGGATTGGGGAAAGAAGTTACACTGGATTCTTTATATCGAGCAATTGCTGATGGATATGAAAAGCCATTTAAAACTGCCGAAGTAAAATTCCTTGGAAAATATGGTAAAGCTGGATTACTCCCCGTAACTACAGTCAACAAGTTTACATCACATCACCCATATGGTTGGTCTGATGGAGCTCTTTTCCCTGCAAATGGATTTCAATCCTTGGTATCCACAGGTGTTTATTTTAAACTGGGACCACTTTCTATTCAACTAAGACCTGAACTGATCTATTCAGAAAATAAACCTTACGAGCGAACCCAAAACTATGGTGCTGAAAAGTTAATAGGGCCGTACAGATCTATACTGCCAGGTCAGTCTCGTATAGCGCTGGATTTTGGTCCAGTTTCACTTGCGGCATCTTCAGAAAATCTTTGGTGGGGACCTGGTCAGTTCAGTGCTGTTATGATGAGTAACAATGCACCTGGTTTTCCACACATCAGCTTTAGTACCAACCGGCCTTTGAAAACAGCAATCGGTACATTTGAATGGCAAATTGTTGGAGGTGAAATCAGGGATATACAATACCAGCCAGATGAATTTAGATACCTTGCTAATTATCGTGATGTGTATGTTAGATTTGTAGATTCAGTTGATAATAAAAAATACATGAATGGTGTTGGTTTGTCTTATCAACCTGCCTTTCTGAAAGGTGTAACTGTGGGTTTAACTAGAACCTTTGTGAGTTCTATTTTAAACATCAACAATAATCTTTTAAAAAATGAAGGATTCACGGGAGCCTATCTTCCAATTCTGGGAAAACTTTTCAAAGACAAATATGTAGACGACAATGCACGAAAGTGGAATCAACTTGCTTCGCTGTTTTTAAGAATCAATTTTCCTAAATCGAATGCCGAAGCCTATGTTGAATATGGTTGGAATGACCACAAATGGAATATCAGAGACATGATGATGTCTCCAACGCATTCTGCTGCTTACCTGGTAGGTGTGAAAAAATTATTTAAGCTTGGAAGAGGAAGAATACTAGATGTTTCTTTGGAACACAACCAGATGGAGCAATCACCCGACTTCCTGGTACGCGATGCTTATTTGTGGTATATACACTGGTTCAAATCAGACTATAGCCATGCCAGTCAAGTATTGGGGTCGGGCATTGGATTTGGTGCCAATGCATTTACAGCATCATTTGTCTTGAAAAAAGGGTATAATCAACTTGGGTTGATCATGGAACGTGTTCAACGTGATCCTACTTATTATACAACCAGATGGACCGACTTGAGCCTGGGTATCGTAGGCAGGAAAAAAATAAATAACTTTTTACTCAATACCAGAATCAGCGCTATTAAAACCATAAACTATGGCTGGGAAGGAAGTAAAGATCGTTTTAATGTAATGGGGCTTCTGGGAGTGAGCTATTTCTTTTGATGGTGATTTCAATTCGGGTTAAAAAAACCTTTGCTTCATTGGTTTTCTTGTTTTGTCTTTTCAATGCTGAAAAGACAATCGGTCAGGTTAGCATCCCTGTGATGAACAACCCGACAGAAGAAGTTTATAGAAGAAAACAACTCTTGTCTGATTCCTCTGTACTGGATGTAGAAAATCTTTCATTTATGGTTCGCCCAATGACGGTGTTCACCAAAAAAGATTCAACTACATCATTTCAGTTTAAGGTTTTGCCATTTCAGTACATTCAACAATTCAATAGTCATCGTCCTCTTTTGTACAATGATGGTTCTATGTTTCCTGCCCGCGGTTGGCAGTTTAATTACAGCGCAGGAGTTGCTGCCAGCTACAAAGGACTTTCGCTGCAACTAAGACCTGAATTCAATTGGGCATTTAATGCACAATTCCCCACTTTCCCTACAGATCACTTTAATATTCTCTGGAAATTTCAATATGAATGGTTGAATAAAATTGATATGCCTGAAAGATTCAAGGATGAACCTATCCGTAAATTTTTTGGAGGACAATCTAAATTGCAATATGCCTACAAAGGATTAGCTGTTGCCGTATCTACAGAAAATCTTTGGTGGGGTCCTGGCAGGTACTATTCTTTGCTGATGAGCAACAATGCTCCTGGTTTTCCGCATTTGAGTTTTCACAGTGAAAAAGTGTTAAAAACACCCATCGGAAATTTTGAATGGCAGGCTATAGTGGGTCGACTAGAACAATCAGGAACACTACCATCAGAACCACTGCGCTCATTTGGTGGAAGTTTTTTATACAGACCCAAAGATTCATCTGGTCAGCGAAGGTTTATAGGTGGCGTATTTACCTTTGCTCCTAAAGGGGTAAAAGGTTTGTTTCTGGGCGCAGACCTGGCACAAATTCAGTACACCTCTTCAACACCCGGTAAAGCAAGAATAGGGTCAATCTTTGCCCGATTATCTCTACCAGATGACCATGCTGAAATTTATTTGCAATACGGTCGCTCTGATAAATTTGCTTCTCCATTTAATCTATTCAAAAATGGTATACCCAGAGGATATGTTGCCGGTGTTAGAAAAATGTTCCCCTTGCGAAAATATTCTGACAACAACGATTTTCTTCAACTTGGTATAGAGGTGGTGCAATTACAGGTACCCAATCTAAAACTCATCAACAATGCACAAAGCTGGTATACGGATAGTGCTGTTCGACACGGGTTTACACATTTAGGACAAGTGTTAGGTGCATCGGTTGGACCAGGGGGTAATGCGCAAAGATTTGAAGTTGCCTGGGTAAACAAAGAAGCAAGAATTGGAATCGAGCTTGAACGTTTCTTGCACAACCCGGATTTTTATTACAGGTATAATTATAATTCAGGGTCTCGCGACTTTAATCGTCAATGGGTTGATTTGATGGCTTCTCTTGTCTGGAATTTTCCAGTCAAAAACATGCAATTCTTCGGTCAGTTTTCTTTCATCCGGTCAATTAACTATCAGTGGAAAGCACTCATTCCAGGAGCTATTGACTACCTAAACTATTTTGATAACGGGTGGGATGAGATTAATCTTCATGGGAGGATTGGAATTCAGTGGACGGTTGACCGTTGACAGTTAACTGTTGGCCGTTAACCGTTAACCGGTAACAAAAAATATAATGTTAATTACAAAACATAAAGCAATATTAATCACCGGCTCCGGAGGCTTGGTGGGCTCTGAGGCGGCGAGGTTTTTTCATGGTAAGGGTTATCACATCATTGGTATTGATAACGACAAGCGATCTTATTTTTTTGGTGAAAATGCGAGCA
>VFQT010002008.1_pt1 | contig 22223 bp, 24 predicted proteins | sample 3512381 | NCBI WGS metagenome assembly VFQT01 (sample SAMN10412376, study PRJNA504923) | tailings metagenome | isolation source: Relicate 2 Philex TSF3 active mining site | place: Philippines: Tuba, Benguet | collected 2017-08-29
GAAGGTGCCACGGACTTGCCGCTGGTGACGGCATCGATGAAGGCCAGCACCTCATTCGAATAGGCCTGCCCGTAGCGCTCGGTGAAGAAGTGCAGGATGGGATCGGCGTGGAAGCCTTCCGCGGTGGCCACGTCCACCGTGGTATTGTGGATATTGCCAGCGCGCAGCATGCCCTTGGATCCGTGCACCTCGATACGCTGGTCATAGCCATAACTGGCGCGGCGCGAGTTCGTGATGACGGCAATCTTGCCGCTCGCCGTCTGCATCTGCACCGCCGCCGTGTCGCAGTCGCCTTCAGCACCAATGGCCTTGTCCACCAGGGCAGAACCCAGCGCGTTGACGACGACGAAGTCTTCCCCGACGAGGAAGCGCGCCATGTCGAGGTCGTGGATCATCATGTCGCGGAAGATGCCACCGGAGCTTTTCACGTAGGAGGCTGGCGGCGGAGAGGGGTCACGGCTGATGACGGTGGCCATCTCGATGTTGCCGATGGCGCCGGCGCGCAGGCGCTTCTCCAGCGAGGCGAAGTTGGGGTCGAAGCGGCGATTGAAGCCGATCATCAGTGTCGTCTTGTTCTTCTCGACCGTCTTCAGGCATTCTTCGATGCGGGCGACCGAGAGGCTCACCGGCTTTTCGCACAATACGGCCTTACCAGCATTGGAACCGGCCTCGATCTGCTCGGCATGGAACGGCGTCGGGGTGGCGATCAGGATGGCGTCCACGTCCTTGGCCTTGATGATATCCTCAACCGAGGCGACCCTGGCACCGACCTCGCCGGCCAACTCCTCGGCGGCCTTCGGCATCGCGTCGGCAAGATAGGCGACCTTGGCCTTACCAGAGGCAGCAATGGTCCGGGCATGTACCTTGCCAATGCGACCGGCGCCCAGAATTCCAAAACGTAGCATCACACTTCTCCTACAACTCTACTTCTTCGCCATCATGGCTTTGAATGACTTCATCTCTTCCGCAGGCGCCGCAACGACGTAGGGCGCATCAGGCCAGGCACCGGAGTGAACCTCGCCCACCCACTGCTTGAAGGCGTCGACCCGCATGTCCTGGATGCGCGCAAATTCCTTGGCGAGGTTCGCATACTGCTTCGAATGCCGCGGAACGTGGCCAGTGTTGGTTCCCAGCACGTCACAGGCGAAGAGGTACTGGCAGTCGCCACCCTTGCCGCCACCCATCGAGACGAGGAACAGCGACGTGTGCCTGGCGATTTCTGCCGTTACTTCAGGCGGAACCACCTCGATCTCGACACCGAAGGCACCCACCTCCTCGTAGCGCTTGCAGCGCTCGTAGACCGCCATGGCGCTCTCAGCGGTCTTGCCCACGGCCTTGAAACCGCCAGTCCACGTGCAGAAATGCGGGATCAGGCCGACATGGCCGATCACCGGGATACTCTCGGCGGCCATGCGCTCGACCGTCTGGAACGACGCGGCGCAGTAAATCGCATCGGCCCCCGCCTCCATCATCCGGAAAGCCCAGCGCAGGTAGTCATCTGTAGCCGCGGGAGCCGCATAGAGCGGCAGGCCTGGTACGGCGAAGAGCGTGGGTGCCACATCGCGGAACTGCTTCTCGACCATCATCTCGGGCGAGACTGAGACCATGTCGATCCCCGCCGCCTGTGCGGCGGCAAGCTCGTCCCAGCTCTCGACGCGCATCATGGTGTACTGGTACTTGCCCTTGTTGGCGCGCACATCTGCGACGGTCGGGCGCTTCTTCGCCATGGTCTTTGCTCCGGTCCTGATATTCAAACGGTGAAGGCGTCGCGGAAGGCCTCGAGCGCTGCATCGGCGTCATCTGCGGCGAAGGCCTCCATGCCCACGGGACCGCGATAGCCCATCTTCTTCAGGGCCAAGGCCACGCCACGATAGTTGATCTCACCGGTACCGGGCTCACAGCGGCCGGGGTTGTCGGCGACCTGAACTTCGCCGATCCACGGGAGGCACTTCTGACACCAGCGCACAAGGTCACCTTCGCCGATCTGCGTATGATAGAGATCGAGGTTGATGCGCAGCTGGGGACGATTCACTGCCGAAACCAGCGCCAGAACGTCCTCCGTCGCTCCGAAGGGACAGCCCGGATGATCGAGCAAATTGAGGTTTTCGAGCGTGTAGGTGACGCCCAGCTCCTCACCCAGATCGCAGATGCGGTTCAGCGTGTCACGGGCTTTGAGCCACATCGTGCCCGTGACAACCTCAGTCTGGGCGATGGGAATACCCCCCTCCCCCAGCCCGGTGCCGTGGAGGTTTAGCCGCGCTACCCCGAGACGCTTTCCAACCGCTGCGGTCTCGCGAGCTGACTTCAAAAGCGTCCCGGCACCTTCGTCATCCGCCAGACGACCCTGCAGATAGCCGTTCATGATGGTGAAACTGGCGCCGGTCTTCTCGAGCTTGCCCAGATCGTGATCCGGCCAGTTCCAAAGGCCTACTCCGAACCCCATCTCCTTGAGGCGGCTGGCGCGCCAATCGATCGGTTTGTCGCGCCACAGCATCTCGGCGCAGGCTGCAAGCTGGAATGTCATCATGCCTCAACACGGTTGGTGTGAAGAAGGAAGCGGCTCGGGAAACCTGTTCGAAGCCGCTTCCCAGTGGGAGGGTTCAGGAGCGGGGCGGCGGAGGATGTCCGCCAGGCTTACGCATATAGCCTTCAATCTGGGCTTCGAGGTCCGCCATGGTCTCTCCGCCGGCCATGAGGTCGGTGATCTCTTCGCGGGTTTTCTCCCCCTTGCGGAAGTCCGCCGCGACTGCTCCGCGGATAAGGACCGCGAAGTGATCGCCGACCGCCATGGCGTGCATCACCTGGTGGGTAATGAAGATAACGGCGAGACCACGTTTCTTTGCCTCGTTGACGATACGCAGAACGTGGGTCGCCTGCTTAACGCCCAGGGCGGCCGTAGGCTCGTCTAGAATCAGCACACGGGCGCCGAAGTAGACCGCCCGCGCAATGGCAAGGGACTGGCGTTCGCCGCCCGAGAGACCACCGACCAGCCGGTCGCCATCATCAATGCGAGTTATGCCGAAGTCTCGCACTGCCTTGACCGCAATCTCATTTGCCCTCTTCCGGTCATAGACCTTGAACGGGCCCCATCCCTTGGTGGGCTCGACCCCGACGAAAAAGGAGCGGCCGATGCTCATCAGGGGAAACGTGCCGCCGAACTGGTGCACAGTGGCGATGCCGCGATTGCTGGCAGCCCGCGGTGTCTCGAATTGAACCTTCTGACCATCCATCAGGATGTCCCCGGAAGACGGCCAATGCACCCCGGACATGATCTTGATGAGCGTCGATTTTCCGGCGCCATTGTCGCCGAGCAGGCAGAGAACCTCGCCTGCCTTCACCTGAATGTTGATGTCGTGCAGAACGTCGATCGGACCGAAAGACTTGTTGATATTGCGCAATTCGAGAACGGGAACAGTCATCTGGCCTCACTTCTTCTTCGGCGCGTAGGTGAGCGCCATCTTGCGGAAAGTGTTGTTCATCAGCACGGCAACGAGCAACAGCACACCGATGATGAGAGCGGACCAGTTGCGGTCGAAGTCAGTGTAGTAGATGCCCTGGTTCACGATGGCGAAGGTGATCGTGCCGAAGAAGATGCCAATTACCGAGCCAAAACCTCCGGTCAGCAGCACGCCACCGACCACCACCGCGATAATCGCGTTGAAAATGAAGGACTGGCCACCTGAGACCTGCGCCGAGTTGAACAGGATGGCCTGGCACATGCCGACGAAGGCGGCGGAGACGGCCGAGAAGACGAAGAGCAGAATGGTCATGCGGTCGGTCGGGATACCGGCATTGCGGGCGCTCACTTTGTCGCCACCCATCGCGAGGATCCAGTTTCCGTAGCGCGAATAGTGCAGGAAATAGATGTAGAAGGCGGTCAGGATCAGCCACCAGACGACGACGACCTGCAATTGACCAGGAGGGAAAAGCCCTCCGAAGGAAATGAAGTCTCCGAAAAGGGACTTGGCTGCACCCTCGGTGGTGAGTGACACGTTGGTGGACTTGGTGACGAGGACGGTGAGCCCGAGAAGCATGCCCTGTACCGCGAACAGCGTGCCGAGCGTCACGATCAGAGATGGCACGGCGGTGCGGATGACCATGAGGCCATTGATGACGCCAACCAGCACACCGAAGGCGAGGGTCGCCGCAATCGCAAGCCAGATGGGAAGGCCGTAGTGACCGGCAATTACGGCTGTCATCATGGCGCCCGCGGGCACCATGGCGCCGACCGAGATGTCGAGTTCGCCTGCTATCATGAGAAGGCCGACAGGAATGGCGATGATGCCTAAGCTGGCGGCCACATTGAGCCAGCTCGACATGCCGGCGATCTGCAGGAACGTCAGTCCTCCGAAAACGCCGAAAAATACGAGTACCGCGACAAGACCAAGAAATGCACCAGCCTCTGGCCGACGCAAGAGCCCACCAAGTGTGGAACCACTGGACATGAGACTTCCCCCATTTCTCGACTGTCACACCGAGACTCTGTGACCGGCAATCATGCCGACATCGATGAAGTGATCCGCCGGATGTTAGCCGGCGGACCATGCGCTATCCCGAATTAGCGGGCGCCCTTGGCGACACCGTTCAGCGTTGCGTCGATGTTCGACGAGTCAACGATGCCGGGTCCTGTGAGCACGGGGTTGGTCGGCAGGTTGGTGCCGAAGTCGATGTGCGAAGCCAGGATGGTGGTCGCCAGGAAGCCCTGAAGATAGGGCTGCTGGTCGATCGCATAGAGCTGCGTGCCACCCTTGATGCGATCGAGACCTGCCTTGTTGAGGTCGAAGGAGCCGAGCTTTACCTTGTCGGTCTTGCTGGCCTGCTGGATGCCGATGGCGGCCGAGTCGGCGTCACCTGCCGAGATGGTAATCACGCCGTCAATCGTGTCATCCTTCAGCAGTTCAGCCTTGATGGCCTCCGCCACAGCGGTGGGGTTGCCGAAGCTGGAGGACGGCAGCGGAAGCTGGGCGCCCTTTCCACCCTTTGCGGTGATGCCTTCGATCACGCCCTTGCAGCGAGCTTCGATGTTAGCCGTGCCCGGCAGGGTGTTGATGCACAGGACGTTCTTCTGACCATGATCGCCGAAGTAGGTACCGCCCGCGAGTCCGGCTGCGTATTCGTCCGAGCCGACGTAGTTGATGGCGCCCAGTTCCTTGGCCTTCTCTGCGCCGCCCGCGTTCATCAGGATGACCTTGATACCTGCTGCGATCGCATCCTTGATGGCCGGGTCTTCAGCTTCCGGAACCCAGTTCGGTATCACGAGGCCATCAACCTTCTGGCTGATCGCGGTGCGGATCAGTTGCACCACGTCGGGTGCGAAATTGTCATAGTTCACGAGGCGGAGGTAGTTCACCGTTCCGCCATTGGCTTCGACCACAGGGCGCGCATCGTCGAGGCCTTTCTTGATCAGATTCCAGAAGGCGTCATCGTTCGAGCCGCCAACGACCGCTATGTTGGCGGCCAGTGTAGTCGTCGCGCTGAACGCCAGGGCTGCGGCGGTCAACAGGAACCTCTTCATCGTCTTCATGCTCGTCCTCCCAATTAGCTGTCACCATGACAGGCTTTGAAATGTCGTGTGTTATCCAGCCGTCTTGCCTGCGGCCTTGTTCATGCGCGCGACCTTCTTGGCGTAGCGCGCATCCATTCGTTCCTGGGCCTCCTTGGACCCGTCGTGCCAGCTGCCGAACCACTTATCGAGGGGGATGAGGCCATCGCCGCCATAGTTCACCTCGAAATACTTGTGGTGCAGGTAGTGGAGGTAAGCGTGGCTATCGAGCGTGGTGTCGTCGGTGAGTTCGAGCTTCTCAAAGCCGATGTGACCGTTGAGCGCGCCGTATCCCGCCATGTTGAGCTGCAACAGGGCAACCATCGGATTGGACGGGATCACCAGGTGCCAGAGCGCCACGCCATGGTAGAGGAAGGTCTCCACCGGATGCATCGACAGCGACGACCACGGCGAGGGGTTCACCGAATTGTGGTGCACCGAGTGGATCCACTTGTAGAGGAAGGGCGTGTGGATGAGCCGGTGGATGCAGAAGAAGTGCACCTCGTGGATCATCGGCAGCACGAACACGAGTGCGGCGAGATACCAGGGATTGTCAGCCCAACTCAGCCACGGAACGTAGCCGTTGGCATAGGTCCACAGCAGGATCACCTGGACCAGCGTCCAGAACACGATGCCCGACAGGTAGCTCCGCAGGAAATTGTCGATGTTCTGGCTCTTGAACCAGAAGACGTCGGAGGGCTGTTCGGAGGGGAACTTGGCGTTGTACTTGAAGCGGGCGCCCTGCTTGCGCTTCCAGTAGTAGAGAGCCTCGATCGAACCGTACATCAGGAAGATGCCGATGCCGTTCACAGCGTAGAGCCACAGCACCCAACCCCAGCTCAGCGTCTTCATCGTCTCCCAATCGGGGAGGAGGAATTTCCAGTAGAGCAGCGTCACCGCCACATGGAAGGCGTTCCACGGCCAAATATAGTCGATCAGGAATTTGGCCCAAGCCTTCAGGTCCCATGGGCGGCTCCAGAAGAACGCGACCTGGGGATGGTCCTTGGGGGACCAGTCACCGCGCTTGTTCCTCGTGCCGTAAGCCAAGTCATCCATCTGAAGCACCTCTGTTCGGCCATTTTTGTTGACACGATAGAACGACTGAATCAATCTGAGATGAACTGAAGCATTTATTTCGTCTCTTTCGGCTCATTTTTTGAGATGAAATGAGACAAACACGGGCAGGCGGAGACATGAAATGGCACGACCAACCATTCGCGATGTCGCCGAGGCAGCTGGGGTCTCCGTCTCGACGGTCAACCGGGTGCTGGGGGGAGCAACAGCAGTTCGGGAACCAACTGCCCGGCTGGTGAAGGAAACCGCCGAGAGACTGGGCTTTTACGGACTGGGCGTCATTCGTTCGCAACTTGACGCAAGGCGACCCAAATACCGTTTCGGCTTCCTTCTTCTTCAGTCGTCGCGGAACTACTACCAGATGCTGGGTGCGGCGCTTCAGTCGGCGGCTTCACGCACGGAAGAGGCACAGATTGAGACGGTCGTCACCTTCGCCGAGGATCTCAGCCCGCAAAGCGTGGCGGAGAAGATCACGAAACTCGGCCGCGACTGCGCGGCCATCGCCGTCGTGTCATCGGTCCATCCCTTCGTGCTGGGCGCGGTGGAGGCTCTGCAGCAGAACGGCGTGCCGGTGTTTGCGATGATTTCGCCACTCGGCGCCGGCATCAGCTATGTGGGACCTGACAACTGGAAAGTGGGTCGAACAGCCGCCTGGGCCATTGCAAACATCTGCAAGGGACCGGGCAAGGTGGGGATCCTGGTGGGCAATCATCGCTTCCGCTGCCAGGAAGCGAATGAGAGCGGCTTCCGCTCCTATTTCCGCGAGTTCGCTCCGGACTTCACGATCCTCGAGCCACTGTCGACCTTCGAGACAAGTGCAGTGGCGGAGGAAATCACCGAAAAGCTGCTCGGCGAGCATCCGGACGTGAAGGGCCTCTTCGTGGCAGGCGGCGGGATCTCCGGCGTAATCCGCGCGCTACGCAGTGAAGGCAAGGCAGGCCAAATCGTCACCGTCGGTCACCAGCTCATGGATAACACGCGGGAGGCCCTGCTCGACCATACCCTGACGATGCTCATCCATGACCCTATGGAAATCATGGCGAGGGAAACGATCGCCGCCATGATCCGGGCGAAGGCGGAAGGCTCAGACTTTTCGCCCTATCAGCGCAATCTACCCTTTGAGCTCTACACCCCGGAGAACATCTGAGGTATTTCGAGACGACTCTCGCAGTGATCGGCAAAAACTGATGACAAGATACGGAGTAGGCTCAAGTTAGCTGAACTTCTTTTCTAGATCCATCAGCGGCCGTTGGCATGGCATGCCACTTACACAACAGCCGAAGGAGCCTGGCTCCGCATCCGTGCAGCCATTTCCTTTTTTGTTGTCTCGATATGGCGGCGCAAGAGCTCGACGGCAGCTTTCTTATTACCTGCCTGACAGAGCGACAGTATCTCTAAGTGCTCCGCATGTGGCCTCTCGAAGCCAGTCGTTTCGCTCATCAAGAGCCGCATGCCGGGGCCGATGCGGGCGCGGACATCCTCGATCATCGACAGCAATGGTGGATTGTCGCAGGGGTCGTAGAGACCCTGATGGAAACGAACGTTCAGGGCGCTCCACGAGGTCGCGGTGGTTTTGTGGGAATACTCGTCCAGGGTCTTCATGAGCTGGGCAAAGTCCTGTTGGACCATGTTCGGGACTGCCAGTTCGAGCGCCTTGCACTCGAGGGCCGAGCGGATGTCGAGCAGATTAAGTATTTCCGCTGCCGAAATCTCGCGCACGATGGCGCCACGATTTTTGCGGAACAGCACGAAGCCATCGACCTCCAGACGCAGCAGCGCCTCGCGAACCGGGATCTTGCTGACCCCGTGCTGCACGGCGATGGCATCCTGGCGGAGAGGCTCTCCCGGCGCCAGCTTGCCCGAGATGATCGCTGCTTTCAGGGCATCATAGATCGGGTCGGCAGAAAGCTGCTCACCTTTGGTCACGCTCATGGTCCTGGCTCACGTGGTGATCGAGAATCTCCCGAAGAATAATTCAACCCAAGCGGATTGCATGGAAAATTTCCCGCTCGGCCTCAGATGATGCCGCGCTCCGGCAGCGGCGTGCCGTCAACCAGCCTTTGCCACCCAAAGCGGGTGAGGTCGATGGTCTCGTAGCGGCCCGTCAGGATCAGTTCTGCCATGGCACGCCCGCAGCCCGGGGCATGCATCAGCCCGTGGCCGGAAAAGCCCGCCAGCATGTGGAAATTCTGCAACCCATCGGCACCGGGGCCAATGATCACGTTGCCGTCGAAGTCGTTCTGGTCATAGAGGCCCGGCAGCGTGTTTTTGCACTTTGTGCGCTCAAACTTGGGGAAACGATGGGCCAGCGCCGGCCACACCACGTCCTCGAAATAATTATGATCGGCCTCGAAGTTATAGCCGCGCGGTTCCTTCAGCGTGGGCACGCCACCCGAATAGCCCTTGCCCTCCGGGCGGAAGGCCAATCGGTCCGGGTCCTTGAGGTAGGGAAGCGGCTCGATCACGTCCTCGCACTCGAAGTAATGCTCGAAGCGGCGCAGCGGCTCGATCGGCACCTTGAAGCCCAGCATGGTGCAGAGCTCCTTGGCCCAGGCACCGGCCGCATTCACATAGTGATCGGCCTCGACGGCGAGGCCCGAGGCGCAGGTCGCCGCCGTCACGCTGGTGCCATTGCGGGTCATGCCCACGACATCCTCGGCGATGAAGCTGGCGCCCAGAGACTGCGCCTTCTTGCGGAAGCCCATCAGCACCGAATGAGGGTCGAGCCAGCCATCATCGGGCGAGTGCACGGCGGCACCGAGATCACCCACATACATGGAGGGGAACTTGTGCTTGATCTCATCCGGCTCGAGCCACACTACATTGCAGCCGAGGCTTAGTTCCGTATCGTAGTTCTGCTTCAGCATGTCGCGTGAAGAGGGCGGTACGACGAAGATGTAGCCGCCCTTCTTGAAGCCGATCTCGGCCTTTTCGCCATTCACTGCCATGGTATCGGGGAAGGTCTCGAAGAAGGGGATCGAGTATTTCGAGAGCTCGATGTTCTCCGGCAGCGAGAACAGCCGCCGCACACCGCCAGAGGCACGCGGCGTGGAGGCCAAGCCATAGGTCGGGTCGCGCTCGATCACGGTGACGCCGAGCGACGGCGACATCATCTTCAGGTGATAGGCAAGGGCCGCGCCGATGGCGCCGCCGCCGATAATGGCAACATCTGTCTTCATTGAACTGTCCTCTTTTCCGGGGCGGAGCGGCCCCGAATGTCGTCCGAAATTTTCTCGGCAATCATGTAGGTGGGGGCAGAAAGGTTTCCGGTGGTGATGCGCGGCATGATGGCGGCGCAGACGACGCGCAAGCCTTGGATGCCATGGACGCGGCAGGCCGCATCGACCACGCCCCCGGTCGGATCGGCCGCCATGCGGCAGGTTCCGGAGGGATGATAGCTGGTGCCGACCGACTTGCGCGCCCAGGCGAGAATATCGGCATCCGTCTTTGCATCGGCGGTGGGATTCACCTCCGCGCCGCGGATGCCGTCCCAGGCGGGTTGGCTGAAGAGATCGCGCGCAAGCCGCACGGAGCGGACGATGTCGCGGCCATCCTCCTCGTGCTGAAGGTGATTGAAGACGATGTCCGGCTGCTGGCGCGGGTCGGCGGAACGCAGGCGGACATAGCCCCGCGAATGCGGCCGCGACAGGTCGAGCCACAGCTGGAAGCCGGGAAAGACGGTGACCTTGCCGTTCACCACGCGGCGCGCGAGCGCCAGGAACTCGAACTGGACATTCGCGAAATCAGCCTTGTCATGCGTCTTGAGGAAGGCGCCGGCCTCGAAGAAATTGGACGCGCCGAGGCCGCGGCGGAACAGCAGCCACTCGAGGCCCAGCGCCGCCTGCCCCATCAGGCCCAGCCGGGAGACCAGCGTGTCCTCTCGCTTGGCGGCATATTGCAGATTGACGCCCGGATGGTTCTCGAGATTGCGGCCGACATGCGGCTGGTCCAGCACCACGGGCAGCCCCAGTGCCCGGAGTTCATCGGCTGGGCCGATGCCCGAAAGCAGCAGCAACTTGGCGGCACCGACGGAGGAGGCCGCAACGAGAACCTCCTTCCCCGCATGGAGGCGTTCGCCGGAGAGGAGCTCGACGCCTACGGCATGTGTTCCGTCGAACAGGATCCGGCGAACCTCGGCGCGGGTGCGCACGGCAAGGTTCCCGCGGTGGCGATTGGGCCGCAGATAGGCATGAGAGGCACTGCACCGCTCGCCATTGTCGATGAGCGTCTGAGCGATGTGCACGCCTTCCTGGTCGCCGGAATTATGGTCGGCGGGACGCGCGTGGCCGGCCTGCTCGCCGGAGCGGATGTAGACCTCGTTGAGCCGGTGCAGCGCGTCGGCGCGCTTCACCTTTAGCGGACCGTGTCCGCCGCGCGTGACGCTTGCCCCTTCGGCGAATGTCTCCATCTTCCGGAAATAGGGCAGCACGTCGTTCCAGCCCCAGCCCGAGAGGCCCTGCGCCGCCCAGCCGTTGAAGTCGCGCGGGTTCCCGCGATTGAAGATCATGGCGTTGATCGAGGTCGAGCCGCCGAGCACGCGACCGCGCTTCTCATCGATGGTGAGGCCGCGGAGATGGGGCTCCGGGCCGGACTGCTCGCCCCAGTTCAGGCTCTTGTCCTGGTAGACGAACGGAATGGCGGCAGGCATGCGGATGGTGAGCTTGGTGTCCGCCCCGCCCGCCTCGAGTAGCAGCACGCTGGTGCCCGCATCCTCGGTGAGCCGTGCCGCCAGCACGCAGCCCGCGGGGCCTGTGCCGACGATGATGTAGTCGGGGGAAGCCAAGGCCCCAGCCTATGCGAGCTTTGCCAGTTCGAGGGCGCGCTTGTGTGCGGCATCGAGCGTGCCGGGGATGAGCGTTGCCAGGCCTTCCGGCCCGTCGAGGACGCTGAGGCCGGCGAGCGTCGTGCCGCCGGGGCTCGATACCGCGCGCTTCAACTCCTCCGCGCTGCGACTGTCCTTCGCCAGAAGATCGGCGCTGCCTAGGAATGTCTGGCGCACCAGCCGGTCCGCGAGCGTTGCGGGCAGGCCCGCGGCGACCGCCGCATCGGTGAAGTGCTGGGCGATGGCGAAGAGAAAGCTGGGGCCACAGGCGAAGACCGGCATGGCAAGATCAAGCTGCGCCTCGTTCTCCACCCAGGCGAACTGGCCGATGCTGCCAAACAACGCCTCGACGAGTTCCGCCGCGTGGCCCGCAACGGCAGTGCCCTTGCAACCGATGCTCATGCCCTGCCCCACCATGGCTGGCAGGTTGGTCATCACGCGGATGACGGCGGCATGGCCGATCTTCTGCGTGAGGCGCTCGATCGGCGTTCCCGCCATGATCGAGACGCAGGGTACGCCGGCAAGAATTGCCATGAGCGTGGGCTCCAGCGAGGAAAACCCCTGCGGCTTGACGGCGATGACGACGAGGTCCGGCTTGAGCCGCGCAGCGTCCGCCGGGTCGGATGTCAGCTCGACATTAGCCGAGGGGGAGATTAGGCTTTTGGCTTTCGCCAGGTCCGGGTCAAGTCCCACGATCCGGGCCTCCGGCATGGCGCGCTGGGCGCCCGACATGATCGCGGCGCCCATATTGCCGCAACCGATGAACAAGACCGTGGGCCTGGGCTGCATAGACATACTCCTCGCCGGTGGTTTTCAGTCTTGCTCCGGCCTCCATTTCGTATACGATAATTTTTTATCGAATACAAAAAATTCTTCTCTCCTGACAGGTCTTCATGCCCCATCGCTCCCGAGCGGACATTGCCATCATCGGTGCCGGCATCGTCGGAATTGCCGTCGCCTATTACCTCGCGCGCAACCACGGACTTGGCAACATCGTGCTTGTCGACCAGGGCCAACCCATGGCCTTCACCTCCGCCCAGTCGGGCGAAAACTACCGCAACTGGTGGCCCCACCCCCTGATGACGGATTTCACCAACCGCTCGATCGACCTCATGGAGGAGATCGCCGCGGCCTCGGGCAACCGCATCGCCATGACGCGGCGCGGCTACCTGCTCGCCACCCGCGCGCGGGACATCCAGCCGATGATCGACCAGCTGGCCTTCAGCCTGGGAAGCCAGGCGGAGGACCTGATCCGCGTCCACCGCGACGAAGCGGCACCTTCCTACGCGCCCCCGCTCCGCGCCGACTGGCAGGCAGCCCCCGATGGTTTTGACATCCTGCAGAACCAAGGCCTGATCCAATCCACTTTCCCCTCCCTCGACAAGAGCGTCCAGACCGTGCTGCATATCCGCCGCGCTGGCGACATCTCGGGCCAGCAGCTCGGTCAGTACATGCTGGAATACCTCGGGCAGGCCGGTGCCCGGCGCATCACTGCAAAGGTGACCGGGATCGCCTCGGGCGATGGCTTCACCCTCACCCTTCAAGGACAGGACGGCACGTCGAAGCTGGCGACCGCGCAGCTCGTCAATGCCGCCGGACCCTTCGCCGGCGAGATCGCCCGCATGCTGGGGGTCGAGCTGCCGCTTTACAACGTCATGCAGCAGAAGATCGCGTTCGAGGACACGGCGCAGGCCATTCCGCGGAATATGCCCTTCGCCATCGACCTCGATCCGCAGTCCATCGACTGGACAGAGGAGGAGCGCAGGGCGATTGCGGACGACCCCGTGACCGGGCGTTTCGCGGCCGAAATGCCAGGCGCCATCCATTGTAGGCCTGACGGCGGCGAGCACGGCCGCTGGATCAAGCTCGGATGGGCCTACAACTCCGCCAAGGCAGACGGGTCCTGGGAGATTCCCACCGACTCCCACTTCCCGGAAATCGTGCTGCGTGGCGCCGCGCGGCTGAACCCGGCGCTCAAGGCCTATTACGGCCAGCTGCCGCGCACCATGAGCCATTATGGCGGATGGTACACGCGCACCGACGACAATTGGCCGCTGGTTGGCCCGATGGGCCCCACCGGCGCCTTCATGGCATGCGCCCTCTCGGGGCACGGCACGATGACCGCTTGCGCGGCGGGAGAACTTGCCGCGGGCTGGATCGCCGGAACGGAAATGCCGGGCTATGCCAGGCCTTTCTCGCTGGAACGCTATCGCCAGCACGGGCTGGGTCCGCAGTGCGGCAGCTCCCACGGTCTTCTCTGATATCGGCATGTCCCTGCGGCGGCAGCCTCCCGCCCGCCGCAGGGCGGAGTGTCAGATCGTGCGCACCAGGCGGTTGGCGTCATAGATCGCCGCGTGGGTGTTGCGCGCAGCGACCGCATCGCCGATGCGATAGACTTGGAAACCGCCGCCGGCATCTTGCGGCTCGCCGTTGATCAGGCGCTCGTAATTGACGGCACCGCGGTTTGAGGAAAGCGGCTTCAGTTCGAAATAGAGGTCATCCGCCGGCTTGGTGCCGGAGTTGACGATGATCTGGTCGTGCAGCTGCTCCTTGGCGATACCGCCATAGTCGCTGCCGATGACAGCGAGCAGCTGGTTGCCGCTCTTCCTCACCGCTTCGACGAGGTAGGTGACGGTGGGCACTCCAGTCACCTGAAGTGCAGGCCGAGGTCCAGAATGCGGACGAGTTGCGACTCGCGGCACTGTCAGCCCTCTTCCAAAGGTTCGGCCACAGCGCGCTCTCGGCCGACGTCAGGGCGCGCACGGTCTATCTCACCCAGATAGGCTACATCTCGATGCAGACCACCTAAGATATCACGCTGCGCCTAGAGCGGTTTTCGTTCAACATGGCCCATACCCGGCGGCTGTGAAGTAGTTTGCCGCATGCTGGGACGTGACGATGGGAAGCAGAGCCCCGATCGCCGTCCATAGCCCCTCCTGTGTTCGCTCTGCGGCTTTGCGCAGGTGGGCCTTGAGCTGCGAGAAGGCTTTTTCGATCGGGTTGAAGTCGGGGCTGTAGGGCGGCAGATAGCGCAGCTCGGCGCCGACGGCCTCGATGGCTGTCCGCACAGCCACGCCCTTGTGGGAGCCGAGGTTGTCCATCACGACGATGTCGCCCCTCTGCAGTGTTGGCACGAGAACCTGTTGGACGTAGGCCTCGAACGCCTCGCGGTTGATGGGGCCGTCGAGCACCAGCGGCGCGACGATGCCGGTCGTGCGCAGGCCGGCAACGAAAGTCGTCGTTTTCCAATGTCCATGCGGTACGCCCATGCGCAGTCGCTCACCCCGCGCGCAGCGGCCACGGCCGCGCGCCATATTGGTCGATGTCCAGGTTTCGTCGATGAAGACGAGGCGTTCGGGGTCGAGATCGAGTTGGCGGTCGAACCAGTCCTGTCGGCGCTTCAGGACGTCCGGCCGATCCTGCTCTGTGGCGTGCGCGGTCTTTTTTTCCACGTGATCCCGTGTCGGTCGAAGAACCGCCACAACGTGGCGACGGCAAAGCTGTGACCGCGTCTGGCAAGCTCTGCCTGCAATTCGACGAGGGTCATGTCGCGGGACTGCTCGACGATCCCGAGGATGAGATCGCGTTCGGCCTCGATGCGCTCCGAGCGGCGATCGCCTCCTTGCGGAGCCGCCTTCGGCGACCCGGTCTCACGCGCACGCTGACACCAGCGGATGGCACTCGCGACCCCGACACCGAAGCGTTCCGCCGCTTGGCGCCGCGACATTCCAGCATCGACGGCGGCAACCACACGTTCACGAAGGTCGAGCGAGAGGGGCTTTGTCATCGAGACTGGCCTCCTTCCGCCAGCCTCGACGTTGAATCAGCACGAGATCGATGCGGGAATCCCCCAACGATTCAGTGCGCACGAAAACCGCTCTAGTCAGATCCGCATCCGCCTTCCGCCTACATACTGAGCTGGGCCGGCGTGGTTTCGAAAAACACGGTGTTGGATGCCAGGACATTTCTCGACATCAACATGCCGAACGCCAATGGCCTCTTGGAGGACCCTAGGCCGGTCAAGCTCTAAGCCAGCCGGCTTGACAAGTCACGAGCCGAGTTGATGAGGCACTCCAGGTAAAGTTCACGGTTTCTCAGGCCGTCCTCACGAGGAGTAACCAGGCAGAGCGTGGCGATGCAGCGTTCCTTGCGATCACGCACGGGAACGGCGAAACACTGGGTGAAGCTGTCGACGATGCTCTGGAAGGTGAAGTAGCCGTCGGCGCCAGCCTTCCTCACTTCCGCAATGAAGGCAGAGGGTGCCAGCCAATCACCGTTCGGCAGCCGGAAATCCTCGGCTGGCACGAGATCAATGATCTCCGCGTCATCAAGGTGACTGAGAAGCAGCCGGCCGGAAGCCGTCCACGGGATCGGCACGCGTTCGCCCACGCTGGAAGAAATGCGGAAGGGCCGCGCCCCTTCCTTCATCATCGCAACCGTATATTTGTTGCCATCGAGCATGCAGAGCTGCGCGGTTTCACGCGTTACCTCCGCCAGGGAGACCAGTACCGAGTCACTTTCGCGGAGCAGGTCGAATTCCTCCTGGTATGCGAGACCGAGGAGGTACAGCTTGCGCCCGAGATACACCAGCCCCTCATCGCCCCGGTATTCCAGGATTCCGCGATCAATCAGCAGATTGACCAGTTCATATACGGAGGACCGCGGAGCTTCCATCCGGATGGCAATCTCGTTGACGCGCATTCCACAGCGCTGCTGCGCCAGGAATTCCAGGATTTCAAATGCTCGCTCCAGACCGCGCGCGCGGCGGCCGATATCCTGTTCGCGGTTGGGGGTGATCGTCATAAGCTGAAGCAAGCCGTTCAATTAGGCTTTCTATTTGCGCTTGAAGGCCACGCAGTCAATCTCGATCTTGCAGTCCACCATCATGCGCGACTGAACGCAGGCGCGGGCGGGAGGGTTCTCGCCGAAATACTCGGCGTAGATGCGGTTGAAGGTCCAGAAATCCCGCGGGTCATCGAGCCACACGCCCACCCGCACCACGTCCTCGACGCCATATCCCGCTTCCGCGAGGATGGCGAGCATGTTGCCGATCGCCTTGTGGGACTCGACCACGATGCCCCCGGGAATGATCTCACCGCCCTCCATGGCGACCTGGCCTGAGACGTAGAGCCAGCCATCGGCCTCCACGGCACGCGCAAAGGGCAGGCGCTGCTTGCCGGCGCCGGATTCACCAGTTCCATAACGCTTGATGCTCAACGGACACTCCTTTTTCTCATGTGAAACTGGATGATTCCAGGAACTCCGCGAGTCTCTGGGTCTTGGGCCGCACGAACATCTCGCGCGGATCGCCCTCCTCACCGATCCGCCCCTGGTTCATGAAGATGACCCGGTTCGCGACCTCGAAGGCAAACCGCATCTCATGCGTCACGATCAGCATGGTCATCCCATCGCGCGCCAAGTCCTTGATGACGGCCAGCACCTCGTTCACGAGTTCGGGGTCCAAGGCCGACGTCACCTCGTCGAACAGCATCAGCTTCGGGTTCATGGCAATGGCGCGCGCGATCGCCACGCGCTGCTGCTGACCGCCGGACAGCTGGCCCGGATAGTTCGCGAGCCTCGCTGAAAGACCCACCCGGTCCAGCCAGCGCTGGCCGATGCCCTCAGCCTCCTCGCGGTTCAGCTTCTTGACCTTCATCAGGCCGAGCGTGACATTCTGCAGCGCGGTCAGGTGCGGGAAGAGGTTGAACTGCTGGAACGCCATTCCCGTCATGGCGCGCTGCCGGGCGACTTCCCGCTCCGGCTTGCGCCGCCTCTGGCCGCCTGCAGTGTCGTAGCCGATCTCTTCCCCATCGATGATGATCGTTCCCCGCTCAAAGTCCTCCAGCATGTTGATGCAGCGGAGCATCGTCGTCTTGCCGGATCCGCTAGAGCCGATGATGCAGACAACCTCGCTCTGCGCCACGTCGCAGTCCACACCCTTCAGCACCTCGACCTTGCCGAAGCTCTTGTGCAGGTCCCGGATTTCAACCAGTGGCCTCGTCATGTCGGTCCGCCCATCCTCAAACGTGAATTGCCGTCTTCCGCTCGACCAGGCGGCCGAGCCGTTCGATGCCGTAACTGACGGCGAAGTAGAAGAAGCCGGCCAGGAAATAGAACGGCAGGCTCATGAAGTTGCGAGCGATGATCTCCTGCGTCGTCAGCAGGAGCTCTCCGATGCCGATGATCGAAAGCAGCGTGGAGGCCTTCACCATTTCAGCCGCGGTGTTCACCCATGCGGGCAATATCTGCCGCAGCGCCTGAGGCGACAGTACGTAAAGAAAGGTCTGGCGGAAGGTGAGCCCGATGGCCTTTGCGGCCTCCGTCTGCCCGCGCGGAATAGCCTGGAGCGCTCCACGCACGATTTCCCCGACATGCGAGCTGCAGAACACAGCGAGCGCCAGAACGCCCGCTTGGAACGGCGAGAGCTGCAGGCCGATGGTGCTGAGCACGTAATAGCTCGCAAGCACCAACACAAGCACCGGCGTTCCCCGGATGAAGTCGGTGTAGGCGCGGACCAGCCAGTAAAGCGGGCGCGCGCCATAGGTCAGCGCCAAGCCGACGCCGACACCAAGCAGCGTGCCGGACAGCACCGAGAGCAGAGAGATCGTGACCGTCATCAGGAGACCCGAAGCGAGCGCCCAGCGCGCGATCCACATCTGGTCGAGAACAGCAGACGCGTAATCCATCACTACCTCACGATCCGCATGCGGGCCTCGACCATGCGGAGCAGTGCCGCGAGGACGGAGCAGGTGGCGACATAGAGAAGGCTGACGACGATCCAGGTTTCCACCACGCGGAACGTCTCGTTGTTGATCTTGCGGGCATAGAAGGTGAGTTCCGGAACGGCGATTGCCGCCGCGAGCGAGGTATCCTTGAAGAGCGAGATCAGCGTGCTGCCGAGCGAGGGAAGCACATTCCTGAACATGATGGGGATGATGATTGAGACGCGGGTCTGGAACTCTGTGAGGCCGATGGCGAGGCCTGCCTCGCGCATACCGCGCGGAATGGCGATGAGCCCCGCCCGGAATATCTCGGCGAGATAGGCGCCGGCGTAGATCGTCAACGTCAGGACGAATGACTCGATCTTGCCGAGCCTGACCCCGATCTGCGGGAGAGCGAAATAGGTAAAGAGGATCAGCACCAGAAACGGCGTGTTGCGGATGGCGGTGACATAAACCCCGGCGCTGCGGCGCAGGACGGACTGCTTCGACTGCAGCATGAAGGCCGCCAGCAGTCCCAGGACCACACCTGCCACGATGGACGCTACGGCAAGCAGAAGGCTGAGGCCGAGACCTTGCAGGAGCAGGTCGAAGTCTCGCCACACGGCAGCGAAGTTCAGCGTGTATCCCATGATGCGGTCCCTCTTGGGATGATCCCGCGCGGGCAGTGATCAACTGCCCGCGCGATTGCCGTGGATGTACTTATTCGAACTCGACGGGGAAGCCGATCTTCGGGGGCGGCACGTCCTTGCCGAACCACTTCTTGAACGAGGCCGCATAGGTGTCGAATTCGACGCCCGTCATCGCCTCATGCAATGCCGTGTTGACGAAGTTCAGCCAGTCCTGGTCCCCGCGCTTGACGCCGCAGGCATAGGTCTGCGGGCCCCAGCCAAAGCCTGAATCGCGATACTGGCCGGGCCTCTGGGTCACGTACCACAGCACGGCTGACTGGTCGGTCGCCGCCGCGTCGGCGCGGCCCGATTCGAGCGCCTGATACATCAGGTCAACCGATTCATACTGGTCCACCTTCGCCTCAGGCAGCGCCTTGTGCACCAGTTCCTCGGCATAGACGTTTTGCAGTACCGCGACGGTGACGGCTGAGCCCGCCGCCTTCAGCGCAGCGTGGTCAGCGTATTTGCTGTCGTTCTTGAGAAGCAGGCCAACGCCCTCACGGTAATAGGGAATGGTGAAGGCGATCTGCTGGGCGCGCTCGCCGGTGACGGTCATGAACTGGCAGGTGATGTCCACCTTGCTAGTGGTGATGTTGGGAATGCGCGCGTCGGAGGCCTGATTGATGAATTCAATCTTGTTCGGATCGTTGAACAGGGCCTTGGCGATGATGTGGCCCATGTCGACGTCGAAGCCCTGAAGCGTCCCGTCGTCACCCTTGAAATGCCAGGGCGCGTTGGTGCTGCCTGTGCCCATAATGAGCGTGCCGCGGGCCAAGACTTCATCGAGCTTGCTCTTCGTTTCCTGGGCGTGAGCCGCACTGGTGACACCCAAGCACGCCGCCGCAAGCAGGGCGGCGAATTGCAGTTTCTTCATCTAGCCTGTCCTCCTCTAGCGTCCATTATAGCAGACAATTGTCTAACATTTCGGACATGCGTAGAGTTCTTCAGAATTCGATCGTTGTCAATCACCCTCGGCGGATAACCCGCCGCCAGGTTCGGGCGGGGGGTCTCAGCTGGCTGGAGAGGGCGCGCACATCTTAATCACCGACCTCGATATGACCGAAACCAAAGCCGCAGCCAGCATGCTTCCAGGGACTTCACCAGTACGGCCGACATTGCAGGCTTCGCCGCTATTGCCGCCCTCCCACAAAACAGTCCTTCACGTTCACGACGTGAACCCCATGTGCTGGCGCTCAGCCTTCGCGAAACTACTGCCAGATGCTGGGCGCGGCGCTTCAGTCGGCGGCGTCCCGAACGCAGGAGGCACAGATCGAGGTCGTGATCACTTTCGCAGAGGCTCTCATCCGGACGTGAAGGGCCTCTTCGTCGCAGGCGGCGGAACCTCCGGCGTGATCCGCGCCCTGCGCAGCGATGGCAAGGCAGGCCAGATCGTCACCGTCGGACACCAGCTCATGGACAACACGCGGGAAGCCCTGCTCGACCGCACCCTAACGATGCTCATCCACGACCCAATGGAAACCATGGCTAGCACTACTTTGGCAGAACGATAATTTTGGTTTTCCCAAATCGGGTTCATGTGTGATTCATAGGTTGCCAGCTCATTTGGAGGCTGGCGGCTGTGAGGAACTGGCGAAACGAACTTGAGGTGTGGTTGGCACCGCTTCTGGGCGCTCTTGGTCACAAGGCGCGGGAACGAATGTGTCCAGCATACATCGCGGGGCTGATAGTCCCTGGGGACCGCAAGAGCATCCAGCCCATGGCAGCCCGGCTCGGGGAAGAAAATTACGATCGGTTGCATCACTTCATCTCAAGTGGGGTTTGGGATACCAAACCGTTGGAAACAGTGCTTCTGGCGGAAGCGGACCGGATGGTTGGAGGCGCCAAGGCATGGTTGATTATTGACGACACCTCGCTGCCAAAGAAGGGCATCCACTCCGTTGGCGTCTCGCCTCAATACGCGTCTGCCTTGGGCAAGAATGCCAACTGTCAAACCCTGGTGTCACTGACGCTGGCATCAGATGAAGTGCCAATCATGATTGGCCTGCGGTTGTTTCTGCCTGAGAGTTGAACGAATGATCCCGCGCGACTAGACCGGTGCGGTGTACCAGAGTTACTCCGCAGCTATCGCACAAAACCGGAGATCGCTTTGGAAGAAATCGATCGGGTACGAGACTGCGGTCTCCGCTTCGGCTACGGCCTGGCGGATGCCGGATATGGGCTTTCTTCATCATTCCGGCAGGGCCTCAGCAACCGCGGTTTGAAATGGGTGGTAGGCATTCCCTTCCAACAGAAGGTCTACCCTGCCGATGTTGAAATGACGTTCCCTATCGCTGGCTGGGGCCGCCCCCGCAAGCGACACATCCCGAATGTCAAATCCTGCTCTGCAAATGCCATGCTGGAAACAGCGACATGGCGAACCATCAGTTGGCGGCGTGGCACAAAAGGGAAACTGACGGCCCGATTTGCAGCTCAGCGCGTAAGGGTTGCCGACGGCCCACCACAGCGCATCCACGACATGGGAGCGCAGCACCTTCCTGGAGAAGAAGTCTGGCTGATTGGCGAATATCGCCAATCTGGGGAACGGAAGTACCATCTTTCTAACGTGCCGAAAGAGACTGCCCTCAAGCAGCTCGCCGGCGCGATCAAGGCGCGCTGGGTGTGCGAGCAAGCGCACAAGCAACTCAAGGAAGAACTTGGACTCGACCACTTCGAAGGAAGATCGTGGACAGGGCTTCAGCGCCATAGCCTTATGGCCATGATCGCCTATGCCTTTCTTCAGTCTCGCCGCCTCAAGAAGGCGAAGGGGGAAAAAAAGAGTCAACGGACCGCCGCCTGAACCTAGCCTGCCGGCAATACGCAATGCGATCCTGGATGCAGTCGCAAGGCCGCCGCCTTGGCGATGCCCGCACTGCCTCAAATCACTCGCCAAACACATTCTGCCAAAGTAGTGCTAGACAGAGTAAGTCGGTGCGAGAATGTCGACTATCGGAAGCGTGCCAAAGGTGGACGTGATTTCCATTGCGGAGGGAGTAACAGTTGAAGTCGGCTGACAGCATGTCGCTGAAGATAGCCAGTTTGGCGAAGGGCGCTTCTGTCTATGTACTCACATTTGCGAGTCTCCTGTTGTTCTGCTTGAATCCGCCTGCTCTGGCGGGCACATGCATGCTCTTCCCCGCTGCTTCGGACGGGATTCCGGATGCCCGATCGGGCATGATCGAAATTCCAGCTGGCCGTTTCATAATGGGCTCGAACTCCCACTATCCAGAGGAAGTCCCTGCGCGCGAGGTTTCGGTGGGGGCCTTCATGATCAGTGGACACGAGGTCACCAATTCCGAATCTGCCGCATTCGTGAAAGCCACCGGCCATGTGACGACGGCCAAAAAACCGATCCCGCCCGATGTCTATCCTGATCTGCCCGATGCATACAGGGTGCC
>VFQT010002009.1_pt1 | contig 22221 bp, 17 predicted proteins | sample 3512381 | NCBI WGS metagenome assembly VFQT01 (sample SAMN10412376, study PRJNA504923) | tailings metagenome | isolation source: Relicate 2 Philex TSF3 active mining site | place: Philippines: Tuba, Benguet | collected 2017-08-29
TGTATATTTTTTTGTATAGTAAACTCCAAAAAACGGTTTATTTTCAATAACTTGGTCGTGTTAACCCGACTTCAGGCGGTGCTAATAAAATGGCTATTTCATGTCGGGTAACCCGACAAGAGCGTTCATCCTCGTGACGCCAGCTGCGTCACTCTGATCAGCTCAAGCCGATCCTCAAGCGCGATACTTGTTGTTTGACAGGCGAATGATCCACGTTGTCGGGTAACCCGACTGCTAGGCAGCTCAGCCGATGTTCAATCCGAACTTCTTGATAAAACTGGAGCGAACCAAGGGAGTTTACCCCCTCTACCCCAATCTTGGCAGAGTTGCGGAAACCATTCTTATTTTAGTTCATCTTTGTAATCTGCCGAACTCTAAGTGGTCTAATCACTAATTTCAAATTGCTGGAAGATAAGGAGGCGATCAGCAAGGAAACAAATGCCGGAAGACATCATCAGCTAGATTCAGCAAAGCCTTAGGCGATTAAGGGTTGTTTTTGCTGACTGGTCTTGTCAAGTTACTTTACAGTTTTGACTTTGGGTGCGACCAGGCGAGGCAATCATGGCGGCAATCCAGAAACACATAACGCGACGCTCAGCGATGTCGATTATAGCGGGAGCGGCGGCAGGCGTGGCGGCGCCTGCAGTGGCTCGGAGGTCACCCAAAAAACCCAATTTCCTTTTCATTCTGGCCGACGATCTCGGCTATGCCGATCTCTCTTGCTACGGCCGGCCTGATTATGAAACGTCAGCACTTGATCGCTTGGCCTCGCAAGGCATGCGGTTTACATCAGCTTATGCAAATAGCTCAGTTTGTACAGCAACTCGCGTGGGTCTAATCACCGGTCGTTATCAATATCGCCTGCCAGTTGGCCTCGAAGAACCTTTGGGCTCCCGCCCAGTTGGTCTCCCGCCATCACATCCAACCATCGCGTCGCTGCTGCGCAGAGCGGGATACAGGACCAGTCTGATCGGCAAGTGGCATATGGGTAACTTGCCCGACTATGGACCTCAACAAAGCGGCTACGACGAGTTTTGGGGACTGCGCAAAGGTGGCGTCGATTATTTTACGCATGATTATAATGGCGAGCCCGACCTCTGGGATGGGCCGACGCCTATCAAGCGCACGGGCTATCTGACCGACCTGCTGGCTGATCGCACCATTGAGAGCATGGAGCGTTTTGGAAACAGCGATAATCCTTGGTTCATCAGCTTGCATTTGACCGCGCCGCATTGGCCTTGGGAAGATCCGGAAAATGATGATGAATCGCGCCGGCTAGCGAAATCCAATGATGCCCGGCGGTTGATGCACTATGATGGCGGCACAATGGAAATCTATGCCAAGATGGTCGCTAATATGGATGCCAATATCGGGCGGGTGCTGGCAGCACTCAAGAAGCAGGGTCAAGACCGCAATACTGTAGTTGTCTTTACCAGCGACAATGGCGGCGAGCGGTTTTCAACCAATTGGCCATTTAGCGGGCGCAAAACCGATCTTCTTGAAGGTGGGATACGTGTTCCAGCTATCGTCCGCTGGCCCGGGCTTGCGAAAGCGGGTTCGACAAGCGATGTCCCAGTGATGTCGATGGATTGGTTGCCGACCTTTGTTGCGGCCGGTGGGGGCGCGCTTGATGCCAATTATGCACCAGATGGGATTGATATTCGCAATGCCATTGCTGGCGGCACCTTGCCAGAGCGGAGCCTTTACTGGCGCTACCGACACAATAATCAGGCCGCGCTGCGCAAGGGTTCGATGAAATATCTCAAGATCAACAACAATAGTTTTCTGTTCGATCTTTCAATTGACCCCATGGAGCGCGCAAATCTGAAAGTGCGGCGACCCGAGCTGTTCAAGACCATGGAGGCTGAATGGCTGGACTGGAACAAAACCATGCTGCCTTTTGATCCAGAATCCATGTCGCACGGTTTTACGGCAGATGTGATGGTCGATTATATGGGCGTCGAGAAATAGTTCCTCAGGCTTGTCGCACGAGCCAATCCTTCACTTTTGCAGCCGCCTCTGCGCAGAGCTCAGGCTGGCCGAAATAATAGTGATTTGCCCCCTGGATAACATGATGCTCGATGTCGCACGCTGAGGCCGCACCCATCAGGCGCGCAGCATGGCTCGGTGTACAGGCATCATCGGCGCTGTTTTCAATGACCAGCATCGGGCATTCAATCCTTGCGGCGCATTTTATGCCGTCTGCGTTTGAGTCGTCATAAGACCACTGAGATAGCCAACTGCGCAATGTACTGAAGCGGGCAAGGCCCACAGGGCCATCATTGACCACAAAGGGATCGCCCAGCATGCAATGATTGGGTGGGCGGTCATTTGGATCTACCGATGGGTCGACCCAGCGCGGATCAGCCATTGTGCCTTGAACAGTAAAGCAGCGCTCGTGGTTCTCAAGGCCAGCCGCCTTGAGCGCTGCTAGCTCTGCCTTAACCCAAGCAGTAATCCGCCGGTTACGGGCAATCTGCCGCGCCCGATATTCAGCAAGAAAAGCTTGCGAAAATGGAGGCTTTGGCCCGTCACGTGCAAAGATATTCCATTCAGGATTGCGCTCAAAGGGACGATTTTCGTCTTCAATCGAGGGGTCCATCCACTCCGTCAGCGTCAAGTTGCGTGACAAGTGCGCCGCCAGCAGCAAGACGCCGTCGGCAGGAATAATATTGGCCGCCGTTAGGTCATAAGGATCGCCCGCAGGTGTGTGGGTCACGCGCGGGTCCTGCGCCTCGGCTTGATAAAATAGCGACAGCGATCCTCCACCCGACCAGCCGCCAAGATAGACTTTTTTATAGCCGAGCCGTTCCTTGGCGTCGCGGACACAGGCAGCCAGGTCCATGACGGCGCGTTCCATGATAAGTGCTGTGTCGTTGCCGCGGTACCGCGGGTTGCAGTAGATGCTGTGTACGCCTTCGCGGGCAAAAGCATTCATCAGCGGGAGCCACGCCCCACCGCCAATGGGGTGCGAGGCAATGATGACCGTGTCTGACTCCACTTCCGGCCTCAGCAGGCTGCACTCGACAACGACCTTGCCGATCTCGCCTGCATAGGTGTCCTTGAATGCGCTCTTCTCGCTGTAAACGACCAAATAGGTCGAGCGGTCATATTTCATGCTGTTATGGCCTTTGGTCGGGCGCGGCGGTCGACAGCCTCCGCGCCAAATTTCTCGACTTTTTGGGTCCGCGTTCGCGCCGTCCAGCGCGCTAGTGTCTCGTCGAAATTTGAAGCTTCATGAGCAAGGATCGCATCATGGTCTGCAACACGATAGGTCAACTCGATCTGGATGCCATTGGGATCGTACATATAAATTGAACGCACGAAACCATGGTCAACCGGGCCCAGAGCGCTGATTCCAAAGCTTTTGATACGCGCCTGCATGGCCAATAAGTCGTCCTCGGACGCGACTTCAAAGGCCCAATGCATATCAAAACTTTCCTTGCGCTCGAACCAATTGGCGTCAGCACTGGAGGGCGCATCAAAAAAGGCGATATATTCGCCATTTCGCATCTGAAAGAAGATATGCATGTAGGGATCATCGTCACCTGTCCCGGTTACTTGCTCCAGACAAACACCCGTCGGATCAGCAAGACCTAAGACGTCGCGGTAAAACCAAATAGTTTGCTCGGCATCGCGACAACGAAAGGCGCCATGATGAACACCCTTAATCGGGCGGGAAGAAGGGTGCTCAGTCATTGGTTATTCCTCTTGTTGCGCGATGCAAAACAAATACCCAGCTCTACTTTACGTTTAGAAGGACATTTTCACCTGAAGCGCAAAGGTGCGCGGCGGCTGGATATATTGCGAAATAAGTCCCGCTACGGTCGGCGTATTAAAGGCATGCGACGCCGTCAATTTGTTGGTTAAGTTTTTACCAATGAGGGCCACTTCCCAAGCATTATTGCTGGCGCGCAGGCCAATGCGCGCGTCAAGTTTGCTATGGCCTTCTTGGGCAGCAGCCGGATTGTAGCTGTCTTCCAAGAAAGCACGGCTGCGGAAGGTCATGCCGCCATTGCCAAACATTTCGATCGTGTCGCTCAATGGTTGCACGACATCAATGCCCATCGTCCCGCTCCATTTAGGACTGCGCGGAATTGAAAGACCGGCGGCGTTATTGGCAGCTCGCACAGCTGCCGCCCCGGTGATGCAGGCCGTATTTGAATAGAGGCAGGGCGCGCCTGGGAAATCGAGATAGGTCGCATTGAGACGGGCAAGCGAGCCCGTCAATGTGATGCCATCCGTCACCTTAAATCGGGCATCTGCTTCTATCCCCTTGCTTTGCGCGCGCCCGGCATTGAGAGTGATAAATGCCGCAAGCGTTGCGTCGAACGAAGATGTTTGCAGATCGCGGAACCGCGTGCGGAAGGCCGCAATATTGAAGGTCAGACGACGGTCTAACGCTGTTAGTTTCGCACCCGCTTCCAAAGTGGTTGAGCTTTCCGAATTCAGTTTGAACTGGGACTGGAGGGTTGTTGCTTGACCGCCGATAAAGCCACCAGCCTTCGACCCCTCACCCCAGCTGGCGTAGAGCATTACATCGGAGGTCGCGAACCACTGTACGTTGACTGACGGATCCCATTCAGTCTCTTTGAGATCACCAACTAATGTCCGCAACACAGCCCCGTTGTTCAGAGTACGCTGCGTCGCATCTTTCTTCTCGTTGGTGTATCGAAGGCTACCCGTCACGCGAAGTGCGTCGCCCAGCTTATAAGTAGCACTGCCAAAGAGCGACCAGACACTATTATTCTGGACGAAGAAGCGTTCACCATAGGCAATCGTGCGCGTCTGCGAGGCATAGTCATAGTCGTTCGTATGGTAATAGGCGCCGACAATATATTCGAGCGGTTTAGTGGTCGGCGATACCAGGCGAATTTCCTGGGAAATCTGATTAAAATCTTCCTCAAAGCCAGAGGCAATTCCATTTGCCGGGCCAAAGTCAGAATCAAGCCGCTTTCGGAATTTATATTCTGAATAGCCACTGATCGAGGTCAGCACATGATCGCCAAGGTCAAGATTGGCCGTCATGACGGCATTTAAATTATCCGTGTTGTCGAAATCGCGCCCCACAAATCCTGGATAGCCGTTCGTTGTCCGGATCAGATTAGGGTCCGTTGGGGCCTCGAGCCGCTCTACCGCACTTCCGGTCAAGTCGACCTTGCCGCCTTCAATCTTAAAAGACACGTCAAGCGGTCCGCCTGCATCGATCAAGAAGGAGGCGCGTCCGAACCAAGATTTGCGCTCGCCATCGTCGCCACCGACCGTTCCGGTATTTCGGATATAGCCGTCATTTTTTTCATACAAAAAGGCGCCGCGTGCAGACAGAGTACTGCTCAAAGGTCCTGACACAACTGCAAATCCGCGGGTGCCGCCAATCTCGAATTCGCGGCTTGCTTCGACGCTTGCTTGGAAATCACGTGTTGGCTTTGCGCTTACAACACTGATCGCGCCTGCACTCGTATTCTTGCCAACCAGAGCGCCTTGCGGTCCGCGTAGAACCTCGATCCGCTCTACATCGAGGAATGGCACTTGGAACTGACGGGCGTGGCCGCCATACACGCCATCGACAAACAGGCCTACGGTCTGTTCAAAGGCAAGATTACCCGGCGTCGAGCCAATGCCGCGTATGTAAAAGGCATTATTACCAGGCGTCGCTTGCACATAGAAATTGGGAACAAAGCGATCGAGCTCATTGAAATCTTTGATGCCAAAATCGGACAGCTGCTGGCCGCCCACAACTGTCATTGAAATCGGCACATCTTGGATGTCTTGCTCACGCTTTTGGGCAGTTACAATGATCGCACCACTATTTGCACCCTCATCTGCGTCTTGGGCAAAAACAGGCGAGGCGGCCAGTAACGCGAGGCCAGTCGACGTAAAAATTGCCTTGCGAAATTGCCGTGTTAGGCTCCTCTTCATCGTATTTTCTCCCTCCATCCCGCACAGCTGCATCTCTCTCGTGCAGTTTGTGCTCTCCTTAACGGCCCAAAAGTGGGCCAAAGCGCATGCCTTTCACAACAGATCTGCTGGGGTCGTCGGCAGACCAAGATTAACCTTTCCTGCAAGTGAAGCAGTCCGATCCCAGTCAAACATGACATGCCCGCGCATCATCTGCACATCGCGCAACTGGCGCTGTAGCGGCGAGCTTGCCATGCTCGCGCTCGCACCAGCCGCCGCCGCCAAGCGATTAATTGCCTGATTGGCAAGCAGTACAATCTGTGCGGCTGCAAGCCGAACCGAAACCTGAGCATCGATCGGCGCATTGGAACCCATTGGCCCAATGCATTCGACAGTTTTGATGGCCTCTTCCCAAATCAGTCGCGCGGCATTTACATCGGCGATAGACTCGCCAAGCCTTAAATGCGTGCTTTGTAAGTCGCCCTGTTTTGCGCCACCGCTATAGGCTTGGAGCTTGGTTTTCATCCGCTCAGTAAACCAGGCAATCGCGCCTTGGGCTGCGCCCAAGGCGGGCGTGGCCGCCACAAGGGCCAAAGTTGCGCGCATCGGATAGCCAAGCGTTGAGCCCGGATGAAGCGCCTCGCCAGGAGACGCGCCGGCCGCCATGCAGCGTGCGGGTAAAGTCATATGCTGAGGCACAAATACGTCGTGCAAAACAACCGTATGGCTGCCCGTTGCGGCCATGCCGGAGACGTGCCAGACATCTTCGACTTCGACTTTATCAAGCGGGACCGCACAAAAGATCGGCTCCATGGTTTCACTGTCGAGGGCATTCACCAGCATCCAATTGGCGTGGTTTACGCCTGTCGCCCATTCCCAGCGCCCGGAAACGCGGTAGCCACCTTCATCAGCGACACATTTGCCGGTTGGAGCGAGTGGAGCTGGGGCCAGCGGCATCACGCCATTTTTGTAAAATTCTGCCTGCGCTTCAGCGCCAAATTTGCACAACATCCACGCATGCAAGGCAAGGAATGACAGCGTCCAGGCGCTCGACGTACAGCCGACGCTTAGTCGACGCACAATGCCCAAAAATGCTGAAAAGGCGATGCCGTGCCCGCCAACGCCCGTGGGCGCTAAGATGTTGAAGAAAGCTGCCGCATGCGCTTCTGCGATCGTTTCGTCAGGCAGGGTACGGGCAGCTTCGGCAGCTTGAGCACGTTGAGCCAGCCGGGATGCAAAATCATCAGCCCAGTTAGCCCAGTCCTCAACCGAGCGCTGCTGTGAACCGATGTCATTGTTCATCACACTCATAGGCTCTCCCACCCAAATGTAAGTTGAGCCAACACCCAGCCTATTGTCAAGCATCTTTACATAAAGGCAAAGAATTAAGGCTTGCACCTTATGCGCGCTGCTGAGATGGCGGTGACATGGAAAACTCGCTGCTGCTGCTCGATATGATGCGGACGTTTTTGCAAATGGACGAAAAACTGCGCGAGCGGTTGCAGCAGCGTGGCTGGCCAAGTATCACCCGCTCCCAGTCGATGGTACTTGCCAATGTGGCCAACGGCGTAACCCGCGCCTCGCGCTTGGCCGAAAATCTTGGCGTCACCCGCCAGGCCATGAGCCAATTGCTTGCAGACATGGTTAAAAAGGGACTGATTGAGCTGATCCCAGATCCCGATCATGGCCGTGCGCAACTGGTCCAGTTTGCGCCCCAAGCTGATGGCATTCGTGAAGACGCGCGGCGGGTTTTGCGCGACCTCGAAGCGGAGCTGGAAGTCTCAATTGGCACTCAACAAATGGCAAGCCTGCGCCAGGCGTTCGAGCAATTGGCCTAAGCGCAATTGGCTTTGCGAAGCTCTGCCTTTAAGACTTTGCCCGCTGGGCTTCGTGGCAGGGGATCACAGCGCAGGTCCCAGCTTTTGGGGCATTTATAGCGCGCCAATCGCTCGCTGAGATGGGCAAGCATATCGTCAATCTCTGGCGTCTCGCCCTCAACTGGCACAATGATGGCGTGGACGCGCTCGCCCCAGCGTTCATCTGGCAAGCCAATCACGGCACATTCCCGGACTTGGGGGTGAAGACTAAGCGCATTTTCCACTTCGATTGAGTAGATGTTTTCAGCACCCGACACGATCATGTCCTTCATCCGGTCAGTAATCGTGATAAAGCCATCTTCATCCATGAACCCCGCATCCTGCGAGTGCATCCAGCCCCCGCGCAGCGCCTGGGCCGTTTCATCGGGGCGGTTCCAATATCCGAGCATGACGCAAGGCCCGCGCCCGACAATCTCGCCAACCTCGCCTCGTGGCAACTCCTTGCCATCGGGTCCCACGACCATGACCTCAAAGCCATAGCCTGGCACGCCTGCAGTCCGCAGCTTCGATAAACCCGAGGCAACACGGTGATGCTCGGGCATCAGAAATGTAATTGAAGGCATTTCGGTCATGCCAAACCCCTGGATGAACTCAATCTCGGGCAAGCGCTCTTGCGCGCGCGCAATTGTGGCGGCGGGCATTGGCGAGCCCCCATAGCCCAGCATCCGAATAGAGCTCAGATCGTGCGCTGCAAGATCTGCCAAGGTCAGCGCGTCAATCACCGCCGGCACAGTAAAGACATGTGTGACGCGGTGCTCGGCAACCAGTTGCATAATTGTCAGCGGATCGAGCTTTTGGGCAAAGACATGCGTGCCCGCAACCATCGTCACTGAAAACATCCCAATGTCCGCCAAATGGAACATGGGCGCGCAATGCAGGTTCACGCAGTCAGGGCCAAAGCCAATCATCATGACAAGATTATTGGCAACAGACACAAGGTTGCGGTGGGTGAGCATCACGCCCTTGGGCGTGCCTGTCGTACCACCCGTGTAGAAAACTCCGGCCAAGTCGCCATCGGCGCGGTTTGAATCGTCTATTGGGTCTAAGACCGATGCACGACGGCGCAGGCCTGACTGGGCCTCGTCAATGCGTTCAATGCGCAGGCCCGGCAAATTTTTGGCTAAGCCTTCTACCTGCGCGTTAAATCCATCGCCAACTAAGAGCAAGGTTGCCCCCACATCTTGTAATTGGAATGAGATTTCTGCCACCGTCAAACGTGTGTTGAGCGGCACAATTACAGCGCCCGCCCAAAAGACGGCAAAAAAAGCATCGAAATAATGCTCGCCATTTGCCGCCAGGACCGCAACCCGGTCCCCTTGTGCAACCCCAAGCGACTTTAAAAGTGCCGCCAAGTGGGAAACGTCTCGAGCAACAGCGCCCCAATCGCGGATGCTATTGCCATCAATAGAAGCAATGCCGAGAGGATTAATCCGCGCGGCACGGTGCAGGGCTTGGGTCAGTTGCATCCTTTATACCTCTCCTGCTGGCTGAGGTATCAAGCTGTCACGATTAACTCAATAAGTGCCAGCCTGTTACGTCCTCGCCATGGGGCCGAGTGTGATTTACTAACTATTGAATGTGAGGCTCAGGGGCTAGATGGTAAGAAAGCAAAAGTTAGAAGATTTGATCAGAGACCTGGAGTGGTTGAAGGGAATTTAAGCCTAGGCCTCAACTTTGCCAATGCGCATGTCGGGTGGTCCTTGTCGGGCAACCCGACAATGGCGGAAATTTTGCTTCACGGAATATGCGAATCTTGCCGCCAAAGTTGGGTGCATTTGAGGCCAAAATTGTTGTATAGTAAAAACTATACAACTTTTCCGAAGGTGCTGGACTTATAAGTTCGTGACGACCTTATAAGTCATTGAAATGTATGGATTAAAATGGTGCCGCTTAGGTGACTCGAACACCTGACCCTCGCATTACGAATGTTATGAAAACCTGAGAAATCTGTCATTTTTTGGCAAAAGTTGTATATTTTTTTGTATAGTAAACTCCAAAAAACGGTTTATTTTCAATAACTTGGCCGTGTTAACCCGACTTCAGGTTTTGCCAATCAGATGGCTATTCCTTGTCGGGTTACCCGACAACGAGGGCAGTTTTGCCCTTCTTAATCTTACGAATGCAGGGACAGGCAACCTTGGCAAGATTCAGGTCGATGAGTTAGTCGTTAAAAGTCATATATTTATAATTCACGGGAAAAATCCGAATACAATCATTTGTCGCGAATATCCCCTCCTCTACCTTGCTAGGCACCCATATCTGCCAAACCCGTCAACAGGCTTGGCGTTAGGACCTGCGGCAGTTCTTGAACCCCGCCGTTCGTGTCGTACCACAGATAAAGGGGCACGCCGGCGCGGCCATGGCTCTTGAGGAAGCGCGTAATGGCCGGGTCTTGCCGGGTCCAGTCCCCGCGAAGAACGGCGACATGGTGGGCGGCGAAGCTCGCCGCGACATCTGTATTGGCCAAGCTGCTGGCTTCATTGACCTTGCACGTCAGGCACCAATCTGCCGTGAAGTAGAGCAAGACGGGACGCTTCTGCGACTGAAGCGCGGCCAATCGCCCCTCACTAAAGCTCTGGGTTGCCAGAACATCTTTCTCCACCGTCCCCAAGGAAGCAGCACTGCCCGGGTGCGGTGTCGCCGCGAGAATCAGCGCGGCAACGACGGCTCCCAGAGCGGGGAGCATGGCGATGCGCCCCCTTTTTCCTGATCGCTGGCGCAGCCCATACCACCAGAGCGCCAGCCCCAGCGCCAGTGCTGCAGCCAAGACACCCATCACCGCATCAAGCCCGGTTTGCCGTCCCAAAATCCATGCAAGGCCAAGCGCTGTTGCGAACATGGGAAGGCTGAGCAGGTGCCGGAAAGTCACCATCCATGGCCCGGGTCGAGGCACCCAGCGGCGCAGCGGCTTCACGAATCCCAGCCCCAAAAAAGGCAGAGCTAAGCCCACACCCAGGCCGACGAAAATGGCCATGGCGGCCGGAATCGGCAACACCATCGCCGTCCCCAAAGCACCTGCCATGAAGGGGCCGGTGCACGGTGTCGCGATAAAGGCTGCCAGCCCGCCAGTGCTGATAGACCCCCAATAGCCCGAGGATACAGGCCCTGTCGACACGCTGAGCGCGGGCAGCTCATACAGCCCCGCCATGTTTGTCGCGATGGCGACCACAAGAAGCAACAAACCGGCCACGACCCGCGGGTCCTGAAGTTGGAAGGCCCAGCCCAGCGCCGAGCCTGTGCCGCGCAGCATCAGCAGCAACGCTCCCATCGCCGCAATGGTGCCAATCGCCCCGATGGCATAGCCCATGGCTTCCACACGCGCCTCTCGCTCGTCCGCCCCAGTGCGAACAAGCGACATGGCTTTCAGGCTAATCATCGGAAACACGCAGGGCATCAGGTTGAGCATCAGCCCCCCGAGAACGGCCGCGCCAAATGCCATCAAAAATCCGGCCCAATCAAATCGCGCCTGCACCAACGGCATAGGCGATGCAGTGAAGCGATAGCTGTCTACCCGGCGATCTGCCCGATCGACCCGAAGGACAACAGCCAAGCTCTGGCCCAATTTGGCCGTCCCCGCTTTTACCCGAAGCGAAAGCCCTTCGTCGTGCGTCTCCACCTGTGGCACGCCGTCTTCGGCCAGCACCTCCGGCACTTCCGAAAAAAGCGTCGCCTTGTCTCCGCGATGCAGGGCCAAGCCGGGGAAGAAAAAGCGGATGCCAGATTTGTCGGGTGCCATCGTCGCAGGCGCCGCGGCCGGTCGCGGCAGGCGCGCCGCCGCACGGGCAAACAGGGCTGTGGCGTCGGGGTTGTCACTGCCGTCTCCAAAGCGGCGTGTATCGCTGAGCGAGATTGGATCTGGGACGCAATTGGTTTCGGAACAGACGAGCAGGTCAAGATCGAGCCGAAGGGTAAGATCCCTCTCCGTAGCGAACGCCTTGGGCACCTTCATATCCTGCAGCAGGATCGTTTCGCCCGCATGCACATTGCTTGCATAGCCGCCTAGCACGAGTTTTTGCGGTACAGGGTGGCGGACACGCCCAGCGCCAAAACCCGGCGGGAGGGCCCAGCGCAGGCCCGGCGCATAGCCCGTCTGGCCAGGGTTGCTCCAATAGATATGCCACCCCGCATCAGGGCGAAGGACAAGCGCGTAGGTAAGGGTGCCACCGGGCTTAGCCGTCGCCTGCCGGGCAATCAGGGTGGCCCGGTAATGCTGGCCCTGCCCGCCAACGCTTGCAGATGCCGCTGCTGGCACGAACAGCAAGGAGAAAAGCCAGAGCAAAACGACGCGCATCATGATGTTCCTATCGAATAACCCAGGCCCGGATGCCCTCGGCCTGCAAAAAGGCCTCCGCCGCCGAGCCCTTCGCCATAGCGAGGGTGGAAAGAATGCCGGCCTCCATGCAGGTGGCCGCAGCGACCGTGACCGAACGGGGTGGATTTTCGACGGGCCAACCGGTGCGAGGGTTGAGAATATGGCTGTATCGAACCCCGTCCTTTTGCAGGAAGCGCCGGGCATCACCGCTCGTTGTCAGCGCGCCTTGGCGGATCTGGATGACGCCCTGGCTGTCCTCGCCCGGATCGACGCCTTCAATCGCAATCCGCCACGCCTGCCCGTCGCGCCGCGGCCCCGAGACGCGCAAATCCCCTCCGAAATTGACAAGAAAGGGAATTTCCGTTTCTGCGCGCAGCAGCATCACCGCCCGGTCAACGGCATATTCCTTGCCCAGACCACCGAAATCAATCTCCATGCCGGTCGGCAGGGTGATATGAGATGGTGTGATCTGTATTTTATTCCAGCCGATCCGAGGCAGAAGGGCCGCAACTGCCTCATCGCTTGGCACGCGATCAGAGCCATCAAATGTCCAGACCTCTCGCAAGACGCCGCAGCTGATGTCGAACAGCCCATCGCTGATCGCATGGCACTCAGCCGCATAGCCCAGCAGGGCAGCCATTTCAGGCGTTACCGCGACCGGCCGGCCCTGAGATTGGTTGACACGCGACAAGAGGCTATCGGGGCGATAGCGGCTATAGGTCACTTCGATCCTTGCGGCTTCTTGCGCCGCGATTGGCCCCAATGCCGCCGCCACGCCCGGATCGTCACAATCGAACCGGACCTCGCACGGGGAACCCAGTGCGAAGAAGCGATAGAGATGGCCAGCTGCGGTATCCGTCATGCGAGTCAGAATGGGCCGACCGGTCGAAACCGATCGGCCCAGGGGGGGGACTAATATTTGACCTTCACGCCAACCATGCCGCTCAAGGCATCCGCCCCTGCAAACAGCTTTTGGCTGGCCAACCCGGTGGGAATAATGCCGTAACTCCCTGCTTTGCTTTGCTGATAGCGTTCAGCATTGGCATAGATTTCGATCTTCGGCGTCAACTGGAAGCCAGCCGTCGCGCCGAAGGTAAGGGCCTTGAAGCTGTCGAGCCGACTATCTGCACTCGCATAGACCGGCAGGCTCTGGCTCGAGGGCAGATAGTAACGGAAGAAATCTGCCGCCGTCTGATGATAATAGCGCACACGCGGCTCGAGATAGGCTTTGCTGCCAATGGGGACATGCTCTGCCAGTTCAAGCGTATAGGAATCAATGCCCCAGCTATCGTGATAATAGCGCGCCGACGCATCGGTTACGAAGGAGCCCAAAGCCCATTTGACAGCCCCGTAAACACTATGCCGCGTCCGCGCATCCGGCCGCGATTCATAGAGATAGCGCACGGGCGCGCCCGATGTGGCATCAAGAACGGACACCAGCTTATAGGGGTCTGTCTGGTAGCCTGAGCTTTTCCCGAAACTATAGTTGAGCTGCAAGAGCAGTGTCGGGGTAAGGACGTGGGTGACGCCTGCGACAAGACTGAGAACCGTTTTATTATCCGATCCCTTGGCCGCAGCGATCCCGCTCATCGCCGATAATGGCGACGGGATCCCATGGAACGGCTTGGACTGATCATATTCAAGGTTCGCCCCCAAAGAGAGGGTCGTCGCCTTGTTGTTCAAATCCCGCGAAATGGCAAACCGCCCAGAGAACGAATTATAGTCCTGCTCCACCGAGCCATTGGCGCCAAGGCTGAGCTTGGTCGCGTCTGCGATCCCAAAGCTGTAGCCTAGATCAACTGCGACCCGATTATCGCGGAAGGCGGAATCGACAGGCAGCAGATTCGGACCTGCCGTATAGATGCGCTCATATTTCCCGGTAAGCGGGTTGCGCACCAAGGTGCCAGAGGCACCCGTTGAGCCGTGATGCTCGCTATCGCCATCAGATTTGATAGGTGCAACAAAAGTTTGGGTAGCAGACCAAGGGGTCGCCCCATTGGGTGTCGCGCCCGTCAGCGCATCATAGGTGACTTTGGCCGACAAGACGTTGCCGTTCTGGCTCGTCCGCGTGACCGACACCATGGGCTCGATCGCCCGCACACGCCCGCCATTTTCCTTATAATATAGAACGGCGCTGTCGATGCTGAGGGTGCCAAGCTCGTCCGCTGGCTCATCATAGGCGTTGGTGATCGTGGGAAGCTCATTAGCAAGTGAATTGCCATTGCTGTCATTCTGGCTCTGCGCTGCGGCAGAGGTGGCCGCCAGCAGATTTGCGGTCATCAAGAACAGCGTGGCGCCGAGACGGCGGCTTTTGGGAGGTGTCAGTTGCATCCGCAGCCTCCCCCATCAAAGCTGCGACCACCGGCCGAAGCTTCCTTGCTGAAATAGATGTGATCGCGCGCGCTTGCGAGGTGCGGGTTGCGCCCCAGCTGCATCGATTTGCGCGCGGTAATGCCGCGCTGCCAAGGTTGAACGGTCGCACAGCCGCTTGCGGCGGCGACCAGCAGCATTGCGGCCGCCAATCTAACTGGTTTCATAAGAGATGATCCTGTCTCAATGTTCGGAGAGGAGTTGATCGATATGCTGGCGGTACGCCGCCGTCTGGTTCGGGTGGAAACCCTTATGGACGAACCGGACATGACCCGTCCGGTCGATCAGCATCGCGGTGGGCATGTCGCTGACGCGATATTGGGCAGCGATGGCCCCGTTGCTGTCGTAAATCACGGGCAGCCCGCTGCCCATTTTGCGGAGGAACGCCTCAGCCTGGGGCCGCGCCCGATCGAGGTTGACCGTCACCAGCGCGAAATCCCTCCCCGCATATTGGCGGGTGAGGCTTGCCATATAGGGAAAGGACAGCTTGCACGGGCCGCACCAGCTTGCCCAGAAATCAACATAGACGACTTTGCCCCGATAGGCGCTAAGGTCGAGCTTTGCGGATTCTGCAAAAGCCGTCGTCGACGAAAGAAGCGCGAACGCCCCCGCCAACAAGGCAACGCCTCGCTTTCGGATTTTGGTTTCAAGATAGGTGGGCAACAAGGACATACTCCGTCGCTTCTTTACTGAGCCCGAGCGAAGAGCCGACCGGGGGAGGCAATCACGCGCTCCACAAAGAAGACGACCCTGGCGCCGAGCAACCTCAGTCCATCTTGAAAATTTTTTCGAAAGGCAGGCTTAGAAGCGCCGCTCGACAGACAATGTCAGCGTGCGCGGGCGCACGGGCGTCAGCTGATGCGTGGCATCCACCGAAAAAGGGTTACCAAAAGCGAAGCTATCCGCGGCGCTATTGAGCACGTTATCCCCCGCAATTCCAAATGTCAGATGGCGCCATTGCGTCTGCAAGAAGACGCCCACCAACGCATAGCTATTGGTCTTGCGATCTAGGCGAGGGTCAAAACTCAAATGAGATGGGCCGCTCGCCTGCACTGTCAGTCCGGCCTTGGACTGCCCAAAATGGCTTGGAAGATCCGCTTCAAGCCGCGCATAGCCGCGCAACCGCGGGACCGTTGGCAAACGCGCATCCTCGATCACGCCGAGCAACGGGGAGGTGCTGTAGACATCGCCAAATTGGCTGGTGGCAGAAAGAACAGCGCGCCAGCTTGGGGCCCTCCACCCCAACTCGACCTCCGCCCCAAAATTATGGGCGCGACCGACATTCAACGTGCCGATCAACCCCGAGCTGAGCAAAATGTCCGACTGAATATTGGCCCAGTTGAACCGGAAGGCAGATGCTTGAACACGCAGCCGACCATCCAGACGTGTCAGCCGCATCCCGGCTTCCAGACTGCTCAGACGATCTGCTGCAAAGGTATAAGGTTCTTCTTGCGCCAAGGGGTTCAGACCGCCCGGTCGTGTCGCTGTCGCATAGTTGAGCCAGACCTGCGTTGCCGCTGAGGGCTTCCATGACAAGGCTGCCCCGGGATTAACCCGCCAGTTGGCCGCGAGTTCTGCATCCTCGCCATCGCGGCGCCGCTCTTCATTCGTGGCGCGGAAAACGCGAAGTCCCGCTTGCAATCGCAAGGCTGGCGTCACCGCGAGGGACGCATCCCCAAAGGCCGCCTGTTCTTGGTAAGACTTATGGTAGGTACTGATGCTGGTCTGTCGAACCTCGCTCACCAAACTGGCGTTAAGGCTGCTCCTGGCGACCAATTGGCCGACCCCTAAGAGCCATTGAAACGCCCCTTCCTGCTTTGCCAAGCGCGCTTCATTGGTCACGAGGTTCTGGCCTCGCCCTTCGTCGTAGAGCAGCGGCGAGGCCTCTCCCAGCCGCATCGCAGCCCTGCTCGCATCGAAGCGATTGGCCAAATCATGATGGACATAGGCAGAACTGAGGCTCGCCTGGGCGCCCCCCAAAGGAACAGAGAGCTTCAGCTGCCCGCTGAGAAAGGCTGTGCGATGAGGCTCTGCAAATCGCGTTGATCGCGCATAAGGGCCTTCGTCCTGCGTGGCATATTGGCTGTCACGGGCGCGCGTCCATTGGCCGGCTAAAAGGGCATCGGCAACCAGCCCCCCTGCCGTCCAGCGGGTGGACAGCCGGCCCCCGCTGATATGGACCGCGTTGACATTGCGAACCTGACGAAAGCGATCATCAATCCAGCCGGACATCTCGTCACGATAGGCAACAAGCCGTGTCGCGATCTTGTCAGAAATGGGCACGTTCGCAACGCCGCTGACGCTCGCATTGACGCCGCCATGCGCGGTCGTGCCAATTTGGCTGGAGACCTGCCCATAGGCCTCGCCACGTTCGGGCGGTTGCGGGACAATATGATAGACGCCGCCCAGCACCCCCGAACCATAAAGCGCCCCTTGTGGGCCTTTCAGCACTTCCACCCGCTCTATATCAATAAGCCTTAAATCAGGGTCGGGCGTGTCAAAGTTCACGCGAGCTTCGCCAAGGAAAATACCCACCGTCGATTGGGTAGGGCCATTAAAGGCGCTGTCTGCAACGCCGCGAATGAAAATCCGGTTGCGGCCCGGCCCCATATTGGTGCTGGTCAAGCTTGAAACGCTTGCGACGACATCGCTCGTGCCCGCCAAACCATTGGCGTGAGGGAGCGCCTCTTTGGTCAATATGGAAACGGAGAGCGGCACATCCAACAAGGCCGCTTCGCGTTTTGTGCCGGTGACGACAATCTCTTGCTCAGGTACGGCATCGGTCACGGGGGTGACAATAGGTGAGGACGCAAGAGGAAGCGGGCGTGCCGACTGCTCTAGTCTAAAATGGCGCGCATCGATCTGGATCAATAGGAAGCCAGCTTGGCGCGCAATCAGCGCCAGCGCCTCGTGCGCGCTGCCCACTTTTGCTGGGGCAACCTGCACCTTGGGGAGGCGACCCACATACCCCACCGAGATACGCGCCTGGCGCGCGACACTTGAAATCGCTTGCCCCAACGATCCTGCGGGGATGTGAATGACAACAGGCAGAGGCGCCGCCATCGCCGGCGGCGGCAGTCCCGCGATAATGAGACTAGCGAGCGGGGCTGAAATGAACGGCTTTGCCGCGCTTTTCCGCCACGAAACCCGTGAGAGAAGAAAAATCCGAAACAAGCCGCGTCCCGTCACCAATCATCAATACGCCGGTGAAATGCGTATCCGCAATGCGCGGATCAACGGTGATCGTCAATCCACTGCTCCGCTGAAGATCGGCGATCACGACGGAAACCGGGATATCCTCATAGGCCAATTGCCCCGAGCGCCAGCTCGACACCTGAGACGGCGCAATCGCAAAAGCCCGCATCCGGCCCGAACGTTCCGAGATGAGAAGCCCGCGCCCCTGTGTCAGGGGAAGGGAATTGCCGCCTTGAGGACCAATCCTGACGGTCCCTTGCGCGACTTGGACCTGTAATTCTTGCGCGCCCCGGGTGACGCCAAATTCGGTCCCAATATCCTGGACCCGATAGGTGCCAACCCGAACGTCGAACGACGGATCAGGATCAGGCGGTGCATCAAAAAAAGCGGCCCCTTTCTCCAGCGTGACGCGGTTCACCTCGCCGCGGGTCAGCTGCAAGGTCGAGTTACGGTCCATGTGGATGGTTGCGCCATCCGCCAGCGCAATCGTCCGCGATTGCGTGGGGCCCGTTGTGTAGATTTCAGACGCAGGGCTTTGCGCTTGCCATAAAAGGGCGGCGCTCGCCAAGAACACCGTCACCGCCGCTGCGATCCCCGCCGGGCGCCACCGCGACGGCACAGAGACGCCAGCATCATCATCATTGGCACCCATCCCTGACCCCAAAGATGGCAGAAGTTCCGAAAGCCGATCATCTGCCCGCACGACCGCGTCATATGCTTCACGATGGGCCGGATCTGCTTCCAGCCACAAGATAAAGCCATCCCAATCGGCATCGTCGCCAGTCAGGCGAACGTGCCAATCAATGGCGTCATCCATAAAGCGGTTCGATTGGGTCATTCTTCACCATAGAGCTCTTGGGGAGCCATCACTCTCTTGACGTACCACATGGGCCACCACCTCAGCCCGACAAGAGACGAAAAAGATGTTTCAGCGCAACTGCCATGCTTTTTTCAACTGCGCTGCGGCTAATCCCCAGCTCTGCTGCGATCTCGGCATGACTTTGGCCCTCAACGCGATGTCTCCGAAAAATCTCGGCGGCGCGGGGCGGCAATTCGGTGAGAGCCTGCCGCAAAAGAGCCAATTCCTGACGCGCGATCAAAGTCCGCTCGCTATCGGGCGCTTCATCTAGCGCAATACCTTTGTCGAACGTTGTTTCGGCTTCTATCCAATGATGTTCGCGGCGCTGACGATGGGCCTCAAAGCGCGTTTGATCATTCGCCAAATTATACGCCATCCGCGAGAGATACGCTTCAGGATTCCCAACCGGCCCAACGTCAAGGGTCTGAAGTTTGATCCACAAATCTTGCAGCAAATCTTCGGCAACGGCCTGATTTCCTGTGCGCGCAATAAGCAAGCGCAAAAGCCGCGGCCGGATATTTTGATAAACAGCGACTAATCCGTCAGGCTGGCCCATATTGGCCGGGGTGATGGCGTATCTTCTCGTGACTGGCAACAGGGCAGACGCGCATGACGTGTTTTGAGGGGGGTAAAAACAAGGGGCGCCTGCTCCTTCAGCAAGGCGCCCCTTTTTTAAACCTCTATTGTCCTTGGCCCAGCGAATAGCCCGGCTCGCCATCAAAGGTGTAGAGATGCTCCGTCTTCACAAAATCCACCCCGAGTTGGCAGAGGTTGCGCAGCAGATCGACCACCATCGCCTTGTTGAACTGCCGCCCCTCTGCCGCGAGGAACCGGCAGCGCCAATGATCTGTGCAAAAGGTCTCAGGCAAGCCATTGGGCCAGACCTTGACCCCGCGATTGGTGATCATGGCGAGTTCATAAGAGCCAATAATGGCCCGCTGCACTAGCCCGGCAATATCCTCGACGGATTGGGTCGAGTGGACAAAGACATCGATCCCGACCATTTCCTTACGCGCCGGCGCGCGCGCGCTTGCAACCGGCACACTAAATGGCTTGCCCGCCGAAGCTTCGTAGCGAACAGGCGCTAGGTAAACCGGCTCTTGCCCAAGCCGCGCGATCACGGCTTCGGCAAAGGCCTGCGTCCCGACCTTTTGATGCGACACGCCCTCGACATAAATATCATTTGTGTGGACGCCATCCTCAATGGTTTTGAGCCAAGCATTGTGCACCTTTTCGGCGACCTTGGGTTGGCCGATATGGACAAGCATCATCACGCCCGCCAGCAATAACCCCGACGGGTTGGCGCTATCTTGGCCGGCGCGGCGCGGGGCAGATCCGTGGATGGCTTCGAACATCGCACAATGTGGCCCGATATTCGCGGACGGTGCCAGGCCAACAGAGCCCGCAATCTGCGCCGCCACATCGCTTAGGACATCGCCATATAGATTGGGCATGACCAAGACATCGAATGCCTCGGGCGTATCGGCGAGCTTTGCGGCACCGATATCGATGATCCAATGCTCCTTCTCGAGATCGGGATATTCGGCGCCTATCTCATCAAAGGCCTTGTGAAATAGCCCATCGGTCAGCTTCATAATGTTATCTTTGGTGAAGCAGCTTACCTTTTTGCGACCAAAGGCCCTTGCATATTCAAACGCGTAGCGGTTGATCTTCTCGCAGCCTGGACGGGTAATGAGTTTCAGGCACTGATAGACATCATCGGTCTGACGATGCTCGATCCCGGCATAGAGATCCTCCTCATTCTCGCGCACGATGACGAGGTCCATCTTGGGATGCTTGGTTGCCACAAAGGGTGCATAAGAAACGCAAGGCCGGATATTGGCATAAAGACCCAGCGATTTGCGAACGGTGACATTGAGGCTCTTATAGCCACCGCCCTGCGGCGTGGTGATCGGCGCCTTATAGAATACCTTGGTGCGTCGGAGACTCTCCCATGCTTCTGGCGCAATTCCGGCGCTATTGCCGGAGAGATAAACCTGTTCGCCAATATCGATCATTTCTGGCGCGAGGGCCGCACCCGCGGCCTCCAAAACTCGCAGGCTGGCCTTCATGATTTCCGGGCCAATGCCATCACCATAAGCCAAGGTGATCGGCACGGGCGTCACTGGACTTTCCGTTGCTTCGACGAATGGGTGCATCAAGCTTCTGATATCGTTCATATGTTCCTCCGCTTCATACGATGGAGTGGAGATAATGATCACGAAATCATTGTGAAAATGAGTTATTAAAATATCATTCATTGACAAATGAAATGATGGGATATCTCATCAGGCCATGGCTTTTACCCGAAATCTCGATCTTGATCTGCTTCGGTGCTTTGTGACCATCGCCGAGACAGGCAGCTTTACACGCGCGGGGGAACGGCTGGGCCGAACCCAGTCTACGATCAGCCTTCAGGTCAAACGCCTAGAAGACCAAATCGGCCGCGCCGTTTTTGAGCGAAGCCCACGTTCCTTATGTCTGACGGCGGATGGAGAACGACTGCTCGGTCCTGCACGGCAGTTGCTTCGGCTCAACGACACCGCGATTGCTGAGTTATTTGAGCCGGACATGACAGGCCGGGTTCGCCTCGGCGTGCCAGAGGATTTTGCGACCGCGCATCTGCCAGCTGTCCTCGCCGCCTTTGCCCAAGCGCACCCTTTGGTCGAACTCGAGGTGACGTGCGATTTAACTCTCAACCTTTTGGACAAGTTTCATACCGGCGCGTTCGATCTTGCCCTTGTCAAACGGGAGCCCTCTGCCCCGCTGGAGGGCGTTCGGGTTTGGCGCGAACCGCTGGTTTGGGTCGCCCGGGATCAGCGGGCGGTCACGGACTTGGATATCGTCCCGCTTATTGTCTCTCCAGAGCCATGCGTTTACCGCAAACGTGCAATAGATGCGTTGAACGCCATCGGCCGTAAATGGCGAATCGCCTATACCTCGACGAGCCTCGCCGGGAGCCAATCGGCCGTGAATGCGGGCCTTGGCATCACCGTTTTGCCGCGCGAAATGGTGCCACCTTATTTGACAGCCATTAGCGAAGATCCCACACTTCCTCCCCTCTATGATACCGAAATCGCGTTAATCGAGGCGCCCGGCCTTTCGCAGACCGCCCATCGACTTGCCCAACACATCATCGCGGCCCTTGAGCGCGGCGGCTGATAACGGATGCCGATAAAAGAAAACTGGAGCGGGCGAAGGGATTCGCTCTCTCTACCCCAACCTTTGCCAATGCGTATGTCGGGTCGACCTTGTCGGGTAACCCGACAATGAGGGTAATTTTACTTCACTTGATATACGAATCTGGCCGCCAAAGTTGGCTACATTTGAGGCCAAAATTGTTGTATAGTAAAAACTATACAACTTTTCCGAAGGTGCTGGTCTTATAAGTTCGTGACGACCTTATAAATTATTGAAATGTAAGGTTTAAAATGGTGCCGCTTAGGTGACTCGAACACCTGACCCTCGCATTACGAATGCGATGCTCTACCGGCTGAGCTAAAGCGGCAACGCGACGGCCATTAGCGCCATTAATTCCATTTTCCTACCCCCTTTTTTGCACTTTCTCCCGCGGGGAGTGCGCGGCCGGATCATTCCTGATTTCAGGGGTTTTGCAGATCACTCGGTGGGTCAGGGAGGCGGTTGCGGACTGCCATGCTGGCGAGTCGGTCAATTACAAGCAGGCATTAGCATTAAAATATTGATTAAAA
>VFQT010002010.1_pt1 | contig 22209 bp, 16 predicted proteins | sample 3512381 | NCBI WGS metagenome assembly VFQT01 (sample SAMN10412376, study PRJNA504923) | tailings metagenome | isolation source: Relicate 2 Philex TSF3 active mining site | place: Philippines: Tuba, Benguet | collected 2017-08-29
TTTCCAGCCTTCTGCAGCGCGTAAACCAGCTGCATCGAGTTCTGGACATGGACATTGTCATCCATCATCCCGTGCACAATCAGCAGATTTCCGTTTAGCTTTGCCGCACCCGCGACGACGCTACCGGCCTTGTAGCCCGCGGCATTTTTCTGAGGTGTTCCCATGTAGCGCTCGGTGTAGATAGTGTCATAGAGCTGCCAGTCCATCACGCCTGCTCCTGCGATGCCAACCTTGAACATATCGGAATGCGTCAGGGCATAGGCGGACATAAAGCCGCCAAAACTCCACCCTTCAATCGCGACACGTTTGGGGTCGACGTAGCCAAGCGTGTCGAGGGCCTTGAGACCATCTTCGATGTCCTTGAGCTCACTCACGCCAAACTGTCTCCAGCACGCGGTGCGGGCGGCGTAGCCCCGTGGGTTTGCCGTACGGTTATCGCACATCCAGACAGCTATTCCCTGCTGTGCCAGATATTGATGCAGGACTTGTCCGTTTACGGATGCGTAAGCATTTCGGGCAGTCGGGGCATCCGGGCCGGCGTAAACCGGACAATAAACCGGAACGCGCATCCCCGGTTTCCAAGTTGGCGGGAGTAGGAGCGTCCCTTCGAGAACATAGCCATCCCTTGCCTTGACCTGAATGAATTTTGGAATCCCTAAGCTGTATTCCTTAGCAGCTGCCGGAGCCGCGTACTTGCCCAGCACACGTATTACTTTGCCCTCATCGTCGCAGACACGAATCTCACCGGGGTTCTCAGCAGTCGAAACGGTGTCGATGAAGAATTTTCGTCCGGGGGCGAAGTTGACAACATGTGTCCCGGGACCGGATGTCAGCCTTACCGGCCGCCCTTTGCCATCCAGGCGGGCGCGCATCAGGTCAGAGCCGGAAACCTGTTCTACGTTTGACTCGACATAAATGGTGCCGGCTTGTTCATCCACAAAGGTGATACGTCGCGCATCCCACATGCCTTCTGTGACCGTGGCAACAAGCGATCCATCCAGTTTGTAGCGATAGATGTGCCGGTAGCCGCTACGGTCACTCGTCCAAAGAAAGGAACCGTCCTTCAACCACATCGGGTAGTCGGTGACATCAATCCACCCACTGTTGCTGGCTTCACGGAAGAGACGCTTGGGTTCTTTCGGATTGGCAGCATCGGCAGTGATGACATCGAGGAAGGTCTGCTCCTTATTTTGCACCTGGTAGAGGAGCTTTTTGGAGTCTGGCGTAAACGCAAAGCGGACGACAAGGCGGTCTTCAGGAGCATAGGCATCCAGTGGAACCTGAACGGGCTTAGGATTTGCTTCTGTGACATCCACAACCCAAAGCGTGACCAGCGGATTGGCCATTCCTGCCTTCGGATAAAACCAGGGCTCGAGCGCCTGTGCCTGTGGGAGATGGTCGGTCAGCGTGATGGGTTTTACAGGAGCCTCATCGAGACGTAGATAGGCGACATAGCGTCCATCCGGGCTCCAGCGGTAGCCCCAGCGACTCCCACGTCCATAGATTTCCTCATCGTAAACCCAATCTAAAATGCCATTCAGGATGGTAGCTGAGCCATCGGTGGTGATGCGTTTCTCGAGATTGGTGCCCTTTTCGGTTACGTAGAGGTCGTTTTGCTTTACGGATGCGGTGCGTTTACCCGTTGGGTCGGTCAGGTTGCCATTCCCACCACCCGGAATGCCGCCGCCGCGCCGCCGGGCATTCAGTGTATTGCGCTGCTCATCAGGCGTCGCAAGGCTGCGGTTTGGGCGTTGTTCGCCGGTACGGGCATCGTAGGAGTAAATCTTTCCGTTCTGCTCGACCGTGTAGGTTTGTGCATCCAGCCACGAGACTTTGAGGGGGGCTTCGGGGGTGAGGCGTGCGCCAAACCCGAGGGCTTCCTGAAAGGTAAAGGTTCGAGTCCCTTGGGCGAGTACGGTAGGTGCAAGTGCCAGAGTGGCTGCCGTCAGTAACACAATCCGTCTTGTCATACAATTCCCCCGTTACATTGCCATGCTGATGGCAGTTAGCACTATGTTCGGCATTCTACCGCCGGCTCCCGCTTGCTTTTGAAACGATCTTTGGACGATATTGAGTCCTGCGCGGTTCGTTTGTGCCTGTCGGTCAGATGATTGCTTCGTTGGGATTTGCACCAATGGAGGTGGGCGGTTAGGATGAACTTCATGGATGCAGCATCTCCTGCCGACAAGGCAAAGACCCTCGAAGAAACCCCTCTGTCCGTCTCACAGGGCACGGTAACAGTTGGCGAAAAATCGCTCTCATACACGGCCAAGGCTGGCTATCTGCCCATTAAAGATAAAGATGGTGGCATCGATGCTCTGTTGTTCCACACGTATTACACCCTCGATGGCATTGATGACCCGAAGGACCGTCCACTGCTGATTGCATTCAATGGCGGTCCCGGTTCCAGCTCTGTCTGGCTACATCTTGGCACGATAGGGCCCAAACGCATTGCGATGCTCCCGGATGGCTCTCTTCCGCCGCCGCCGTACATCATTGAAGACAACCCCTTTACATGGCTGGATGTCGCTGACATCGTCTTCATTGATCCAGTTCAGACGGGATTTTCACATGCGAAAGATGAAGAGACAGCCAAGAAGTTTCTTGGAGTCGAAGGAGACTTGGATTGTCTGTCGGAGTTTATCCGTCTCTTTCTGACGCGTAACAATCGCTGGGCAAGCCCTCTCTTTATCGCTGGAGAGTCCTACGGAACGACACGCGGTGCGGGTCTTGCCGGACGGTTGGTTGATATGGGGATTGCCCTCAGCGGCCTCATCCTGATTTCGACCGTGCTGCATTTCCAAACATTGTTGTTTGCCAATGGCAATGATTTGCCATACGTTCTCTTCCTACCTACGTATGCCGCGACAGCCTGGTATCACGGCAAGCTGGACCGGACACTTTTACGGAAGCCTGTCGAGGACATCGTAAAAGAAGCCGAGGCATTTGCGATTGGGGAGTACGCATCCGCATTGATGCAAGGGGATCGTCTGGCGCCGGCAACGCGTACACGTATTCTCCGTCAGCTGGTTCGCCTTACAGGCCTAAGTACGGAGTATCTGGAAAATGCCGATCTCCGCATTGATATTTGGAAGTTCTGCAAAGAGCTTCGCCGCGCCGATGGCGTTGTCGTTGGGCGACTGGACAGCCGAATCATGGGGCAGGAAGGCCGCGGGACATCCGAAGGGCCAGAAAATGACCCATCGATGTCAGCGATTCGCCCTCCTTACACGGCTGCGTTCAACCGCTACTGCCGGGAGGTCCTTGGTTTCCAGACGGACCGGTCCTATGAAATTCTCGGTGGAGCGTATGGAAAGTGGGATTGGGGTAAAGGGAATCAGTTTACGGACACCAGCGTCCACCTTCGCCAGGCGATGTGCCGAAACCCACATATGCAGGTCTTTGTTGCATCCGGATACTACGACCTCGCAACCCCGCACTTTGCTGCCGAATACACATTCAGTCATATGGGGCTTCCCGAAGCGCTGCGCGATCAAATTGCCATTTCGTATTATCCAAGTGGTCACATGATGTATATCGAGAGCGGCTGTTTGGAAAAGCTAAAAGTGGATGTTGCAGTGTGGGCTGGTCGGGTACTCGGAACGGCTCCACTAGAGGAAGAGGGGTAGCTTCTTTTTCTTCTGAGAGCTGCTTCAACTTTTCAAAACTTCCGTGGTTGCTGTTTAGAGCGGCTGTCTGGAAAAGCCAAAAGTGGATGTTGCAGCGTGGGCTGGTCGGGTACTCGGAACGGCTCCACTAGAGGAAGAGGGGTAGCTTCTTTTTCTTCTGAGAGCTGCTTCAACTTTTCAAAACTTCCGTGGTTGCTGTTTAGAGCGGCTGTCTGGAAAAGCCAAAAGTGGATGTTGCAGCGTGGGCTGGTCGGGTACTCGGAACGGCTCCACTAGAGGAAGAGACGTAAGATGTCGTAGCAAGACTACGCTAAGTGCTTCTGTACCTGCTGTTTCCGATGCACTGCTTGCTCAGTTTTGTTTGGACTTCGGTCCGGAGGAAAATCTTAAATGTCAATTGAAGCCGTACCGGTGATGCATGTTGCCGATATCGAAAGCGCTATCACTTACTACACTAATGTACTCGGGTTCACTGAGGATTTTCGCTGGAAAGAATACGCCGGCGTTTCTCTGAATGGTGCAGCGCGGATGCATTTGAATGGCTTTGGCTCAGCTCCAGAACGCACTGGCATGGGCCAGGTCTACTTTATGGTTCCGAACGTAGATGAAGTCTATGCCGGGATGTTGCAACGCGGAGCCGTGATCGATCACGAAATCGTAGACAACCCATATGGAATGCGGGATTTTTCGGTCCTCGACAAGGATGGTAACCGCTACACATTCGGAACTGAAATCGCCGAAGAGGGCGAAGCGTCAGCCTAGCCTTTAGTTTCCGGTTCACTCAGGTGGAGGCGAATCTGGCCACGCTTAGCATCCCAGCTAACTGCCAGACGACCCTCCACACAGGCCCGCAGCCACGTACCTATCAGCTCTTCCCGCCATCCCTGAAACAGTGGGTTGCGTGGGTCTGGTTTTGATCGCGATGATGCCAACTGGCGGAGGTCATCGGATGGTGCAAGCAGCGATGGCGGCAAGTCCGTTTCCATCGAACGCACTTTAACGACTGCCGCAAACAGCTCAAGGAGTGCAGATCCCTGCTCATCCAATGCAGGTGTCGAATCCAGTTTTGGGCACTCTGCCCGTGGAACGGCGAGGCCACGCTGGACACATTGGTACAGCTCATTCAAAATGCGATCCCCCGAGTTAGGGGGCATCGCGCGCAAATCGCCAATCGCTCCGGCCGAACGGGGCTTACGCTTGGCAATCTCAATCAGAGGCTCATCTTTGAGGATATTCCGCCGCGGCTTGTCGCGACGCTTCGCCTCTTGGTCACGCCAAATGGTCAGCTCGCGCAGTACGGCAAGACCAGTTCCATCGAGGTGATGCTTGCCGCCGACACGTTGCCATAAATCTTCCGGCGCAGTCTGATCGGCTGAATGACCAAGAATCCGATTCGTTTGATCTATGGCCCATTGCGTACGCCCACGCTTCGCAAGACGCTCAGACAGCCATGTCTCCAATGCGTGTAAGTAGTAGACATCCCCCGCAGCATAGTTCAACATACTGTCCGTAAAGGGCCTGCGCGACCAATCGCTAAAGCCTTCCTCTTTGTCCAGCTTGACATGAAGAACCTGCTGGACGATAGCCCCGTAGCCCGCCTGCAGTCCAATACCCAAAAATGCTCCGGCAACCTGCGTGTCAAACCAGGGACCATTCAATGGGCGCCCAAAGGCGAGCGCCATAATCTCGACATCCTGATTGCCCGCATGCACAAGCTTGGTCAGCGTCGGGTCATCGAGAAACTGCCACAGTATCGTTAAGTCGCCGATTGCCGGGACATCTATAAGGCCAATGTGCCCATTCGGGCTGGCAACCTGCACCATCTCCAAAACCGGAGCATAGGTACGCTCACGGATGAACTCGGTGTCAATCGCAATACGCCGGTCGGATGCCGTGTCCTGCTTCCAGAGCGCAATCGACCTCTCTAGCGATGCAATATCGGAGATGAGAGTAAAAGCCATACTTGGCGCTTGACTATTTGAGCTGGAGGAGTGACGCATTATGCAGCGCCTGCAATCGAAGCAAACAACATGGTGCTAGTGATGTCTTCTCATGGGTGAGGGATAGACTCCATCATAGCAGGTAGCAGACACCCTCCCCAATTTGCCCGGATATGTGAGAAGGTGCCGTTAACCCGCTAGCCCTTACGAATCCGCTTTTTCTTTGGCATCGGATTCAGATCAACATTGGTTTTGGGTCCCATGATTGGCACTGGAAGAGATGCCTGATACGGGAAAATACTGTCGGCACCACCGGTATGCCCCACGAACACGAATTGGAACGGGGGCAGCTCGGTGTCAGGACGCTTTGTCAAAAATCCAGCACCACCGTTGGCCCTCAGTTTAAAGGTTGCCGTCGTCTGCCCCGGCGGAACAAACTGAACGAAGGGTATTGGTTCAATCCCCGGTGGAAGTCCTTGAAACTGCACCAAGACACCACCACCATAGTTTGCACTACGCAGGACTTTGACACGAACCTCGGCTTCACCATTTGGCTTGATAATGACCGGGTTACTATCTTCGAGAAGAAGTGAAAATGGGGTCTGTTCAGCCGTCACTCCGATATACGCAGCATCCCGCTCAACCGTACGGGTGTTGTTGTTCAGCGCTCGGTAGATCTCCTGAGGGCGGACTCGCCGTCGCAGCTCAATCCACTCATCCGGTGTCGCTTCATCCGGGACCTCGGTTACCGCATCCAGAATAATCTCCGCACCGCCGGTTGGTGCATTCCCTGCAACCTCGAGGATGAGATTTGCCCTGTCGTGATCAGGCGGAATCACCGCTGGAATCACGCGCAACCAGCTTGGTGGATTACGGACCGTTACACGAATCGGCTCGGAAATGCCGTCCCGGCGGGTTGCCCGAACCTCGAGCGCTCCGATACGCCCCGGGGAAAGATTGATGCCATCCGGGGTGGAAACAACCGTGAAATCACGTACCTTTCCAACCACCGATTCCCAGGCGTAGGATCCCGGCTGTCCATTAGCGGATGAAATCTCAACCGTATACTCACCTTCAGAGCGAAAGCCATCCCCGATGGCGATATCGCCATCATCGGATTGAACGCGCGTGTGGACGACCTCACCTTTGCTGTTCTTGATAACAACCTTTGCCCGCAACGCGCTCTGCATTCGACTGGCGTAAAGCTCAAAACCTGCGTACTGCAATGCCCGGATTTTGTAGATATCGACCTGTCCGCTGCGCTTTATCTCGCCGGAAAACATCGCTGGCAACGTGACCGCAGTTGCAAGGTCAGCGCTGGTGACCGCGCCGCCGCCATCGATGATGTCCCTGATAAGCACAGGCGCATCACCAAGCGGCGTCGCAACACGGGCCATTCCGGTGATATCTGATGGCAGATTTACTTTAATGCTTGGGCCATCCGCGACCTGTGCCTCAAGCACCTGACCAGGTCTACCAACGGCAGGAGTCAGCGTGATATCGCTTGGGATGTTGCCGATTGTCATCCGGTAAATGGATGCCGGGTTTCCCTTCCAGAGCAGATCGCGAACCACAACGGTGTAATCGCCCTCCGCGGGAGCCGTCCAGTGTAGCAACGGGTCGAGCCCAACTTTACCCAAGCTTTTTGCGATGACTTTACCTTTGGCATCCTCAATCTGTATAACCGGGTTGAAGTAGCTGACGGACTGCTCATTCAGGCGGTAGCCCTTGCAGTTGAAGCTTACCTTCTCGCCTTTGGATGCATGAAAACGGTAGCGATCCTTCTGACCACTTGCGGCGAGGGTCCCATTGACAATGGATGGAAGCTCGACGGATTGAATATCCCCGTTTGCCGTTACCTCAGGCAGCGTCCCGATTTCGAAGCGAAAGCCTGCGGAGATTCCAAAGTCTGTAACCAGACGTACTTCCCGCGTGCCTGCTGGTGCATTTGGGGCGATCTCAAACTTTGCGGTTACGACGCCGGCACGGGCACTTGCCTGAAGATAATCGACAATCTTGTCTCGCGCGACTTTGGGGATATCGGCCCCGCGCAGCTTTATCATCCGGTCAACAGTCTGTTCCCAGGCATCCGGGGACAATACGCGGTTATCAGGGCTGCGGACTTCATGACAGGTTGAACACCATGCATTGATAAGTGGACGTGACATCTGGTCCGGTGCCGCTCCACCCTTTTGGAGCTTTGCAGTTACTCCTGGTGCACCGAGGACGAGGAGTTCCTTTGCCGCAGAGAGGTTTGCACCGCGTAGCGCGACTTCAACCGATGTCCCGGTTTTTGCACCAGCTGGATACACCGCTGCAATTTTCGGTAGCTGCTGGGCTGCCGATGGAAGTGCCAGACCCAAAATCAACAAAGATGTCGCTGCGAGGCGTTTCAGATTGGGAATGCTCATGGTTTCTTGCCTCCATTGGCACCCGCCGGGGTGCGGAGCTTGGGAAATGTGGAAGTTAATGTCCCATCAGTGAGGTCGTAAATACGGGTGTAGCCATCGACACTCGATGCCGCAAGCCAGCGACTGTTTCCCGAAATAGCGACGGACCAGACATCACCTTTGGCATCCGTTAGCTCGCGGACTTTACCACCATTGCGGTCCCAGACGATGACTTTATGATCAGCTCCACCGCTTACGATGAAGTTTCCATTAGCGCTGGCAGCGACCGTATAAACCGCTGCGCTATGTCCTGTCAGGACCTGAGTTTGCGAACCGGTCCTCGGGGCTGGCTGACCGGGTTTCAATGCCGGAACAACTTCTTCAGGCTTGCGCCCATCAACCGTAGTGGTGCTGTCTTCCTGCCCATCCCGAACACCCGGGCGGTCTGCACGAACCTGGAAAATACGCACTGTTCCGTCATCACAGCCGGCAGCAAACCTACCGGGCTGCGGAAGCGCTGTGAGGCTCCATACAGGGCTTTGGGCTTGATCAAAGTTGACAACGACCCGGCGGAGATTGGCATCCCAAATCTTGATCATCTTGTCCGCGCCACCGGTCGCAAAGATCGCGCCGCCGGCACCATCCGATGTTCGAACAGGCACGGCAACCGACAGACAACGTCCGATATGTTCCGACAAAACTCCGATACGCATCCCGGTCTTGGTGTCGGTCAGGATGACTTTTTCATCATCAGATGCGCTTAACAGCACATCCCCTGAAAATGCCAAGCCTTCGATGGTGTCATCGTGGATTTTGAGTGTCTGCGTAGTCTGTCCTGTTGATGCATCCAGCAACATCACCGAGCCACTCGCTCCTGGGGCGCCACTCCCAACGGCAAGTGTTTTACCGGAGCTGTGAAACGCAAGTGCGCGAATCGCCTCGGTACCCACAGGCCACTCTGCTACTTTTTCGCCATCCGACAGCGAATAAATAATGACCTTACGGTACGTGCCAATCGCAACGCGATTGCCATCCGGGTGGAAGGCAACAGACCAATCCGGCGCTTCGGTCGTTACGGGACGCAATGCGTTTAGTGCGGCAGTCTTAGGTTTAGATGCCGTTCCGGATTTCGCAGACTTTACAGGAGGAGCAGCCGTGACAGTACTGCTTAGAACGACGGCTGCTATGGATACTGCTATCGAGAAGTCTGTGGTTGTCCGCATCAGCCAATCAGCTCATGCAAGTGACGACCACCACGGCTCAGCGTTACACGGACGCCCTCAGGACTGGTCAGCGATTCGGTGTAATCGATACCCAGCGCTTTGTAAATCGTCGCCGAGAGGTCTTCGGGCTTTACCGGGCGTTCTGCTGGCTCAAATCCACGTGCATCGGATGCACCAACAACCTTTCCACCAGAGATTCCACCTCCGCCAAGCGCTACGGAGAAGCACCGCGCGTGGTGATCACGGCCACCATCCCGGTTGATCTGTGGTGTACGTCCGAACTCTCCCATTACGACAATCAGGGTCTTCTCCAGCATTCCGCGCTGTGCCAAATCATTCGTAAATGTTGCGAGTGCGCGGTCAAGCGCTGGCATCGGGCCACCCTTAAGGTAGTTGAATGCTCCCGCATGCGTATCCCAGCCACCGCTCTGTACCGTGACAAAGCGGACGCCACCTTCCACCAGACGGCGTGCAAGGAGAAGCGACTGGCCGATTTGTGTCCGACCATAGGCATCGCGTACCTCCGGGCGCTCCTGATTAATGTCGAATGCGGCACGGGCCTCGGCGGATGCAAGCAGTCCATACGCACGCTCGTAGAATGAGTTGACGGTTTTACTGCGGTCAGATGCCTTATCCAGCTTGGAGAAAAGACCATCAACCGTCGCACGTAAAGACTTTCGCCGATCCATTCGCTCAACAGTCATGCCATCCGGGAGGTCCATGTCACGCACGCGAAAGCCCGGGTTATTCGGGTCAGCATCTGGTGAAAAGGGGTCAAGCGCTGCACCAAGAAACCCGGCGCCGCCGTACATCACCGGACTAGGGACTGCAATGTAAGGTGGCAGGGCTCCTTTGCCTTTGAGGTAATGCGATGCTACTGAGCCAAAGCTTGGGACACCAAACCCTGGAATCGGCTGGAAACCCGTCATCATGTAGTGGGTGCCACGCTCATGCGCTGCTTCGCCCGTAGTCATTGACCGGATGATAGACAGCTTGTCCATTTGCTTTCCGATCATCGGGAAGTGCTCGGAAATCTGGATGCCATCCGCCTTTGTGCTCAGCGGCTTGAAGTCACCACGGATCTCGCTAGGGGCATCGGGCTTGGGATCCCATGTATCGATGTGCGATGGACCTCCTCCAAGCCAGAGTAGAACGACGCTGGTTGCCTTGCCGGAATCGACGCCCTTAGGCATCGCCTGGGCCATTTGGAAGTAGTCTGTCAGACCGATTCCCAGAGCTGAAAGGACGCCGACTTTGACGCCGGATGTCATCAGCTGGCGGCGGGAGACTTGGTTGTACTCCGCACATGCAATCGAATTCAGTGTGTCACGGTCCATTTTGCTACCCCTTTGTTGCATCCCGATCAGGCAATATTCCTGATGTATTCTAGCCGAACCATCGGCGATTCCATTTAGCTTACAAACGTAAACTCACGCGCAGCGACAAGCGCCCAGAGTAAGTCCTGAAGAACCTCTGCCTTATTTGATGCCGCATCGACAACTTTCATGACGGCTGCCTTTTCTGTGGCAGTTGGTAATCGTGAAAACGTGCGAAGGTAGAGCGCGTCCACACGCTGGGCATCGGTTAGGTTTGTATCTTTCACTAAGCCGGCCACAACGCCATTGCCATCGCGAAGCTTGTTGTTGACGTATGCAGAATTCAGGATATGCAGTGTCTGAACCAGAGTTGGCTCCAATTTTGGCTCGAGTTCAGCCAGAAATTCGCGGTGTGACCTGCCAAAGGTATCCATGAAGTAGGAACCAACCGGCAATGTAAGCTGCTTGGCTTTCATTTCAACCGGGTAGTCGCCAAAGCGCTCCTGGGAACCCGTTGCCTCGTTCAGGACGTCAAGAAACACCTGCCCAAGCATCGGGCGCGGGTAAAACCGGCTGAAGAACTTGTCATCGAGTGTATTGGTCGCATTTGGTTCGGCAGCCGTCTGATAGGTTCGGCTGTTAAGGATGAGCCTTGTCACATGTCGGATATCAAAGTTGCTCTCAATCAGCTCTTTGGAAAGGGCTTCGATGAGGCCCGGGACCGCGACAGGAGTTGTTGCGCGCATGTCATCCACGGGATGAATGATTCCGCGCCCTAAGTAGTGACTCCACAGACGGTTCACGGTAGCGCGTGCAAAAAATGGATTATCAGAGGATGTACACCACTTTGCAAAGGCATCAAGGACATCCGGTTCCATGCCAGGCTTAGCCTGAATGTTTGCGATTGCCAGTGGCTGTTTTTCACCGAGCAAGGTAGGTTCGGCCACCCTGCCACGCTTTCCGGTCACCGATTGGTTGATCACGCGCCCACCGGGTTCGTAGACCAGAAACTCTTCGCCCTCGACCGATCCACCCCGGGTGCCGACCTTGCCCATAAATGCGGCAAAGTTCCAGTAGTCATCCGTGGACCATTTGTCAAAGGGATGTTTATGACACCGGGCACACGCCATCCTTTGGCCAAGAAACGCCTGCGCGATGGTTTCCATACGGTCTTCCGGTGCGCGGTCGATCTTATAGAAGTTCGCCGGTCCAACCTGTAATGTTGAGCCTCGTGCGACAATGATTTGTTGAACAACCTCGTTGTACGGTCTGTTCTCAGCGATCGCATCACGAACCCACTCACCAAACAGCGCCGCGCTACGTTGACCGGTAAAGTTGCCACCCATCCGGTCCGGATGAATCCGCAGGAGGTCGCCCATTCGGAGCGTACGGACATCGGTGTAGTCATCGGATGCAAGGAAACTGTCGATTATCTTGCTGCGCTTGTCGGCCGATTTGTCGGCCGTAAATGCGGTGACCTCGGTTGTGGATGGCAGCTTGCCACGCAAATCCAGAGAGACACGGCGCAAAAACTCGGTATCGTTGGTGAGACGGCTTGGCGTTACTTTCAGCTTCTTGAGGTTTGCCAGCACCAGTTTGTCGATGACATTGTTTGCCGGCTGCTCTGGATATGGAGTGGTATCAGCGCGGGGCAGCGTCATGAAGACGGGGCGCACTTCGCCAAGGTAGCGGACCACAAGCCCGGTACCACCCCAGCGTCGCCCGGTTACGCGGCCGCCTGCCTCAACCGTTGCAATCGCCGTATCCGAGCTCTCATAGCTGGCATCCTGGGTGACATCCTCACGGGTGCCATCAGAAAACGTTGCGATAACCTTAATGTTGAAGTTTGCGCCGACCTTTGGCAACATCACCTGGCTTGGAGTCACGGTGAGCGCTGTGAGCTTTGCATCTGCGTCCGGGTTAAACGGAGCACCATTCGCAATCCAATTCCGGATGGTCTGATGTTCAAAGCTACCTTCTGCGAAGCGCTGCCCACCGGCGTGATTGAGGTTGCCGAGTGCTTTTTGCACGATTAGTGACTTATCGGGTTCGAGGAGGTTCACACGTCGTCCGCGCGCACCGCGAACAATGGGGTCGAAGTCATCCACTGGGGCAAGCGTAAGCAGGCTTAGCTGAAAGCCTCCGCGGCCTCCGAATTTCCCATGGCAGCCCGCCGTTGAGCAGCCTTTTCGGTCAAGGATTGGGGCAACATCACGCAAAAACTGTGGACGCAATTTCGCCGCGCCACGTGATGCCCCGGGGGTATTGGGCTTCGGGATGGGTTTGCCGCCAAGGGATGCTGCAGGCAGTGACAAGAGACACACTGCTGCCAGTGCGGTCAAAATTGTGCTCCCAGAAAATTTATGAATCATCATCGATTTCGCCCCCAACTTCCCGAACATCTATGTCCCTGTCTGCATCTTAGGGAATTTGGATCTAAATCGACAGGGAAATGTTCCACTTTGAATGCTCGTTGCGGATAAACCTGCCGCCTCCGCCGCATGGATTCCGTTAGCAAAGATACGTAGAATCGGAGGGTGGACTTATTCGATGACGTCGATGCGGATCAGATCGCCGCAAACAATGCGGCACAGCTCGCCGATGCACCTCTGGCAGCCAGGATGCGTCCCTTATCCCTCGATGAAATCGTCGGACAGACACATCTCCTTGGTAAAGGTCGCCCACTTCGCCTTGCTATCGAGCGGGATCAGCTGCGGTCTGCGATTTTCTATGGCCCCCCCGGATGCGGCAAATCGACACTTGCATCCGTTATTGCAAGGACGACCAGTGCTGCATTTGCCAATTTCTCTGCTGTAACGGGTGGAGTTGCGGATGTACGGAAGCTCATCGATGCTGCGAAAGACCTCAGGCGCATACGCAATAAGCGTACGTTGTTGTTTGTGGATGAGATTCACCGCTTTAACCGTGCGCAGCAGGATGCGTTTCTCCCCCACGTGGAGGATGGCACGATTGTCTTAATTGGAGCGACGACAGAGAATCCCTACTTTGCTGTGAATGCTCCGCTCCTATCTCGGGCGCGTGTATTTGCGTTTACGGCCATTACCGCGGATGACATCGCGGCGGTCGTAGAACGAGCGCTGTTTGATGTAGAGCGTGGGCTCGGAGAGCGGGGCCTTACGATTTCGGCAGATGCCCTGACGTACTTATCTGCAGCTTGTAATGGGGATGCCCGTACAGCCCTTGGCGGACTCGAGACGGCCGCTGACTACGTTGAGGCGCCATCGACGGAAATAACCCTCTCCGATGTCGAAGCGGCGCTTGGTCAGCGGGCGATAGGGTATGACAAGTCCGGGGATGCCCACTACGACACGATAAGTGCATTTATAAAGAGTATTCGCGGGAGTGACCCGGATGCGGCTGTCTACTACCTGGCCCGGATGCTTGAAGCCGGTGAAGATCCACGCTTTATCGCGCGCCGGCTGGTGATTCTTGCGAGTGAAGACATCGGCTGCGCGGATGTTTCATCCTTACCGCTCGCGATGGCAGCCTTTCAGGCAACACAGACCATCGGGATGCCTGAGTGTGCATTGACACTTAGTCATGTGACGCTTTGGCTGGCCCTTGCTCCGAAGAGCAATGCTGCGACGAAGGCAATTGGTGCTGCGACATCAGCAGTCAAGCAGCTGGACTTCAGCGGTGTGCCAAAGCATATTCGCGATGCTCATTACAAAGGGGCAAAGGCGCTTGGTCATGGGACAGGATACATTTATCCCCACGATGTTCCTGGCGGTTATGCTGTTCAACAATATCTCCCGGATTCTGTAGTTGGGCAGCGCTTCTATGAGCCAACACGCCATGGAGTTGAGGCAAAGCTAGCTGATCGACTTTCGAAATTGAGAGGCGAATCTACGGAATGTCAGCCCGAGGATAATCCCGCTGACCAACGTTCGTAGCCAGCGGCAAAGGCTTGTTCCAGCTCGGAAATAGTGGTCTTAAGTAATGTCGTAGAGAACATCACTCCTCCGAAACAGGCAACATTGGTCGTTTGAAACAAGCGCCGGACAGGTGGCAGATGACGCAGGGTTTCTTTCGAATCCTGCATCATAATCGTTACCCCAGGACCAACAGTGATGGAGTGAATGACATCCCAAGGGATAAATCCCGCACTGAATGCAGATGCACCGTCCGTAATCCCGTGTTCTGAGATTGTGAGTGCTGGTTTGTTTGGGTTGATCAGTGCACGAAGGGCCCAGATTAGTCCTGTTCCGAAGAAGAGCAGGTTGGCGGTGACCCACACCGCTTGAAACAAGATGCCTGCGATTCCCGACTTGGTTGACAACAGGATGGCTAGCGGTGTCATCGCTATAAACACAAAGCATCCTATTGAGAGCAGGAACATTCTGCCTCTGCGGAAGTAAAATACTGTTTCCACCGATGGCTGACTAGCTGGAATCATCAGCGGCCTTTGGCTGCGGGACGGATGACCATTCTCCAAAGAATCCAGAGAGACATCCCAAACCACAGGGTTGCCCAGAAGCCCGCGGGAATCATCGTCATTTTGAACATGTTCTGTGCATCGGTGGGGGTCGTACCGGAAACCGAAAGCACCCACAAGGTGTTCAGGTCAATCAGTGCATTCATCGCGAACTGTGCGCCAACAAAGGATGCTGCCCAGTTCGCAGCTTGCCGTGGCAGCTTGGTCGCAAGGCCCATCAAGGTAGCCGTAATCAGCAGTCCTGAGAGTAATGTGAATGGGTGGAGAATGCCTCCGATGGTTGCAAGACCGACAAGGATGGCGGTTAGACCAAGTAGTCTGGAGCCATGCGCACCTTTACGCAGCATCCAAAGGATGAATGCCCCGTAGAGTGTTGCACCAAGATAACCGGCACTCGCGATGATTGGGTTGAAGCCACCGGATGAAAGGGTTACCCCGCTGCCACCCGGTTGGATGTTGATTGCGTGGACAGAACCTCCCGTCAAGAGTGCCGCAAATGCATGAAAGCCTTCGTGAATAAAGGTAACTAGCAGGCGCAGGGGATATGTGACCCAGCGAACACCAGGTATGAAGTGAAGAGCAAGACTCGCGATAAGACTAAAAACAAGAATTCGGACAGATTGATGGCTGCGGGGTGTGCGCGGCTGACTATTCCGTTGATACTTGCCTGCCGATGTGGAAGCAGGTGGCTGTGACCGTGAATGGTTGGTGTAGCGTGCTGCCATTGTGTTAAGTCTTACCGCCGTGTTCGTCGGGATTGTTCCCGAGTATCCATGCCAATGTTCAACGCAACATACCAGAAAATAGTTCAAGAGCATTCGCATCTGCCTGAGCAATACAGTCGTCAAGTGACATGGAGCGGAGCTCTGCAAGCTTTTCCGCCACCAGCTTTACGCGCTCTGGAAGATTGGGGAATTTACCACGCAGTGGCTCAGGCGAGAGGTACGGCGCATCCGTTTCAACCAGCATCAAATCTGCCGGGCACGCAGCAGCAATTTCTCGCAGTAATACGCTCTTTTTGTAGGTCAACGGACCATCAAAGCCTGTGTAAAAGCCTGCGTTCCAGAGAGCTTCTGCATTCGCACGGCTTCCGCCAAAGCAGTGGACAACACCCCTGATATCTGGCGCCTCATTGATTAGGTGCGGCGTCAGCAAATCATAAGCATCATTTGTTTCGGTTGTTGGCCGGCAGTGGTAGATGGCCGGAAGACCTGCAGCACGGGCAATCGATTGTTGTGCACGCAAGGCTGCCCATTGAGCATCGAGCGTGTCATGCCGTCGGTAGAGGTCCAGCCCAATTTCTCCAATGGCGACGACATTCGGGTTACTTGCCGCTTGCTCCAGCCACTCGGCTTCGGATTCGTTCCACTCCAGTGCACTGTCCGGATGAAAACCTATAGCGGCATAAACATTTGCATTTTGCTCTGCCAGCACCAAGGCACGCTCACTCGAGAGTCTGTCGAAGCCAACAACTATCAGGGCATCGAGGCGGTTTAGTGAGCTTTTCCAGAGTCCACGCTCGGACCAAAGCGGTTCAGTATTGAGGTGACAGTGTGTGTCGATCACGAAAAATTACGCTTTAGGAACAGCGACCGACGACAAAATACTGGTTAGAACATCCCGCTCAGTCATCCCCTTGGCAAATGCATCGCCACTCAGCGAAATCCGGTGCGCAAGTATCGGGATTGCCAGCGCTTTGACATCATCAGGAAGAACGTGGGTCCGCCCTGCCATCGCTGCCCAGACTTGGGCTGCATGCAACAATGCGAGCGAACCACGCGGCGAGCCGCCGATGTCAATACGGCTATCCGAGCGGGTTGCCCCTACGATGGCGACGATGTAGGCATGGATGCTTGGGTCTACGTGGACATTTCGGACATGGGTTTGCAGCGATGATATTTCGGATGCATTCGACTCTGGTTGCAGGGTGTCAATCGGATTTGCCGATTGCTGGCTCGTGAGAATGGCGATTTCATCCGATGCCGATGGATAGCCCATGTGGACGCGCATCAGGAAGCGGTCAAGCTGTGCTGCTGGCAGCTGAAACGTGCCAGCATGTTCGATTTGGTTCTGGGTTGCAATGACAAAGAATGGGGATGGCACGGGATATGTTGTGCCATCGACGGATACCTGCCGCTCTTCCATACACTCTAGTAAGGCTGCCTGTGTCTTGGGTGTTGCCCGGTTGATTTCATCCGCAAGGAGAACCTGCGTGAATACTGGTCCTGGGCGGAACTCAAACTCACGGGATGTTGCATTAAAGATAGAGGATCCCGTTACATCGGCGGGAAGAAGGTCGGGAGTGAACTGTATCCTTCGTATTTCACATCCCAGTGCAGTTGCCAAAGCCTTTGCGAGGGTCGTCTTTCCGACGCCGGGAGTGTCTTCGATGAGGATATGACCGTTGGTCAGGATAGCACAGAGGGCGAGGTTGACAATGTCGCGCTTACCGACAATTACGGTTTCCACACGGGCACGTATGGCATCGATGCGATTACGAACACTGGTGGAATTATCTGACTTTTCGGTTGACATAACTAAAGTCTAGCATTTTTCCTGTGTATGGTTTTGTTCTACATCTAGACATTGTATAAATTGATACAGTATTCTTTGTTGTGTACCGATACTAAGAAGTGTTGAACGAGACAAATCATGAACATTAAAGAAAACGTTGGCTTTTCGCCTGTAGAAGAACTCGATCGCGCTATGCGAACGAGCAGTCGGATATTCTTGCGCCCATCTGCTAACGTCGAAATGCGCTCGCTTCCGGCTTCACACCTTCGTTTGTTACAGGTAATCGGGAGATTGCCTGATTCAAAGATGGTAGATGTAGCTAAGGCATTGGATGTTCAGCTCCCCGCTGTGTCGCAAATGGTAGACAAAATGGTGAAGGCTGGTCATGTCGTGCGCATTCAGGATCCGCTGGACCGTCGCATCTCACGTCTACGCCTTACGCCTGAAATGGAAGAGCTGCTATCGGATGCGGCATCCGCTCGTCTCGCTCGCGTAGCCAAGGCTGCCGAAGCCCTCACCCTTGGGGAGATTGAGACACTCACGATGTTACTTGACAGATTGTCAAGCCAGCTGACGCCGCGCGTCAATCCTGGATTCGCCGGACCGACTCCTGTTGCACGAGAGGGCTACGATGCAGACCCAAGCTTGGAAATCGCATCCAGCCGTCGTGGTGCCCGTGTACGCAGACGTACCCTGTAGTTCCAACTAAGCATGAATACAAGAGCCCGGAGACTTCCGGGCTTTTGTTTTTTGTATGGGATATGGCCACGACTTCCAGAGACTCACGCGTGACGATAAGGGATGTTCATAAACAATGTCGAACCATCCGGTGCATAATTGCGTTTTAATACTTGTGTGCACCGGCATTACGCACGCTTTGCTGTGAATTCCGGTGATTCAGATGTTTCGAGGTAGCTGATTTGAACCGAAAAGTAATTGGAATAGTCGCCGCAGTCGTACTGGTTGGCGGTGGATTCTGGTGGAAGTCAAAGACATCCGCTACCGCCGGTGCCGGTAAGACGCAGTACAAACTGACCGCTGTAGATACAGGCGAAGTCAAAAAGACCGTAAGTGCAACAGGGACACTGCAGGCTTGGAAGGTTGTCGATATTAAGGCACGAGCCGGTGGTGAGCTTGCATTTTTGGGTGTAGATGTTGGCTCGCGTGTCAAGAAGGATGAAATTCTCGCGCGGATTGATCCACTTGATGTGCAGCTGACATTGAACAATGCAAAAGCGGATGAAATCAGTGCGAAAGCACGTGAGGCGCAATCTGGAAAAAATTATGAGCTTCAGGTACGCCAGAGCGGATTATCGGTAAAGGATGCAGAGGCAGCACTTTTATCCGCGAAGGCTAATGTAAAGGTAGCAGAGACCCGGTTGCAGACAGCAAAGCTGCAATCGGATGCCCAGCCTGAGCTAACGAAGTCGGCGATTGCAAGCGCTAAGGCAAACTACGATCAGGCGCTCACGAACCGGAGGCAGCTGGATGCGACATTGCAGCAGCAGCGTGTGTCTGCGCGGGCCGCATTGGATCAGGCTGTGGCCAACCGACGCAATGCTGGATTGAACCTGGATCGACAAAAATCGCTCCTCGAAAAGGGCTTTGTTTCACAACAGGCCGTCGACACTGCGCAGGCAAACGTAGAAGTGACGGAGGCATCGGTACAGACGGCCCGCACCAAGGTCGATACTATCGAACAGGAGCTGAAATCAACCGTCGAGGCTGCAGACTCACGGATAGCACAAACAAAGGCTGCTTATGATCAGGCGCAGGCCAGTGCAGTGGATATCAAAAACCGGGAAAATGCTGTCCGCGAAGCAGAATCATCCCTGCTTGTATCCAAAGCGGCACTTTCTCGCGCAGAGATGACGGTTGCGCAATCAAACGCGGCTTTGTTGAACAACGACATCAGAAAATTCGATATCGATGCAAACAAAGCGACGATTGCCCGTGCCAAGGCTGGTCGCTTCAATGCTGAGACAAGCCTGGCGAGAACTATTATCCGTGCACCAATGGACGGAGTTGTTTTGCAGAAGTTTGCCGAGCAGGGAACCATTATTGCCTCTGCACTGGGAATGAACTCAGCAGGTCAAAATCTCCTCCAAATCGGCGATACATCCAAGATGTACGTTGATGTAACCGTTGATGAAACAGATATCGCTGCTGTTGAAGAAGGGCAGAACGTGGATGTTGCTATCGAGGCTTATCCCGGGATGCCTTTTGAAGGCAAGGTCATCCGCATTGATCCCCAGGCAGTCGTTTTGCAGAATGTGACGTCCGTGCATGTCCGTGTCGAAGTCGACAACTCGGTACCGACTTTCGCGTTGCTGAAGCCAGGCATGAACGCAACCTGTGAGTTCGTGATGGAAAAGACCGAGAGCGCTGTCCGTGTCCCGAACGAAGCTGTGCGTGAGGACAACGATGGCAAGTTTGTTGAAATCGGTGAAGGTGGGAAGACCGCTCCAGTTGATCCAAAGAACCCAGCCGCTGCGGACCCGGATGCACTGGTTGATGTCAAGCTCAAGAAGGTAAAGGTTGAGCCGGGCGTCGTCGGAAATGACTACACCGAAATTAAGTCGAGTGATGGCAACGCAATCGCAGATGGCGTCAAGGTCATCACACAGACGATTGAGCCGACGCCGACGACTCCGGGTGGTGGTTCACCATTTGGCGGTGGAATGCGTGGCGGCGGTGGAGGTCGCCGGTAACATGGCAGCCCCCACAACCTCTCCTCCGGTAGCCAAGCCACCGGCGCCGCCATCATCAGGTAGCCGCATGGGAGCCTTTGGCGTCAGTATTGAGATGGCCTTCAACGGCCTCGGAGCAAATAAACTTCGCTCATTTCTGACGATGCTTGGCGTGATTATCGGTGTGGGCGCCGTCATCATCGCGATCGCGATTGGTGAGGGATCCCGTGCGGCCGTAGCGGAGAGTATTCAAAAGCTTGGTACTAACGTGATGACAGTCTTCCCCGGATCGCAACGTCGGGGAGGCGTGTCGTTCGGTGGTGGCTCCAGTACGACACTCAAGCTCGAAGATGCTGACTACATCATCCGTAACTGTCCAACCGTTAAGGCGGTTGTTCCAACGGTGAACCGAAATGCCACCATCAAGTATGCTAACAAGAACGATGCAAAGTCGGTAACGGGTACTGGGCAGGACTACCCAACAGTGCAAAACCACCCGGTTGCCAAGGGGCGCTTCTTTAATCAATCTGAAGTACGGTCCCTAAAACGTGTCATTGTTCTTGGCTCGAATGTCGCCAAGGACATCTTTGATCGGGCTGATCCCGTTGGAAAACAGGTGCGTGTTAACGGTCAGACATTTGAAGTTATCGGAGTGTTGAAGGAAAAGGGCGGCACTGGCTTCCGCAACCCGGATGATGCCGCGTACGTTCCGGTTACGGCTGCGATGCGCCGCCTTTTCGGAATGGAAAACATCAATAGCATCACGGTGCAGTCCCGCTCGATGAGTCTGATGGACAAGACCAAGGCGGAAATCGAAACGAATCTCAAGCGTAAGCACAAGATTCCTGATTCGGGCGCCCCTGACTTCACCGTCTTCAGCCAGTCAGATCTTGCCGCGACACAGGATGCGCAGCAATCAACATTTGGTGCATTGATCACCTATCTTGCGGTGGTCAGTCTCGTAGTTGGTGGTATCGGCATCATGAACATCATGCTGGTTTCCGTAACGGAGCGCACACGGGAAATTGGTATCCGTAAGGCTATTGGCGCACGCCGGGCAGACATTCTGACCCAGTTTCTCCTTGAGGCCCTCTTCCTCTCGTTGGTAGGCGGACTGATTGGCGTCGGGCTTGGGTACGCGGGATCTAGCTTCATTTCGGAGCAAAACGGCTGGCGTGTCGATGTTGCCATGGAAACGGTAGCCCTTGCATTCTCGTTCTCGGCTGTAGTTGGAGTCTTTTTCGGTTTTTACCCCGCATTCAAGGCCAGTCAGCTGTCGCCAATTGAGGCACTGCGCTACGAGTAAACCAAGGCATGTTTGTTATACGGGCTAGCGGAACCAGTGACCGCCAGTGAGTTTGAAACACAGGAGAATAATGATGAAGAAAGTACTGATGGTTGCAGCAACATTGATGATGGCTGCACTTGTTACAGGTCCAGCGATGGCGCAAGGTGGTATGGGTGGTTTCCAAATGCCTCCGGAGCTCACAAAAGCCATGGACAAAATGCGTACGGCACGTAAAAACCGCATGATGATTGGTCGCACAGTTCGTGCAATCGCAGAGTTGAACAAAGACCCGAAAACCGCTTTGACCAAAGACCAGGCCAAGAAAGTGTCGGCCGTTCTCGATAAGTGGGCCAAAAAGCCTGACATGACCGAGGATCAGGCTAAGCAGGTTTCCAAGGAACTCACCGCGCCTCTCGCCACCAACGTAGCCCAAATCAAGAAGCTTGCTGTTGAAATGCAGGCGAACAACCGCATGGGCGGTGGTGGCGGCGGTGGCCGTATGGGCGGCGGCGGTGGAATGGGTGGTGGACGTCCAGGCGGCGGTGGAGCTGCCGGCGGCGGAATGCCAGCATTCGATCCAAAAGCGATCGCCCGCCGTATCGAAGATGGACTGAAGAAGCCGTACAACCCGATGAATCCTGATACCTGGGGCACAGACCAGTGGGTACAGAGGATGAAGGACAGCTACGGTAATGCCGTCAAGGACATCAAGGACAAGGCAAAGTAGTCCGCCTCAGCTTTACAAAACCGGTCAGATTTTCTG
>VFQT010002011.1_pt1 | contig 22208 bp, 36 predicted proteins | sample 3512381 | NCBI WGS metagenome assembly VFQT01 (sample SAMN10412376, study PRJNA504923) | tailings metagenome | isolation source: Relicate 2 Philex TSF3 active mining site | place: Philippines: Tuba, Benguet | collected 2017-08-29
ATGCGAACTATGGTACTCCCGCTTTTGCATACACTTATACGCTGGCTGGTTATCCTATTTCAACCCCTGAGCGCTTCAACATGGACCGTCGTGTTTTCGAAGGAGACATTCTTGTAGAACGCTCTTTTGAACTCGTAGGTATGGGTGAGACTGGTAGAGTTGGTGCTGGTGCAGTATTCCTAAATCCTGTTGCTGCGGCTTGATTTAGTGTCAAGCTAGTACAGATCTTCCGGCCCGCCCCAAAGGCGGGCTTTTTATTGTCAACTCTAAGATTGTGTCTTTGGCGTTGAAAGCTCTATAGAAGTAGTGAGCATGGCCCAATACACCCCGCCTCCCGACGCATACGGTGTCGCTAACAACTGTACACCGGCCACGGCAGATTATTTCATTGAAGTCTTTGGCTTTAACGAAGCACTGGAACTGTCCCGCCTCGAAGATCCGACCGCAAATACTATAAATTACCAGCGTATTAACGTTGCTCTTAACGACGCGGCTCAACTTATAAATAACTACATCGAAACTGCCCCGCCGCAGGGAAAACTACTCATCGCAGGGTCGTATCGTAGGACTCAGGCCATACTCGCTCGCTGGTACCTCGACACCCTCCGCCCTCGGCAACAGGTCGTAGACGCCGCAGAAGCCGCTCTCAAGCAGCTCGATTTATGGGCTGCTAAAGCCTCCCCGTCGTCCGGTATCAAGTGGCAGGAGGCCTACAGATACTGGGGTAGCGCGTGTGCGATGACGATGTCGAACACCCAACGCGACCGCGCATTTACCGATGCGTCGCTGGCAAGGTGGGAAATGCGGTGGGGTACCAATAACCGCTGGAATCCGTACAAGAGAAAAGGTGCGCCGGTTATTGATAACGTAACGCCCAGACAACCTAGCGGCGACCTTGATAGGCAGAATGTTACGTTGATTGGCGATAGCACGTTGGAAATGAATCAATTGTTCGATAGCTTGGAGACTACCCGCGACGTTGCTAGTTTCGCTGACACCCAAAACGCGGCCACACCGGTTGAAGGCGATGTGCTTGTTGTTGAAAACACTGATGGCGACATCACAACTTACGATGGCGGCCTGCAGGAGGCCGACACATTCTGATGCTGATGCATCGTTACAAATAGTTTCTACCAACCGTTTAACACTTTACCGTTATGTGGACATCTGACGAAAACCAGGTTTATGGCTACGATCCTTTAATTCCAGGGATGCCTGGGGGATCAAGCATGATCACAATCATTCCAAATGCCGGGAGTACGAGTTGTGGCTACAATACCAGCGGGTTGCAAGGGTTAACGCATTCCAGTTTCGGTGTGTTTCCAGACAGTACACCTTACAAACAGACCGCCAGTGAGTTGCGACAGTATATCGTAAATCTCGAGGCGACTAGAAAGTTACGCGACCTTGCCGATGTTAATTTTCAACGCTCTCCGCAGCCCGGGGATGTCTTAGCGTATAACTACACTACCGGACTATGGGAGCTACTCGACTTTGTTTCGGGTGGCGAATTCTGACCACGTGCCATTGTCGGTCGAGTAATATACCCGCCTGATGCCGGACTCGAAAATTGCGAGTTGACACACTGGACATGGTCGGGCGAGACAAAGCTCACCTTGCCTATTAACACGTCCGACAACCAGAGTATCGCAAGTAGCCGCTTTAGGGTTCAATAGCGCCCGTAACTCGGCGTGTAACGACACACGATACGGTTGACCAACACGATCCGCAAGCCGAGATTGCATTGGATGAGTCTTACCAAACACATTCGTGGAACGTATGGTAATTCGTCCCTTACGAAGCAAGACACAAGCTACGCGCCACCGGGAGTCGGTAGCTAGTGCCATCGACACGATAGTTTTTTCAACTTTGTCGCTTACCACCTGACGAACAAGTTCCGAATCATTTGCTTGAGGCGACTGAGTTTGCGTTGATGCTTTTCAGCTTTTCTGATAACTTTTTGCGCTTCGCTACGTGTCGTAGCTGTTTCCGCTTGCATCATGCGTTGGATGAGACGGTGTGTGTGGTGTTTGACGTCCTTCATTCAATGATCCCCGCGAACCTCATGCAAATCTCGCCCCACTCCAACACGTCACGATCGCGAAAATAAGTGGAAATTGGCACTTCTCTGTCAAGAACGCGTTCACCTGTGTCGACATGTTCCATGCGTAAGTAGCCGTAGGTGTCTGCCTGCGCAAGCACATAACAATGATAGATGCCATCTAGGTTATTCTCCCAGACGATTTGAGGTTCGTGAGCCATGGCAAGAGGTTTCGTTGTTTCCGGATCTGCATCCTAACAGTGCTTTCAACAGAAACGCAGCCATTAGGGTACCGAGGGCGAACGCGGCCATGAAATTTAAGGTTAAAAGGATGGTGGTAAGGACATAGGCTAGTACGCTAGCGTCCATAAGCGTTGAAAGCTATAAAGGGTGTTCATACCCTGACACGATAGCATGCTGCTCGAGATCGAAAACCAGCTTTACCGCAAGGTCCACGAGACTCTGGGCCAGAGCGCGGTCGTGCTTCGACTAGCCGAGGAGCTCGATCAGTCCGGTCGTGTGGCCGAGCAGGCAATGATTATTGTGTCGTTTACTGGCGGAAATACTGATAACCCGAACAAAGGAGCGTACATTCCAACAGTTCGGAAAAGGACGCTGACGTATACATTGACGCTGGTTCAAAAGCAAACTCAGCGCGAAGGACATTCGTTCTGTTTGCCAATTCTCGACCTTTTAGCCGATGCGGTAACCGGATGGGTTCCCGAAATCCCGGGCCTTGAATTCCAAACCGGATTTGAGTTGGGACCGGAAAAATTCGTCCAAGTCACCCCAGAATCCTCTCAATTTATCTACGAACAGACCTATACAATCGAGGTTCTGATGGCGGATGGTAGGTTTTACTCTCAGCCCTGCGCCGCATTCGATCCGGTCAAAGTGGGAGATTTTCTGCCGATACGCAAGTGTCTAGTTACACCGGGAGAAGAAAGCCGGCAAACCGGTCTTGCGGTGTGGCGTCGGACACTGGGACCGAATACAGTTCAACGGTATGTAGTCGAGGACATCCGCTGTGGCCGGACGATCGGGGACAACTTAACTGTTACATGCACAAATCCTGGTGATGGGACTGCGACCTATACGTTCACCCCTATTACCGCTATCCGTCCGGACGGTACGGTGAACACTGGGCTTCAGGTTACTGGCACTTTGACCGATGTGTGGAAGTGTACGAGGGAGGGGATTAAAGATGGCAGAGACATACCACCCTGGTTCAAAATTAATCTGGATATGGGTCTATGGAGAAATGCAGCGGATACTGTACCGAATACATTGCCAGAAACAAGTTCGTATCAACCTCTTGCATTAGAGCCCAATCGTAAGTACAATGAGAAAAAGGTAACCTAGCCTTCATTCTCGTTTCGTCCCTCGCCACCTCCTCCCCATGGAAAAAGAATTTCTTGCCGTATTGACCTCTCAATACAATTTAGCCGGTGCGGCTAAACTCGCTCATTGGAACTCAGTCGGAACCGACTTCTATCATTTCCATCTGCTTTTCGAACGTGTATATAACATGATCGATGAGAAGATTGATGTTGTAGCAGAACAAGCTCGCGGCAAAAGTGTCGAAATTACTGCTTCGATCTTTACGGAAGTGCCTGAAATTGATTGGGATACGTGTCAGGAACTAGCTGACGAAATTCTTAAGCTTGTGGATAAGCTTCAAGAGTCGTTAGACGAACTCCACAAGAAAGCTGATGACAAGAGTGAGTACGGCATTTTAAATGTTGTCGAGGATATTATGTCTGACGTAAATTCCGCACGTTATCTACTTGGTTCTGTTAATAGTAAATTTTGACAGAAGAGGGGAGGCCTAAGCCTCCCCAACCATCAGCTTAGCTGATTCTCGTATAGCAGACGCTGGCTACGCCGGACGAGGGTGACGCGATACGGGAAAAAACTCCGTGAGACAAATCAAGAATTCGATTGCCATGGTACGGTCCTCGGTCGGTGACAGTAACAACGATTGAGCGACCATTGCCTGGGTTGGTGACCCTAATCCGACTGCCTAGAGGCAGCGAACGATGGGCGGTAATGTTCGCTCCGGGGTCCATAGGACGACCGTTAGCCATTGTTTGCCAGGCATAGCCATCCCCCACGCCATAGTGGCTTGTGAGCCCGCAGCGGGACGCTGCGTAAGACGGAGTGGAAACAGCCATGCCAATGGCCAGTGTTGCTAGTGCGAGAAGTTTACGCATGATGTTGTTGCAAAGGACAACGACAACGACACGGTGGCGAGGCGAAGAAAGGAGTAACCTTGTCTCCTGTGCCCCCGCTCGGTCGAAATCGCGACACCGGACAAAACGGACGTATCCGCAGAGGTCGGTGGTTTGGCGGATGTGAAAAGAGGGGGACAAGCCCCCTCATCCGCTTAAGACCAGTTTAACACGGAAACTCGGCTTACTCAGCCCGCTCCGCGATGCATTCGTACATCCCCCGTACAGCGTTGTCAAGAAGAGAAATAGACTCTCGTTCGCTCATTTCTCCGTCGGTTGTTAAGACATTATAAAGAAACTCCATAGGCTTGAGACGTTCATCGTCACTGTCGAGACCTACCGCAGCGATAAATCCCTCATAGTAATCAATGTCATGCTCGTCACAGGTATCAAAAATCTGCTGAAGGATTTCGCCCTCCCGCAAACAATCCTGGACTTCGGTTGCTGTAAATTTCATGACCGGGAGGCATAGTTACGTAAGGAGTCTAGCACGGGTACTAGAGTTGTGATCGTATGAGCGCGACCATCTGGTTCTGGGGTTGGCTGAGAAACTGTTGTAGTCCCTGCTGTTGCTGCCTTTCTGAAAATTTTATCAACCTCAATACTGCTGAACCAGGCATTGGCATGAGGCATTTCGCAAATACCATAATTAAACCGCAGCCATGACCATGACCATAAATGGGCAACTTGATACAACGCACTAACCAAATCAGCGTCTTTTTCCTCGCACATAAACAGCACGGAGTCGTGAACAGACATGCAAAAACGAGCGCGAACATTGTACAATCTGGTTAAATGCTCCATGGCCGTTAAAAATCCATGTAACATAGCGCTACCGGTGCTCTGGATTACCCAGTTGTTTCTCATGGTAAAGTAGTCGCTGCCTACAACCTCCGGGCGAAAAGCTGTTGACATTTTAGTGCCACTTAATGGGTTACGTGGTACTTGGCTGTTAGCAATGCGGGACATTTCATTGTACGCATACGAATCACTGCCTCCAACAAGATTAGGAGAGTCCTGACTTGCTTTTCTCCCTTTCTTTGTCGCGATAAGTTTCTTGCCCATCTTTTCTGCGTCCTTAGTGCTTATTGATTTATTGCCTTTTCTGATAGTGGCGGCTAAAGTTTTTACGCCAGAACCATACAGCATGCCGTAATTACAGCCCTTAGCAATTGCTCGAGAAATTCCTATAGTTTTAGCTGTCATGCTGTGCATATCAGTGCCATCCTCCTTCGAACCTGCAAGAACGCTATGACCGAATTGAGTGCTACCAGCCAGTCTATACTCGCAATCTGCAAATATAGATGCGACAACACTCTCTTGTCCGTCGTAATCTGATGATATGAACGTGTACGGTGATTTTACCTGAACCCGTGTTTTCACTTCCGTGCCGATTTTGTCCGGCTTAGGATCAGGTACTGTTAACCAGAGGTGTTCACCAGCTCGATTAGTAGCGGTGTTGTGTGGAATTGTCTGAGGTATAACAATTGTTAGATCAGAATCGAGTGATTTAGTCGGTAACTGCTCTTTAACTCTGCTTCGCACCGATGTCCAGTAAGAGACCTTGACAGCGAGACGGATAAGCTCTTGTGCTTGAGGTAGATCGCTGGAAAGGGTACCTGATTCAAAATCGTCAAGGTAATCTTTGCTCAGTACACCGCCGACATTAATACCCTCTCCGTTGGGGTGTGGGACTCTTACCATTTCTCCTTTGTCCCTATCCATATACATCCACCCCGTATCTTTTTCATACACCATGGGCTCACCGTTCCACTTTAAACGAAGAAGAATATGGCTAAGGCGACTTTTTGTCGTAATAGGTTCGAGAACAATCTTTTTTAGCTCTTTGTCATTTCTTGCATTTTTTCTGTACCACATCGGGATCCCATACCAGCAACTCTTGGGCTTTCCATCCTTTTTTAAGGCGTAATTGGCTTCCCAGTCAAGCTGTGACAACCAAGGATCTGATTCGATATCAATTTCGTCAGATTTCCAGTCTTCCAGTAGTTGTTCAGCAATTTCGCTCAACAATTCATCTTGCCTTGTGATCGATTCTTCCCAAACTTTTTCGCACCCATCAACCCAATCGTACCAGTTATCTACTACTGGTAAAATTGAGGATGTTTGTGAAAAATGACCGTATAGTGTAGTAAGAGATGGATTAGATTGTAGATATTTAAGAGAGACTACTGAGTACATGTCATAAGTTACTTTAACATCACGGAGTGCGTAAGCAGTTAGTTCGTCTCTGTCAGGAACAAAATCATGCATTGACTCTGCAACAACAAACAGGTTGCGAGTTTTCTTTGTTTCTTTTTCTAATGGAACCATGGGCTGGCAGTGGAAATTATATACATCGACAAGATTGTTCATCGATCCTTTTGTTGTCCAAGATGGTGGTGCTTGGTACTTAAACGACTTATCATCTGACTGAGTAAACCAGAATCGTTGTTCTGAGGCAAGACCGCTGACATTTATGTGTGCGGACATTGTATCGAACCACAGATTTCCAAACGGCTCGGTTTGATTGAAGGGGTCGTGACGAAGATAATATGCTTCATGAGTACGTTGGCGATCGAATCCAACGTTATGGGCGATAAACAGTGAATTTGTAGTTCCGAGAGGTACAAGTTGAGGGGTATACGGTATCTCCGGATTTACAAACGACTCATGCATCCATATCCAGTACGAGTCTGAAGATACAGCAGTAGCTAGAATTGGGTGACCGAAATCTGAACCTCTAACAAAAGTTTCACAGTCAAATACGGCGATAGGGACGTTAGCCATGCCCTTATCACTCATAGGTGTTATCTGCCATTGTCCGTCTTTTTTCCACTGGTACCGTACCCAGCCCATCTCGTACACGATGTGCTCGGGACTGGGAGGTTCTGGGACATCACAGTCCGCGAACGACCTCATCAGTTTTACTTTATCGGACAGAATATTGTTACTAATAATATCAAAATGTTCGGCGATGTCTTTACCTTCTAACTGTGGCAAATAAAATTCTGGTAGTTTCTCAAATATCTCTGGATTTTTAATTGGAAATTCAACACCAAACCTTTCCATCTCATCAATAATAAAATTGAGACGGGACAATTCCGGTTTGTACGCTTCTACCGCATCATCGCCAAATGCAGCCCGTGTCATTGACGGGGATAGCACTGAGTATCCGAGTGGGCTGAGATGGGTCATGTGGAAGGGTGAGCTTACCGCTCAGTAGTATACCACAGATTCGTCTCTATCGGTGTAGTACACGCCAGTAGCTTCAAGACTTGTCGCATCAATGATGTTGACGTTCCGGTGCCGGTATGGTAGGCCGTAATGGCCAAAGAAGTAGGTGAATGACGGGTCGATGAGGTGCCTACTTTCAAGATCCGGATCTCTGAACCAAGCGTACCCGGGACCGTAGAGAACGGTATCACGAGGAACGTTTTGACCGCTGTGGGGATAGTACGCATGTGCTAGGCGATACTTTCCGCAGAGCTCGATGTGAGTAGGTGCGTTAGACAGCATTGAGATATACGCGATTCGCTCGTCGAGAGGTAATTCGCGCAAACATTCTAGTGTATATTTTAATTCTTTTTTCTTAATTTTCTCATCAGGCATTACTAAAGACCTGAGGACGTAGTTCTCATTATTTCCAAGAATTAACGTACCACGATCATCCGAAATTAACGCGTGAATGATGCGCAGAACTTTAATTGGCGAGCAGCGTTTATTATGCCGAAAATATGGTTTTTGGTGAATGGTGTCACCGAGAAATACATAATGGTACTTGCCGGTAGGATCACGCTCAAGAATAGTCTGCAAAAGCTTGACCCTACCATGCAAATCACCTACAAATGCGTAGGGACGTTCCGTCACACGTCGAACATTTTCGCCTCCAGTGCCCATGGGTTCTCCCGGATGTAAAGTTTAAACGCCCGAGACGGGCTGTGCTTTTGAAATAGTCTAGCAAGGATCATGGTGATCCGAAACCAATTCGACTCATCTAATTTAGCATGCATGACCTGGAGTCCACCACGATTGGGCCAGAAAGATGCTGAATATCTTGAACCCACCACACAGCGTAATGACCGGGGAAATCGACTATTGTGTGAAGAACCCGGTGCCATTTTCCTTCAAACCTTACGAATCTGTTCCGCATCGGAGGGTGGAGGGGGCATGATGTATTCGAATACTCGGATTTGGCTTAAGAAAAACGAACTGGCGATAATCGCGCCAAGCCATATCCATCGATTCTTTTTTAGGTCGTTAATATCTTCTTCTGCTCGATCAAGACGTCCGGATAATTCGTTTTCTGTCTTTTCTATCAGCTTTTCAATCGCGCTATTGGTTTCTGTTGCTCGATCAATACGTTCTTCGTGTCGTACAAGTATTTGGGAAATATCTCTTGTCGATTCTGAAATTTTTTCCACAGCTTGCTCTAGTTTTGTGAGCATCTGCTTGCTAATCTCGTCGTAAGCTTGTAATCTTTCTTCTAAAATTGAAACCCTAACGTTGTAGGGTAGTCCGTTTCCTTTGAACACGTCCACAACGAGCTAAAAATGGGCGCAATGCTATCATACTGCTTTCAACGAAAGCGGTAGGTAGAGTTACATTGCGCCTGTTCAAAAGCGCGGCTTACCAGAGGCCGGGAATCACCTGGCCGGTAAGGGCGTAGGCGCCTAGGGAGGCAATGAGGCCAAGAAGGGCGACGCGGGAGTTCCAGAGTTCGACGGACTCAGGGCTGGGTTGTTTCATGATAGTACGGGAATATAGAGGGGCGCTTACACCCTTATCTACCTTTCACCCAATTACACAAGGTTTACGCGCCAAATTAGCAGTTGAGTTAGCAAAGTCTTTCGCCTTGCGCTCAGCGGCTTTTTTAGCGGCGAAATGGTAAACGATGAATGCGGGCTTCATGGCGATAACGTTTCTGTACTTGTCTATCCTACCACGCTTTCAACTAATAGTACGGGTCGGGTTCGCGGTCGGCCTTATCATTAACTTGGTCCTGAATCTCGTCGAGAACGCGGCAGAGATTGCGTAAAAACTTTGGATCGATGGTTTCGGGGTTCTCAACGCCAGCGAGAAGTTTACTTATCCACGGAGCGATTTCTTGCTCGTTTTTGTATTCGTAGTATGAGTCGATGGTTTTAAAATCAGACGACCAGAGCAGAGTATCCGGACCGTATTTAGAAACTTTGGCGCGGCCGTTCTTATTTAAGAGAGAGTCTAAATTCATGAGAATAGAAGCAGACGACCCGAGTTGGATTCGAACCAACGACCAATTTCTTAGAAGGAAATTGCTCTATTCCGCTGAGCTATCGGGCCAATTAGGGTCGGGATAACCAAAAAGCAGTTGCCTTTTAGATTTATTACCTGGGGTGTTAGAGGACCCCGGAACCGACTCATCGGTGTCAAGAGACTTGAACTCTTAAGGCTAAAAGCCGGTGGATTTTGAGTCCACTGCGTCTACCAATTCCGCCAGACACCGGTAATATGTTTTTCTGCGGATCGCGAGGATCGAACTCGCCTAAGGCGGATTATGAGTCCGCTGCATTCACCAGATTGCTAGACCCGCAGAAAACGGGCTTTCGCCCTAGTTGCCTTGGCCCCGATAACGTTTTTTCCGCCCGTTCCGGCTAGTCGCTGACAGTTTCGTATTAAGGCTACGACCCTGCCTTGTTCGCTTGGGTTTTCCCGCAAACACCAGTGCGCTCACGTTGGTCAGTGATGGCTTTTTGGCCATGAACCTCTTGCGTTGACTCGTTTATCTTAGCACATCGCGGAAGGTGTTGTGGCCTGACCCGAAATACAGGATCAACCTCGCCACGATCTGATCTGTGTTTACGTCGCCGCAGGTAAAAATGTCCACCGCCGCCGACCTGTGCTCCGGCCAAGTGTGGATAGAAAAGTGGGAAGTGGTGAGCAGGGCGAGATAGGTGAAGCCGAAAGGATCGAATTGATGGCCAGAGGTGTTGATCACCTCAGCCCGGCACTCAGACAATACGTTGCTGATAAATACCGTAAACGGCTCCAGGTTTTCGAGTCTTTCGACTTCCCCGCAGTCGTAGAGATTTAAAAGGACATGGTGCCCCATGTCCGCTCCGTTAGAAGTTCGCAACGAAATAAGTCTCCTCAGTCGAAAGATCGTAGCTCGAATACCTACTAGCTTTCAACTCGCGATAAGAGATAGGATGGAATACGTCTGGGTTAAAATACTCGCCATATGTGTTTATTTTTCGTCCCCATTTTTTACTTAATGCGCTAACACATACCTTAAACCCCTCCGCCGCTAATAAATGAAGCTCGCGAGTAATGTGTTCTAATTTTCTTTGCGTCCATACGTACCCACAACCGTAAGCGAGAAAGGCATGTGGAAGGTGTAGATAGATCAGGGTATTGTTATCTATTTGACGAGTAGGAAAGTTGTAAATATTTCGTTTGTGGAACGTAAACGTGCGATCCCTGTTTTCCTCGTACCATGATTTAATCTTAGCGAAGCGCGGAGTGACTGGATTGTACTCAGCCACCATTTTCCATTTCTCATATCGATAGTTAAATCCGCTCATCGATAGTATGCAGTAATATGTCGCTACGTCGTTCCAGTTCCGAAGGATCTTACCACGACTCAGATTATTAAACGCTGCGAGCTTTCGGCATCTCGCTTTCCAATCTCTGCCTTTGTCGAATTCGTTTTCCCAGCACTCACGAATATACGAACTGGCGGGAGACAGGGTAAGTAGTTTATGCATTTCAAGGAGATAACGCTCATTTGAGCACAAAATTACCTCCCCAGCACCACTTTCATAGGCAAGTTCTGCCGATCCGATGTCCAAAGCAATGATCCGCATACCGGATACAACTGGATGGTCGGACAGAAACCTGTCATGCAGTCTGGTCGAACGCCCCGGACACGTAATTAGGCTTTGCACTTGCACCAGTTGCGACCGTCGTAGTATGATACCAGACCCTGAGCGAAGATTCGGATTGTACCGGGTGTAGGCCCGTAGGAACGAGACTTGCTGGTGTTATCTCCAAACATTTTATTCAACTTATGGCCTATAGCAACTTCGGAATTCAAAATGCGTTTTTCAACATACTCGATCATCCCGATTACGTCAGAGACTGTGTATTTTGACAAGGTTATAGCAGAGATAATGGGCAGATCGGAGTCAAAATCGCTTTCGATTCCCCTAGGAACCGACGCAAATGCGGGTAAATCTGGTGACGAAGAGTTAAGAAACAGGCTAAAGTCGCTAAGAGTGATTTGCCTGTAAAGATCCGAGCTCGTAATTACTAGCATGTGGGAACAAGAACCCTTTGATGTAGTCATTGGCGAACTCGGAACCGAAATACGACCTCAGTATACCATGAGCCGGGTCGTGCAGAGCCATGTAACGGTCGAAAGGCCGGAAACAAGGGGTGTAGCCGGTTTCGAAGGGCAATCGGGACACATACGAGGTCGCCCGGGCTCGCGCCTCGGCCTCAAACCGCTCGTAAAAGGGGGTTTCCGACCTCTCATGCCACAATTTGGTCGAAAAGTATGTATTCAGGTCGTAATGTTTAGAATTTTCAATCTTTCTATGCGGAAAATCGGGGAAAAACATCTCAACGGGGCGGTTATCACCACTCGGCGGGTGAAAATCCATCGCACCAAAGAACTTTTTTCCCATTCCAATGTATTCTGAGCCAAAAATTGGGAAATCCCGGCCTTCGGCCGGATAAATTAGAAGTGTTTCCGCAAAAAACTTGCCTGGGACGGTTAAAATACACCCCCGAGCATATCCGATACCTCTTTCCGGAGCACGTAACCAGATCGATTCAATACGGGCAGGGCCGGATTCGTCAATCCGGCTTTCCCACCCACTATCTACAATGTCAATTATCCAATTTTTTGACCACAATTCTGTTGTCACTAGTTATTTCCCACCTCAATAAGTCTCCTGGAGTCCAATTAAGTCGTTTGCTGATCCATTCTGGTAGCTTAATGGTCCAATCATCGTCAATAGTGGTTATCCAGGAAGTTTGTTGGAAGGATTGTTGACTATAGTCGTATCTAATTTTGCCTTCCATCGCATCAGCAAGAACGTTTTCTTGAGTTTTCACATACTCGAGAAGACCGTTAACCGTATTCTGGACCGAATCGACGACTTCAGCGGGGACACCAGGTCCATCAACCATCGTCGCGATAGCATCGGCCATCTCCTTAACCGTAATGGTGAACCGGAGAAAGTCTTGTTCTAGGTCGTCCCAGGGGTGTGAGGCCATAAAAAGCAAAAACGGACATTACTTTTTTATTTTAGCACGGTCCAAGGCCGAAATCGGACAAATTATCGTTAGGATTTAACGGTTCATCGTCCATAAAGTCGGTAGTAGCGTTGGTATCCAAGCCATCGACCCATGCTGATGGGCACTCCGAGACTTTCGCAACACTCGACGTAGGAGTTGAATTCATACCAGGGTGTTGACTCAAGCTCATTTTGACTCAGTGATGCTGTCGCGAACTTCTTTGGCCATGTCCATATATCGTTTAGAAACGATGCCGCGCTTGATTTGATAGGTATCATAGCGTAAACGGGCAAGAAGATAGTATTTAAGTAGAAAAGTTTGTACTATCACTCTTGGTTCTGCTACCAATTTTAAGTATAGATAGTCTGCGACATTTCGGTCAACAGCTATTACATACGCAATTGGGAACAAAACCAAGAGGTATAGAGGCATGATTAGGGGTTTTTCAAGCTTTCAACCGAAACTAACAGGTCATGCAGTTCGTCGATGTCGCGAAGGTTACGTTTTGGAACGAAATACGCAGGGCGACCTCCGGCCGGGTCAGCCCAAAACTCTTCTCGCATGACGTCACCCGCCACACACCACCCATGCAAAAACACTTTATCGCGTTCGATTGTCACAAGAACAAGGCGTTTGTCCGGACGCTCGTCCTTTTGGACAATCAGATCGTAATTATGCTTGCTGCGAGTTTTTACCTCGATATCTCCGGGCAGATCACACGATCCGCGCTTTGCGACAGTTTCAGTAAACAGATGATCTTCGAGACCAAGGTGTGACGCTACCGCCACTTCGCCCGTCGTCCCTAGCCTATGCATCTGCATCGCTCGATCTCCGCTTGCCGGTGCTCGGTTTCGGCCCCTTAACCCTCGCGCTTGATTTCCGCTTTGCCTCCTTACTGCCTCGTCCTCCGCGCGTTGCTTTTGCTCGGGTGTCAGTGAGATCCGTATTGGCTCTGGCATTGGGTAGATTGTTTAACCACTCGTTCATCTTATCACGAATCGAGGAGATGCGCTCATTTTCACATGTTTTTATAAACGTATTCCAACTATGTTTACCCCGGGAGGGCAGGCCACATCTTATTGCGTCGGATCGGATCTCAGAAAGTTGTTCGGCGCGTTCTTTCTTCCCCTGCCTCGTTGTCATTTGTAACCGGTGAGCGTATTCTTCTTTGTACTCAGTCCATTTGTCTAGGATTTTACCCGTACCCATATTGTCCCGTATCCATGCATTTGCTGCTCGAGTGCTAATCCCGATATCTTTAGCTTCAGCTAAAACCCGATCTTTGACTGTCAGAACTCTTTCGGTTTTAGGAGTTTCCGGGATACTCTCAGCCATCCACACCGACCTTGTAGGGCCGCACAGGCCTCGCAGAGACGCAATTTGACTACATATATAAGAGTCTAAATCGCCGCCCGGTGCGCACAACGGCAAAAGCTTTGCGATGTGTTCCGACACCTCGTCTCGTTGTTGTTTGACCTTTTCCGACTCCGTTGCGATCAGCGTAGAGACCGGTATTGAGACCACGTATTTCGCTAACTCTTCGCCAAGTTTCCAGCCTTTAGCCACCTTGCTCACCGCGTCTGATTTGTCCTTTGCGGCACGAACAATTTTTAGAAACTTATCTATGTTTTCTATTACCGTTACAACCGCATCAAGTTTATCTTTCTCTTTTTCAAGCTTACTAACCTCAACACCATGTAACTCGCAAAGGTATTTAACCCTTTCCTCGTACCACGCCTCAATCGATTCACGAACCCCTACTGTTACCGGTTTACCATCTAAACCTACCGCTACACAATTAACATTGTGTACATGCTTTAGCCCCGTATTTGAATGGATAAGTGTCCGGAGGATAATGTCCCGATCTTCAATATTTTTCATCACCAAAATGATCCGGATACCATCGCGGCTTGAATGGTCAGCGGCATCAAGAAGCCCAGGAAGTTTTTCAGAATCAGCCAGATCTCGTACCCTGTCTAAGAATTTTTCACTCGAGCCGGAGGCGAGGCGAGTAATGATAAGGGCGGGACGGGTTGAGCGTTTACCCCACGCCATCTTGTCCTGTGTCTCCCATTCACCGTACGAAGTAACATTGCCCTTTCCTGTCAGCAACGCGTCACGGACACCTGAGTCCTTGACTACACGGCCACCGGCGGATGGTTCAGGTGGATTGGTAAACTTGGAAATCAGGGCGTTATCGGTAATACTATTGTTTTTAATCCATGCCGTCGCCGCACTTACCACATCGCGCAAATTCCAGGAAATATGATGGCATGCGTACCCGCTAGCGATGCCGACTGAACCGGTCAGCAACAAAGCAGGAAGTACTGGAATAAACCGCACCGGTTCGGACCGAGTGCCGTCATAATTGTCACGCCACTGGCCGATCCCTTTATTGAGCTGAGAGATGTAAAGGCAATCTGTAATTTGGCTAGCCCGGACTTCTAGGTACCTCGCTGCGGCGGGGGAATCTTCAGAAACCATCTGACCGATCGAGTCGCCGGTCTGAATCGATCCGCCCACATTGCCATGAATCTGTGTTAACGTGTAACGAAATGACGATTCCTGTCCCATATTGATAATTGTTCCCGCGCAACCGCCCTGAGGGTGGTATGAACCGAGGACATGGCCTTCTAGCCTGCTGACCTTACTGTAAGCGGACTCCGGAAGTAGCTTCAAGTCATGTAAACCGACTATCGCTCGACGTTGAGCGACTTTAAGGCCATCGACAATATCCGGTAGCGCACGATTATAGATCGCAGTACTGTAGGATAAAAAATCCGCGATTAACTCATTGGTTATTGAACAAGGAGTTTCTGCCATACCGTGTTACTCCTCTCCGACGGGGAAAACGCCAATATTTCTAGAAAGGAAGAAGTAACCAGCCTCGGCATTGTGGTACATGAGGTAGGTTTCTTCACCATCAAGAATATAGTTATTCAAGTAATCGGATACGATCTCTAATTCCTCTTCGCTTTGCATCTCCTTGGGGAATACGCTCCGGAGGCAGAGGGTGTCGTCAGACGGATCATGCTCGTAGATCTCAATCGTCGTTCCGAACACTGGGTGCTCAAGGATGACCTTGTACGTTGTATCGTCAAGCTTTACAACTCCGTGAATAATATCGTCACGGACCGTGAGGAAATCGAAAGACACAAAGACCTCCGGGTAGCGTTTGATCTTTTTCATAGCCCGGTGGGAAGCGTAATTTCCATAGTATACTACACTACATACGCTTTCACCGCCACCTCATGGACGCATTTGGGACGTTAAGAGAAATTGTTAATCGCCTTGACGGTTTGCCGGAAGTCCCTGCCGATCCACCGTACGACTACAAAAACGCAAGAATTCGCATGGACATCTACGATCAGCTCATGGTTTGGAAAGAAGAGTGGGGTGAAAAAACCCTGTCCGATACTGTACAACGTATACTCGATCTTGCTAGAATGCAGCTTCAGACGTCAGTAGAATTTCTCAGCGAAGTCGAAAGACGTCAAAATCCCGACATTTAGGTGAAAGTCCTATGGAGTTAATTAAGCCGGCATCAATGTCCGACCCCTCTCGCCCTAAGCGCCATTACTTTGGCCCCCACGACCCGTTCGTTCATTGCCATGACGATACGTACCATAAACAGGAAAATCCTGGTTACTGTGGAGTGTGCGGTAAGAAAACCGCTTACAAGTCCTTGTACGCGGCGGAATTTTGCTGTAGCATAGAGTGCAGTAACGAGCTGTGGTGTGACCTCACCGAACGAATCGCAACAACGTCAACAAAGCGCAAGCGTCGATGACCTCTACGCGCGGGCGTGTGACCCATCGGCTACGCCGGTAGAACTAAAAACCCTTTGGGATTCCACTAAGTCAGTACGGGTTCGTAAGGCGGTTGCCTCGAACCCAAACTGCGACTCAAAGACAATGAAGATGGCGGCACGTCTCTACATTAAAGAGGTTATCGCCAATCCGTCGTTCGAGATTCTAAATCTTTTTAACGAAGATAAAACCGTAAAAGTGCTGTACGAGGCGTATACGGATCCGCAAGCCATGTCGCGGGCGTATAACCTGATGTCGATGAAGTCGGCTGATCGAATTAATGTCGCCCGTGCTCTGCTCGTTTCGCCAAAACTGAATTCTGCCAGGATTCTGCAAGAAGTGTGTGCGGTAATGAACACGGTAGAATTTAAAAGGGAAACCAAAGACCCAGATGTTAATACTAATGTGACCCGGATTGCGAAAAAGCATGTACGCGAATTTAGATTACCAACTCTCTTATTTCTATTTCATAACGAAATTATCGATATCGACGACGTAATTAAGTGTCTGGAAAATACAGATTCTTCAGTATGTGTGAGTACAAGAGGGTCGTATATGGCTTTTCTGACAACTCAGATCGAGAAAGCTGTGTCAACTGCTCCCGATCCGGTTGCCAAACGCGCAACGTCTCAGTTTATTAGGGTAAACCGCGCTTGCACTATTCGCGAATACATTAAAGAGGTGCGTAAGAATCCTGACCTCCGCTCTGATGGTCACCTAAAATTCTACACCGAGCTGTACCGTAAATTTCTTTCCGAGGAAATCGCCGATAAACGTAAGCGTTCGGAAGAACGGAAAAACAGATATGGGTACGGTAGCTACGAAGGGTTTGGCGAAGATGACCACAGTCATCATTTATCCGATTTAATCTGGGCGACTATTTCGTTACGAAATGAAATGGACCAGAAGACTCTGGCAGATATAGACCTAGCCGCGTTATTCAATGACATTGTCTCTATCGGATTTGATAAGGATTACGGTCCCTATAAGTGCGAGCTAAAGTTCCCGGAAATGAGATTCTTAACTGGTCGCAACATTATGTGCAATAAGTTATTGGCTTTGTCCGACGATAGCGCATTTGAGTTCTATATGACTTGCGGATTGCTTTGGAAAGAGTGGTACGCTAGAGGAGATGCGAATAATCCGGAAACGTTAGTTGTTCGACGGATGTCTCGGATTAATGAAAAACGGTATTTATCCGGCCAACGCCTCTGGTACAAGGCAACTGACCTTAGTGATTTTCCTAGCATTAATATTAACTCAGGAAACGGCCTGGACTATGAGGAGTCAAACTACAACTGTCGAGACAAGGCTGCAAGGGAAATGGCAGAGATAATGAGTCAGATTTAGATGAGTTGACAGGGGGGCAAACGCCCCCCATTTTATTGATTATTTGCCTTGAAACTCGTTCACATAGTCTTCTAAGAACTTATCAATCTGGTCGTTATACTTGCCATCGATAACGTCACGGCTGCGACCATTATCGCTATCGTGCTCCTTCTTTTCGTAGTCTATAAATACCGGCAAACTAGTATTGTACGAGCTGTTCTTGATAATATCGCGACGGAAGCGTGATAGGTCGCCATCACATCTAGTAAACTCACGTTCCAGCATTGCTAGAATCCGTTGCCTGTCAGTCTTCTTGGCATCACCCTCCAGGGTGTCAGCGTACAAACGTTTGTACATCTCGTCTACGTGATGGTCGATACTCATCCGTGGTGTAACAGGCTTAGGTGGCGATGCCACCATTGACTCTTTAGTCAACCGGTCAAGGTTGCGTTTAAAACGAGTTTTCAAATATTTAGATGATGGTCCTATGCCTAATTTGTCTTCCATTTGTTTGCAAAGGCCGGTTGCGTACGCCTCCCCACGATCAAAAATTTCACCAATAGAGTCTGTTATGCAGACGGTCAGATCTTCATTCACACCTTTCTCGTAACCTGATTCCCACTCCTCGACCTTTTTCCGTACCGTGTACAGTTTGCCTGGACGTTTGTCCGCATTGTTCCAACGCATACCTTGTTCCCTGGCAACAGTGACACGGCTCTCAACATCATCATCACCAATTTCCCCTTCGGAACCAGGACCTGAAGTGCCTTTAACAGGAGGTGTTCCCATAATTGAAGACAGGCACATACTAATGTCTCCAATCGCTTTAGGGCCATACTTATGGTCTTTCATATTTTCACCAAATTCTAGTAACCTTTGGGAGAGATTATTTAGTAGTTTCTCTTTCTCTGTCTCTTTATTTATCTGCATATACTGAATTTCTAGCTCCTTGAGTCTAATAGCTTCTGATGTTTGAGATCTTTTAATCTCAATAATTGAAGCTATTAAGGTTTCTTTTGAGTATTGACGTAAAAGAGTAGTTGTCGGATCTTTTAAATCAACAATCTGCTTGACTTCGCTTTGGCTGGGCATTGGAATAAAAATGGGGCCTCCAGAACTATAGCACATTGGCTTGTTCTGTGAAGGGGCATATAGAACGACAAGCCCGCCCCTAAAACGGAAAACATTTAAAATTGTGCTGGCGGAAGGGTGCCTGGTTTTTGGGCTGAAACCTGAGATCCCAGTCATAACAAGGGATTTGAGAAGAGCGGGATTTAGCCTTTAGAGTAAAAATAATTTTCGCTCAAAAATGGCTATTTTCACTCAAAAGTGACGTTTTTGATTCCAAAAAACACATGTTTTTTCTCCATTTTTTCCAGTAATTTTTGGAAGAAAAACAATTAATTCCAAAAACATGCCGATTTTACTCAAATTTACGTATTTTGGATCAAAAACCTGTATTTCAGCTCTAAAAAAAACGTACTTTTACTCTCTTAATTTTGGAAGAAAAATGGACTCTGCACTGGAGTGAAACCGACGGATGGAGCTCTTCCACCGACCCTATCATCAAAACCCTTGCTATGACTGGGTTCTTGATTTCCCGGAATTGTTAAAAACGCCGCAACTCCTTCCGTTTTCTTTATTTTCTTTTATATACCCCCTTTTTTATTTTTTTTTTATTTATTATATAGGCTTAGAGGGAGGCATAGGGCGTATAGCAGGGTTGGCTGGCCTCAGTGCTCTGAATCCGACCACCAGCACCTGATCCGTACGGGCACCGGCACGTTGAAAGCGATACAGAGACGCCTACCACGCCCATGAGCCTGCCCTTCTTCACCGATCCAGACAAGTTGCAGGGAAGGCAGTTTGGATACGGCCTAGGCCCCTACACGCCCCAGTCCGAAGACTTCACAGAATCGGTCGAGCTGTCGATTTACGTTTCGGATACTGGAGTTATCAACACTGGCAACCAGATCCTCACCCACCCAGTCGTCGACCCCATCGATTCGGTTAAGGTCCCCAGCTTCAGCACTGGTAATCGCTTTGTCAAGGGCCTCAGAGCCGTCTTAGACCCTGTACCCATCGGCGCTATCATTCTTTTCCCTACGTACCGCTACAGCCGCCCAGGGGCTCTGCTGTACGACAATAACCTTGAATACCCGACGCATACTCCTGACGGATTCGTGCCCTGCGTCGGCCAGACCCTTGAGTATAAGGGCGGTGACACAATCCGCGTACCGATTGTCGAAGTCCCCATCCCCATATCTGGCCCCGGCATTCCCGCTCGCTACATGATGAAAGTTCCAGCAGGTTGGAAGACCCCAGATCCAGCTTTACCATCAGGTGTAAAAAGTCTGGCCCTAGCCAGCATCACACCAACACTGTTTCCTGCTCCGTAGTAAATATGGAACTGTCCGACTTTCATACCGCCGCTGCTAGTTTTACTGGCGTTATGATTGCGGAAGTAGTAGTTAAACCTATTGCAATACGTGTCGGTCGATGGCTACTTCGGTCAATTGATGATCGGATTATAATTATCCCTGACTGGTTAAGCCGTCCGAAGAAAAAGTGCCATGAAGACTAAAAGACACCAGAAGGTCCTCTAAATTCTCAGGTATGTTACCAACGCTCACCGACCCGTAGTACGTGCGGCCAAGACCGATCAGATACTGATCGTCACGAATCATGACGTCGAGGCCATACCTATGACACGCAGAAACAACCCGATCTTCAGACATATCACCTTTTCGTAATATGCTTCCAGACGCATAAACCCATATCCGGTATCTTTCCATAACTCGCTCGATCACCATAGCTGCGACGTCAAAGCTTTGACTACTCGTTCGTCGAGAAGGCGGGCGGGCACCAGACGGACATCAAGGTCTGAGATCTCGAGCAAGACGGGTTGGCTAGGCCCGCTAGCTAAATACCACCGGCCACGTTTCTCATCCCTTAACCAGATCAGCCCGTACCGATCGCAGATCTCGTCAATCAGACTTCCCGAATTCACACTCCAGTAGCCATCCAACTATCTTGCTTTCTACGAGATTGGAGTTAGCAGAATCGGGTAAAGAGATATATCCCAACCATCTCGAAGGGTCTTCGGGGTTGGATAGTAAATATCCAGTCGGACACATAGAGAACTGCGCAGCATCATATACACACACCCCGTACCGGTTACATACATCCAGTAATTCCTTCATCTCTTCGCCCAATCTTTGAGGTAATTGTACAGTTCAAGTTCTTTGGACAGTTTCACAAAGTTCTCCCTTGACATTACAATCTCTTTAGCGCCTAAAAACACCCCTTCAAGTTCATCAAAATAATCTTGCGGCTTTTTTCTAATTATTACTGTGTTTTGATAAATATCATAGGCAAATTCAATACCGAGCATTTCGCACGTCTTTTTTACGTACAAATCAGAGTTAAGGTCATGAAACGTTCCGAGCATGGTAATTAATTAAAAGTAGTGACAAGAGACAGGGTGATCAAGCGTTTTTCAATGTCTTCCCAGTTTACATCAGGTCCCCTCAGCTCCGACCATTCAATGACCTCTCGCCCTGCTGTCGACCACCACCCGTCGCACTTATTCATCACATACGACTTTCTATTGCTTGGATCAGGCATGACCCACAGCCCGTAGCTCTTGGCTAACCGGCTGAGTCGCTTGCGCTCTTTGAGTCCCATCACAACCCATTGTCAAGGACATACCCTAGCACAATTTCCTCAATCGCCTCGAGTTGAATTGTTTCAATATCCAAACGCATAATCACCACATCACGGTGCAAGTTTGAATTGTCATTAATTCGTATTCTAAATCCTATATAGTAAACACCCCACGAATACTCAACCTGTAACCCATACTCTTTACATAATTCGTACAGCCATTCTTCTTTTTCGTCGACCCTCATCCCACTAACGCGTCTATTGAACAGGATACCACAAGCTCCTCAATCCTGTCAACTTCCCAATCCTGTAGCTGTTCGACGGTCACATAGCCAAGGGGGCGTATACCAAGATACGGGCTTTTCCAACTCTACACGTATATTTTGTAACAATGCCTCTGTACATCCCATTGCAATTCTAGCCCGTATTTTTCACACAAAGATCGGAAATCGTGCCACCCCATAGGTTAATACACTATCACAATCTGCTCCTGGTGACGGCGAAGCCGATCACCAGCCTGCCCGTTAGGGCACATAGAACGAGATCCCAGTCATACCAAGGGGTTTCACACTTTGTACAGTGCAAAGAATATCTAAAAAGTTGAAAGCCAGGTAGAGAGGGAAGAGGCTAGATCTTAGGTCTAATCCACTTACGCCCATTTTTAGGTACAACATGAGGCTATACCCTCTACTATAGCTATCAACAGTCCGTACGTGTGAGTCTGCCCACATACGCTGACACAATTTACGACGCAACATTATAAGCAACCCCCACCCGTACCGGGTGCGAAGCACCCGGGGCGATCTCCCCCGGCGGCCTACCCTCCTCCGACTTCCCCTTCGGCGACACCGT
>VFQT010002012.1_pt1 | contig 22190 bp, 19 predicted proteins | sample 3512381 | NCBI WGS metagenome assembly VFQT01 (sample SAMN10412376, study PRJNA504923) | tailings metagenome | isolation source: Relicate 2 Philex TSF3 active mining site | place: Philippines: Tuba, Benguet | collected 2017-08-29
ATGCGCAGCGGCAATCGATTTCAAATTGGTTCGGAAATCCTGGACTAGGCGGCCATAAAAGGCGCTCGCTTGCAACGATCGTCAGCACAGCTAAGCTTTGCGGCAGGCGAAGGCGGCGCCCGGACCGGGAACGAACAAGGAAGAGGCAGTCCAATGACGTACAAGCTTAATGGTGCCCTGGGCTCCCCTTATTCGATGAAGATGCGCGCGGTGCTCCGCTATCGCCGTCTCCCGCATGTCTGGGTTCATGGCGCCAGCACGCGCAGCGCACTGGCGCAGGTCAAAGCGCCTGTCATTCCCGTCATGGAATATCCCGATGGCAGCTTCCACAATGACTCCACGCCGCTGATCTATGATCTAGAGGCGCGCCATGCCGAAAGGTCCATCATCCCACCCGATCCGGCGCGCGCTTTTCTTGCCCATCTGATCGAAGATTTTGCCGATGAGTGGGTGACGAAGGCGATGTTTGGCTATCGGTGGCTGGACGAGGTTGACCAAGTCCAGATGAGCCGCTGGCTGGCCTTTGACGCCCTCAAGGGCGGCGGACTGGAGGCGAGCGAGGGCTTTGCAGACCAATTCCGCGCCCGTCAGGTCGGGCGGATGGCAATGGTCGGCTGCACGGCCGAGAACTTCCCGCTGATCGAAGCGTCGACCCGCGCTTTGCTTGCGGCGCTCGAGGCCCATGTTGTCGACAATCATTGCCTGTTCGGCACCCGCCCGAGCATCGCGGAATTTGGGATGTTCGGCCAGCTCTCCCAATTGGGGGTTGACCCCACAGCACAAGCGATGATGCGAAAAGACTATCCCTATAGCTATCGCTGGCTGCTCCATATCGACGACATGTCGGGGATTGAGGGGGAATGGGACGATGCGGCGGCCCCCTTTGCCCCTATCATCACGGCTTGGCTGACGCAGGTGGGGGAGATTTACATGCCCTTCCTGCGCGCCAATGCGGCGGCCATTGACGCCGGGCAAGAGACATTTAGCATCACGGCCTTGGGGCACCCCTACACGCAGGGCGTCTTCAAATATCAGCTCAAATGCCTTGCAGATTTGCGCGCACGTTATGCCGCTCTCAATGCCACGGCGCGCGCGCAGATCGACCCGTTATTGGCAGAGACTGGCTGCCTTGACACCTTGCGTTAGCCTTTCAGCAGGAACGGCTAACGCCCCGCATCTGTAGCGTTAATCAAACCAGTGGAGCCACTGCGTCGTATCCACCCGCGCCGCGGGCGGGCGTCCGGTTTTCGCAAGGAGGTGGGCGCGAATATCTTCCTTGGGATCAATCGGCCGAACAATTTCATAGACCCGGTCATATTCGCTGTGCTGCAGCTTCCAGCCCGCAGATGTGCGCGTATATCGATCATAATAGAGCGCGGAGCCAACCGTATCGTCCATCCGCTCCAAGCTGATGAAGCGGTCTTCCAGATACCAGGTCCCTTCGGCTGTATCCGGCCCGGTGAACCGGATTTCCGGCGAATGGCCATGGTGCATGGCGATGACGTCCGAATGAAAGCTTGAAGCGATAAAGTTGATCATATCCGCCTTGCCCGAGACCTGGACCCGATAGCCGCCGCCCCGATAGTCAATCGTCACGTCGTCCGCGAGGACATCAGCCAACTCGGCTTCATTGCCCGTGTCGATGCATCGGAAATAGCGATGCTTGAGCTGCCGAATCTCTTCGATGTCGGATAACTGCTGGAGGGTAAACATCATATCTATATCGCTTTCCTCTCAAATCCCCGAGGGCGACATTGGCGTGGCATCGTGCGCAAAACAAGCGCAGCAGGCTCTGACGATAGGATGGATCGCTTGAGAATTGGCGGATCAGGGTGAGGTAAGGACCGAAAGCGAAACGGCAAGTCCGGGTTTTGAAGACTAGTTTGCCTTCTGCCGCCATCCCTATGCCCCGGACCATGGCCGCAACGGGTTGGGATAGACCCTTGACCCGCCCTAGCATCACAAAAAACCAAGCGTTCCTCATTCCTGCGCAAAAGAGGCGAGTTCCATCAGGGTCACGAGTAATCCCGCCCTTCTAACTGGCCGCGCAATTGACGAAAAACCGATACTCGCAAGGGCACTCGCCGCGCAAAACATGCCCTCGGCAAATATTCGTGGTTTTGTTCGTAAATGGCGCGCCCGGAACGATTCGAACGTCCGACCCTCAGATTCGTAGTCTGATGCTCTATCCAGCTGAGCTACGGGCGCGCATTGGAAAGGCGCGGTTAGTCGGGTTTGCGGGAAAGTGCAAGCCCGTTGCGACAAGGAAATGCTCCGCTTAGAAGAGTGCGATGAAATTTATTCCTGCTCTCGTGGCTTTGAGCCTGCTCTCCGCATGTGCCGGGAAGGGCACCTATCCCTCGCTGAACCCGCGCCCGATCGAAGCGCAAGCGGACGCGCTTTTGGCAGAGCCAAGCCGGACACCCCCCGCGCCGACCCTGTCTGATCCCGCGATTGCGCAGCAGATTGCAGCAGCGATGCGGCAAGCGGCGGACAGCGTGGCGGCGTTTGACGTGGCGATCGCCAAGGCGCAGAAGTTGGTTGATCAGGCGGGCATATCGGGCAGTGAAAGCTGGATTGCAGCGCAGATGGAAGTATCCGCTGCAGAGCGCGCGCGGGCGCCGGTGAAGATGGCTTTGTCAGATCTCGACACATTGCGCCGAACGCTGCTCGCTACCCCGGCAGGGGAAGATTTGGCTGCAACAGGCGCTGCTCTGTCCCGTGTAGAAGCGGAGGACGCCCGCCAAGCTCGGGCGATCGCCGCGCTTCAGGCAGCGCTCACCCGCTGACGGCGGCTTTGTGCGTTTGGCCGTTCTGCACATAATGCGCGACGGCCATCTGGTTCATCACTGCCCAATTTTCATCCAGATCGCGCATCATCCGCGCGGGGCGGCCGCCCCACATCTGGAAGGAGGCGATTCTCTTGCCCGGCGTCAGCATCGCACCCGCTGCCAGCATGGAATTATCCTCCAGCACGCAGCCATCCATCACGATAGAGCCAAGACCAACCAATGCATTGCGGCCAATGGTACAGCCGTGGAGCATCGCCATATGGCCAATCAGCGCGCCGTCTTCGATGATTGTCGGCGTGCCGCGCATCCCGCCTTTGTCCGAATCGCAGTGGATGACCGTGCCGTCTTGCACATTGGAGCGCGCGCCGATGCGGATGGCATTCACATCGCCGCGCAACACGCAATTATACCAGATGCTCGCCTCTGGCCCGATCTCGACGTCGCCGATGATCCGGCAGCCCGGGGCGATAAAGGCGGAAGGGTCGATACGCGGCGTGTGGCCATTGAGCGTGATGATGGAATAGTCAGTCATCTGACTGTCATGGCGGAAGGGGGTCAGAGGATCAATGGGTGGCGGATCAATGGGCCGCCGTCCAATCGGCCTTGCTGATGCTGTAGGTTACATGCGGGCGCAAGGGGCTGCCTTCCGGGACATTGGGATGGTCAAAGCCCAGCTCTGGGTGGCGCGCCATGCCGAGCCGCTCCATCAGCGTCCAGCTGCGCTCATTTTCGTTGACGGTGATTGACCAGACATCCTGATCGGCCAAATGGCCAAAGGCCCAGTTGATCGCCGCCGTTGCCGCTTCATACGCATAGCCTTGGCCCCATTGGTCAAAGGCCAAGCGCCAGCCCACTTCCAGCCGGTCTTCAATCGGTGTGCCCTTGGCCCCGCGGATCAGGCCGCACCAACCGATCAACCGGCCATCTTCCTTGCGCTCAACCGCCCAGAAGCAATGGCCAAGTTCATCCTGCATCCGGGTGAGCCGCCCGATCAGCGCGTCGATATCGTCAAGGCTCATCAGCGGCCCCAGAAACCGCATGACGCGCGGATCGGTGTTGATTGCGTGAAAGGCGATACGGTCGCTCTCACGCCAGCCGCGCAGCACCAGCCGCGCGGTCTCCAGCCGGAACTCAGCCATTGAGGAGTTTGGCGGCATGAAGCGCGTGATAGGTCAGCACCCCCGAACAGCCCGCGCGCTTGAATGCGAGAAGCGTTTCAAGAACGAGCTTGTCGCGGTCCCCCGCGCCTGCGGCCACCGCGGCTTCGATCATCGCATATTCGCCCGACACCTGATAGGCAAAAACGGGGACGTCAAACGCCTGCTTCACCCGGCAGATGATGTCGAGATAGGGCAGGCCGGGCTTGACCATCACGCTGTCGGCGCCCTCGTCCAGATCAAGCGCGACTTCGCGCAACGCCTCTTCGGCATTGGCCGGATCCATCTGATAGGTTTTCTTGTCGCCCTGCAATAGCCCGGCAGCGCCCACGGCATCGCGGAACGGGCCATAAAAGGCGCTCGCATATTTGGCGGCATAGGACATGATCTGAACATTGGGGAAAGCCTCCCCCTCCAGCGCGGCGCGGATCGCGCCGATGCGGCCATCCATCATATCCGATGGCGCGATGATATCCGCCCCGGCACGCGCCTGGTTGAGCGACTGGCCAACCAGCACCTCCACCGTCGCATCATTGAGGACATAGCCGTGCGCATCGACCAGCCCATCATGGCCGTGCGCGGTATAAGGGTCGAGCGCGACATCGGTCAGCACGCCGATATCGGGCACCGCATCCTTGATGGCGCGAGTGGCGCGGCACATGAGGTTATCGGGGTTGAGCGCCTCACGCCCATCCTCGGTGCGCAAGGCGCGCGGCGTGTTTGGGAAAAGCGCGACGCACGGAATGCCCAGATCGCGTGCTTCTTTTGCGCGCTCCACAATTTGTGGAATTGACCAGCGCGACACGCCGGGAAGCGTGGCAATCGGTTCTTCCGTATCACCCTCGGTGATGAAGAGCGGCCAGATCAGATCGGCAGGCGTCAGCACAGTTTCGCCGTGGAGCGCGCGGCTCCAGCCAGAAGCGCGGGTGCGCCGCATACGGGTGGCAAGATGTAGGCCGCTGGTCATCGAGATCCCTTTAGCTTTCCTAAGTCTTAATTAGCCGTCATGCGCGATCTGCGCCAGCCGCCGTGGAGATAATAAGCCATGGACAGCAAGGCCGATGTCACGGCGCTTGAACCAAAGGCCGCCCAAATCGCATCCGCACCCCAATGTGGATAGAACGAAAAGCCAACGCCAAACCGCATCACCATGGCGGAGAGCAGCAGGATCAGGAACGGCACAATCACGGCCCCATTGGCCCGCACGACCGAACCTACCACCATCGATATGCCCATCAACACAAAGGTCCAGCCAATCATCAGATTGATATGCGCAGCAAGAGCAATGGCGGGACTGCCGGCGGGCAAAAACAGCCCGACAAGCAAAGGATTGGCCAGGGTAATGATGCCCAACAGGCTCGCCGTCATCATCACATTAATGCCAATACCCGCCCACGCCACGCGAGTGAGGCGTGACCAATTACCAGCGCCAATATTCTGTGCGGCCATGGCACTGACCGCACTGCCAACGGCAACGGCCGGCATTTGCGCATAGCTCCACAATTGGGTCATCACGCCATAGGCCGCCGCCATATCGACCCCTTCGCGGTTGATCAGGCCAATCATCACCAACGACGAAAGCGACATCACAATCATGGAAAGGCCCATCGGCATGCCCTTGCCGATAATCGGGCGAACATGCGCTAGATCAGGCTTGAGCCAGCGCAGCTCTGGGCCTTTCAGGCGGATCGCGATGTCACGTCGATAAATCTGCCAGATCAGGACCAGCACGCTGAGAAAAGTGGCCAGCGCCGAGGCAAAGGCGGAGCCCGCAATGCCCATCGCTGGAATAGGGCCGACACCTAGAATGAACACGGGGTTCAGCCCCGCATCCAGCACAACATTGAGAAGGGTGTTCCAAAGCGGCGTGACTGCATCGCCCACCCCCCGCATCGCCGAGGTCAGCAACACGCCAAGAAACGCAAAAGGCATGCCCAAGAAGACCACCCGCAGATAACTCAGCGCGAAGGGGAATGCCTCTTCGGGCGTCGACAGCAACTGCAAGATTTGCGGCGTAAATATCCAGCCCAGCGCCGCGCAGATGATGCCCAGCAATGTGAACAACCCGACAGCCGCCCCCAAGGTCCGCCGCACATCCACAATGTCACGCCGCCCCATCGCTTGGCCGATCAGGATGGTGGTGGCCATCGCAAATCCAAACATCGTGGAATAGAGCAAGAACAGGGTCAGATTGGCATTGGCGGTTGCCGCAAGCGCTTTTTCACCCAAAAATCTGCCGACAAAGACCGCGTTGACGGAACCATTCATCGATTGGAGGATGTTTACGCCCAAAGATGGCAAGGCGAAGAGAAACAGCGTTTTGGTAACCGGACCTTGGGTCAGGTCCCGCTGGCGAGGCCGATCGCTCACGCGCCGAGCCGCGCCAGTGCCGCTGTCAACTTTTCCACTTCCGCCGCTTTTTCGGCATGGTCGGCCCGGGCCTTTTCAACCGCCTCGGGCTTTGCCTTTTCAACAAAAGCCGGGTTGTTGAGCCGCCCCGCCAGCGAGGCTGCCTCTTTCGACGCCGCCTCGATCGCCTTGGTAATGCGCGCACGCTCCGCGTCCAGATCGATCACACCGGCAAGCGGCAAAACAAAGGTCGCCTCATCGACGACGAGCTGGATCGCGCCGCCCTCCGGCGCTGCCTCTGCCGACACACTGTCGAGCCGAGCCAATCGCGCAATCGCCGCCTGTTGGCGGGTGAGGCGCGACATGGTTGCCTCGCCCGCATCGCGCACAAAGGCGATGAGCCGCGCGCCCGGAGCGATCCCCAGTTCATTCTTCGCGGTGCGCACCTCGCTCACCAGCCGGATCAGCCATTCCACCTCGGCGCTCGCCGCCGCATCGGGTGCCGCTTCGGGGCGGGGCCATTGCGCGTGGATCAAATCATAAGGCCGGTCCGCCAGCGCGTGCCACAGCTCTTCGGTGATGAAGGGCATGAAGGGGTGGAGCATGACCAAAATCTGGTCGAGCACCCAGCCGGCAACCGCCTTGGTCTCCTCATCAATCTGGCCCTTGATCAGTTCCAGATACCAGTCGCAGAATTGATCCCAGACGAAATGGTAGATCGCATCGGCCATGCCATCAAAGCGCAGCTCCTCAAACGCTTTGTCGAGCTTTGCCAGCGTGGCGCAGACTTCACCGATGATCCAGCGGTTGACGGCGCTGGTTGCCGCGGGGGCAGCCACGCTGGTGCTGCCGGAAATGCCATTGGCCTGCGCAAAGCGGGTGGCGTTCCAGAGTTTGGTCGCAAAGTTGCGATAGCCCTCGACCCGCTTTTCATCCATCTTCACATCGCGGCCCTGGCTTTCCATCGCCGCCATGAAGAAGCGCAGCGCATCCGCGCCATATTGGTCGATCAGGCCGAGCGGATCGACAACATTGCCCTTGGACTTGGACATTTTCTGCCCGTCCGCCGCGCGCACCAACCCGTGGAGATAGAGTGTCTTCCACGGCACATCCTTCATAAAGTGAAGGCCCTGCATCGCCATGCGGGCATCCCAGAAGAACAGGATGTCAAAGCCCGAGATCAGCACATCATTGGGGTAATGGCGCTGGAGCGTCTCGGACTGATCCGGCCAGCCCAGCGTGCCGAACGGCCAGAGCGCGGAGGAGAACCAGGTGTCGAGCACGTCGGGGTCGCGCGTCAGATCCTTGCCGCCCGCTAGCGCCTTGGCTTCTTCTTCGCTTTCGGCAACGAAGACATTGCCGTCGGCGTCATAATATGCCGGGATCTGATGGCCCCACCACAATTGGCGGGAAACGCACCAGGGCTGGATATTTTCCATCCAGTTGAAATAGGTTTTTTCCCAACTCTGCGGCACGACCTTGATCGCGCCCGAACGCACCGCCTCGATCGCGGGCTTGGCGAGCGTTTCGGCATCGACATACCATTGATCGGTCAGCCAGGGCTCGATCACCTGACCCGAACGATCGCCAAAGGGCGTCTGGATCACGCGATCTTCGATCTTGTCGAGCAGCCCGGCAGCCTCGATGGCCGCAACAACCTTTTTGCGCGCTTCGAACCGATCCAGCCCCAGATAGTCCGCCGGGATCAGCCCATCGGCCGTCTGGATCACGCGCGCTTCGGCGTCGAGCATGTTGAGCATATCCGCCGCCTTGATGCCCGCGCGCTTGCCGACGTCAAAGTCATTGAAATCATGCCCCGGCGTAATCTTGACCGCGCCCGAGCCCAGTTCCGGATCGGCATGTTCATCCGCCACAATCTCGATTTCGCGGCCGGTAATCGGCAGGCGGATTTTCTTGCCGACCCATGCCTTGTACCGATCATCCTCCGGGTTCACGGCCACCGCCATATCGGCGAGCATGGTTTCCGGCCGGGTGGTCGCGACCAAGATATGGCCGCTGCCATCGGCGAGCGGATAGCGGAAATGCCAGAATTTGCCGTTTACCTCGCGGGTTTCGACCTCAAGGTCCGAAATCGCCGTCTTCAGGCCCGGATCCCAATTGACGAGGCGCTTGTCGCGGTAAATCAGCTTCTGGTTATAAAGATCGACAAAGACCTTCAGGACAGCGCGGCTAAACCCTTCATCCATTGTGAAGCGTTCATTCGCCCAGTCCATCGAACAGCCCAGACGGCGCAGCTGCCGGGTGATCTGGCCGCCGGACTCTTCCTTCCACTCCCACACCTTGGCGATGAATTCCTCGCGGGTGAAGTCGGTGCGCTTTTGCTGGCGCTCGTTCAACTGGCGTTCCACCACCATCTGCGTGGCGATGCCCGCATGGTCGGTGCCGACCACCCACAGCGCATCCTTGCCCTGCAAGCGCGCATGGCGGATCAGGATATCCTGCAACGTATTATCGAGCGCGTGGCCGATATGCAGGCTGCCCGTCACATTGGGCGGCGGATTGACGATCGTATAGGGCTCAGCCGAGGGGCGGTGCGGGCGGAAGGCGCCCGTTTCTTCCCAATGGCGGTACCACTTCGCCTCAATGGCGGACGGATCGAAAGTTTTCGGCAGTTCAGACATGCGCCGCCTTTGCCAGCCGCGCTACGGCCTTGCAAGCCGAACAGCGCCTTGGCGCCGCCTTTGCGTCAGGCCTGACGCGTCAGCCGAGTGACTTCTTGGGCCACCATCCGCTCCACAATCTCGGGCAGATGGGCGTCGAGCCACTCCTTCAAAAGCGGCTTCAGCATCTCGCGCACCAGCCCTTCGAGCGTATCGCTGCCCGGCACTTCAGGCTTCACCACAAGCTTCGACAGGCTGGAAAGCGCCTCCAGGCTGGCGGCTGCCGCAACGGGCGACAGGATAGGCTCCCCAACCGGCACCGAGGCGTTTTCCGTCAATTCAAGGACGTCATGCGCATCGGCGGTGTCCGCGACCGGCTGGGCTCGCCCGCGCGCGCGCGGGGGCGACGCGGTGGCGGCTGCGGCAGCATTGTCTTCGGCAATGATCTTGCGGATGGAGGAAAGGATATCTTCCATCGACGGCTCTTTTGCCATGTCAGCCATGGACGTGGCCCCCTTTATTTGCCCGGCGTCGCCGAAATGTCCGATGTCTGAGCCTTGGAGTCAACTGTCCGCGTGGCTTGCGGCTTGGGCTTGGCATCCTGGTCCCAATCCCAGAAAATGCTCTTCACCCGGCGATAATTCTGCGTCGGATCGTAAAGGGCGCCGCCATCCAGCCCCAAATCTCGCGCTTCAGCCTGCCCCATCGCCGACAAGAGCTGGAAGCCGGCGACATAGGCGTTGCGCTGCGCCGACACCAGTTCGACCTGCGCGTTGAGCAATTCGCGTTCCGCATCAAGAATATCGAGGATCGTCCGCGAGCCGACGCTATTTTCCGCCCGCACCCCTTCGAGTGCCAACGCATTTGCCTGCACCGCGATTTCAGCGGACTTGATCACTTCGCTGGAGGCCTGCCACGAGGCAAAGGCTGCGCGCGTGGCCGCGATCACGCCCCGTTCAACCGCGATTTCGCGCTCAATCGCCTGGCTTTGCCGCGCTTGCGCCTGCCGCACCTGCGCCGCAGAGCCACCGCCCTGGAAGAGCGGCATCGTCATCTGCACCCCCGCTGTCGAGGCACGCGTCGATCCGGCCACTGCCGCAGGCAGCGAATTCAGATAATCAGTGTATGACGTATCCGCGACGGCCGCGATGCGGGGTAAGCGTGCTGCCTTGGCGATGCTCACATCATAGCGGGCGGCATCGCGCGCTTTGCCAGCCGCGATCAGATCCGGGTTGTTCTTCAATGCGACGGCCACTGCACTATCGGGTGTCGACGGCAGATTGGGGAGCGCGGGTGGCGCTTCCAAATTATCCGGCGCCGTCCCCACCAGCTGGACGTAATTTTCCTTGCTGGAAATCAAGCGTGCTTCAGCCTGTTGCAGCTGCGCGCGCGCCAAAGCGAGCCGCGCTTCGGATTGCGCCACGTCGGTCCGGGTCAAATCCCCGACCTGAAAACGGTCTTTGGTCGCTTCCAGATTGACGCTGAGCACCCGCACCTGTGTCCGGTTCAAATCGACAATCGCTTGATCTCGAATGACATCCATATAGGCGCCGACAACTGCGCTAAAGACGTCCGCTTCCGTGCCCCGTAAATTCGCCTGACCGGCTTCAACGCGCGCCTTTGCGCTTTTGATGCCAAAGCGGACGCTGCCGGCAATATCGATCGGCATCGACGCGCTGATCCGGCCGCTGGCATAGCGATCCGGCGACAGCGGCGTATCGACCGTGCTGCGAAGATTTTCCGTGTAGCTGCCCGACGCGTTCACATTCGGTAATGCCGCCGAGCGGGAGAGCACCGCACTTTCATCCAGCGCGCGCTGGCCCGCGCGGGCGCCCGTCAACGTCGGGTTTGACGTATAGGCTTTCCACAGCGCTTCCCGCAGTGTCTCAGCTTGGGCCGCACCGGCACACATCAGCATCGCTGTTGCGAGAAGAAAACGGGCCTTGTTGCCGTAGGACATGTTCATTCCTTCATCTCGGGCCTTTGCCCGCTTATCTGACAGACTTGGCCCCCGCACGTCGCCTGCCTTGCTTCCGCTTGCCTGTCAGAAGGTAAAGCCTCGCGGCTGATCAAACCCCGGCAACACAACGGCATCCGCATCCATGACCGGGCTGAGGCCAAAGGCGTCGCCCGACTTATAGCCAACACAGAGCCGCGACACGCCATCCTGCGAGACCGCGGCTGCAAGCCGGCCCTTATCCGCCAATTGCCGCACCAGCGTTTCCGGAACATGGCCGATAACACCATCAACGAGAATCACGTCATAAGGCGCGCCCTTGGCATGGCCCTTGGCGAGATCGCCCGTCACAACGGTGACATTGGCGAGCGGCTTCAGCTGGGCCTTTGCTTCGCTGGCCAGCCCTGAATCTGATTCGAGCGCGACAACATGAGCTGAAAGCCCGGCGACAATCGCGGCCGCATAGCCGGACGCTGCCCCCACCACGAGCACCTTGTCGTCCGCTGCAATACCCGCTTCGACAATCAGACGCGCGGTCACCAAAGGCGGATTGAGCGCCCGCCCCCCCGTCAAAGGAACTGCGCGATCGATATAGGCCATCGCCCGGCGATCAGCCGGGACAAACGCTTCACGCGCGACCGTTTCGATCACCGCAGTCACCCGAGGGTCGTTCACGGCGTTCGTCCGTAGCTGGCTATCCACCATCGCTCGGCGCATGGCCTGAAAATTAAGATTGCTCACGCTCGCTCCTGTGGCACAAGTGTCTTACGGGCGCAATACACCCGGTGTCCCTTTTCGCTTTAGCGAGAGGTTGCCGATGCGCCAAGCCGCATCCGCTTAATTTGATCTCTGGCGCTTAATTTCATCTCTGGTTGACAGAAGCGCCCCTTTCGACGCACAGACCCCCCGCACCGCACGCGAGGCCCGATGGCGGAGTGGTGACGCAGCGGACTGCAAATCCGTATACGCCGGTTCGATTCCGGCTCGGGCCTCCACACACTTCTTAGTGAAATCCCCAGCGATACTTTTGGATGGTAAAGCCCGCGTTTCTGGGGGATTTGCGGATCTACAAGATCTCCCACAAGTCTCTGCAGAGATAAAAATAGGGCCAAATCCAGCGGATTTGACCCAAAGTCTCTGGGCGCGATGTGCCCGTGACGGTTTTGAAAATTCAGAGTTTTATGAGGCTTTAGTGAAGCCTAAAAACTTCCTTTGCTCGTCCCAATCCAAAGGAATGTCCCGCGAGAGCAATATCTCGGGTTCCAACCCTTCGGGCGCCGTGCCTGTTAGCAATGCTTTTTGGATGTCCGGCGCCAACAAGCTGACCCTATCCCGTAAAATGGATCCATATAGAACGAGAGATTTCTGGGACAGGGTCAAAAGCAATGATGCACTAACGATCAATACGGACCACTCAGTGGCGCCGGTCAAGCACCCGGAGTCGTGAGAGATATTCTCCCCGGTCAACATAGCAGCCATGCAAATGGCGATAGCCCGTCGCGGGGTCAAAGGCTTCACGTCCGTGCAGCACGCGGCGGTTATCGAAAACCACCATTTCGCCGCTCTCCAGCTTGAACGACAGCCGATATCTTGGGTCGCGAGTTAAGCGCATAAAGGCACGATAGGCCCGATAATAAGCGGACATGATATCCGCTGGCATGTCGAAAATAGCTGCAATATGGGCATTATAGCGAATTTCGAGCAGCCGTCCGGCATCATCCAGCGTGATCACCGGCTTGCGCACTCGGATGTCATAGTCTTGATCGTGAAATCGAAACGGGATCGCGACGTCGCAGAGTAGTCCAAAGGCGTCCGCATCTTGCGCTCGCAAGTCCTCTGCAATGGCAAAGCCATCTGCAAAGATCGATCCCCCGCCTTCCGCCTGATTAGCAAGGCAGTGCAGAAACTGAAATCCCGGTGGCACTTCCTGATTGGGCAGGTCGCTGTGCAGCGGGAGCGCAACCGGCGTATAGGCCAGATTGTTGGGATCGGGCATCGACACCACTTCAAAGGTCGTACCGAAATTAGTCTTGCGCAAGAAGCCAATCCGTTCCGCGATGCTGACGCCGGCATCCATCTGGTCGCCCAATCCGTCCACAATCGACAGACCATATCGCGCGGTTTCCTGCATCCAGACGTTCAATGTCGAATCATCTGCCATGATCTGCGGGCCGGAAAAGCGAGGGATGCCAGCATTGGTTAGGCTTGCTCGCCAGATGTGCGGCACAATATCCGCGGGGTCTTTTGTCGAAACGCCCGGGCGATGCGCCTTTAAAAGCGCAAGCGGCATGTGGCTAACATGCCCGTCGCCATAGGTAAGCAGCAATGCATCACCGGCCAGTTCTGCCCGCTGCAAAATCGGGCTGTCTTCAAGCGACAAGAGATCAAGGGTCCGCTCAAGGGTTTGCGGATGAAGTCCTGTCGGGCAATTGTCGCGCAGCCAGATCGTCGGGTAGGCGTCAGCAGAGCCATCAGCCCATGTTACGGCAAGCCGGTCTGCACGCGCATCTAGTGCAGAAATGGTCATGGTATTTCCAAAATAATTGCGAGAAATCGATGATAAGGCGACAGTTTAGCCCCGGGGCGGTGGCCACCATTGTTGAGTCTTGCCATAAGGCGCACCTAAGACGCGCAGGCCAAACCCGAAATCGCTCCATTCTCGGATCATGCAGCAAGGCTAGGCCGGAACAGAGGCAACGGCAAGTCGATACTGGCCGCGTTGCACCCACACGCCAATCATGACATCCCGCACATGAGGGGAATCGCATTGAACAACCGCCACATCCAAGCCCGCAAAGGCCCCCAACGGCCCTTTTTTCTCACATTTGTGGGGATAGGTGCCGCAACGGCTGCCGCGCATATCGGCAATAACTTCACCACCTATTTGGTTGGCGGACTGATTGAGACATTCGGCTTTTCAAAATTTGCGATGGGCGCTTGGAATATGACCGAAACATTAAGCTATGCGGCAGCCATGTTTCTCGTTGCCCCTCGGGCGCGTTCTATGGATGCGCGGCTGATGGCGGCGATCGCTACGCTACTGGTGATCGCAGCTCAAGCCGGTTCGGCGTTAACCGGCAACTATGCACTGTTGATGATGGCGCGGATTGGTACCGGTCTTGGCTTTGGGCTGATGAACAGCGCGGTAAACTTGGCGGCCGGACAGACGGATCAACCCGCTCGCTGGATTTCCCTCGGCATTTCATTTCAGACTATGCTCTATGCGCTGATTGCCCTTGGCCTGCCCAAATTGGGGGAAAGCCAAGGCGTGGGCGGGATGTTTATGGCGCTAGCGGGCCTTAGCTTGATCCTTGGCGCAATGGCCCTGCTGCTGCCGGGCGGCAGCAGTCGAATAGAAGACCTTGCGGCATTAACTCCCAACCAGCCGATCGGCCGGGAGGGTCAGTTGATCCTCGTCGCTATGGCGCTCTTTTCATTTGGCTCACTGGCCATTTGGCCTTTTATTGAACAGACCGCCAAAGGGATTGGCATTCCATCAACCCAGTTTGGGATCTATCAGAGCATGGCCGTGCTGGCGAGCGCGCTGGGCAATGCAGCGTTGGCAGCCGTGATTGGCCGACTGCCGCGAGCGTGGGCGCTTTCTGCAGCCGTTGGGGCCTGTGGCGTCTGCTGCGCCCTAATGACAACGGTTGGCAGCGACATCGCCTTTGCGGCTGCCTTCATCGCGTTTATGGTCACATGGTTTCTGACCTATCCCCTGCTTCTGGGGCTGACCTATGCTCATGACGCGAGTGGACGGCTGGCGGTTATGACAACCGGAACTTGGTTGCTGGCAACAAGCTTTGGATCTTTGGCCGCGGGCACAATCGCCCAGTTCCTGAAAGGCTACACGCTGATTGGACCGATCGGCGGCGCAATCTGCTTCCTCGCAATTGTGGCAGCTTGGCCCGTTGCGCGCCGGCTCGACCTACTCACTCGGCCGACCTGAGGTCAGATCACCCACGAGGTGAAAACACAAAATGTCATGCACAGCGATACTCAAAGACCAACTCAGCTCGGCCGCATTGGCCAAGTGACCCTCCCTCATTGCCTGAATTGTGATCAATCTTGCGACAGCTCCGCCATTTGGAGACAAGTTGCCGTTAGACTGCCAGCACCGCCATTTACTGAAAGAGACCGGCATCGAAACTTCTCTCGAAGCCACAAGTTCCTGAAATATGGCTTACTTACAAGGGATTCGGCTTATTGTTGGCCAGTTTCAGTGGATGACATCTTACCCGGACGATCATTCGAAATTTCGCGAAATTGACCGCCTACCCAAACAGATTTGGCGAACCGAAAAATGAGCAATCAGAACGGAATGGCGCAAATCCGACATTTCTGAGGCCTGAAAAGCTCTCCACTGAATTGCGTTCACTACGGTTTTTGAATTAGCCGTCCTTCTTCGCAAGCTGCGGGCAAAGGCTACGCCATTGACGCAGTTATGCGGCCAACTTAGCTCATCCCATGACGAAGAGAAAAAGCGCCCTGGATGGGCTTAAGGTAACCGTGACCTTTGTCGGATCCGGCAATCAAAGTTCACGGCGTTCGCAACTTGAAGTGCCTGAGGTGAACGTCGCTGCCCTGAGGGCCAAGACGGGATTGTCCCAGTCCGATTTCGCCAAAAGCATCGGGGTGGCCAAGGGCACTCTTATCAACTGGGAACAAGGTCGACGTTACCCTACCGGGCCAGCGCAGGTCTTGTTGGCGATCCTCGCCAAGAAGCCGACTCTGATCAAAGAGCTCTTCGACAAGCGTCACCTCTATCAGCCTCAACGCGAGGCTACCTGGTTACCTGGAGGTCGGCACCCGAACCAAATGACGCCAGAGGAAAGGATGACCGAGGTGGCTCAGATCCTGGGCCTAGGTTTAGCCCGGCTTAAAGCGAAGAAGGACGGCGCACAGCCGACCACGCGATAACTCGCTGGGGTTATCTCGGGAACAGCTTCGCCCAGGCCAGGGCGCCGGCAAAGTAGGTAAGGCCAAATCTCGCCGGCCCCTTTGACTTTAGGGGTTTTGGGTACTCAGCGTCGCCGCCAGCGCTTCGCGCGCACCATGGATCATACGATACAGAGCCGGCAGGACGAGCAACGTGAGAATGGTCGAGGAGATAATTCCTCCGATCACCACCGTTGCCAGCGGACGCTGCACTTCCGAACCTGCCCCGACGTTGAGCGCCATCGGCACAAAGCCGAGTGAGGCGACCAGCGCGGTCATCATGACTGGTCTCAGCCGGGTCAGCGCGCCTTCACGGATCGCAGCATCGAGCGCCATGCCTCGTTCGCGCAGGTCGCGGATGAACGACAGCATCACGACACCATTCAGCACAGCGACCCCGGACAGGGCGATGAACCCTACGCCTGCCGAGATCGACATCGGGATCCCGCGCAGGGCGAGAGCCACAACGCCGCCGGTCAAGGCCAAGGGTACGCCCGAGAACACGATGGCCGCATCCCTCGCGGATCCGAACAGGGCAAAAAGCAGGCCGAAGATCAGCAGCAGGGCCAGCGGCACCACCAGCTGCAGCCGGGCGGAGGCTGACTGGAGCTGCTCGAAGGTTCCGCCGTAGACGACATAATAGCCCTCCGGCACGGTCACTTCGGCATCGACCTTTTCCCTCAGTTCCGCGATGAACGAGCCAAGATCGCGGCCGCGCACGTTGGCTGTGATCACCGCTCGCCGCTTGCCGTTTTCGCGGCTGATCTGGTTCGGCCCCATCGCCATTTCGATGTCGGCGATTTCGGACAGAGGCACGAAACCCGCGCCTTCCCCGGGGAGCCCGATCGGCAGTTTGGCCAGAGCATCGAGATTGGTCCGGTTGATCTCAGGCAGTCGGACAACCACGTCGAACCTGCGGTCGCCCTCGAACACCTCGCCAGCCTTGCGGCCGCCCATGGCGGTCGCAACGGCATCCTGCACCGCCGAGACGTTGATGCCATAGCGGGCCAGCATCTCACGCTTCGGCGTGACCGAAAGCACCGGCAGGCCCGTGACCTGTTCCAGCTTGACGTCTTCGGCCCCGTCGATCGACTTGGCGACCTTTTCGATGGCCTTGCCGCTTTCCAGCAGCTGGTCGAGGTCATCACCGAACAGCTTGATGGCCACATCCGCCCGGACGCCGGCAATCAGTTCGTTCATCCGCATCTGAACTGGCTGGGTAAACTCGTAGTTGTTGCCCGGGATCTGTCGGACAGCTGCGTTCAATTCCTCGACCAGTTGCTCACGCGGCTTTCTGGGGTCTGGCCATTCGCTACGATCCTTCAGGATGATGAAGTTGTCGGCAACCGAAGGTGGCATCGGGTCGGTCGCGACGTCTGCGGTGCCAATCTTGGCGAATACGCGTTCGACTTCCGGGAACTTGCGGATCCGGTCCTCAAGTCCCTCCTGCATCGTTATCGCCTGGCTGAGGCTGGTACCGGGAATGCGCAGCGCATGGAGCGCGATGTCGCCTTCCTCGAGGTTGGGAATGAATTCCGAACCAAGCCGCGTCGCGCCGATGGCGCTGAGAGCGACCAAGGCAACGGCGCCCCCAATCACGAGCCTGCCGCGCGTCATCACCCAGTCCAGAGCCGGGGCATAGCGGGCGTTGAGCCAGCTCATCACCCGGTTTTCCTTTTCCTCGACCTTGCCCGTCACGAACATCGCAACCGCGGCGGGCACGAAGGTAAGCGAGAGGATCATCGCGGCAGTGAGCGCGAGCACAACGGTGATCGCCATCGGGTGGAAAGTCTTCCCCTCGATGCCGGTCAGCGCGAAGATCGGCAGGTAGACAACCGTGATAATGACGATGCCGAACAGGCTGGGGCGGATCACCTCGGCGCTGGCCTTGGCAACCAGCCCGAAGCGTTCGTCCCGATCCAGCAGCCGTCCCATGCGGTGCTGCGCTTCGCCCAGTCGCCGCAGGCAGTTCTCGACGATAATAACCGCACCGTCGACGATCAGGCCGAAATCGAGCGCACCAAGGCTCATCAGGTTGGCCGAGACCCGCCCCTGAACCATGCCGGTCAGCGTCATCAGCATTGAGAACGGAATGACCGCCGCAGTGATCAAGGCCGCCCGGATATTGCCGAGCAGCAGGAAAAGCACGGCGATGACAAGGATGGCCCCCTCGACCAGGTTTTTTTCGACTGTGGCGATGGTGCGATCGACCAGTTCGGTCCGGTCGTACAGTGGCTGGGCGATGATGCCCGAGGGCAATGACGCCTGTACCTGCTTGAGCCGCTCAGAGGCCGCTTGCGCGACAACCCTCGGGTTTTCGCCGGTGAGCATGAAGATGGTCCCCAGCACGATTTCCTTGCCGTTCTGAGTAGCGGCACCCGTGCGCAGTTCGGACCCGATGACGACATCGGCAACATCGCCAACACGGATCGGCACGCCGCCACGGGTGGCGACAATGATCTGGGAAATGTCGGTTTCGTTCGCGGCCCGTCCGGGTACGCGGATCAGGATCTGTTCGCCTGCCCGTTCGACATAGCCCGCACCGCGATTGGCGTTGTTGGCTTCCAGCGCTTCGACGACATCGGTGAGGGAAATGCCAATGGCCGCAAGCCGACCGGCATCCGGCGTGACATGATACTGGCGTGCATAGCCGCCAATCGAGTTGACCTCGGCAACGCCCGGAATGGTACGCATCTGTGGGCGGACAACCCAGTCGTTCAGTGTGCGCAGATCGGTCGGCGTCCATTCGCTGCCGTCCGGCTTCTTCGCGCCCAGCTTGGGTTCGACCGAGTACATGAAGATTTCGCCAAGGCCCGTGGCAATCGGCCCCATGGTCGGCTCGATCCCAGGCGGAAGCTGGGATTTCACCGCCTGGATACGCTCGTTCACCTGTTGGCGGGCAAAGTAGATGTCGGTGCCGTCCTTGAAGACGACGGTCACCTGACTGAGCCCGTAGCGCGAGACGGAGCGCGTATAATCGAGCCCCGGAATACCGGCGATCGCGGTTTCAACCGGGAAGGTCACGCGCTGTTCGGCTTCGAGCGGCGAATAACCCTCGGCCTCGGTATTGATCTGCACCTGAACGTTGGTGATGTCGGGCACGGCGTCGATGGGCAGGCGCGTTGCGCTCCAGATGCCGAGGGCGGCGAGCATGGCGACAAGCGCCAGCACCATCCAGCGCTGCCGGATGGAAAAGCCTATGATGCGGGCAAGCATGTTTCAGATCCTTCCCGTATCAGTGATCGTGGCTCGCGCCGGACTTTTCGATGTCGGCGCGAATGAGGAAGGAGCCCTTGGCGGCATAGCGCGTACCAGGCTTGAGACCGCCGAGAACTTCCGTCCACTCTGGCGACCTGCGGCCAAGCTCGAGCATCCGGACTTCGTACATTTCGCCAAAATTGGCGAAGACCACGGTGAAATCACGGAACGGTTGCAACGCCTCGGTCCGCACTGCCAGCGGTACGGTAACGGCATTCACCGTAACCTTGCCGCGCAGCGCCATGCCGGGGCGATAGCGGCCATCCTGGTTGGGCAGGTTGGCGCGAAGCAGGGCGGTGCCGGCTGCGGCATTCCCCTCGGGCAGATAGTCGCCCAGCACGGAATCGGCGACGGGCTTCCCATCGGCAGTTTCGATAGCGACCCGCTGGCCCGGACGAACCGCGGCAAGATCGCGCGGGAAGACGTTGAACACCACTGTCGTCTGCGCCGGGTCCGTAATCACGTAGAGCGGACGATCGAAAGTGACGTCGCCAGGGTTGCCGTTGCGTTCGGCGACCATGCCGCTGACGGTCGCATAGACCGGATAGACTTGGAGGCTCTCGCTCGATTCGATGCGGGCCAGCAGTTGCCCCTTGCGCACATAGTCGCCCACGGCCTTAGTCACGCTGACGACCCGACCAGGGAACTGGCCTCGGATTTCAGAGCGCGCCGTGCTGGCGAGCTGGACCGTGCCGTATAGCTCCCGGGTTTCGGCAATGACGGCGGGTCCTGCTGCCTCGATCACAACACCGTTGGCCTTGGCGGTCTCGGTGGAGATCTTCGTCTGTCCTTCCGGATTCGCGTACTTCCAATGATGGCGCTTGCCATTCACCAGAGCCGCCACCTCGACGTCGAAGCTGTGCGGTTCGACCACGGTTCCCTGCCCGTCGAGCGCTTCGCCATTGGGCTTGAACTTGAACACATTCACTTCGCCGTCGAGACGGCGCAGTGTGACGGTCAAGTCAACCTTGGCCGGATCAAGCTTCTCGCCGTTCAAGGTTGGAAAGACGCGGAACATCGGCGGCACGCCGTCCTCGAATACGGTCATCTCCAGCGCAAAGTCGCCATCACGGAGCATCCGGCCATTGTGCGGCCCCTTTTCCGGAGCGGCGGTCTCGCCATGCTCACCTGCTGGCTGCTCGGCTCCGCCGCCACAGGCGGTAAGAGGCATCGCCGCCAGCAAGGCGGTCAGAACAGGGATAAGTGAATTCTTGCGGGTCATTGATCTGTCTCCCCCCGGGCGGGCGCATCGAAGCGTCCCGACAGCCGGTCAATTTCTGTCTGCAGATCGCGCCAACGGTTGGCGGCGGCGATCCATTGCTCCTGCACTTCGATGATGGCGTCGGCCGCGTCCTGCACGTCGCGGAAAGTGAATCCGCCGCGCCGGTAACCATCGCGGACCTGATCCAGCGTTCGCACCGTTCGCGGCAGAACCTCGGCTTTGATTGCATCGGCCCGCAAACGTGCTGCATCGGCATCCGCTCTCAGCGCCGCCAAGCGGCGGAGCCGCTCAAGCCTGTCCGCTTCGGCCTCGAATTCGAGACGCCGGCGGTCGGCCTGGGCGCGTTCGATATTGCCCTGGTTGCGGTCGAAACGGCCGAGGGGAATGGTGACGCCGGTAACGACCGCAATATCACCCGTCCCGCGCAAGTAACGCAGCCCACCGGATACGGTATAGTCCTGCACGCCGCGGGATTGCTCAAGCATGACTGCTGCTTTGGCGCGGGCGATCTTGGCTTCTTCATAAGCTTCGTCGGCAGGGGCAATGACCAGAGGTCTTTCCGCATCGGTCAGGACGTTGCCAGTGACCTCTAGGCCCTCGCCGGTCCCACCCCAGAACGAGGCGAGGACATTGCGGGCGGTAACTTGTTTGCGCTTCGCTTCCTGCAGATAGATCTCCGCCTGGGCGACCCGGGCAGCCGCCCGCGTCTCGACGAACAGCGGGTCTTTATACCCGCGCACCCGGCGCAGGGCCTCAGCCTGCATCTGGCGCTCGGTCTGGAGGCGATACTCGGCCGCCCACGCGATCTCATCGGCGATGATGACATCGTAATAGGCGCGCTCGACCTGCGCCGCCAGATCCAGCCTCGCCACCTGGGCTGATGCAGAGGCAACGCCAACATCGCGCTCCGCCCAGGCGGTGCGGGCTTCCCGTTTCCCCCCGCGTTCAAGCGTCTGGCTATAGGATGCGGTGACTTCCGACTGAGACAGGACGTCATAGCGCCCGCTCCCGCCGAGATTCTCACCGGTAACGGTGACGGTCGGATTGGGGCGCACGCTCGCCTGAATACGGCCTGCGCGCGCGGCTTCTACTGCCGCATTGCTTGCCTGAAGTCGGGGCGCACCTTCACTGGCCCGCTGGATCGCCTGTTCGAGCGTCAACGGTTCGGCCAAAGCCGGCGTAGCCGGCAAATACAGCGCGCCCGCCAACAGGGCCGCTGTCATCAATCGTGACATGAATAATCTCCTGATCGCACATGCGAATGGCGCGCCCTCGCAAGGACGCGTCACAAGACGTCGATCAGGCGGCCGGCGGTTCGGGTGGTGGGGCTGTGGACCAGGACGCCAAGGCCGCCGAATTGCTCAACCGGTAGGTCCCCGTGGCGGGGGCCATGGGCGTGTCAATACGCGGCAGCGTAGCTGTCATGGCTGTCGGAACATGGTGATCATGGGCGAGCGTGCCACGCTCGACATCATGCCCGGAATTAGCGGCTAATTCAGAATGATCTGAATCGATGTGATCAGCGTGATGTGCTTCTTCGGCATGGAACATCGATGGCGAATGCAGATTGCCAATCGCCAGCGTGAAAACCATGCAAAGATGCAGTACCATCCGTGTCATCAATGGCCTGTTACCAAGCGCCGACCCTCAGCACAATGTTGCTTCATGCGGGAGGCTGCCAGCTCTTGCGTGCTGGCTCTGTATGGCCAGACGCACTGCGTAACGAATTTGCCCACGGCTCGCCCGAGTAATGATGCCTGAAGTTACCAGATTTGAGAAAACCAACTTATTTCAACCGCCTCATGAGGGATTCGAACTCAGATTAATAATATAATTATCAATGATTTACGCCTCAGAGAAGGTTCGACGCCGGTCGACTGCCCCCCGCCATTTGCC
>VFQT010002013.1_pt1 | contig 22176 bp, 23 predicted proteins | sample 3512381 | NCBI WGS metagenome assembly VFQT01 (sample SAMN10412376, study PRJNA504923) | tailings metagenome | isolation source: Relicate 2 Philex TSF3 active mining site | place: Philippines: Tuba, Benguet | collected 2017-08-29
GAGGAGGCTTCCCCGCGAGTCCTCGAGACCCTCGACTCCGCTGGTGTCGCTGTCGCGATTTCTCCCATGATGCTCGGCACGGTCTACATCGACGTCGCCTCGGACACTTCAGACGTCACGCGCTTCGAGGTCGACCTGAGGGCCGACGACGAAGGCCTCGATGTCGACTTCGTCATTCAAGTCCTGCCAGGCGAAAACGATGACGACGGCGCTTTCGTCTCGCGCGGAGAGACCTTCAGCGTGCTCCCGGATGGAAACGCCTTTCGACGAACGATCGCTGTCACCGCGATACCGCGCACACCCGAGCGCGCCGACCCCGACCTCCGCACGGACGCCCGCTTCGACGCCGTCCTCTCTGTGTCACCTCGCTGACCCCGACCATTCCGAGCCCCATGGCCGAACCCCCGCCCTCCCGACCTTCATCTATAGGCGAACTCCTGCAGCGCGCGCGCCACCTCGCGGGCAGGCGTATCGACGAGGTCGCAAGTCGGCTCGGATTTCGAGTGCCTCCGGACCTGCGCGGGCACAAGGGCTTTGTCGGCCAGCTCGTCGAGCTCGCCCTCGGAGCCTCGGCGGGCTCCGATCCCGAGCCCGACTTCCCAGACCTCGGCGTCGAGCTCAAGACCCTCCCAATCCACGAAGACGGTCGCGCCGCGGAGTCGACCTATGTCTGTGTCGCGAGGGTCGACGGGAGCGAATCGCTCGATTTTCGAGATTCTCACGTTTCGAGAAAACTCGAACGCGTGCTCTTCGTGCCGGTCGTCCTGCCGAGGTCCGAGACCCTGCCCCTTGGCGAGAGGACCTTCGGGATGCCCTTCCTGTGGGAGCCATCCGCCGAGGATCTCGCGAGGCTCACCCACGACTTCAGACATTTACAGATGCGAATCCGCCTCGGCGAGAGCGAGGACATCCGCGGCAGGGAGGGCGAGGTGATGCAGCTCCGTCCTAAAGCGATGTCGAGCCGCGAACGAACCTGGGGTGTCTCCGAAGAAGGCTGGCTCGTCCCCGTCAAGCCGAAGGCCTGGTACCTCCGGGCGAGCTTCACGAGCGAGCTGATTGCCCGGGTCTATGGCAGGACTTTCGCTGATCGCTCCTGAAAAGCCCGGCGTATGGCGAGGAATGAACCGTATTTGCGCCCGGGGGAACTGTCGCGACACGCGTGACGCGACCTGCCTCTCGACCAATCTCACCTGAGGGATTATCCAGTGGTCGCTATGAATCGAGACTCCCTGACGCCCCCAGAGCTGAGCGACGCTGTCCTCAACCGCCTGCCCATCTTCCCGCTCCCCAAGGCGGTCCTTTTTCCGGGCGTGCTGATGCCGCTGCACCTCTTCGAGCCCCGCTATCGGGCGCTCGCGGAGTACTGTGTGGCCGGGCCTCGGGTCATGGCTCTTGCGACCCTCGAACCCGGTTACGAAGGCCAGTACGAGGGGCGGCCAGCGATTCATCCAGTCATGACTGTCGGCGCCATCGCCGCCGAGAGGAGGCATCCCGACGGGCGCTGGGACATCGCGCTGCGAGGCCTCTCGCGCGTCGAGCTCATCGACGAGCTGCCACCGAGCGAGCCCTTCCGTCTCGGAAAGGCGCGGCGACTGCGCGAGCTCGAGAGGAACGACGACCGCCTCGGAGCGGAGCGCCTCCGGAGCGCCGTCATCCAGGTGGCCAATCAGCTCCCCGCCCTCTGGCCCCAGCTTTCCCCTCAGCTCGTGTCTGCGAAGACCCCTGGCCTGCTCGCCGATGTGGTCGCTGGGACGTTCGTCGAGTCATCGGCCATTCGCCGCGAGCTGCTCGAGGAGCTCACGGTCTCGCGACGCCTCGACATGCTGCAGGATTACCTCGCCAAGGTCATCCTCGACCTCGCGATGCGCGCTCGAAGTGAGAACGACTCATCGCGTGAACCGCTCAATTGACGCTCCTCGTGAAGACGCTGCGCGAATATATCGGGCTCGCGTGCCTTCTGTACGCCGCTCCGTCAGTGGCGCTGTCTCGCAAGGAGCCCCCGGTCGCGTGCCCTGACGGGGCCCACTGGAAGGAGTCCACCGACACCGGGGCCTTCTCCGATGAGCAGGGCCGGCCGGCGCGAGTCGGGTGGTGTGAAACCCCCTCAGGGGAGCGACACGGTCCGATGAGGACCTGGTGGGCGAATGGCTGGCTCCGTTCGGAGAGGCATTTCGACCGGGGCGTGGAGCGCGGTCGTCAGCAGACCTTCTTCGAGGACGGCAAGCCGAGGACCGACGTCAACTTTGCTGAAGGTCGAATGGAAGGCCGTTTTCTGCAGTGGCATCCAAATGGCCAGCGAGAACGCGTGATGCACTATGAGGTCGGTCGCCCTCACGGTTGGATGTCGATGTGGAACGCCTCAGGGCAGCTCGTCTCGCAGGGGGGCTACTCGGATGGGCGCAAAGAGGGCGTCTGGGAGGTCTCGTACGACAACGGGGTCCTGAAGGATGTCGCGCGCTGGGAGGCGGGACGTCTCCACGGCCGACAGCTGCAATTCGGCGAGGGCGGCGCATTCATCCGCGGCATGTGCTGGGATCGCGGCGAAAAAACCTGGGAGTCGAAAAACGAGACCGAGAGTCGGACGAGGCACTGCCGCCCCTGGTAGTCGAACCTCATGAGCCCCACAGCGCCCCACAGCGCTCGGACCGTGGCGAGAGACGCACTCGACGTGCTACAAATCGCTCAATGGGTTTCTTCAGGCTCGACAAGAACACGCTCGACTTCCCGCCTGCCTCCCTCGCTGAAGCCGACGGACTGCTCGCGATCGGCGGAGATTTTCGCCCCGAACGCATCGTCGTCGCGTACTCGCAGGGAATCTTCCCCTGGATGGTCTATTCGGGCGAGCCCATCTGGTTTTCTCCCGACCCGCGCATGGTCCTCGAACCCCGCGCGCTCTACGTCGGAAGAAGCCTCGCGAAGGTCATTCGGAAGCGCCCCTTCGAACTCAAGATGGACACGGCCTTTGCGGAGGTCGTCCGGCAGTGCGAGCTGATGAAGCGTCCGGGACAGCGCGGTTCGTGGATCACTCGCGCCTACACCGAAGGTTTCATCGCGCTTCATGAGAGCGGTCTCGCGCATTCGATTGAGGCCTGGCAGGACGGCAGCCTCGTCGGCGGCCTCTATGGCCTCGCCCTCGGACGGGTCTTCTTCGGCGAATCGATGTTTGCCAAAGTCGACGATGCCTCGAAGGTCGCCTTCGCGAACCTCGTGAAGCAACTCGACCTCTGGGGCTTCGAACTCGTCGACTGTCAGCAGGAGACCGACCATCTCCGGCGTTTCGGCGCCGTCCCATGGCCTCGCGAGCGCTTCATCGAACGCCTCTCGCAGCTCGTCGGGGATGCCGATCGCATCGGCCGCTGGCAGTTCGAACTCGAAGCCTGGGACGGCCGCACGAGCGGGCCCCGCCCCGAGATTGACGTACGCGATTGACCTCGAACGTCGCCTCACGCGCAGTGCATGACTGAGCACCTGTGCGGTTGACCCGAATGCACTTGGGGATTAGTGACAGGGCCGGTTCCATCTTCCGGAGCAACTTCATGGCGAACCCGATTGCCCACTTCGACACCTCGCTCGGCGCCTTCTCGGCCGAGCTCTACCTCGACAAGATGCCCATCACCGCGGGCAACTTCATCCGACTCGCGAAGGAGGGCTTCTACGACGGCCTCCACTTCCACCGGGTCATCAAGCGCTTCATGTGCCAGTTCGGCTGCCCCTTCTCCCGCGATCCGAAGGACCGCCGCGCGGGCATGGGCGACTCACCCTACGGCGCCATCCCCGACGAACATCCCGCCGCCCACAAGCTCTCGAACGAGCCAGGCACCCTCTCGATGGCGAACGCCGGCCCGAACTCGGGCTCGAGCCAGTTCTTCATCAACACGGTCCACAACAAGTACCTCGACTTCTTCTCCCCAGGCCCGTCGAAGCACCCGGTCTTCGGCAAGATCATCCACGGCATGGACGTCGTCTCGAAAATCGAGATGACCCCGACCGACGCTGGCGACCGCCCGTCGACCCCCGTCAAGATGCTCTCGGTGACCATCGAAGAGCGCTGAGTTCGCCCCGACCGGGCGTCACCTCTGGCGCCCGGCATATCTTGATTTCCAAGATTCTCGACTCTCGCTCAAATCGCCCCGCGTCGAGTCTTCCTCCAAAGTTCGAGGCTCGTCCATGACCTCCCGCTTCGAGCCCCTGCTCGACCTCGACATCGATGCCCTCGAAGCCCGCATGAAAGGCGGCTCCCCCGCGCCATCCGACCTCGCGGGCGTCTGGCACGGTCTCGCCCTCGGCCTCCTCCCGCCCCTCGAAGCCCTCTTCGGACGTTTCGCGAAAGTCTTCGCCGCCACCGACTCTGGTCTCATCGGCTGGAATCTCCGCATGAAGCAGAACGCCCGCTACGAGCCGCTCCGATTCTGCGGGAGTGAGTTCACCTACGGTCGCTTCGGCGTCGACCGCACCCCAGCCCACCACGAAGCGCTCGCCTACCCCGGCGCGCTCCTCCTCGATTACGGCGTCGGCTCCCCCTTCGACCCACTCTCGCGTGTGCGCGACTTCATCGTCGAGGTGGATCACGACCTCCTGCTCGGCCGCATGTTCCTCGCGCTCCCCTGGCGTTCGAGCCTGCTCCCTACCTCGAGCTACTTCGCGCTCGCCCGCGCCCCCCGCTGACCAAGGACTGCGCCATGGCCTTCTATCTCGGCAAGGACACGACCACCTCCGCCCCCGTCGCATACGAATCGAAGCACCTGACGACCCACGGGCTCATCTTCGGCATGACGGGCAGCGGCAAGACCGGCCTCGCCATCGCCCTCCTCGAAGAAGCACAGCGCGCTCAAATCCCGGTCATCGCCATCGACCCCAAGGGCGATCTCGGCAACCTCGCCCTCTGCTGGCCCGACCTCTCGCCTCGCAACTTCGCCGTCTGGCTCGACCCCGGACGCCTCGATGGCCAGTCCCCCCTCGATGCCGCGGCCCCCCTCGCCGAGAACTGGCGTGCAGGCCTCGAACGCGACGGCCTCGGTCCAAATGACATGACCGCGATGAGGCAGCGTTCGCACGTGACCATCTACACCCCGGGCTCGACCGCGGGCGTCCCGGTCTCTCTGCTAGACCGCTTCGAGCCGCCTCCGGGCTATGCCGGACTCCCCGACGAAGACAAGAGCGAGCTCATCGGCGGCATCGTCGCCGCCCTCCTCGCCCTCGTCCAAATCGACGCCGACCCCATCCAGTCGCGCGAATATATCCTGCTCGCGAACCTCCTCCGCGAGGCTTGGCATCGCGGCGAATCGCTCGATCTTCAAACTATCGTCGGTCGCGTCACCGAGCCCCCCTTCGCCAAACTCGGCGTCTTCGAGCTAGACGAGTTCTTCCCGCCAAAGAAACGCCGCGACTTCGCGATGCAGCTCAATGGCCTCATCGCGAGCCCGGGCTTCGAAGCATGGCGCACCGGCGCACCCCTCGACATCGAGCGCCTCTTCAAAAAGGACGCGGCTGGCGCGCGCACGTCCATCTTCTCGATCGCCCACCTCGATGACAGCGAACGCATGAGCTTCGTGACGCTCCTGCTCGACCGCATCATCGCCTGGATGCGCGCCCAGTCCGGCACAGGCGAGCTCCGCGCCCTTTTGTACATGGACGAGGTCTTCGGCTACCTCCCGCCCCATCCTGGCAACCCACCGTCAAAGCGCCCCATCCTCACCCTTCTCAAGCAGGCCCGCGCCTTCGGTCTCGGCGTCCTGCTCGCGACCCAGAACCCGGTCGACGTCGACTACAAGGCGCTCACCAACGCGGGCACCTGGCTTATCGGCAAGCTCCAGACCGAACAGGACAAGGAACGCATCCTCGATGGCCTCATGAGCGCACAGACCGCCTCGACGCCTGTCTCGCGCTCGGAGATCTCCCGCCGCATCTCGTCCCTCGAAGGCCGCCAATTCCTGCTCCAGAACGCGCACACGGCCGCTCAACAGACCTTCCGCACACGCTACTGCATGTCCTATCTGCGCGGTCCCCTGACCCGGCAGGAAATCACTCGCCTGAAGGATGCGAACTTCTACAACCTCCCCGAGACTGCGCCGCTCGCACCACCGGCCACTCGGACCGCAGCACCCGCGCCACAAAAGCCGGCACCCGAGCCCCCCAGGGCGGCCCCGCCTACAGGCGCCCTCGTCGGCGAAATCGTCTCACCCCCATCCGCTCCACAACCCACGGCGGGATGGCCCTCCGCGCCGAAGACCCCGAGCTTCCGACCCCGCGCGGCCTCGACGATCGACACCCGCTACCTCTGGCCCCACCTTCTGCAGCGCCCCAACGTCGCTGCCGCCGTCAATGCGGCGGCCCCCTCGACTGGCGACGGACCGAGGCTTCTCAGACCCGCCCTGTACGCGGAAGTCCGCGCCTTTTCGGCCGCCAGAATCCTCGGTCGCCCCTCATCGAATCAGGGCACCGAGCTCGGCACACTCCGCCGCCTCGCCTTCCCACTCGGAACCTCCCCGGGCGCCCTCCGCTGGCTGCCGCTCGGCCCCTATGACCTCATGGCGACCGAGCTCGCCTTTGACGCCCCCGAAGGCTACGAGCACCTCTCGCTACCCGCCTGGGTCCAGTCTCCTGCCGATTGCGAACGCGCGAAAGACCGCCTGCGCGCGGATATCGCTGCCTCCGAGCGCATGGTCGTCCCCTTCTGCCCGGCCTTGAACCGCTTCGGTGAGCCCAACGAAACCGTCGACGACTTCCGCCACCGCCTCGCGATCGAGCTCGGTCGCGCCACGAAGAGCGCACTCGGCAAGGTCACGACCACGCGCGACATGCAGGCCGCCCACTTCGACAAGAAGCTCGCTGAACTGAAAGCCCTCCTCGAGATGGACCGCAACGAGCTCGCCTTCCTCAAACAAAGCGGTGACGACGAGGCCTTCAAGAAGGCGCAGGTCCGCGCCCGCTTCCGCCTCGAAAAATACAAGGAGCTCCAAGCGAGCCGTGAGACCTTCGTCGGCGCCGCCGAACGTGACCTCGCCGACATCGAGCTCTCGGCACTCGACAAGCTCGACACCCTCGAATACCGAGAGCTCACGCTCGAGAGCCGCGGGCTCGAGCTCCTCTTCTTCGGCCTCGTCTGGGTCCCGAACCGCTGACTCAGTGGACCGGCACGAGGCTCGGCAAGAGCCCGATGAAAAGGAACTGCGCCCCATAGTAGAGCGGTAGTCCGATGAGTCGGTTCCACATGTCGGCCTTCACGAATCGCTGCCGAGCGACCGTGAGGTCCGACAACCAGAAGACCGTCGCAGCAGCGACTGGCAGCCAATCCGGACGCGCCGCCGTGCTGCCGACCGAGAACGCGACCATCGCCGAGATGACCGTGATGTAGGCGATGACCGCGAACCTCATGCCGCCCTTCACATGGGGCGCGAGCCAACGCCAGACGCCATAGCCGACCGCCCCGAACCCGAGCAACGCGAGCCCCGTGACCTCCCAGTCGATCCCTCGCAGCCTGAAGACCATGATGTAGCCGATATGCGACATCAGGAAGGCGCCTATCCCCATCATGAAGAGCACCCTCGATTCCTTGAAAATCAAGAGAACGTCGCCGAGGAAGGACCAGACCAGCGCGATGAAGAGAGCCTGACCCGGAATGCTCTCGAGACACCCCGCTGCGATGGCGCCACCGAGGAAACCGAGCGACGCGATGGGCTTCATGACGAGGTTCCACTTGGGCTTGTCGACCTTCTCGGCCCACAATACGACGGCCAGCGCGAGCGTCGTCACACCGACATAGGGAAGAAGGGTCTCGAGCATCTGTACCTCCAGGAATGCTCCTAACCCGACACTTGCACGTTGAACAGGGAGTCGCGTTTGGCTAGACCCGATGAGCCTCTACCGGAGACCCCGATGAACGCGATGAAACGACCCCAGACCCTCGATACCCTGCTCGTTCACGGAGCCTCCCGGCATATCGAAGGCGCGCTCACGACGCCCATTTTCCAGACCTCGACTTTCGCATCGGCAACTTCAGGCCCCCCGCATGATGCAGTCCGCTACACACGCCTCTCCAACGGCCCCCAGCACGTCATTGTCCACGAGCGCCTCGCGCTGCTCACCGGTCATGAACGCGCCATCACTTCCGCGTCCGGCATGGCGGCCATCGCCGCGACGCTGATGACCCACGCTCGCGGAGGCCGTATCTTCTTTCAACGCGGGGTCTACGGCGGCACGAGCGAGCTCGCCCGCCGCCACCTCTCGGCGCTCGGTATCACCTGCGACATCGCCCCCGACGACGACGTCAGCGCCTGGCGCCGCCACCTCCGACCCGACACAAAGGTCCTCTACGTCGAGGCCATCTCGAACCCGCTCGCAACCGTCATCGATCTCTGCGAAGTCGTCGCGATCGCACGCGAAATCGGCGCGCTCGCGATCATCGACGCGACCTTTGCGAGCCCCGTCAATCTGAGACCCGCCGACCTCGGCTTCGACCTCGAGATCCACTCGGCCACCAAGTATATGAACGGTCATTCAGACGTCATCGCTGGCGTCGTCTGCGGACGCGCGTCCCTCGTCGGTCCCATCCTCGACACCCAGAACCACCTCGGCGGCGTCCTCGACCCCCACGCGGCCTTCCTCCTCGAGCGCGGTCTCAAGACCATGGCGCTTCGCGTCGCCCGCCAATCGGACAATGCGCTTACCCTCGCGCGCCTTCTTTCGACCCACCCTGCGGTCTCGCAGACCTTCTACCCCGGACTCGACCCGAGCCTTGTCCCCGAGCGCCTGCGCCCCCATTTCCGCGCCTACGGAGGGGTCCTGTCCTTCGACCTCGACTCGAGGGAGCGTGCCGAAAAGGTGCTCAGTGCACTCACCGTCGCGACCGTCGCACCGTCACTCGGCGGGACCGAGACACTCGTGACACGCCCGGCCGAGACATCTCATGCCGCCATGACGACCGCAGAACGCAGAGCCCTCGGCATCACCGACGGCACCGTGCGCGTCGCCTGCGGCATCGAAGGCACTCAAGACCTCGTCGATGATTTCCGCGAGGCCCTCTCCCTTCTCGCCTAGTCCGCGTGGACCCGGCCTACGGGCCGCGGCACCTGCCCTGCGACTCCGCGCGCGAACGCCGAGAGCTCCCCAAAGCTCCGCCCGATGAAGAGGTTCCTCCGCGGAGCGAGCCCGAGCTGCTCGACGAGGCGGCCGCCTATCGCGACGAACACCCCGCGCGCATCGAGACGATCGACGAAGACCGACAGCTCTTTGGCGAACTTGTCGGAAGGACCGACGCCAACGCTCAGAAACACCAGGCCCGCTCCAAGCTGCTCGGAGGCAAGTTCAAGGACGCGAAGCGGCGTCTCAGGCCCGAGGTTTATCGTCCGATAGCCGACCTCGACGAGGGTCACCGCCGCGAGCATCGGTGCAACGAGATACGGGTCACCCGATGAGGCTCCGCCCACCGCCACGGGTGGCTGTTCGGGCAACATCGCCTCCTGAGCTGCGTCGTAGTCGGGGAGCAAGCCACGCAGCTCCTTGACCACATGCACACAGATGTCGGTCGCCCGGTGTTCGACGTAGATGCCCTCTTCGCCGTGTTCCCAGAGGGTTCCGATTCGCGACATCGCAGGCCGGATGACCTCATCGGCGATGACCGCCGCCGTGTGGCCCGCGATGAACAGCCCAGCGATCACGCCGCGCGCCTCGGCCGAGCGTCCCTCGACGAGGTCCTGGTGGAAGCGCTCCGCGGCCACGTGTATCGGCGAGCCTCGTGCGATCGTCGTGGTGTTCTCGGGCAGGCCGAGGCGGTCGGGGCGCACGAGCTGCACTCGATTCTCGCGGAGCCAGCGCATGGCCTCCTCGCGCGGAATCCTCCGGTGTCCACCCGCCGTACGTGTCGCGATGAGGGTGCCCTGGTCGACCCAGCGCTTCACCGATGATTCGCTGACCCCGATAGCGTCTGCGAAGTCTTTGGGGGAGATGCCTTGCCTCATGAGCTTTTGAACGATTCCGTCGTCAGGTTTCTCGTGGATTGTCGCTGAGTCCGTCGGCATCATGCCGAGGTTTCCTCGCGCTGTCACGCCCAAGTTCACTCTAAAATCTGGACAATTCTGGACGACTTTCTGCGCAAGCGGGCTTGACTGTCGGACTCGCCGCGTCGAGATTGAACGATATGAACGAATCAGACCCGAACCAACCCGTATCGTCGGAAAATATTTTCATCATCGGAGGCAGTGGGGGAATTGGACTCGCGCTCGCGCGGCGTCTGAGAGCCCGCGGGGCCCGGGTGACCCTGGGTGGACGCCAGCCAGACAAGCTCGAGCGAGCGTCCTCAGAGGTTGACGCTCCCTTCGTTGTCCTGGACGCCACCCGCTTCGACGATGTCCTGGACAAAGTGGGCGCAGCTCAAGCCGAACGCCCATTGACCGGGCTCGTGAACCTCGCGGGTAGCATCTTGCTCAAAGCCGCCTCTCGGACGAGCGAAGCCGAGTGGGCGAGCGTCATCTCGCAAAACCTGACGACAGCCTTCGCGACTGTCCGCGCTGCGAGCCAGCACCTCTCCAACGCATCGGTCGTCCTGATGTCGTCGACCGCGGCGCACATCGGACTGTCGAACCACGAGGCGATCGCCGCCGCCAAGGCGGGCGTCGAAGGCCTCGCCCGGGCCGCCGCCACGAGCGGCGCGAGGAAACGCCTGCGCTTCAACGCAGTCGCTCCTGGCCTGACGCGCACCCCCCTCGCGGGCCCGCTCGTCACCGACCCGAAGCTCCTCGAAGCCTCGACCCGCATGCACCCCCTTGGCCGCGTCGGTGAACCCGACGACATCGCCGCGGCCATCGCCTACCTCCTGTCGCCCGAGAGCTCCTGGGTCACAGGGCAAGTCCTGACCGTCGACGGAGGCCTCTCCTCGCTGAAGCCACCCGCCTGAGGTCCTCACCATGTCCCTCGATCTCCTCATTGTCGGCGGAGGCCTCACCGGCCTGTCTGCCGCCCGCACGGCCCTTTCCCGCGGCCTGGACTTCCAACTCGTCGAAGCTTCCGACACCCTCGGAGGCCGCGTCGCGACCGACCTCGTCGACGGCTTCCGCATCGACCGGGGCTTTCAAATCCTGCTCACGAGCTACCCGGAGCTCGTCCGCCTCGGTGTCCTCGAGCGACTCGACCTCCGCCGCTTCGAGCCCGGCTCCCTCGTCCGCATCGAGACGAAAGGCCGCGCCCGCTTCCGCCGTGCCGCCGACCCCTGGCGTCGCCCCGCGCAAAGCCTCGACCTCGACTGGCGCCACGTCTTCGGCATGAGCGACGCACTTAAGCTCGCTCGCCTACGCGCTTCGATAGACAGCCCCGATCCCGAAGCCGCAAATCGTTCAACTTCCCAGTATCTCGAACATCGAGGCTTCTCCGCCGAGACGCTTCAACGCTTCTTCGTCCCCTTCCTCGGTGGGGTCCTGCTCGACCGCACCCTGTCGGCGCCCGCTCCCTTCATGCGCCGTCTCTTCGCGTGTTTCTCCCGCGGCGACGCGGCCGTCCCCGCCCGCGGCATGAGCGCCCTCCCCGAGGCCATCGCCGCCCCCATCCCCAAAGACCGCCTCCGCCTCGGCACCCGCGTCGTCGGCCTCGCCCCAGGTCACGCCACGCTCGCAAACGGCGAACACATCGAGGCCAAACACATCGTCCTCGCAGCCGACGGCGAGGTCGCCCGCACCCTGTGCCCCGACCTCGGGCTCCCCGCCCTCCGCTGGCACCAGACAACGAGCGTCTACTTCGCCTGCAAAGGCCCCCTCCCCTCCCCTCTCGATACCCCCTACCTCGTCCTCGACGGCGACAACGGTTCGCTCCACCACCTCGCGCCGCTCTCGACCATCGCGCCCGACTACGCCCCTGCGGGTGACTCGCTGCTCGTCGCGTCCCACGATGGCGTCGCCGACCCCGACCTCGCCTCGCGCCTCGAGTCCGAACTCCGGCGCTGGTTTCCCTCCACGCCATGGCAGCTCGTCGCCTCGCGTCCCATCCCGCACGCGCTCCCCATCATGCCGACCGACACTGGCCCGAAGGTCCTGAGACCCCACCCCTGGCTGACCGTGGCCGGCGACCACATCGCCGACCGCTCCATCGATGGCGCCCTCGCCTCCGGTCGCGAAGCCGTCGAAGCCCTGCCATAAACCGGCAAAACCTCACCGAGGATGGCATCTACCGAGCGCAGTGTGCTACTCATCACCTCATGAGTCGCGGCCAGGATGACAGACTGCACCCCGCCCAGATCGAGGCCTACCGGCGCATGACCCCGCGCCAGAAACTCGATCAGGCGATGGCCATGTACTGGCAGGCCCGGCGCCTCAAAGCGAGCTACCTGCGACAGCTTCACCCCAACTGGTCCGAAGCGCAGATCGAGGCCCGCGTCAGGGAGATCTTCCTCCTTGCAACCACTTGATCTTGTAACGATTTTCACCCGTCGCCTCGACGAGACGGGCATCGCCTATTTCGTCACTGGCTCGGTGGCGAGCCTCCTCTATGGCGAACCGCGCATGACGCACGACGTGGACCTCGTGCTGACGCTTACCGACCCCCTCGCGCGCTCGTTGATTGATGCCTTCCCCGAGGAGGACTTCTACGTCCCGCCTCTCGATGTCATGCGCCTCGAACTGCGTCGCCCATCACACGGCCACTTCAACCTCATCCATCATGACACGGGCTTCAAGGCGGATATCTATCTCGCTGGGCGAGATCCGCTTCATGCCTGGGCGATGACGAGAAAAAAGCGGGTCGGAGAAGCACCTACGGCCTTCTGGGTCGCGCCGCCCGAGTATGTCATCATTCGTAAACTCGCCTGGTACCGAGAAGGTCGCTCGGAAAAACATCTCCGCGACATCCGCGGGATGCTCGAGGTGTCTCAGACCGAACTCGATCAGGTCGAGCTCGAGCGATGGCTTGGCGCCCTCGGTCTGCAACGGGAATGGCAGACCCTTAACGACTCGCGTTGAAACGCAATCCTCGTCGACGTCGCCTCACAGACCGCTTATGGTCGCGGGCGTGTCGCCCCCAACACCGACCCTGCTCTATCGTGACGAGCACCTCGTCGCCGTCACCAAACCCGCGAAGCTTGCGGTCCATCGCGGCTGGGCGGTCGCCGACCACTACGCGCTCGACCTCGTCCGCGACCTGGTCGGCATGAAGGTCTACCCCGTTCATCGCCTCGACCAGCCGACGAGTGGAGCGCTAGTCATGGCGCTCACACCCGAGTCCGCCTCGACCCTCGGCCGCGCCTTCATGGAGGGACGCATCACCAAGCGCTACATCGCCCTCACCCGCGGCATCCCTGCCGATCAGCGCCTTGACCACCCGGTCAAAGACGAAGATGGAACCCGCCGCGAGGCCGTCACGACCTTTCGCACCCTCTGGGTCTTCGAGCGCCGCTATGCCCTCGTCGAGTGCCTCCCCGAGACTGGGCGCACGCATCAAATCCGCAAGCATCTCAAGCACCTCTCCTGCCCCATCATCGGCGATGTCCGCTACGGCAAGAGCGAGCACAACCGCATCTTCGCAACACGCTTCGGACTCGACCGCCTCGCCCTCCACGCCCTCGAACTCCGCCTTGACCACCCGGTCACAGCCATTCCCCTGCATATCGTCTCGCCGCCGCCCGACGACCTCGCCCGCCCGCTCGTCGACATGGGCTGCCCGCTCGCGTCCCTCCCCATTCCCATTGAGGCCCCATGCCCATCCTGAGGACCCTCGACGAGGTCGCCCCGATCCTCGCCTCGACCCGCCAAATCGCCGTCCTCGGCGCCCACGACGACCGAGCCCGCCCGGCCTTCTACGTCCCCGACTATCTCCATTCGAAGGGCTACCAGATCCTGCCCGTCAACCCTCGTCTTGCAGGCACAACCCTCTTTGGCGAGACCGTCCGCGCCTCGCTCCCAGAGCTTACAGAAAGCCCCGACATGGTCGACATCTTCCGCCCGCCGAGCGCGCTCATGGCCCATCTGCCAGAGCTCCTCGCGCTGCGCCCAAAGGTCGTCTGGCTCCAGCTCGGCATCGCCCACGCCGAGTTTTGTATCGCCCTCTCGCAAGCAGGCCTCACCGTCGTCGAGGATCGGTGCACGCTCGCCGACCATCGCGCCCTGGCCCTCCCGCGGGTGACTCCGTGATCGCCGGCCTCTCGAAACGCGCGAAGGTCATACTTACCCGCGACCTCCGCCGCGACATCAAGCGCGGCCACCCCTGGGTCTTCGCCGACGCCGTCCGCCTGCCCAAGGGCCTCACTCAGGGCGAGATCGTCGCCATCGAACGCGACGACCGCATCGTCGGCCATGGCTATGTCGACCCGGACGGGCCCCTCGCCGTGCGCGTGTGCACGACCGCCCCCCGCGAGTTCCCGGACGCGACCTGGGCAAAGGCCCGCCTCCAGGCCGCCATCGCGCTCCGCAAGAGCCTCTTTCCCACACCCGAGACCGACGGCTACCGCCTCGTCAATGGGGAAGGCGACGGGCTCCCGGGACTCGTCGTCGACCGCTACGGAGACGTCCTCGTCATCAAGCCCGACGGCCCCATCGCGGAGGCCTTCTGGGACCTCGAAGCTGTCGCCGACACCCTCATCGCCGAGACCAACGTCGCGAACATCTACGCGCGCAGCCGCACCCGTGGCGGGGCCGAGGGCATGACGCTCCGAGGCGAGGTCTCCCATGAGACACGCTTTACCGAGGATGGGGTCCGCTTCGTCGTCGATGTCCGCGAAGGTCAAAAGACCGGCTTCTTCCTCGACCAACGCGAACATCGCATCCGCCTTGGCAGACTCTCGAAGGGCCGTCGCGTTCTCAATGTCTTTGGCTACACCGGCGGCTTCTCGATCCACGCAGGGCTCGGTGGTGCGACCCACGTCACGACCGTCGACATCGCCGCCCCCGCCATCGAAGCCGCCCGCCGCAACTGGGCCGAAAACCGCCTGCCCACAGACCGCCACGACGGCGTCAGCGCCGATGCCTTTTCTTTCCTCGAGACCGCCGCTCGCGATGGCGGCCCGCGTTGGGAGCTCGTTATCCTCGATCCCCCGGCCTTTGCCCCATCGCGTAAAGCCCTCCCCCAGGCCCTCGCCGCCTATAAGCGCCTCGTCGGTCTCGGCGCCCGCGTTGTCACGCCGGGCGGCCTCCTCTTCATCGCAAGCTGCTCCGCCCACGTCCCGCGCGAAGCCCTCCTCGGGGCCACCGAAGAAGGCCTATCCGAAGCCCGTCGACGCGGTTCGGTCCTCTCGATCGGTGGCCAACCGCCCGACCACCCCTTCCCCCTCGCCTGCGCCGAGCTCGCCTACCTCAAGACCGCCCTCCTCGCCCTCGACTGATGCGTTACACCCTCCTTACCCTACTGCTCCTCACGGCCTGTCCCGCGTCACCGCCGGCTACGGACACCTCCGCCCTCGCGGAAGACACCTTATCCCCCGCCGACACGTCCCCGAGAAGCGACATGTTGACCGACCGGTCAGCCGACCTCTCAGCCGACACCGAACCCACTGAAACCACAAACCTCCCAGCCGCCCCGAGACCGCTCCCTCCGACCCTCTCTCTCCGTTCCACCTCGGCCATCCTCTCCCCGAAGGGCCCCCTCATCGACCGCCTATTCGATGTCACGGGCCTCCCCGCCTCGGCCAACGACGGGATGCACGTCGCCTTTATCGCGCGGGCCGACCTCTCCCCCACGCGCCGCAACGGCCCCCTCGAGACGCGCGTCCTCCGCATCATCCGTGTCCTCGACAAGACCGTCCTCGAAGACCACCTCCTCGTCAGCGAGCACGAGCTCATCCCGCGCGACAGCGAGACCGAAGCCGAGCTCGTCGACCGCCTCGCCCCGCGCCTCCGCAATCGCATCAAGACCGCCCAGAAGGCCCTCGAGCCGAGCGAAGACTCGGCCTTCATCAGCTTTCGTTCGATGACCGTTCTCCCCCCCTCGGACCGCGGCTTCGAAGGGCTCCTGCCCGAGGATCTCCACCCACCCTCCTCAGCCCCAATCCCGCCCCGCGCCCGAGCCTCCGTCAGGCTGAAGAACTCACGCCTCGACATCGTTTTGCCTGGCTTCGACCCTTTCGAATCCGAGACCCGACTCGAACTCTCGCGCCCCGACTGCGCCTCGAAAGCCCCGTCGAAGCGCCTCCGCCTCGACTGGCTGAACCCCTGTATCGACGGGGGTTGTCGGGCCGAAGCCCGCCTCGAAGCGGTCCATGTCGACCCCGAACACGGGCTTTTCCTCCTCTCGCTCGCCCCGACCTCACTCGGCTGCGTCACTCGCCCCGAAGTGCGCCTCGAGGTTCTTCCAATGACGCGCTGAGCCGTCTCCCCGAAGCCTCGGCCGAAACAGCCCAAGACTCTCGGGCGGTTGCAGAGAATCAGCGAGACTCACGCAACTGGGGGTTGCGTTGTCTTGCGGCTTCCCCCATCACAAGACAGTGATGCTGCGGGCGTTGCCACATTTCGCCTTCTCGGTCTGGGTCGGGCTTGGGGCCTGCGGGGACGGGTCTACGCCCACACCGGACACGTCCCCACCGGGGGTCCTCGTCCCGTCCGACACACTGTCGCCCATCGACACGACGCCGCCCGAAGACACGGCCCCCCTGCTCGACGACACCTTCGAACCCGACGACGGCCCTGCCGCTCCGGACATTCCCTTTACGCCCTTCGCGGAAGACCCGACCCCGCCCTTCCTCCCTCCCGAGTCTCCGCCCCCGACTCCGACGACCTGCCTCCCTCTCTTCAACCCGAACGCTGAGACGGGTTCGCTCTCTGGCTGGACCGCCACTGAAGGCGCCTTCCTCGTCGAATCCCAGAGCTCAGTCTTCGAGGGTGACGATCCCCCCGCCGAAGAGGGCACCTACTACTTCTCGGGAGGCGCCTCCCAGACCTCGCGCATGACCCAGGACATCGCCCTCCCTCCAAGCTCCACCCCGCGCTACGCCCTGCTAAAGGGTCTCATCGCCACCCAGGGCAGTGCGGATAGCGCGTATATCGCGATCGAAGCCTTCGCCACCTCGGGGAGGCTCGCACGCCGAGTCAATGGCCCCTATGTGGGCGAATCCTCCTGGCGCGACGGCCTCGTGGCGATCGCCGTTCCGACAAACGCCACCGGGTTGCGCATCGAACTCACCGCGCTGCGCGGCGACGGCATCGACAACGATGTGTACTTCGACGCGCTCACCCTCTGCCTATACGACGAGCGCCCACGCCCCTCGATCGACGAACTTCATGCCCCGCCCTATCTCATGAATCCGACCCCGACCTCGGTCACGGTGATGTTCGAGACTCGCGTCAGGACTCGCGCTCGCATCGACTTCGGCACTTCTCCCGACCGCCTCGACCGCTTCGCCGAAGACGGTCCCTCCGCGACGACCCATCTCATTCGCCTCACCGGACTCAAGCCCGCCACCCGCTACTACTATCGCGTGTCCTACGAAGACTTCGAACTCCCCGTCTGGGACATGATGACCGCCCGTGCCCCCGACGACCCCGGCCGCATCGAGTTCGTCGTCGTCGGCGACAACCAGGACGGCCCAGCGACCTTCCAGGCGCTCACCGAAGAGATGGCGGCCCTCGACCCGGACTTCGTCCTGCACGTGGGCGACTGCGTTCAAAACGGGCAGCGGAAGGACTACCGCGAGAGCTTCTTTGGCCCCCTCTTTGGCCTCGGCAATCACGCTCCCATCATCATGGCCCAGGGCAATCACGAGACCTACTCGAGCGGCGTCTTCACGAGCGACGCCTCGCGCGAGCTCTGGAACGAGTACGTCGACCAGCCAGGCGATGAACACTGCTTCAGCCTCCGGTGGGGCAGCCTCTTCTTCCTCGTCATCGACACGGAGGGTGTACTGAAACCGGGCTGGCCTCAGTTCACCTGCATCGAGGAGGCCCTCCGCTCCGAGAATGCGCGGACCGCGACCTTCCGCATCGCGCTCTTCCATCGGCCCCCGCTCGTCGAGTACTGGGACTCCGAGGCCGGCCTCCCCTCGGATGTGACCTTCTTCACCTTCGAGATGGACGCCCCCGATGTGCGCACCTACCTCGCACCGCTCTTCGAGGAGACCCGGGTGAACCTCGTCTTCAACGGCCACAACCACCTCTACCAGCGTGTACCCGCCTGGCCGACGTCGGTGAGCTGGATCACAGCCGGCGGAGGCGGAGGACGCCTCGAGAGCGGCATCCCCGAGAGCAAGGTCAACGACTGGTCACCGTTTATCGACACGCAGGTCATGGGACGCTTCCACTACCTCCATGTCCTCTACGAAAGGGGGGTCATCGCCTTGAAGGCCATCGCCGAGGGCGGCGAGGTCGTCGACTGGTTCGAGATGCGCGCGCCCTGAGTGCATGACGCATTTTCCTGGACGGGACCTTGACGGGCAGAGGGTGTGTGCCTATGCCCTACCCACTTTCGCGGAGCCTGTGTCGCACGGCCTGCTCCGACCATGAGTACCCAAGCACCATCGAGTTTTCGGAGACGCACATGAGCCTCATCGGCAAGAAGAGCCCGGAGTGGACCACCAAGGCCTACCACAAGGGCGAGGAAGTCACGATTTCCAGCAAGGACCTCGCTGGCAAGTGGCATGTCATCTACTGGTACCCGCTCGACTTCACCTTCATCTGCCCGACGGAGATCCGCGGCTTCGAGGAGCTCAAGAACGAGTTCGCCGAGGACGGCGTGGCGGTCATCGGCGCCTCGACCGACAGCTTTTTCTCGCACAAGGCCTGGTTTGCCGACCGCGCCACCTTCGCGCAGGAAATCACCCACCCGGTCATCGCCGACACGAGCCATGAGGTCAGCAAGGCCTTCGACGTGCTCAAGGAGTCGGACGGGATCGCCTACCGCGCCACGGTGGTCGTCGACAACCACGGCGTCGTCCGCTCGGTCTCGATCAACGACACGAGCGCTGGCCGCTCCCCGCGCGAGACCCTTCGCACCGTCCAGGCCCTCATGTCGGGCGCCCTCTGCGGCGCGAACTGGAGCAAGGGCGACAAGTTCGTGAAGTGATCGCTTTCGAGCGACCTCACTCGGGACCCCGGAACGCCTCTGATGTAAGCGCATCGCGAGGCCCGGGGTTTCTTCGTTTCTGGGACATCTGCGAAGGGAGGCAGCGATGATGCTCGAGAAGCTCGATGGTGAGAACTGGCAGGACTTCATGAAGGCCGACACCGTCTTCCTTATGCTCGGCAAGAGCGATTGCGGTGCATGCAACGAGTGGACAGCCGAGCTCGAGAAGTTCCTCGGAGGGGATAACCGCTTCGAAGGCCGCGTCCGCTTTGGGAAAATCCTGCTCGACCAGCGCGGACTCACCGAGTTCAAGCGCACCCATGGGGGCTGGCTCAAAGACGTCCACGATCTGCCCTTCAACACGATCTGGCATCAGGGCGAAAAGAAGAAGGAGTGGCCAGGCAGCGGGCTCGAGCGGCTCACGAACCGCCTTGATGTCGTGCTCGGCGGCTGAGCGGTCTTCGGTCTGACCCGGCTTTTTTTACAGGCTCGAGATCCTGTGGTGGATCTCGAGCGTGTTCACTCTCTCCCGCAGCGCGGCACTGACCGCGCTTTATTGTCTCCTCGCTCTGCTCTCTTGCGGTGACCCGCTTGAGCCGCACGCCGAGGAACGCTTCGCCGAAGACGGGCTCGCCCCCGAGGTAGACCCGAACCTCGGCCCTCCCGCAAAAGACGGGGTCCCCACCGAGGCCGCAGCAGTCGAGCTCGACGAGACCTCGGGCGTGCTGTCTGTCGGCATGTCGGCCTTCCCCCTCTCGGTCGAGGCCTTCGCCGTGGACGGGGCGGTCTTTGACGACAACGCGCTCATTGTCGCCGCGCGCACTGCGACCGGTCCGCTCGTCATTCACCACAGCCTCGAGACAGCCGAAGAGGCACACCGCAAGGCCTCTGACCAACCCGTCTCTGACAAGCCCGCCGATGGCCGCGTGGACAGCCCGAAGATGGTCGAGCGCAGCCGCCTCGCCCTCGAGCGCCAGGAGACCTCGGCCATTGCTGTCCTTCACGGCCCCGCCCTCTCCCCGCTCGCTCTATGGACCGCTGACGGTCACCTCGAGGCCCTGGCGCTCACGACGTCTCTCGCGACCTCGAAACCCCGCCGTATCGCCGCCGAGGAGGGCGGCGCCTACAAGGGCGCACCCGTCGTCGCTGTGGATGGCGGCTCGGTCGTCGTCTGCCTCTCCGACGCAGACACCCCGCTCTGCCTCTCGCTCGATCGCGACCTGAATGTAAATGGCATTCACTCTCTCTCGAAGTATCGGCGCTTCGAGCCCGTTGCGCTGACCCACGATCGGAACGGCTTCTTCGTCATCCTCTCGCGCTGTCTCGGGGAAACCTGCGGACGTGAGGACCTCCTCGCCCAGCGCCTCGATCGTGAGGGCACACCCAGGGGCAAAGCGCGCGGACTCCCGCAGATCCAGACAGGCCGCGGACGCATCATCATCCCCCGCGACGACGGTCTCCTGCTCGTCGCCCGCCGCTCGGGTGCTGGCGAACACGCCGCCTGGACACTCACCGACAGCGGCCTCGCCGAGCTCGACGGGCGCTTCTCGCGCGTCGTCGGCGGCTTCAGCTCAGAGGGTCGCGAGCTCTTCGTCGAGCGCGCTTTTCTGCGCATGCGCGACGGCTTCCCGGTGACGGGCTTCGTCTCGAGACCCATCGAGGTGAGCCGCAGCAAGAAGAGCGCCTCGAAGGTCGTCCGCGAGGCCTTCCCCGAGGCCGTCGACAGGGCCCTTCCCAACGACGTCGACCAGGAGTTCTCGGCCTTTGGCGACACCTTGATGTTCGAGGGACCACGCCGTCAGGGCAAGATCCCCGTGACCGTCGTGAAGCTCGGCGCGTCCGCCCCGCGCTGACCTATCGCAGGCCCGGGCGCACAAACGCTCGCCAAGGACTCCGAGCCCCGCTAAAAGACGCGCTGGAGGACGCCCATGTACGTCGATGTCCACGCCCACCTCGTCCACCCGGCCTTTGAAAATCGCGAGGACGAGATCGCTCAGCGCGCGCTCGCAGCAGGGGTCCGCCGCGTCATCGTCAATGGGCTCGAACCCCGCTCGAACCGCGCCATCCTCGCGCTGTGCGAGCGCCACGAAAACCTGCTCCCCGCCCTTGGGATCTACCCCGTCGAGGCGATTGCCCACCTCATCGACCGCGCCTCCTGGACCCATCCGTGGGAGCCTCCCGAGCCCTTCGATGTCGACGCCGAGGTCGACTTCATTCTGTCGGTCTCCGACCGCATCGCGGCCGTCGGCGAGTGCGGGCTCGACGCCTACTGGGAGACCGCCCACATGGCCGAACAGGAGCGGGTCCTGAGACGCCTCATCGAGGTCGCGCTCAAGGCCGACAAACCCCTCATCCTGCACACGCGCAAGGCCGAGGAACGCACCTTTGCGATTCTCAAGGAGATGGGCGTCAAACGCGCCGACTTCCACTGCTTCGGAGGCAAAGCGAAGCTCGGGGTCCAAATCGCAGAAGCCGGCTATCACCTCTCGATTCCGCCCGTCGTCGTCCGCGCCGACAGCTTCCAGCGCCTCGTCCAGAAGCTGCCCCTCGAGAGCCTTTTGACCGAGACAGACTGCCCCTACATGGGGCCGACCTCGGAGACGAACGAACCCGCCAACGTGCCCCTCGGAGTCGCGAAGATGGCCGAGCTCCGGGGCCTGACGGCCGACGACATGGCCGCCCAGCTTCGCTCGAATTTCGAGACACTTTTCAAGCTCCCCGCCATCCCATCCCTCTCGGCATGACGCTCCCCCGCACCACAGCCGAGGCCGTGACCCTCGAAGGCGAGCGCGTCAAAGGCTCGCGCTTCATCGCCCATGTCCGCTCCCTCGGCACCGAGACGACGCCCGAGCTCGCCAAGCTCGAAATCGCCGCGCTCAAGGCCCTCGAACCGACGGCCGCCCATCACGGCTACGCCTTCCGCATCGGGCCCGACAACCCCGACTTCGGCTGGTCCGACGGCGGCGAACCCGTCGGCAGCGCGGGCCGCCCCATCCTGCAACGCCTCGACTCGGCGCATCTTTTGAACACCCTCGTCCTCGTCTCGCGCCTTGCCGCGGGCCAGAAACTCTCCGCGACCGACCTCGCCCACGGCTACGGCGAAGCCGCGCGCCTCGGTCTCGCCGCCGCTGGTGTCACGGCCTTCACCCCGACCCGCACCCTCTCGCTCACCTTCGACTACGCGGTCTCGGGCCCCGTCTCAGGCGTGCTTTC
>VFQT010002014.1_pt1 | contig 22138 bp, 14 predicted proteins | sample 3512381 | NCBI WGS metagenome assembly VFQT01 (sample SAMN10412376, study PRJNA504923) | tailings metagenome | isolation source: Relicate 2 Philex TSF3 active mining site | place: Philippines: Tuba, Benguet | collected 2017-08-29
CTGACAAGACGGTCGGGACGAACCGGACGGTGACGGTGTCGGGCTTGTCGCTCGATGGTGCCGATGCGGGGAACTACACGCTGGCTGGGTACACGACGACGGCGTCGATCACTGCGAAGCAGATCAGTGCGACGAACATCACGGCTGCTGACAAGGAGTACGACCGGGGTCTGTCGGCAACGTTGGCGACTGCTGGTGCCGGTTTGAATGGTGTGATTTCGGGTGACACGGTGTCGTTGAACAAGGCCTCGGCTGCGGGTGCGTTCGGTTCGAAGACGGTGGGGTCTGGGAAGACGGTGACGGTGTCGGGCTTGTCGCTCGATGGTGCCGATGCGGGGAACTACACGCTGGCTGGGTACACGACGACGGCGTCGATCACTGCGAAGCAGATCAGTGCGACGAACATCACGGCTGCTGACAAGGAGTACGACCGGGGTCTGTCGGCAACGTTGGCGACTGCTGGTGCCGGTTTGAATGGTGTGATTTCGGGTGACACGGTGTCGTTGAACAAGGCCTCGGCTGCGGGTGCGTTCGGTTCGAAGACGGTGGGGTCTGGGAAGACGGTGACGGTGTCGGGGTTGTCGCTCGATGGTGCGGATGCGGGCAACTACACGCTGGCTGCGTACACCACCACGGCGTCGATTACGCGGAAGAACCTGACGGTCAGTGGAATCACCGCATCAGACAAGGACTATGACAAGTCCCGAACGGCCGTCGTGCAGCATGGTTCTGCGCAATTGAACGGTGTGATCTCGGGCGACACGGTCACGATCGATTCGAGAAACATCGCCGGACTGTTCGACACCGCGAATGTGGGGTCGAACAAGACCGTCCAGATCTCGGGCGTTGTGCTCGACGGTGCAGATGCGGGCAACTACACGGTGACCCAGCCCACGACGACCGCGACGATCTCCACCAAGGTCATCACGGTCTCTGGCGTCGTGGCGAACAACAAGGAATACAACGGAACCAGGACCGCAACGGTGTCGTTCGGCCAGGCGACAATGTCAGGAGTCGAGGCGGGCGACACGGTGACGCTCGACGACACAGCCGCCACGGCCGAGTTCAGCGACGAAACAGCTGGCACCAACAAGACGGTCTCGGTGATCGGACTCGCGCTCGACGGGGCGGATGCCTCGAACTATCGCCTCGTACAGCCCACGGCGTTTGCGGACATCACGAAGAAGCAGGTGACCGCGACGAACATCACGGCCGTCGACAAGGAATACGACCGTGGTCTCGCCGCGACGTTGAACACGAACTCGGCCGGTCTCAGCGGGGTGATTGCCGGCGATTCGGTCTCGATCGTCACATCTGGGGCATCGGGTTCGTTCCTCACCAAGACCGTGGGCTCGAACAAGATGGTGACGGTGTCGGGGTTGTCGATCAGCGGTGGCGACGCGGGCAACTACACGCTTGCTGGGTACACGACGACGGCGTCGATTACCGCCAAGCAAGTCAGCGCCACGAACATCACGGCTGCTGACAAGGAGTATGACCGGTCGGCGACGGCGTCGCTCACGATGAACGGTGCCGGGCTGAGTGGTGTGATTTCTGGTGACGATGTGTCGATTGTGACGTCGGGTGCGACGGGTGCGTTCCCTGACAAGACGGTGGGGAACAACCGCACGGTGACCGTGAGCGGCCTGTCGATCACGGGCGATGACTCTGGCAACTATGTACTGGACCCCTATTCCACGACGGCGTCGATCACCGCGAAGCAGGTCAGTGCGACGAACATCACGGCGGCTGACAAGGAGTACGACCGGTCGGCGAGTGCGTCACTCGCGACGAACGGTGCTGGCCTCAACGGTGTGATCTCTGGTGACGATGTGTCGATTGTGACGTCGGGTGCGACGGGTGCGTTCCCTGATAAGACGGTGGGGAACAACCGGACGGTGACCGTCAGCGGGTTGTCGATCACGGGTGGTGATGCGGGGAACTACACGCTGGCTGGGTACACGACGACTGCGTCGATCACCGCGAAGCAGGTCAGTGCGACGAACATCACGGCTGCTGACAAGGAGTATGACCGGTCGGCGACGGCGTCGCTCACGATGAACGGTGCCGGGCTGAGTGGTGTGATTTCTGGTGACGATGTGTCGATTGTGACGTCGGGTGCGACGGGTGCGTTCCCTGACAAGACGGTGGGGAACAACCGGACGGTGACCGTGAGCGGCTTGTCGATCACCGGCGGTGACTCTGGCAACTACGTCTTGAACCCCTATTCCACGACAGCGTCGATCACGCGAAAAACTCTCACGGTGTCGGGCGTGAGTGTCACTACCAAGGAGTACGACGCCACCCGTACCGCGGCCGTCACGTTCGGGTCGGCAACGATTCAAGGCGTGGTCTCGGGCGATCAGGTCACACTCGTGACCGGTGCCGTGACGGCACAGTTCGACACCAAGACTGCAGTGGCGAACAAGCTCGTGACCGTGTCGGGGCTGGCCATTTCCGGCGGTGATGCCCTCAACTACAGCCTCACCCAGCCGACCGCTTCCGGTGAGATCACCCGCAAGCCGCTCCAGGTGGTCGGTGTCACGTCGTCTGACCGCGACTACAACGGAACCAGAGTGGCCGACATCGACACGACCGCAGCCGCATTCTCCGGGGTGATGGGCAACGACGTGGTCACGCTCGATGCATCGGGAGCGACGGGTGCCTATGCAGACGAACTGATCGGAACCAACAAGACCGTCACTGTCACGGGAATCGTTGCCACAGGTACCGACGGCGCCAATTATTCGGTGCCTGACTTCACGGTGACATCGTCGATCAACGGTCGACTCATCACCGTCACGGGTGTCACTGCCGGATCTCGCGAATACAACGGCCTCCGCGATGCCACCGCCATCTTGAACCTCGCCCAGGCGCAGTTGAACGGCGTGGTCCAGGGCGACGGGGTTGCGCTCAACACAGGTGGTGCCATCGGAACGTTCACAACCCGCACAGCCGGCGCGAACAAGACCATCACGGTGACCGGTGTGACCATCTCCGGCCCACAGGCTGCGAACTACACGCTCGCTCCGATCACGGTCACGGGCTCGATCTCCCAGAAGCCACTGTCGATGACGGGTGTGACCGCGGAGAATCACGTGTACGACGGCGGCGTGGACGCCACGGCACTCGTCGACATGACGCAGGCGAGCCTCGTCGGCATCGTGTCGCCCGATGCGGTGACGTTCGACTCCGGCTCGATGCAGGCGCAGTTCCAGACGCCGACGGTGGGTGCGAACAAGACGATCACCGTGTCGGGTGTGACGCTCACAGGTGCCGACGCCGCCAACTACAGCATGGTGCAGCCGACGTTGACCGCCGACATCGACCACCGTGAGGTGACGGTCACCGGGGTCACCGTGGCATCGCGCGAGTACAACGGCTCGGTGGGGGCCACCGCCCTCGTGGACGCATCAGCCGCGATCCTTTCGAACACGGTGCAGGGAGACGACGTCGACGTCACCTCGGGATCGGTCACCGCTGTCTTCGCTACCAAGACGGCGGGTGCCAACAAGACGGTGACGTTGGCCGGGTTTGCTCTCTCCGGAACCGACGCTGCGAACTACCGCGTTCGCCAGCCAACGGCCACGGCTTCGATCACGCAGCGCGCATTGACGGTCACGGGTGTCACCGCCGCCGACAAGGTCGACGACGGATCGACTCGGGCCGAACTGTCGACCACCAACGCAGCACTGGTCGGCGTGATCGGCAACGACTCGGTGTCTCTCGACACGGCCGGCGCAGTGGGCACGTTCGACACAGCGCAGGTGGGGAACGACAAGATCGTGCGCGTGTCGGGTCTGACCCTGCGCGGCGTCGATGCGCCGAACTACTCGGTGACCCAACCCACCACCAGGGCTTCGATCACGAACGCCACCACACCGTGGATGGAGTACAAGGCGCAGACCACGACGGTGACCGAGACACCGACGGCCGAGGTGGCGAGCGCGATGCAGCTGCCTCCGGCACCGGCGCGAGTGACGACACAGAGCGTCTCACGTGGTGCTGCGACACGGGTGACGGCGGTTCGTGCGCAGAAGGACGCAGCCATTCCGGTGACGCGCGCGATCATCACCGTGTCGTCGACCCGGGGAACGGTTCTCGCCCGCATCAACGTGCGTGTCGACCCGAACAACCCGACCACTTCGGTGACCGTGCCGTACTCGAGCCGACGTGTGAAGGTGTCGGTGCAGTTCGCCAACGACCTCGGAGTGTCGGCGGGTGTCTCGAAGGGCATCAACGTGGCAGAAGGAAACACGTTCGCCTGGGGCACGGTCGCGGGTGTGCCACAGGTGCGGGGCACCGAGGTTCCCGGGTCGCTCGTGTTCGGTCGTGGTTCGAGCACGTTGACGCCGTCGATGAAGGCAACTCTCGAGAAGATGGCCAAGACGGCACGGGCCAGGGGTGGTCTGGTGTACGTGACGGGCTTCGCCCAGCAGGGTGAACTGCGGAGCGCCTGGCTGCTCGACTCACTGGCTCGCAAGCGCGCCGAAGTGGTCGCCAAGTACCTGAGTACAATCGGGGTCCGCCAATGGATCACCTTCCAGGGACATTCCGGGGTCGGAAGCCCGTGGAACACCACGCGTGAGCGGCGGGTGGCAATTTCGACGGAACCGTTCACCAACTGACACCTGCGACGAGGGAAAGACAGATCTCATGAACAGACACAGCTCACCGGCACTGCTGGCGCGACGGCTTCCGGCGGTGCTTGTTGCCATGACGATGCTGATTCCGGTCGTGTCAGGCATCGGGTCGCAGGTGTCAGCAACGGAGTCCGGGCCGAACGGCGTCAACGTGGGTTTCGACTTCTCTTGGGACGATGCGTCGAACCCGGCCGGACATTCGGCGTCGTTCCTCGAGTCTGACGGCTTTCGCGCAAACAACTGCTCGGGTGGCGTGTTGACGGCCACCACCAAGACCTGCAACTTCGTCTTCGAGTACGACATCGACGGGTCGACCCGCCAGAAGGTGTCGCATGCCGCGCGGTGGATCAAGTGGGCCAACGTGACGGCCTACTCCGGCGGAAAACCCGTGGGCGCAACCGGGTGCAGTTCCGGCTCGTCGCAGGCGGGGGATCTGGGCAAGGCGCCACTCACTTTGTTCGACTGCTTCAATGCGAGCAGCTTCGGCCAGGTGTTCAGGCCGAGTGCCAACGGCGCGTTGACCCAGTTCCGCATGGCCATGTCGTGTCTCGCGCCGAGCGGCACACCACGTTTCGAGATGTATGCGCTTCTCTACGAGATGTCGTCCGACGGCAACACGATCGTGAGTACCTCGCCACTCGGCGCGACGTTGGTGAACCTCTCGAAGTGCCCGACCGCGAGCACGTGGAGCGGCAAGACGTTCAACGCGGCCAGCTTCGCGATGATCCCGATGACGTTCGGGAACCCACAGCTCGTCGCGGGACGCTTCTACGGTCTGTACCTCACAGGCAGCGGCGTGCCCGGGGCAGTGCCCCCCGGTGCATCGTCTGCGATGGCGGCGGCAAAGGCGGCGGCCACGACCACCACCACCTCGACAACGACCACCACGACGACACCGTGGAGTTCGTTCCGCGGCGAGACCGCCACTGCTGCGCCGACTACGACGGGCCCGCGATTCACCGTGCTCGGGTCGTCGCGTCAGGCGATGACAGCGGCGGAATTGATGACGTCGGCACAGAACAAGACGTACTTCATCAACTCGTTGACTCCCACCGTGTGCCTCGGTTCCGACAGGTTCATGGTGTTCCTGAAGACCGGTCGCTGCAGGGCACAGTTGATCGTGCGCCGGAACGGTCGGGTGTCGACCACCGTGACCACACGAGTTGTGTCGAGCTCGACCAACGGCGACATCGCCGTGGCGAAGCCGACCGTTCTGTATTTCGCGAACGGCACCAACAAGCTCACTGCGGCGTCGCAGAGAAAACTGGATGCACTCGCACCAGCGGCACGCAGTGCCAAGTCGATCCTCGTGACGGGTCATTCGGGAAATGCATCGGGGGAGAACTCCGACTTGGTCACCCTTTCGCGCCGTCGTGCGACCTACGTGCGCAGTCTCCTGCGGGGCAAGGGGGCCCGTCAGACGATCGCCATCTGGAGTTTCGGAGGGTCGAACCCGGTGACGACGTCGAAGAGCGAGGCTGCCCAGGCGAAGAACCGTCGCGTCGAGGTGTTCCTCGTCCCCTGAGATTCGAGGTCGCTGTGGGACAATCGAAGACCGTGACCCCGACCATCCGACGAGTTGCCGCAACGACAGCGTTGATCGTGCTTGCCGCCTGTGGGGGCAGTTCGTCGCCAGGAACACGTGCTGACGTGCTTCCCGAGCCGAAGCAGGCCGTCGAGGTGTCTGCACAACGTCGCCACACGTGCGTTCTGACCACGAACGGAGAAGTGGAGTGCTGGGGCTTGAACGCCTACGGACGTCTCGGCGACGGCACCCTCGTGAACCGCAATGCTCCGTCGAAGGTGGTGTTCCCCGAGGGAGTCCGCATCACATCGCTGTCGAAGGGGATCGCGGCCCACACCTGCGGCATCGATCGCGACGGCGCCCCGTGGTGCTGGGGGCTGAACACGAACGGACAACTCGGAACCTTCGATCTCTCGCGCACGGAAGTGGCCGTGCGCACGCGCGGCCTCGACCGGCCCGTGACGGCAGTTGTGACGACCGAGCACTCGACGTGTGCCCTGACCGCGGACGCGAGAGTGTGGTGCTGGGGCGACAACACCAACGCGGTGCTCGGTCGGAGCACCGACCGCATCGTGGGAGTGAACCTGCCGGGGTCGGTGATGCCGATCGAAGTCCCGGGTCTCGAACAAGTGACGAACCTGTACGCGGGTGGGAACCATCTCTGCGCTGTGCAACGTGACGGGACGATGTTCTGCTGGGGAGACAACAAGTACGGCCAGCTCGGTCTCGGGAATGACGAGCAGACGGTGGGGCCTCGACCGGTGACCGGACTCACGGGAAGGGTGGTCGACGTCGCACTCGGGCAGTCGCACACGTGCGTTCTGCTCGACAGCGGAACCGTGACGTGCTGGGGAGCGAACCAGCACGACCAACTCGGGTTCCAGCAAGAGCTCGTGCCGGGTGAAGTGCCGTTCACGTCGGAGCCCGGCCGTCAGGTGGCACTTCCCGGTGTCGCTACCGCCGTCAGTGCGGGCCGTTACTTCTCGTGTGTCACGCTCGGCGACGGCACCGTGTGGTGTTGGGGCAAGGTGCGCAGCGAGGAAGACGACCCGTACGCGGTGGTCACCGACGACGATCGCTCGGTTCCGAGCAAGGTCGAAGGGGTCAGTGGTGCGTCGCGCGTCGACGGAGGATCGCGACACCTGTGCTGGGTCGTCTCGGGCGGAGGGGTGCGCTGTGCTGGCAAGGACGACGACGGTCAGATCGGGAACGGTCCCGATGACGTGCTCGAGCTCGTTGCCGTGCCGGTCGTCGGTTACGGGTCCTGACCCAACTCCCCAGACCCGGGGGAGGCTGCGACTAGGTTCTCGCCCGTGAGCGGGACTGAAGATATTTCGGGCGACGGAACCACCGCAGAAGCAGCCGCAGCGGTGGCCGCGAGCGCGAGAGCCGAGCGGCGCCGCTGGTGGCAGATGATGCGGTTCCTCAAGGGTGACCGCGAACGCCGCGACCGGTCACTTCTCGTGAACGCACTCGTGACGATCCTGTCGTCGGCGATCGTTGCATTCACTGCCACGTGGGCCACGATCAACACCACCGACCGAAACATCTCCGAGACCCGCAGAGGTCAACGCGTCGACGCGCTGGTGGAGCAGTGGTCGGTGGCGATTGCCGACTCGTCGTCGGCCGTCGAGCTGATCGGCCAGCGCGTGAACGATTTGTGGGCATTCGCCGCGGCGATCGAGCAAGAAGGCGTCGTGCTCGACGAGGCGCTCGCGAACGAATCGAAGAAGGAAGCCGATTTTCTCAAGATCAGGAAGGACATCGCGTTCTCGAGCGCGAAGGCTGGGCTCGTCTCTTCGGCCGGAACCAACGAATGTCTCGACAAGTTCATCTCGTTCCTCGACACGTGGAACAACGCTCTCAGTTGGACACGCTCGACCCTGCAGGTTGCTGACTCGTTCACCAACGGTGCCGAAGCCGTCTCGGCTCAACTGGAGCACCAGAAGATGTTGACGTCGGCGATGTCGACCGTCAGACTTCTCGCTCGTACCGAACTCGCGACGGGAGGCTCCGACACCGAGAGTGTCGCGTGCGAGATCGCAGATCCGGACGCGCTGTGGTCGGTTCTCGTGCCGAGCGAGACACTCAGCGAGGGCTGAGAACCCCCTGAAATGGGGAGTTTTCGAGGTTTCTCAGGCGCGACTGAAGACGAGTGAGAACTCAAGGATTCCCCGCGGCTCGACTTGTGCCCCGCTGAAACTCGGGTCGGGAATACCCCACTCGTCGAACTCGATCGTGATGCTGCCGACCACCTGGACCGTCGCACCCTTCACTTGCGCCTGGATGTCGAGATCGACAGGTTTGGTGAGGCCTCGCAACGTGAGGTCACCCGCAGCTTTCACAGTGATGACGTTTCCTGAGAGTGCGTTGTCGGGAAGTTCGATGGGTGACGAGAGGGCGAAACTCGCTGTGGGGTATGTCGTCACGTCCATGATCCGGCCGTTGAACTGTCCGTCGCGGCGATCGGAGTCGCTGGTGATGGTCGCCATGTCGACCTCGAATTCGGCTCTGTTCACCCGGGTCCCGGAGATGGAGAGAACTCCCGTCACCGACGAAGTGCGTCCGACTGCTTCTACGTCTTGGCCGAAGAGGATCTCCTTCACGCGATAGCCGACGACCGAACCGTCGGTTGTCGACCACTCTCCCGAGGGATCGTCAAATGTTGCCGGTGCCGCGGTCGTCTCGGTCGACGATCCAGCCGAGTCGTCAGTCGAGTCGTCGAGACTGAGACTCTCGGGTGCTTCGTCGCGAACGAAGTTGATGTAGACGAACGGGCCTGCAGTGACGCCGAGCAACGCCACGGCAGAAACGGAAAGGACGATCTTGGTGGCGCGCTTCACGACATCAAGCGTAGGGTCTCGTGCCATGTCGTCACCCGTGGACGTGCAGAGACCTGCAGTCGGGAGAGAACTTCTCTCCCACGCGGCCGTGTATCTCACGCTCGTGACCGTGGCCCTGTCGCAACCGTTGCTCCAACTGTACGGAGACAACGTGGCGGTGTTCGTGGCAGCCGACTTCGAGGGTTGGGGAGTGCTGGGTTTCGCTGCACTCTGGACGCTGGTTCCCGCATCGCTGATGGTGGCCGTGGAGGTGGTCGCCCGGGCCGTCTCGCGACGCACGGGTTCGGCGGTGCATCTCGGGCTCGTCGGCCTGGGTGCATGGGCAAGTTGGGCCGTCGTGTTGCGGTCGGTCAGCCTCGGGTCGTGGGTGGTGGACATGGCGGTCACTTCCGTGCCAGCGCTCGCGACCGTCTGGCTCTATGCAACGCGCAGGGCAGTGCGCACGTGGATCGCGTACATGGCGCCATTGAGTCTGGTGGTGCTCGTGTCATTTGCTGTGTCGGCCAGTGCGGTGATCTGGCCACCGGAGGTGGGCATGGTCAAGGTCGCGACGACCACCACATCTCCACAGACGACGAGCGAACCACCTGTTGACCCGTCGACCGTGAGTGTGGTGTGGATCGTTCTCGACGAAGCACCACTTTTTCCGCTGCTGTCGTCGACCGGTGAGATCAACGCGGCGCGGTTTCCCGGGTTTGCCTCACTTGCGCAGGAGTCGACGTGGTACCGGAATGCGCTCGCCACGTCGCAGACCACCACGGACGCGGTGCCTGCGATGTTGACGGGGAAGTGGCCGGTGTCGGGTCGTGCACCGGTGCTCGCGAACCACAGAGAGAACCTGTTCTCCTTGATGAACGGACGTCTGTCGATGGACGCGCACGAAGTGGCGACGGCACTGTGCCCCAAACCTGTGTGTTTGACCGTCTCCGTCTCCGGCGGGGATCACGTGGCGTTCCCAGGCTCAGACACGACGTCTGTCGAGACGACAACACCACCCGGCACGACTGTTCCAGTTCCCGTCGTGGGCGAGCCGTCGGTCAACCTCGGAGCCTTCATCCGCGATGCGTGGGTGGTGGTGGGCCACAAGATGCTCCCTGCCGGGTTGCGTGAACGGCTGCCGGCGATCGACGAGGGATGGGGAGGGTTCGGTGCGGTCGACGATGTCGACGAGGCCCCGGTGAACGAGCCCGAGCCATCTGACAGGGGACCGACCACGACTCTGGCCCTCACCGGGGAGGCGCGCGAGAAGGCGGAGTCGACCACCGTGGCCGAATGGGAGGCGGGCGGCCCGATGTCGCAGGTGCCAGTGCTCGAAGGAGTCACTCGTCGTGCGGCACGGGCTGACCGCCCGACGTTGCATTTTGCACATGTGCTCCTTCCGCACCGACCGTGGATGCTGGCGCCCGACGGTCGTCGTTCGCGCGCGATCCCCACCGACAAGCGATCGAACGAGATCATCGACCGTGTGCGCGACGAATACCAGGCGCATCTACTCCAGTACGCGGCCACCGATACGCTGATCGGTGAGCTCGTCACGTCGTTGAAGCGTTCCGCCAACTGGGACCGCACACTTCTCATCGTCACTGCAGACCACGGCATCACGTTCGAACCCGGAGAGTCGAAGAGAAAGACGATCGACCCGACTGCAGCAGGCACGCTCGAAGACATCTACCGAGTGCCGTTGTTCGTGAAGTATCCCTCGCAGTCGCGCTCATCAGTGAGTGATTGCCCGGTCAGCGGAATCGACCTGTTGCCCACCGTGATCGCCGCGACGGGAATCGACCCGGGCTGGGATCTCGACGGTGTCGATCTCGCCGCGACGTGCCCTCAACAGACTCAACGCCGCATCGTATGGCCCGATGGATCGGCGTCGATGTCGTCAGGTTTCGGGTCGGTGGTGGAACGCGCGCAGCGCTACGACGAATGGATCGATGCCGATGGTGGTGTCGACGACATCGTGCGCGCCGGTGTGCACGGATCACTCGTGGGCACACGGGTTCCCGCCGGTGCTGTCGACGCCGAGACCGGGCTCACATGGTCGCTCGACCGCCCCGACGATTTCACCCGGGTGGGCGAGGGGCGGTTCGGGTTCGTCCCGACCCAGGTGCAGGGCCGTGTGACTGCGACCCGAGATTTCTCCGCCGACGAAGAGGGACTTCTCGTGGTCGACGGAGTCGTTGTGGGCACGGTGTCGGAAGTCGCGGGGCTGCGCCGCGGCGAATCGACGACCTTCCGTTCGACGTTGCTCGCGAGAGCGATCAGGGCCGGTCGTCACTCAGCCGAGATGTGGCTCGCCTCCGGCACGGACCCGACGCGAGAGTTGGCACCGGTCGCCTTATAGTTGAACCTGTATTCAGGTTCACATGTGGAGGCAACACCATGAACAACCACCGAACGGCTCGTCTTCGTCGGGTCATCGGCTCGGCGATGGTGGCCGTCGTGGTGCTCGCAGGGTGCGGACGTGGTGGCGCGCCGAGTGTGGCCGAACTCGACGCTGTCGCTGCCGACAGTGGTCTCGTGCCTGTCGACAACGGTTTCTCATTCGCGAACTTTCCGGCGTCTGCGACCCGTGAATGGTTCGACGAGAAGGATCTCGTGACCATGTTCGGCGGCGCCGCCTGTGTCGACGGAAAGACCAACCCGTGCACACCCATCGCACAGGCCGCCCAGTGGGCGCAGATGGTGAACGAGGCGCGACTCTCGGGTCACTGTGAGGGATTGGCGGTTCAGTCTGCGGTGCGTTTCACCGGTGCCGCGACCCCGAAGACCGTCGAACTGCGCAACGAGGGCGACGTCACCCACGGCATCATGCGTGCGTTCGCAACGCAGTTCTTCCCCGAAGTGCAGAAGGCCTCGAACGAGTGGGCGAAGAAATCACTGAATGACATCTTGAACGAACTCTCGCGGGCCTTCGCCGCCAAGGACGTCTCGTACACGATGGGTCTCTACACACCCACCGGTGGCCACGCCGTGCTTCCGTATGCACTCGAGTTCCCGAGTGAGAACCTCGCGGTCGTGAAGGTGTACGACTCGAACTGGCCCGGCATGGAGCGCTACGTGGTGATCGACATCGAGGCGCAGACGTGGTTCTTCTCGTTCTCGGCCTCCGACCCACAGAAAGACGAATGTGCCTGGACCGGCAAGGCCGGCGACCTCGACATCGCACCGATGACGGCCCGCACCGAGGCCCAATGCCCGTTCTGCGGTGATGATTCCCAGGTCACGAAGAACGTGCTCCTGATCAGGTCGGCGTCGCTCGACTGGACGGTGAAGACGGCAGACGGCACCTTCACGCCGTCCGATGCGACTGCGGCACCGGCCGACGTGAGAGCCAGGGCGATTCGCACGGCTGCATGCGAGACCGTCGTGCGCATTCCCGAGTTCGTTCTCTACACCGAGTCGGAAGAGTTCGAACTCGACCTCCCCGACACGGCGTCGGCGTACGTGTCGACTCCCGACGCGGTCGTGAAGGTGACGACGAGTGGCAAGAAGAAGCGGAAGCCCATCGTGTTCTCGGACAAGAAGGTGACGTCCGACGACGACTCGACCGTTCTCACGGTCGCCTCCGACAATGCGGTGGCACGCGTCGAGGTGCCGACGAGCGAGATCACCATCGGCGACAACCTGGTGACCGTCGGAACCGGATCGGGAGAGGTGGCAACCACCCCAGAGACGCCCCAGATCGTGGTCACGCCCGGCGCGGGGGAGGCCGCGCCCGTGGTGCGCCCGGTGGAGAACCTGGTGACCGTGGTGCCCGACGTGAAGCCGGAGCTCGTGCCGGAGGCCGTGAAGCCCGGTCTCACCGAGACGAGCGAGCGGGATCTCTCCAACGAGTCGTACGCGGCATCGGTGGCAGCCACACCCGTGGTGCCGGTCTCGGTGCCGCCCGTGACCACGACCAGCGTCGACACACGCAACATGGCGGCGCCTGCGACGACCACAACTGTTGCGCGCACCACGACCACGACGAAGTCGACCACGACCACGACGAAGTCCGCGACCACCACCACGTCGTCGACCCTGGTCACGGTGACGGGATCGACCACGACGACGGTGTCGCCGACCACGACACGGGCCACCACGACGACATCGACGATTCCGACCGCAACCGTGACGCTCAGTCTCACGGTCGACGAGGGCGATTTCAGGCCGTTCTCGAGTACCGATCCCGATTCGTGGGGCAACATCTCGTACTTCGACCAGAGCCAACAGAACAGTGTTCTCGACGCCTGTGGGCCAGGTCGGACCCCGTCGAGCTGTGCCGGTGTGAGCTACCGGGTTCCCATCGGCTGGGATTTCATCTTCGACTTTGCGCTCTACTCGGACCAGGGCAACTTCGAGATGCAGTGCCCGGGGAGCACCGCGTGGTACTCGCCGGGAACCGTCTACGGGAACGGATCGGAACAGCGCCGTATCGGTCGCTGTTGGTTCACCGTCTCAGGCAACGCCACTGTTCGTGTGCGGCCTGCGTGACGGATCAGCGCTTGAGGGCAGAGAAGAACCGCGTGTAGATCGGCAGCCACGCCTCGTCACGAACCCGGGGCAAGCCAGCGAGCGACAGCATCGACAGCCCCGTCGGAAGCGCGAGCATCACCATTGCGAGAGCGTCGATGTCGATATCAGGCGAGATCATCTTCTTCTCGCTCATTCCATTGAGGACCGAGCGGTACATGTCGAGGTGTGACTCGATGCCCTTCACCAGCTTCTTGCGGGCCTTCGGGTCGCGCCATGCGGCGTAGTACGACTCGATGAGCAGCATCTGCGCATCGGTGGGGCCACCGTCCTTGTGGTTGCGCGGAACCAGTGCAGCGAGAGCGAAGAGTGGGTTGTCGGCCAGTTCGGTGCCCTCGAGTGCCGAGGCATTCTTCGAGATCTGGGCCGTCAACGCATCTTCCAATGCGGCTTGGAAGAGGTCTTCCTTGTTCTCGAACCACGTGTAGACCGACCCTGCGGTCATGTCGGCACGCTTGGCAATGTCGACCAACTTCGCCCGTTCGAAGCCGACTTTCGTGATCTCCTTGACGGCCGCGGCGAGGATCTTGTCGCGCGACGAGAGCGCCCAAGGCCTGCGTCGACGTCCGTCGACGGTCACGATCCGGTTGGGGTTCTCCTTCGGCACGAGTGCAGTCTATGCGCCGTCAGCGGAGGGTGATTCCGGCGAGGGTCAGTGCCTCAGCAAGGGTGGACGCCCGACGCGTAAGAATTTTCGCATCGACATCGGGGGAATTCGCCGGCACCAAGGCCTGTGCGAAACCGAGCCGGGCTGCCTCGTGCAACCGACGCGAGAGATGCCCCACCTGGCGTACTTCGCCGGCGAGTCCCACTTCGCCGATCACCACGAGATCGGCCGGCAACGGCGTGTTCGAGGCCGCAGACACGAGTGCCAGACACAGGCCGAGATCGGCACCCGGTTCCGTGAGTCTCACTCCGCCCACGACCGATGCGTACACCTCGTGTTGGGCGAGGCTGACTCGGGCGCGTCTCTCGAGAACGGCGAGCAGCATCGAGAGACGACCTTGGTCGACACCTTGTGCGCTGCGTCGCGGCGGCACACCGCCCGACACCGAGTTCGTGAGCGCCTGCAGTTCCACCAAGAGGGGACGTTGACCTTCGATGGTCGGCACCACGACCGACCCCGGCACACCGGTGCGTCGATCGGCGAGGAACAGCCGGCTCGCATCAGGCACACCGACCAGTCCTTGTTCGCCCATCTCGAAGAGACCGAGTTCGCTGGTGGGGCCGAAGCGGTGCTTCGCCGCACGCAGGAGACGCAATGAATGGTGACGTTCTCCTTCGAACGACAGCACTGTGTCGACGACGTGTTCGAGCACACGTGGTCCGGCGAGCCCGCCTTCTTTCGTGACGTGTCCGACCATGACGAGCGGAAGGTCGCGTCGCTTTGCTTCTTGCACGAGACGGTGCGCACACCCGCGTACCTGCACGACCGAGCCGGGAGCCGACCCGAGTTCGGGGTCGACGACGGTCTGGATCGAGTCGATCACCACGAGTCGGGGCGTGATCTTGTCGATCGCCGCCACGATGTGGGGAAGGTTCGTCTCGGGCAACAGCCACAGCTCGGGTGACACCGCGCCGAGACGATCGGCGCGCAGGCGAACCTGCTGTGCGCTCTCTTCGGCGGTGACGTAGAGAACCGGCCCTGCGGCACGTGCGAGCAACTGCAACAGCAGGGTGCTCTTGCCGATACCAGGTTCGCCACCGAGCAACGTGACCGACCCCGGCACGAGACCCCCACCGAGCACACGGTCGAGTTCGTCGATACCGGTGGGTGTGGGGTCTGATGCTCGCGGGTCGACGTCGCCGATCGGGCGAGCCTCACCGGGGGGCACGAGAGCAAGACCGGTGGCGAGCGAGGCACGGTCGTCGGGCCCTTCGACATCTTCCACGAGTGAATTCCATGCTCCGCACGAGAGACACTTGCCCGACCACTTCGGGAACGATGCCCCGCACTCCGTGCAGCGGTGGACGAGCTTCAGTTTTGCCACGGCGCGACTCTAGATGCGGGGTGTGCGGGGGCGGTTCTTGACCCACACGGCGGCGAGCAAGGCGATCACCGCTGCCACCCACAATGCCAGCAAGAACCGCAGAACCCCGCGACCGACACCGGCAACGGTCGCGGGCACGTCGACATTGGTGACGCTGGTGGCGACGTCGATCTGTGAGCCGTCCATCGGCACCCGCCACACGATCGAGCCGTCGCGCTCGAGGCCACTGGTGGCATCGACCTTGCCGGGCAGATCGGCAACGAATTCGATGCCGATCGCCTCTCCGAGGTCGAGCCCGGCATCGGAGACGTCACCGGCGAACGGTGCTCCGCCGAGCAACTGACGGCCGGCGTCGTCGATGAAGGCGTCGAGGCCACCCGCGACGCGCAACGTACCGGTGAGTGTCCAGACGCTGTTCGTGTCTTTTCCGGCACGAGCGAGGCTGAGTCCCTGCAAGGGCCCGTTCGCGCCGTTCACCTGGGCGAGAACTGTTGTTGCTTCGGTCGGAGTGTCGAACGGTCGTGTCAGTTCGATTCGCAGCCCGCCGTCGTCGGTTTCGCTCGGACCGGACACTTTCCATCCGGCACGGACGAGATCGTCGGTGCGCACGTCGGCAGCCAGGTTCGGGGCGGCCGCCACGACTGCGGCGTCTGCGGTGACTGCGACACGCACCTCACCGCTGCCGTTCGGCTTCACCGCGAGCGTCACCGTCTGGTCGACGCGGCACGATGCGAGCAGAACCAGGGCGGCGAGTGCCGCCAGTGCACGACGTGTGCGCCGGACCGCGGGAGCGGCGTGGCTCACTCGGTGGCCGCGGAGCCGCCGGTGAGTTCGCTCGCCGCAGGCACCACGAAACCCTCGATGGCACGGAACACGATGTGCCGCTTGCCCGGGTTCTCGGGGTCGTCTTCGGCGTCGACCACGATGATCTGGCCGGCCGCGAACTGCTTGTAGAGGATCTTCTCGCTGAGTGCGTCTTCGACGTGGCGCTGGATGGCGCGACGAAGCGGACGTGCACCCAGCTGCGGGTCGTATCCGAGTTCGGCGAGAAGGTCTTTCGCGACCGGGGTGATCTCGATTCCGAGACCCTGGCTCTCGAGCTGGCTCGCGAGACGCTTCGTCATGAGATCGACCATCTGGATGATCTCTTCCTTGCCGTGCTCGTGGAAGACGATGATGTCGTCGACGCGGTTCAGGAACTCGGGACGGAAGTGCTGCTTGAGCGCGTCGGTCACCTTGTCTTTCATGCGTGCGTACGACATCGCCTCGTCGGCCTTGTTGAAGCCCACGTTTGCCTTGCGGAGATCGGCGGTGCCGAGGTTCGAAGTCATGATCAACACCGTGTTGCGGAAGTCGACCGTGCGGCCCTGGCTGTCGGTCAGACGGCCTTCTTCGAGGATCTGCAGCAACGTGTTGAACACGTCGGGGTGCGCCTTCTCGATCTCGTCGAAGAGCACCACCGAGAACGGCTTGCGTGCGCCTTTTCGATCTCGTCGAAGAGCACCACCGAGAACGGCTTGCGGCGCACGGCCTCGGTGAGCTGGCCGCCCTCTTCGTAGCCCACGTAGCCGGGGGGCGAACCCACGAGACGGCTGACCGTGTGCTTCTCCATGTACTCGCTCATGTCGAGGGTGATGAGAGCCTGTTCGTCGCCGAAGAGGAACTCAGCGAGTGTCTTTGCGAGCTCGGTCTTTCCGACGCCGGTCGGGCCGAGGAAGATGAACGAACCGCTCGGACGGCGTGGGTCCTTCAGGCCGGCGCGGGTGCGTCGGATGCTCTGCGACACGGCCTTGACCGCGTCTTCCTGACCGATGTAGCGCTTGCGCAGTTCGGTCTCCATGTTGAGGAGCTTCTGCGTCTCTTCCTCGGTGAGTTTGTAGACGGGGATGCCGGTCCAGATGCTGAGCACCTCGGCGATGGCCTCTTCGTCGACTTCGTCGAACAGGCTCACTCCCTGGGCGCGGATGTCGGCTTCCTTCTGGGTCTTCTCCTCGAGAAGCGCGCGCTCCTGGTCGCGGAGACGCCCGGCCTCTTCGAAGCGCTGCTCTTCGATGGCCTTCTTCTTTGCGTCCTGCACCTCGGCGATGCGGTTCTCGATGTCCTTCAGGTCGGGCGGTGTCTGCATGCGCTTGATGCGCAGTCGCGAACCGGCCTCGTCGATGAGGTCGATCGCCTTGTCGGGAAGGTGACGGTCGGAGATGTAGCGGTCGGCGAGGTTCGCCGCAGCGACGATGGCCTGGTCGGTGATCGTGACGCGGTGGTGCGACTCGTACTTGTCGCGCACACCTTTCAGGATCTCGATGGTGTGAGCCACAGTGGGCTCTTCCACCTTCACCGGCTGGAAGCGGCGCTCGAGTGCAGGGTCTTTCTCGAGGTGCTTGCGGTACTCGTCGGTGGTCGTGGCACCGATGGTCTGCAGTTCGCCGCGCGCGAGCATCGGCTTCAGAATGCTGGCTGCGTCGATGGCGCCTTCGGCCGCACCCGCACCCACGAGCGTGTGGATCTCGTCGATGAAGAGAATGATGTCGCCGCGCGTCTTGATCTCTTTCAGGACCTTCTTCAGACGCTCTTCGAAGTCACCGCGGTAGCGCGAGCCGGCGACGAGCGCACCGAGGTCGAGCGTGTACAGCTGCTTGTCGCGCAGGGTCTCGGGAATGTCGTTCGACACGATGCGCTGTGCGAGGCCTTCGACGATCGCCGTCTTGCCGACACCGGGTTCACCGATGAGCACCGGGTTGTTCTTCGTGCGGCGCGAGAGAATCTGCATCACGCGCTCGAGTTCACGCTGACGGCCGATGACCGGGTCGAGTTTCTTGTCGCGAGCGAGTTGGGTGAGGTTGCGGCCGAACTGGTCGAGGATCTGGCTCGAGCCCTTGTCACCAGTCTCTTCCTTCGACGATTCGCGCCCGCCGGAGGTCGACTCGGTGCGACCGGTGGGGCCTTGGTAGCCCGACAGGAGTTGGATGACCTGCTGGCGGACCTTCGCGAGATCTGCGCCGAGTTTCACCAGCACCTGCGTGGCAACTCCTTCGCCCTCGCGCAGGAGACCGAGAAGGATGTGCTCGGTGCCGATGTAGTTGTGGCCGAGCTGCAGTGCCTCGCGCAACGAGAGTTCGAGAACCTTCTTGGCGCGAGGGGTGAACGGAATGTGACCGGACGGCGACGAGCCACCCTGACCGATGATTTCCTCGACCTGTGCGCGCACCGCCTCGAGCGAGATGTTGAGTGACTCGAGAGCCTTGGCGGCCACGCCTTCACCTTCGTGGATGAGCCCCAACAGGATGTGCTCGGTGCCGATGTACGAATGGTTGAGAAGTCGCGCCTCTTCTTGGGCGAGAACGACCACTCTGCGGGCCCTGTCGGTGAAGCGCTCGAACAAATTGACCACCCCGTTCGGAGTCGGCGAATACTTGTTCGGAAGTGTACCGGCAGAGGGTGTCCGGGCAGTTTGGGGGGCGTAGCCTTGCCCCGTGACCGTTTCGCCCCTCTTGGGGTTGCCGACAATGTCGAGTGACCGGGAGCGTGTGGAAAAGGCTCTTCTCGACGCTGTCCGCACCCCCGACGCGTACCTCACCGAGATCGCCTCGCATCTGATCTCTGCAGGTGGCAAGCGTCTGCGACCGGTATTCACATTGGTTGCATCACAGGTGGGAACCGACGGCCCGGCAACCGACGATGCCGTGCAGGGTGGCATTGCGTGTGAACTGGTTCACCTCGGGTCGCTCTACCACGACGACGTGATGGACGAAGCCACGACGCGTCGCGGCGTGGACACGGTGAATGCGAAGTGGGGCAACCTGCAGGCGATCCTCGCGGGTGACTTCTTGTTGGCGCGAGCCTCTGAGATTGCGGCATCGCTGGGCACCGAAGTGGCCGGGTTGCTGGCACGCACGATCGGCCGTCTCTGCGAGGGTCAGATCGAAGAACTGCGACACACCTACAACATCGGTCGTCCGGTCGACAGCTACCTCGCGTCGATCGACGGCAAGACGGCATCGCTCTATTCCACCGCAGCGCGCATCGGCGGGCTCGTGGCCGGTCACGAGCGGGGCATCGTCGACGCACTCACCGGGTTCGGCACCGCGTACGGAATGGTGTTCCAGATCGTCGACGACGTGCTCGATCTCACCGCGACCGACGAGCAACTCGGCAAGCCTGCGGGTCACGACGTGGTCGAGGGTGTGTACACGCTCCCCGTTCTCCACACGCTCGCCTCCGGCGGCGCTGCGGCGAGTGAGTTGAGCGCGATGCTCGGACGCCCGCTCGACCTCGCCGAACGTGACAAGGTGCTCGACATCGTGCGTTCGAACGGTGGCGTGCCCGCTGCCATCGAGCGTGCGAAGCAGTTCGTTGCCGATGCCGAACGAGCGTGCGATGCACTGCCTGGTGGTGTCACTGTCGATGCGATGCGCGAGTCGACAGCCGCGCTGCTCGACAGTGTGAGCAACTGACCCGTCTCGTACTCAGGCGAGTGCGCGTGCTGCAGCGAGTCCGCTGAGCGCGGCACCCTCCATGCGCGGGCCGGCGAACACGTCACCGGCGAGCACCAACGACCCGCTCGTGTGGATCCAGCACGGGTCCGGCCACGTGCGCTGTGGCGTCGCGAAGCGCCACTTCTTCGGTTGACTCTCGAGAATCAACGCGTCACCGATCCAAGGCGTCGCCGCGTCGATGAGTCGACGGTGGATCTCGTCGGTGTCGAGATCGAAGTGCTCGAGGCTCCATGCGGGGTTTGCATGGAACGTGAGAGCGTGCACGTCGCTCACTCCTTTCGCCCGGTTGTCGGCGACGAACGAGAAGACATCGTCGGGGTCTTGCATGCCACCGGGCGGTACGACGGCATGGTTGCCCGAGTCGACGACCGCGAGCAGACCGAGAGTGCGGTCGTAGTCGATGGTGCGGAGGTCGTCGGGCATCTCGAGGCCGGCCGAGAACATGAGCGAGAACGACTGCGGCAACGGAGCAGTGAGAACGATGGCATCTGCAGTGTGCCGTGCGCCGTCGTCTGTGACGAGCGTCCAACCCGTCGCGCTCTGTTCGAGCGAGAACGCGAGATGCGAGGTGCGCACGTCGAGAGCGCGGGCCAGGTGCTTGGCGATACCGGTCATTCCGTGTGACCCGACGTAACGCGGGTGTCCGTCGTCGCCCGAGAAACCACGACACCACTCGTGTGCGACGCCGTCGGTGACCCAGTCGTCGACCATGGCGCCGAACTCATCGGATCGCACCGTGAAGAACTGGGCACCGTGGTCGAGCACCGCAGACCCGATGCGCCGCGTGGCGAGACGACCGCCGACACCGCGACCCTTGTCGAGAACCGTGACGTCGTGCCCTGTGTCGACGAGCGTGCGGGCAGCGACGAGACCCGACAGTCCGGCCCCGACGACGAGAATGCGGCGTGGCACGGTCAGAGCGCCTCGGCGGCGGCGTGGCCGTGAGGAACGAACACCCGCTCGGCACGGCGGAGGAAGTCGAGCAGGATGCGGTTGAACGTGGTCGCATGCTCGATGATCAGACCGTGCGCTCCGCCGCTGATCACCACCAGTTCGGCAGTGGGAATGAGCGATGCGATCTCTTCGGCATCACCGCGCGGCGTGAGAATGTCCTGGTTGCCGACCACCACCATCGTCGGGCAGGTGATGTTCGTCAGTTCGTCGTGCAGTTCGGTGCCCGGAGTGCGCAGGATTGCCCGTACCTGCGAGACGAACGCGCCCGCGGGGTTGAACAGTTGCAGTGGCCCGAGCCATCCGAGAGCGGGCACGAGACGGCGGAACGAACGCGGCCCGATCATCCAGCGCGCGGCCTCCTTGCCGAGCGAGCCCATGCCGTCATTGGATGCGGTCTCTGCCCACGAGGCCAGCAATTCCTCACGCCATTCGTGGTTGCGGCATGCCGTGGCCACCAACGTGAGCGAGCGCACGCGGTTCGGGTGTTTGAGAGCGACGATCTGGCTGATCGCACCTCCCATCGAGAGCCCGACCACGTGTGCCGACTCGATTCCGGCGTGGTCGAGAACTGCGATCACGTCGTCGGCCATCTGTTCGAGGTCGTACATGCCGTCGGGTTTGTCGCTCCGTCCGGCACCGCGGTTGTCGAGGGCGATCGTGCGCCAACGAAGAGCGAGCGCGGCACGCTGCAGGTTCCACGAATTCTTCTCGGCCCCGAGTCCCTGCACCAGGACCACCGGGGGGTTCTTCTTGAACCCCGTCGCTTCGTAGTGGATGCGCACGCCGTCGGATGCTGTTGCCCAGGGCATCAGGCCACCTGAACCCGTGCCGGCACACGCTCGACGCTCGGCCACATGTAGAGGTGCTCGATCACTTCGGTGGTCGAGTGTGCCGGAGCGAACCGCAGCAGGTGCGCTGCCTCGTTGCTCGCCGCGAGACGACCACGGCTGATGAGGTCGGCGACGTGGTCGGGAACCGGCGCACCGGCGGCAGACGCGACGGCACGTGCGATGGCCCAGCCCGGTCCGAACGTGGGGACCGGCAGGCGCTTGCCGATGTTGGTCGCGCGCAGCATCGAGATTGCGCCGTTCGCCACGATGTTGACGGTGCCATCGGCGTCGCGCGAGGCGGCCTGCACGAACGCCGTGGCGGCGTCGCGGTCTTCGACCACGCAGAA
>VFQT010002015.1_pt1 | contig 22124 bp, 20 predicted proteins | sample 3512381 | NCBI WGS metagenome assembly VFQT01 (sample SAMN10412376, study PRJNA504923) | tailings metagenome | isolation source: Relicate 2 Philex TSF3 active mining site | place: Philippines: Tuba, Benguet | collected 2017-08-29
GCCTATCATGTCTCTGACCCCGAACGTTACGGCGTAGTGGAATTCGATGAGCAGAACAATGCGATCTCCATCGAAGAAAAACCTGCCGCACCAAAAAGCAGATATGCCGTACCCGGTCTATACTTTTACGACAACGAAGTGGTCTCTATCGCCCGAAACCTGAAGCCTTCCCCCCGCGGAGAATACGAGATCACAGATGTCAATCGTGAATACCTCAACAGGGGGAAACTGAAGGTCTCCATCCTCGAAAGAGGAACCGCCTGGCTGGATACCGGTACATTTGACTCCCTCATGCAGGCCTCCATGTTCATTCAGGTGATCGAGCAGCGTCAGGGCATCAAGATCGCCTGCATCGAAGAGATCGCGTGGCGAAAGGGCTTCATCGATGAACAACAACTCATGCGACTGGCGGAACCGCTGATGAAAAGCGGATACGGTAAATACATATCCGGTCTGCTGAACGGATGAATCGACAAATAGAATAGAATATACGATCACTCCAATTTTCGATACCAAACAACCAATGAAGAAAATCCTTGTCACCGGCGGCTGTGGATACATCGGCAGCCATACCCTGCTGGACCTCGTAGAAAATGGATACGAAGTCATTTCCGTGGATAACAACGCGCGCTCCGGCAATCGCCTGCTGGAAGGGGTCGAAAAGATCTCCGGTCAGAAAATAAAGAATTACAAGGTTGATCTCTGCGATTTCGATGACACCCATGCCATTTTCGCGGAAAACGACGACATCGTCGGGGTCATACATTTCGCTGCCTATAAGGCCGTTGGCGAATCAGTAGAGAAACCCCTGCTCTACTATCACAACAACCTGACCTCGCTGATCAACCTGCTGCGTTGCATCGAGGAATACAAGGTGCCATATTTTGTCTTCTCCTCTTCCTGCACCGTTTACGGCAATCCCGACAGCATCCCCGTTACGGAGGAAACACCACAGAAGCCGGCAGAATCTCCCTACGGTTCCACCAAACAAATGGGCGAAACCATCATCCGGGAATTCGCACGGGTGAACCCGACACAGTGCATCCTGCTGCGCTATTTCAATCCGGCCGGAGCACATCCCTCCGCCATCATGGGCGAATGGCCGATCGACAAGCCCCAGAACCTCGTGCCCGTCATCACACAGTCCGCCATCGGCAAGATCCCGCCATTTACGGTCTTTGGAAATGACTACCCCACCCGCGACGGCTCCTGTATCCGGGATTTCATCCACGTGTGCGACCTCGCGCATGCCCATACCCTGTCCATGAAATACCTCATCGATCACCGCAACCCCAGCGGCTGTGAGATCTTCAACCTCGGCACCGGTAATGGCATCACGGTACTGGAGGCCATCGACGCCTTCGAAAAGGTCAACCAGCGGAAACTCGATTACAAGATCGGAGAACGCCGACCAGGAGATGTGATCGCCATCTACGCCAACAAAGACAAGGCCGAACGCGAACTGCAATGGAAACCCAGATTCTCCCTGGAAGATATCATGCTGACGGCCTGGAAATGGGAACAGGAGATCCAGCAGGAAACCCGGACTTTCCCGCTCAAAAACTTCAAATTCAACTGAACAAGACAGGAATTGCAAAATATACGATGCATACCCGACGGATTACCGACGGATTGGTTTTACTTTGCGGCATCGTAAAGAAACCCACGACCACATGCTGAAAGACCTGCAACCCACCGGACAGAAAGATACGCGGAGCGGATTCGGAGACGGCATCCACCAACTCGGTAAAACCAATCCCAACGTCGTGGCCCTGACGGCAGACCTGGCCGGTTCCATGAAATTGAATGCATTCATCAAGGACTTCCCGGAAAGATTCGTTCAGTGCGGCATCTCCGAAGCCAACATGATGGGTGTGGCAGCGGGACTTGCCACGGCAGGCAAGATTCCTTTCACCACCACCTTCGCCAACTTCTCCACCGGCAGGGTGTATGATCAGATCCGGCAATCCATCGCATACTCCGATAAAAATGTGAAGATATGCGCATCCCACGCAGGCCTTACCCTGGGTGAAGACGGTGCGACCCACCAGATCCTGGAAGATATCGGACTGATGAAAATGCTCCCGGGCATGACCGTCATCGTCCCCTGCGACTATAACCAGACCAAAGCAGCCACCATCGCTGTGGCCGAACACGAAGGACCCGTTTACCTCCGTTTCGGACGACCCGTATGGCCGATCTTCACCCCCGCCGATGAACCTTTCATCATCGGGAAGGCCCAGCAACTCTCAGAAGGAACCGATGTGAGCATCTTCGCCTGCGGCCATCTCGTTTGGAAAGCCGTGGAAGCCGGCCGGATCCTCGAAGAAAAAGGCATCTCGGTGGAAGTGATCAACATCCACACGATCAAACCATTGGACAAGGAAGCAGTCCTCGCCTCAATCCGCAAGACACGCTGCGCCGTCACCGCCGAAGAACATAATGTCATCGGCGGCCTGGGCGACAGCATCGCACAACTCGCCGCAAAAGAATGCCCGACCCCGATTGAAATGATCGGCACCCAGGACACCTTCGGCGAAAGCGGTAAGCCCCTGGAACTGCTGCGCAAATACGGCCTCGAAACGGAACACATCGTAGCCGCAGCAGAAAAAGCCATCAGCAGAAAATGACCGCCTCACACCGGATTTAAACCTTTCATCAAAAGACCCGTCCAATCGACGGGTTTTTTATTGAAACGGCGTCAAAATGACCATGTCAAACCACTTGCATGACCGGGAGATCCTTCGGATGTTTGAAATATCGGGAACACGCGAAAAGGCTTTTGAAGCCATCCTGTCTAAGTATCAGGAACGGCTCTATTGGCACATCCGGCGACTGGTGATCGATCATGATGACGCCAACGACGTGCTCCAGAACAGCCTCATCCGCGCCTGGAAAGGACTGAACGGCTTCCGGCAGGATGCCCAGCTCTATACCTGGCTGTACCGCATCGCCACCAACGAATGCCTCAGTTTCCTCGAACAAAAAAAGCGTAAAGCATCCATCAGCATAGATGCTGTGCCGGAATGGATGACCGAGCAACTCAAGGCCGAAGAAGGCTTCGATGTCAATGACCTGGAATGGAAACTCCAGCTCGCCATCCAGCAACTTCCGGAAAAACAGAAACTGGTGTTCAATCTTCGATATTTTGATGAAATGCCCTACGAGGAAATGAGCCGCGTCCTCGGCACTTCAGTGGGCGCCCTCAAAGCCAGTTACCATCACGCGGTAAAAAAGGTAGAAAGAATAATGCTGGAAAATTAAACCAACCAGGCAAGGATAAGTCATATCATCAACATCATGCAAGAGCACCTACATACAGACGGGGAAACACCTGGATACTGGCCGAAGCACATGCCGTATCAGATTCCACCTGACTACTTCCTCAAACAACGGAAAGCGATCCTCCGGTTACTAAGGCATGAGTTGACAATAAACCCTCCGGAAAAGGCCATTGCAGAGATAGACAGACTCTCTCCCTTGCTCAGCAATCTGAAAAAAAAGGGAGTGCGCGGACGATGGGATCAAAATCTGCCTGTTCAGAATGCTGATCCTGCCATAAATGCTCAGGCAGTAGAAATAAAGATCGAAAACACACCGATCAAAAAGATGAACAAGTCCTGGATATGGGCAGCGGCAGCTGTCCTCACCGGACTGCTGCTCATGGGAAGATTCATGACTTCAGAATCGGACTCAGATATCAACAACGCAGAGAACGGCATATCCTACAACTTGATGACGGATTCCGTAGAGATCAGTGACGAAGAGATCCGGTCCTTTCTTTCTGAAACCGTGGAATTCCCCATTGAAAAAGTTCAGCACCGGAATAGCGCAACCGTACCGGAACCCTTCCTCGCCAATGCGGATCTGCTGGCAGCCCCGGATGTTTTCTCAAATAATATGGATGCCATTCCAATGCATGAACTGGAAGCGTACATAAACGACATCCCGTCCCTGAATAATTGAATACATTTTTTAACCCCTCAATAGAATAATATGAAAAGAACGATCACCCTGGCCCTTGGGGTCATGGCCTGCATGGCCGTATTCGCACAACCGGGTATGAAAGGAAAACAAGGACCCGGAGTACAAAGGCTGGAAGCAATGCACGTGGCATATCTTACCAGGGAACTCTCACTGACGCCGGAAGAAGCCCAGCAATTCTGGCCATCTTACAACAAATATCGCCGAGAATTAAAGAATACTTTCGACCAATCTGCCCTCAATCAGGATCCATTGGAAAGACAACAAAAAATGCTGGACATCCGAAAAAAATACCGCGACGAATTCTCTAAAAGTCTGGGTAAAGAAAGGGCGAATAAAGTCTTCAACTCTGCAGACCGCTTCCGGGAAATGGTAAAGCATGCAGCAGAAAAAAGAAGAAACAACGGTCCTCATAACAGACCTCAGGATCGACAATATCAAAAAAGAAACAGATTGCCACAGGATCAAAGTCCGCTGTAATGACCACTCAGATAAAATAGTGCCCGCAGGAAATTTTTACGAAAACTTAAGTTGAGTTTCTGAAAATAATTATTAATTTTATCTCGGTGTTTTTCATAGGTTAGCAACGGCTGGCTCTTTCTAGGGCTAGCCTTTTTTTATGTCCCCAAGTGAACTACAGGAGACTTCAGATCGTGGTAGAATAAGAAGGTCCAACCCTCAGACTCTCCCTGCTCCCACCATTGCTGCCTTAACATCATAGCCTTTCTGCCGTCGTGGTCGTATTTTGCCATGAACCGATGACGCATCTGATGCAATTGCGGTGCTTCATCGCCGCCAAAGAAGATCTTTTCGCCTCCCCCCTCGATCCAGAATACCTGATGAAAGGGTGAATGACCACCGCTTAATTCAAAACGGATATTTGATCCAATATACCCGTTGCCGTCATGTAACACCAAACGATCACTGTCCGATAGAAAAGACAAGGAATCCGGACGATAGGATGAAGATCCTCCACGCATCGCTGTTTCAAATTCGAGCCGCTGAACATGATAGGTCGCCATAGGAAACGCCGGTATCCGGTGTCCCGACACATCCTGCATAGACAGCCCGCCGGCGTGATCTTTGTGCAAATGGGTCATAAGCACCTTTGTCACATCCATCGGATTGACTCCCTGCGCAACCAGATGTTGATGGATCTGAAGGATCCCGGTTTCATCTGAAAATCCCAGGCCCGCATCCAGCAGGATCACGTCTTCTTCCGTGACAATAACAAAAGGTTGGATCTCCACCAGGAGACTGCCCCGGTTCCGGTCAGATAACCGATCGATCGACGTATCAAAGGGAATGAACTCCTTCCCCTGATCGATGGTAAAACTTCCCTCTGACAATGGAATGATCCTCATAATGACAAATTCAATGGAGAAAACAACGCAAAGGCAACAGTCTTACGCAGGGATGGTTCAGTTTGGTCTGCATGCGGATGGAAAATCCTACCCCGTTTTCACCTGAGATTCATAAGCCTGTCTGCATCCAGTCTTACCATGATCGCCAACAATACACTGAATGTGAGCAGGGCCGTACCGCCATAACTCATGAATGGTAAGGGTATGCCAATAACTGGCACAAGTCCCACAGTCATGCCAATATTGATCAAGACATGGGAAAAGATGATCGAGGCTACTCCATACGCATAACATCGGGAAAACGTACTCCTCTGTCGCTCTGCAATTTGTACAATGCGCATGATCAATAGCAAATAAAGCATGATAAGAGCAGCACTCCCAAGGAAGCCGAAGCCCTCTCCCACTGTACAGAATATAAAATCCGTTCTTTGTTCGGGTACAAAATCATACCGGGTCTGGGTCCCTTTCATAAGACCTTTCCCAAGGAGTCCGCCCGAACCAATTGCGATCTTGCTCTGCTTCACATTGTAGGAGGAAGCCTTTTTACGATCTTCCATTTTTCGGATATCCTCTTCGGACATCGTATCCGGATCCACAGGGAAATCCCGGCCTACCGTTGCGTAGATCCTTTGGACCTGATAAGGTTTAAGCACCTTTTCAAACAGGAAGGGTACGGCAAAACGTTGAATGCCAACACTAACGATCCAGCATCCTATGATCAGAAACAACAGATCCCGGTTCTTGCGAAATGACTTCCTGAAAAGATAAATGGCAACAATGGCCAAAGCCGTCAGGATACCTGCCAACAGGTTGGGATCAAGCAGGAGTGTGGCGATAACCAATACCATGACAGAGATACCCACGACCAGTACAACGGAAGGCAAGCCTTCCCGGTACATCACCAGGAAAAAGGAGAAATATACCAACGCCAAACCGGTTTCACTCTGAAAAATTGCAAGCAATGCCGGCAATAATACCAATCCGGCTGCAATCAACTGATCCTTCAACCTGCTGAAATCTGTCTCCAGCTGTGAGAGATACTTGGCCAAAGCCAGATTCACAAAGATCTTGCACATTTCTGCAGGCTGCATTTGAAATGTACCAAAGCGAATGATAGATTTGGTACCCTTCACCTCTGTATGGAATGGAAAGACCAGTAACATCAAAATGATACCGGCTATATAAGCAAGATTGGCCGTCGCCGTGAATAACTTGCTGTCGATCAATAGTATGAAAATACCAAGTATCAGGGATATCAAGAAAAACAACGCCTGTTTGCTGTAATCTGTCTTAAGGGATAAAAATCCCTGAAGCATTGACTCATCACGGTATGTGGCCGCGAAAATACTCATCACTCCAATGCTTACCAGCATCAGATAAATGGCAATGACAGCCCAGTCCACACCTCTGGCGATCTCAGGATTGCGTGCCCTCATCTTTTCTGATTGTTGCCATCTGGTGACTGGGATGTTTCTCCGGAGGGCGCCGGCCTCCATTTCTGTCCGGTATATTTTCGGAATGCATCAATATGGCTCCTTTCCGTTCACCGGGGGGGATGACCGGGCTATGAACGCCCGACTTGCCGGCACGGCCTCTATCCTCCATTTCACTCCGACTAAATGTTACACTACGTTCCAACGCCTCCATCCGAACCCTGCGCAGCGAATCCAAGCGCTGACGCTTCTGTCTGATCACGGGCAGGATGATCTCTTTTGAATTGATCCGCTCCACCTCTTTCAGGCGATGGGGGCGCAAGGTATCATTAAGATATTTCTCTACGATCAATGAAGCGATGGGGCCAGCCCATGTAGCGCCAAAACCTGCATTTTCCACAACAACGGCCACTGCGATCTTTGGATTCTCCCGGGGCGCGAAACAAACAAACCAGGAATGGTCCTGCAGTTTCTCCCGCTTGCCGTTGATGATGCCATAATTCTCTGCAGTACCGGTTTTTGCCGCCATGGTGATCCCGTCGATCCTGGCCACCCATGCCGTTCCATGATCGACCACATCCTGCATGCCCAATTGTACCGCCTCGTAAGCCTCGCGGGAGATCCTTGTCACCTCATGCTTTTTTCTGAATCGACGAAGAATGGTATCCTGAGCACCCTGTCCGTCTATTCGCTCCACAAAATGAGGCGTGTAGAAGAACCCCTTGTTGGCAATGATACACATCAGGTTGGCCATTTGCAAGGGTGTGGCCGTCATCTCGCCCTGGCCAATGCCCAGGAATACATTATTGCAGGAATTCCACACCCCCCGGTACATCCGGTTATAAAAGCCTGTATCTGCAATGAACCCCTTGTCCTCACTCGGCAGGTCCAATCCGAGGCGAACCCCCATTCCAAAGGAATTTGCATATTGTTGCCATCGGACATATCCGTTCAGGACACTGCGGTATTCATCTTTGTCCACTGACATCCGGTAAATATGACAGAAATATGAATTACACGAATTGGCCAGGGCATTTCGCAGGTTCGCTGAATGTCCTCCTCCTGCATGAGAACAACGGATAGGACGGCCGCAAGCTACATAGGCGCCCCCGCACCCATATCCGTATTCCGGAGTGATGACCCCCTGATCCAGCGCTATCAATGCACCCATTGGCTTCACGGTTGAACCGGGAGGATACTGCCCCTTGATGGCCCGGTTGAACAATGGTCTGGCTGTATCGGAAAGCATCCAGGAAAAATTTCTGCGACGCTGAGGACCCGTTAATTGATTGGGATCGTAACTGGGCCCACTCGCCATGGCGATGATGCCTCCCGTGGAAGGCTCAATGGCTACCACTGCTCCCAGTTTGTTGGCAAAGAACCGCTCCGCCATGATCTGGACTTCCATATCCAGATAAGTACGCAGATTTCGACCCGCCTTGGCCGCTGTGTCATACTTACCATTTTCAAAGGCCCCGACGATCCTGTTGCGATTATCCTTCAACTGATAACTAACACCGCGTTTACCCATCAATACGGATTCATAGTAACGTTCCAATCCGGATAATCCCATGTAATCACCCATCTGATAGAAAAAATTGGTACGTCGGAGGATCGAACTATCCACCTCTCCAATGTAACCCAGGATATGTGCAGCCGCCTTGTAGGGATAAGTTCGGATCGGACGCTCCTGAAGGAAGAAACCTGGCTCAAATCTGAACATGCTCTCCTGGAGCTTCACAAATTTCTCTATCGTCAACGAAGGCTCGAAGACGGAAGGACGATACCTGCCGTTCTTTATGATGGCTGCCACCAACCGTTGACGAAACTCTGCAGTATCGATCCTCAGGATCGACAATAATCCGGCAGTATCAATACCTTTTAGCCGATTGGGCAGGATCATCAATTCACGGGTCAGCGTATTCTCAAGAATCGGCTTTCCCTCCCGATCAAAGATGATGCCCCGGTCAGGATACACAATGCTCCTGTATACAGCGTTATCCATCGCCTGCATCTGGTATTGCGGAGAGAGGATCTGAAGCACAAACAGCCGGACCATTAATATGACAAAAACAACCAGGAAAATGGCCTGGATAACAGTCTGTCTGGATTGATGGTACAGTGGCATATGCTGGATAAATGTCCGAAAGAAACCGCAATCTGAGAATGGTCAAATTAATTATGCCATATTGGTCCGATAGTTCGACTTCCTGGAAAAAACCAGTTCGGTGATCAGCACCAGCAACCAGCTCACCGCCGTACTGGCCAGCACCTTACCCACAAAGAGGAGGAAGCTCCCAAACTGCAACCATTCCAATAGGATCAGATAGAAATGATGAAAGAAAGTCAAAAGCATGATATAGGTACCATACGGAATGAGACCCATGCTCTTGTAAGAAGGTTCCGGATACCCTGTCTCACCTGCCTCTTTTGGCATCAGCAATGAAATTATGAAGGGCCTGAGAAATGCGATCAACGTGCAGGCCGCCGCATGAAGTCCGGGGGTATGAAGGAATCCATCAAGGATGAGCCCGTAAAAAAAGGCGATCAATAACAACGCAATACGATTCGTGCGGAAAGGAAGCCAAAGTATGAACAGATAATAGAGTTGCGGCGAGACATACCGGTGCAACGGCGGGATCTCATCCAACAGAAAAACCTGAAGGAAGATGAAAAGACAACAGCGCAGGATATGCTTCAGCAGATCAGTCATTTTGCTCCTTTATGCTGTTCCTCAAACTATCTATCTCCCCCTGCTGCAGGTTGCGGATCACATATGCATGATGAACATTCCTGAAATCCACAGCCGTCCTCAACGCTAGGTCAAAGGTGCCCGACTGAGGATCCTCTGATATGCGCTCGACAAAACCCACCAGCTGACCCGGAGGATATTTTTCCGAATACTGGCTGGTTACGATGGAATCCCCCTTGCGTACTTCCGTGGTTCGGGGAATCTTTGTGAGCTGAACATAGCGAGGATCTGCTCCATCCCATGATACTTCGCCATAACCACCTCCACGTTTCAATACGGCTACGATCCTGGTTTGAGCATGAAGTAGACTCATCACTACGCTCATATTATCACTCACGCCGATCACGGTTCCGAGAACTCCGGCCGGACTGGTAACAGCCATACCTACTTGCACCCCTTGTTTTGCACCACGATGCAACATAATGTGATTGCGATCCGAATTCACCGTATTACCGATCACCCTGGACGGCAGGTAAACAAACTTGCGGTATTGCAACAACGTGTCAATACGCAAGGTGTCGTTCACCATCAGACTGCTTGAATCAGGGCTGGCATAATCCTCCTTCAATTGATTGCGAAGACGGGCATTCTCTTCTCTTAGGAGATCGTTCTCCTTTCTGAGCGAAAAAAATGTTTCGATCCCACTATAACCCTCGCGTATCCTTCCTGTTACCTCATTCAGCGCATTGGAAAAAACCGCTTCGTGGAATCGGTTGTACCGGAACAGAAGATGCAGGGACAGGCCCTGGAGGAAGAGCAGCACGATCAGATGCAAATACCTGCTGATGAAAAGAAGAATGTTCCTCATGAGACCTCCTAACAGTACGAAGGATGATCGGGCACACCACCCGCTGGCATTGAAAGGCCGCCGGGCGCACCTTTTGAGAACGGTCAGCGCATAATGAAGGGATAACGCTGATAATTCTGTAAGGCGATTCCTGTACCTCTTACAACACTTTTCAACGGATCGTCAGCCACATGCACCGGCAGTTTGATCTTCTGACTCAACCGCTTGTCCAACCCCTTTAGGAGGGCCCCACCACCCGTCAGATACAGACCACGCTTGTAGATATCCGAGGCCAACTCAGGCGGTGTCGTTTCAAGCGCCTTCAGAATGGCTTCTTCTATCTTGAAAATGGATTTGTCCAACGCCTCAGCGATCTCCTGATAACTGACCATGATCTGCTTGGGAATACCCGTCACCAGGTCACGACCGTTCACAGGCATGTCATCCGGCGGGTTTTCCAGGTCCTTGATCGCGGAACCAACCGTGATCTTGATCTGCTCGGCCGTACGCTCCCCGATCAGCAGGCTGTGATAACGACGCAGGGCCTCCATGATATCGGCGGTGAATTCGTCACCCGCAATGCGGATGGACTGGTCACAAACAATACCTGCCAGCGCGATCACAGTGATGCCCGTGGTTCCGCCCCCAATGTCAATGATCATATTACCTACAGGCTCTCCCACATCAATGCCAATGCCCAGTGCAGCTGCCATCGGCTCATGAAGGAGGTAAACCTCCTTGGCACCAGCCTGCTCCGCACTGTCACGCACAGCACGCTTCTCCACTTCCGTGATGCTGGAGGGGATACAGATCATCATCCGCCAGCTTGGGGTAAACAAAGGCTTCTTGGGATAGATCATCTTGATCAACTCCCGGATCATCAATTCAGCCGCGTTGAAATCCGCGATCACCCCGTCTTTCAGTGGCCGAACCGTCCGGATGCTCTCATGCGTCTTCTCATGCATCATGAGCGCCTTCTTGCCGACCGCCAGGAGATTCTTGGGGTTGTTCCGGTCAAGCGCCACAATGGACGGCTCGTTCACCACGATCTCATCATTATGGATGATCAGGGTGTTGGCCGTGCCTAAGTCGATCGCGACGTTCTGTGTAAAAAAGTTGAAGAGACCCATGTGGTTGACCGCTGATTGATTTTAGGTACGCAATGACACAAAATTCGCTAATTAATCTGATATAACGGCTAAAAATTAGTACAGATAGTTCACATTAGGTGCTGAAACTCAAGCCATCGCATTCCAATCAGATAATCTGTGCTATGATTTGAATTCATAACCGATATCCCGGCGGTGGTACATCCCTTCAAAATGAATGAACTCCATGATATTGAGGGATCTGCGAACCGCTGCCGGAATGTCCTGCCCGTAGGCACTCACGGCCAGTACCCGGCCTCCATTGGTCAGCACCCGGTCACCATCCGCAAGGGTACCCGCATGAAACACCAGCACATCATCCTCCCGCAGGATGTCCAGCCCGTCGATCTCCAGCCCCTTCGCATATGAACCGGGATAACCACCGCTGACCATCATCACCGTTGCAACGGAACGGGCATCTGTCTCGATACGCTGGGTAGAAAGCGAGCCATCCGCAACGGCACGGAACAATTCAACCAGATCATTCTTCAGTCTGGGCATCACGACCTCAGTCTCCGGATCACCCATCCTGCAATTGTATTCGATCACGAAAGGCTCACCGTCCACCTTGATCAACCCGATAAAAACAAATCCGTGGTAGTCCAATCCCTCCGCCCCGATCCCACGAACCGTTGGTTCTATGATCCTGGTGTGTACCTTTTTCATGAACACATCATCCGCAAAAGGTACCGGACTCACCGCACCCATTCCGCCCGTATTCAGACCGGTGTCTCCTTCTCCGATGCGTTTGTAATCTTTCGCTTCGGGAAGCACCACATACGACTTTCCATCCGTCAACACGAAGACACTCAGTTCGATCCCCGTCAGGAACTCCTCGACGACCACCCGCCGGCTGGCCTCTCCGAACTTGGAATACTGGATCATGAGTTCGAACTCTGCGATCGCTTCGATGTGGCTGTGTGCGATCACCACGCCCTTGCCTGCGGCCAGTCCATCGGCTTTCAGTACCACCGGCAACGGATGCGACTGGATGTATGCCACCCCTTCCGCATAACTGTCCTTGTCGAACTCCAGGTATCCGGCCGTAGGAATACCATGGCGCATCATGAAGGCCTTGGCGAAAGCCTTGCTGCCTTCCAGTTGTGCGGCAGCAGAAGACGGTCCGATCAACATGATGCCATGCAACGCAGGTTCCCCGGCAAAATGATCCCGGATGCCCCGGACAAGCGGCTCTTCAGGGCCAACCACTACCATGCCAACCTCATGTGCCAGGCAAAACCTGCCGACCTCCGGGAAATCCAGCATATCCAGGGGTACGTTCTCCCCCTCCAGCGCCGTCCCGGCATTGCCGGGCGCAATGAACAAACGATCACAGAGGGGACTCTGACGGATCTTCCAGGCCAGGGCATGTTCCCGGCCACCGGAACCAAGCAATAGAATATTCATGTCGGAAGGATGATGTGTGGAAGCGGAGGCACACAGGAGACTGTGGCATCCGGCATTCGCGCAAAGATACCAAGGGGCAGACGGATTCAGCGCAAATCATCTCCACAAATGAACGACCGCACGCAATATTGCTTATTTTACAAGCCGCAAGTCACCAAAACGAACGATCAAAAAACGCTGTATGAGCGAAATCAAAACCCAGGGCCATCCCAAGGGCCTCTATGTACTTTTCGCCACAGAAATGTGGGAACGATTCAACTACTATGGAATGCGGGCCATCCTGGTACTCTTCATGACCAAGGCCCTGCTCTTCGACAAAGTATTCGCCTCCAATCTCTACGGCAGTTACACATCCCTGGTATATCTCACCCCGCTGATCGGAGGATACATATCCGACAGATATTGGGGCAACAAACGATCCATCATCGCCGGCGGCCTGGTCATGGCCATCGGAGAGATCCTGCTGTTCTTCTGCGGCTCATTCTATGAGTCGAACCAGTCCCTGTCATCCCTGTTCTTCTTCTCCGGACTGGGCTTCATGATCGCCGGCAACGGATTCTTCAAACCGAACATCTCCTCCCTTGTCGGTCAACTCTATCCCAAGAACGACCGGCGCATAGATCCCGCCTACACCATCTTCTACATGGGCATCAACGTGGGCGGCGCCCTGGGGCCCTTTGTATGCGGATTGGTGGGCGACACCGGCAACCCGGCCGACTTCAGGTGGGCATTCCTGGCTGCCGGCATCGGCATGCTGCTCAGCGTGGTCGTACAGTATGTCTTCCAGCAGAGATATATCATCGATGCCGATGGCAAACCGCTGGGAGAAACGCCCGTGCACGCCCCGAAGTGGTGGACAAGCCCCCTGTTCATGAGCGTCGGCCTGGCAGCATTGTCCGTATTGATGATCGGACTCCTCTACGTAGATGCGAATGTGTTCAGCTTCCTGTCCTACCTGCTCATCGGCGCGCTCGTATTGATCGGATTCGTCGTCTTCTCCGACAAATCCCTCTCCGTGCTGGAGAAGAAAAGGATCGCCGTCATCTTCATTGTCTCCTTCTTTGTCGTCTTCTTCTGGAGCGCCTTCGAACAGGCCGGCGCTTCGCTGACCTTCTTTGCCGACGAACAAACCGACAGAAGCCTTGGATTGAGCATCCCTGTATGGAGCATACATGTCTTATCGGCAGGACTGCTTTATTACGTCTATACGCTTTATAAAAAGGCTGCTGCCGGATTGGGTGCGGATGAAGGCGCCCTTAGGATCACTGTTTTCGGACTGCTGGCGTTCCTGGCTGCCGGCACTGTATACGGTAACATCACCCTGCTGATGGATGGGAATTCATCCATATCGATGGATACCGTTCCAGCCAGCCTCTTCCAGTCGCTGAACTCGATCTTCGTGGTGACGCTTGCCCCCATCTTCGCCTGGCTCTGGCTGAAACTGGGACGCCATGAACCCTCCTCCCCGACCAAGATGGCCATTGGCCTGCTCCTGCTCTGCCTGGGCTACCTGTGGATCGCCTTCGGCGTCAACAGCGTACAACCCGGCATCAAGGTGAGTATGATCTGGCTGACCGGCATGTACATGATGCATACCATGGGAGAACTCTGCCTCTCGCCCATCGGCCTGTCGCTCGTGAACAAACTCGCCCCGCTCAAGTTCGCCTCCCTGCTGATGGCCGTCTGGTTCCTCGCCAATGCCTTCGCCAACAAGCTGGCCGGCGTATTGAGCGCCCTCTATCCGGAAGGAAAAACGACACAGTTCCTGGGATATCAAATGAACAATCTGTACGACTTCTTCATGCTCTTTGTCGCGATGTCGGGCATCGCAGCCCTGATCCTGTTCCTGCTCACCCGCTGGCTGCAGACCCTCATGAAAGACTGACGGGCATTGACAACGATCACCAAAAGACACCGCAAGCCCGGGCCTGCGGTGTCTTTCTGATTTTTACTAACTTCCACCTTCAACCAATACATTGCGGCCATGTCTGAAAAGAAATTCCAGCCCTTCGTGGCTTCCGAAACCCAGATGAAGGAGTTCACCCTCAAGGCGGTGCTCGTTGGTTCGGCCTTCGGCATCATCTTCGGCGCCTCCACCGTATATCTGGCATTGAAAGCCGGCCTCACCGTATCGGCATCGATACCCATCGCCGTCATGGCCATCGCCCTCAGCAAACTCTTCCTGCGCACCACCATCCTCGAAAATAATATCATTCAAACGACAGGATCCGCCGGTGAAAGCATCGCCGCCGGCGTCGTCTTTACCCTGCCTGGGTTCCTATTCCTGAGCGAGCCCTCCAGCGGACAATATTTCAATTACATCACCATCCTCACCCTGGCCATCTTCGGCGGCATCCTGGGCACCCTGATGATGATCCCCCTGCGCAAACCGCTGATCGTGAAGGAACATGGCACGCTACCCTATCCCGAAGGCACCGCCTGCGCGTCTGTGCTCAAGGCAGGGGAAAAAGGCGGAGATTTTGCCCGGACCGCATTCTGGGGACTGGGCATCGCAATGGTCTATGCCTTTCTGCAGAAGATCCTGCACCTGATCGCCGAGACGCCCTCCTTCATGACGAAGCAGGCCAATAAGTTCTTCCCCTCAGCCAAGGTCAGCGGAGAGATCACCCCGGAATACCTCGGCGTGGGCTACATCATCGGTCCGAAGATCGCCGGCATCCTCGTCGCCGGATCCGTCCTCACCTGGTTTGTATTCAACCCACTCCTGGCATCCCTGGTGCCGGCAGATACCATCGCCCTTCAACTCATCAAACTCGGATACCTGAACGACCTGGCCACTGCCGGAGGACCCGGCGGCTGGGACCCCGCCACCCACACGTTCAATGATTACGCCGTAGCCATCTACCGGGCCTATGTCCGCCAGATCGGTGCCGGCGCAGTCGCCGCCGGTGGCTTCATCACCCTGTTCAAGACCATCCCCACGATCATCTCTTCCTTCAAAGGAAGCCTGGGTTCCCTCAAGAACAGCGGAGGAGAAGTAACCCAAACCCCGGACAGGACCGAACGCGACCTCTCCATCAAGATCGTGGGCTTCGGCAGCCTCGGCCTGATCCTGCTGATGACCATCCTCCCCCAGGTACCCGGTGACAGTTTCGTCAGCAAACTCCTCCTCGGCTTGCTCGTGGTGATCTTCGGCGCCTTCTTCGTGACCGTTTCCTCCCGCATCGTGGGATTGATCGGATCCTCCAACAACCCGATCTCGGGCATGACCATCGCCACGCTGATGGGGACATGCCTGGTGTTCATCTCTGTCGGTTGGACGGGCAAGTTCTACGAACCCATGGCCCTCGTGGTAGGTGGCATGATCTGCATCGCCGCCGCCAACGCAGGCGCCACCTCGCAGGACCTGAAGACCGGTTACATCGTAGGCGCCACGCCACGCTACCAGCAGATGGCCCTGTTCATTGGTGCCATCGTATCCTCCCTCGCCATCGGCCTGACGGTGAAGATCCTCGACACCCCCTCCGCAGAAATGGTCGCACAGGGGATCGATCACGCCATCGGCACCGATAAATACTCGGCTCCGCAGGCTACGTTGATGGCCACCCTGATCAAGGGCATCCTGTCCTTCAACCTCGACTGGCAGTTCGTGATCGTGGGCGTGGCCATCGCCATCGTCATGGAACTCTGTGGGATCAAGGCCCTCAGCTTCGCCATCGGCATCTACCTGCCCCTGTCCACCACCCTGCCGATCTTCGTCGGAGGTGCCATCCGGGGACTAGCGGATAAACAACTGGCCAAACGCAAGACAGACAAGCACGAGGAAGAAGAAGAAGACCTGCGCAAAGGCAATCTCTTCGCCACGGGCCTCGTGGCAGGTGGCGCACTGGCCGGTGTGGCCGTTGCCTTCCTCTTCGCAAATGATGGCATCAGCCAGTCGCTCGGTGCCGTGAACCTCGAACACGCACTCTCCGAAAGCCTCGGCACCAATGGATACTATCTGCTCGGAACAGGACTTTTCGCGGCCATGACATTTTTGCTGTATCGCGTGGCCGTCAGTCGCGATAAATCTTAGAAAATGAACTGGAAAGCCTTCAAATACACCACCCCGATCCTGATCTACGCCCTGTCGGTGAATGCCTTCTTTGCAAAGGATATCGGCATCTTTCTGCCACTCATCGTCGTCTGGATCGGCATCCCCCTGATGGAACTGATGTTCCGCCCCGATCCGTCCAACATGGACGCGGCCGAAGAGGAGATCGCGAAGGCAGACAAGACATACGACTATCTGCTCTATTTGATCGTTCCCATGCAGTATGTAGCGCTGTATCTGTTTCTCAATTCCTTCGCACAGGAAGGCATCGAGGGATGGATGATCGCAGGACGGATCTTCGTCATGGGACTCCTGTGCGGAACCTTCGGGATCAATGTGGGACATGAACTCGGACACCGGACCGTCCGCTTCGAGCAACAGCTGGCCAAGGCGCTCCTGCTCACCTCGCTCTACATGCATTTCTACATCGAGCACAACCGGGGCCACCACAAACGGGTCAGTACGCCGGAAGATCCGAGCAGCGCCAGACCGGGAGAATCCGTCTACGCCTTCTACCTGCGCTCGATCATTGGATCTTACCGCTCCGCCTGGGAGATATCCAACAAGGAAAGGATGAAGAAAAACATCCCCTGGTGGCATCCGAAGAACGAAATGCTCATGTTCCAGTTGATCCAGATCGCATTGGTCGCCCTGATCGCCATCGGTTTTGGGCTGCTGACAGCGCTTTGGTTCGTTTGCGCTGCCGTCATCGGATTTCTGTTGCTGGAAACGGTCAATTACATTGAGCATTACGGCCTGCAGCGTCGTAAAACAGGGGCAGAAAGCTACGAAAGACCCAGGCCTGCCCACAGCTGGAACAGCGATCATGTCGTTGGCAGGCTCGTACTGTTCGAGCTATCCCGCCACAGCGATCATCACTACATGGCTTCCCGGAAATATCAGGTCCTCAGGCATCATGATGATGCCCCGCAAATGCCGACGGGCTATCCCGGAATGATGATCCTATCGTTGCTCCCGCCACTATGGTTCCGGGTGATGGATCCACGCTCAAGGCAGCTGCAGGAAAACTGAGTTCCTAAACAAGCTTCAGCCTCAGGCGATCCGATCGGCTCCGAAATAACGATGCAGGACGGTGGGCAGCATGATCCCATCTGCTGTCTGGTTGTTCTCCAGGAGTCCGGCCATGATGCGGGGCAATGCCAGCGAACTCCCGTTGAGCGTGTGCAGGAGATGGATCTTCCCCTCAGCATCCTTGAAACGCGCCTTCATCCGGTTGGCCTGAAAGGCCTCGAAATTGGATACAGAACTGACTTCCAGCCAACGCTGCTGGGCAGCACTGTAGATCTCGAAATCATAGGTCATGGCAGAGGCAAAACCCATGTCGCCGCCACAGAGACGAAGAATGCGGTAAGGCAGACCCAAAGAGGCCACCAGCCCTTCGACGTGGGCTACCATCCGCTCCAGCACTTCGTAACTGGTGTCAGGATGGACGAGTTCCACGATCTCGACCTTATCGAACTGATGGACCCGATTCAGCCCGCGGACATCCTTGCCGAAACTGCCGGCCTCCCGCCTGAAACAGGGAGAATGCGCAGTCATTCGTACCGGCAGGTCCGATGCCTTAAGGATCACATCCCGGTAGATATTGGTGACCGGCACCTCCGCCGTCGGGATCAGATATAGATTGTCCTCGGTCATGTGGTACATCTGCCCTTCCTTATCGGGCAGCTGTCCGGTTCCGTAGGCAGATGCTTCATTTACCATATAAGGCGGGATGTATTCCGTGTAGCCCGCCTCCGTATTGTAGTCCAGGAAATACTGGATCAATGCCCGCTGTAGTTTGGCGCCCTTTCCTTTATACAGCGGAAATCCGCTGCCGGTCAGTTTGGCGCCTGTCTCGAAATCAACCAGGTCCAGCTCCCGGATCAGATCCCAGTGGGGTTTGGCAGTCGCCTGCAGTTCCGGCACCGTTCCACCGGAACGTACCACCACGTTATCTTCAGGCGTGCGGCCGACGGGCACTTCCTGGTAAGGAAGATTGGGGATGCGCTGCAGCATCTCCCTCACCGCAATTTCCAGGGCCGACAGATTTTTTTCGTGTTCCTCGATGCGCTCCTTGATGGAGGAAACCTCCGCCTTCAACGCCTCCGCTTCCGTCCTTTTGCCCGAAGCCATCAGACTGCCGATCTCTTTGGAAGCCTGGTTACGCCTCGCCAGCAACTCATCATTCGCTTGTTGCATGCGCTTGCGCTCATCATCCCGCGCCAGTAAATCGTCCACCAGGGACAGATCCTGAAAATGCTTCACGGCCAGGCGTTCCTTGACTTGATCCGTATGCTGACGAATATAACTGACCTGCAACATGCTTGCTGAATTTGGCGCAAAGATAACCAACCGCCGGAAAGGTCCTGCGTCCTTCGATTGCCCCGACTTGTCTAATTTTGCACACATGAACATGGAAGACGACCTTCAGGTCAGATGGTGGAAGCTGGAAGAGAAACTGATGCAACGATTCGGGAAAAAACCCGACCTTGAGTCCGTACTTTTTCTGATCGGTTTACAGGAACTCGGTGCAAACCAGGAAAAATATACCAAGGAACAGAAGCAGGACCTGATGCATGTAGCCATATGCACCGTCCTCTCCTCCAGCGGTTACTACGAACTCGAAGGAGTTGATAAAGACGGATGGCCACATTTCCGGCAGTTGAAAGAGATCGTGCCGATGCCGCTCAAACAGCAGGAAGACTTCCTGAAAGACCATGTACTGCTTTACTTCCAGCAGGAACAATTCCTGGACTGACCCGGCAAGATGCGCAACACCTCCACATACAGACATAAATCAGCACTGCTGTTGGCCCTGACCCTGGCCACCTGCTTGCTCCAGGCTCAGACGCCGAAGGGACGCGTCAGCGGGCGGGATAAACGAAAGGATGTAGAAATGGTCACATCCGTCGGAACCATACGCCTTCGATTGTCAGACGAAACCCCGATGCATCGCGATAATTTCATCAGACTCGTCAGGTCCCGATTTTATGATGGCATCGCCTTTCATCGCGTGATCAGGGGATTCATGATCCAGGCAGGAGATCCAAAAAGCCGCGACAGCAGTCTGAAAAAACCCCGCAAGGCACCGGACTCCGCTTATACTATTCCGGCAGAGATCCGGGAAACGCTCTTTCATCGAAGAGGTGTGCTGGCCGCCGCCCGTATGGGGGATCAGGTCAACCCTGCCCGGGCCAGCAGCGGGACACAGTTCTACATCGTCCAGGGTAGGAAATTCTCGGATATCAGTCTGGATTCCGTGGAAACATACCGGCTCAACGGACGGAAAATACCAACCGCTCACCGCGATGTTTACAGAACAGAAGGCGGGGCTCCGCATCTCGATCAGGCCTACACCATTTTCGGAGAAGTCATCAGCGGGATGGAGACCGTCGACAGCATCGCCCAGGTGAATACCACCGGGCGGTCCGGGAACGATAAACCACTGTCACCCGTCAGCATCCTGAAAATGCGGCTTGTGAGACGCAACCCCTGAATTCAGACCCATAATAATTCACCGTTCGGCAAAGGTTCCAACGGAATTCTGTAAACTTGCATAAACTGAAGAAGATGAGCATCCCTGCCAACCTGCGCTATTCCAAGGAACACGAATGGGTGTCCGTTGATGGAGACGTCGCCACCATCGGTATCACCTATCACGCACAAGACCAACTCGGCGATATCGTATATGTGGACATCGACACGATCGGAAAAACCCTGCCCGCAGAAGCCGTTTTCGGAACCGTTGAAGCGGTCAAAACCGTGAGCGACCTGTTCCTCCCCGTAGGTGGCACGATCCTCGAAAAAAATGCCGAACTCGACGGCAACCCCGAATTCGTAAACAACGACCCTTACGGTGACGGCTGGATGATCAAGGTGAAAATGGATAACCCTTCAGACCTGGACAAGCTCATGGATCATGAAGCCTACCAGGCCCTGACCGGTGAATGATAAACCCACCGATGAAACTCAATAGTAAATGGCCGGCCATCGTATGGACCGGCCTCATTTTTATACTCCTGGTGATCCCATCCGAAGGGATCCCCCATGGCGGTATGCTGGGCCTGCCGCATACGGACAAGATCGCTCACGTCCTGCTGTTCGGGGTATTTGTGTGGCTCTGGTCGAACGCCTTGCCTTCCAGTAAACCCGGGCAAGGCTTCCGCATCTTTCTCATATCCTCCGGCTATGGCATCCTGATGGAATTCGTCCAAGCCGGCTTTACGAACCGGGCCTTTGAAGGCCTGGACATCCTGGCTGACCTGTCCGGAGCAGCCCTGGCATGGTTACTGGTCGGTTTGACAAATAAGCAAAAAATAAGCCCCTATAGAAATAGGGGCCGTAACCAAAACTAACTGCTTATGAGAAAATTGACTGCTTGCCATATTAAGACGCTTGGAATGCGTCGTTGGTTTGCCCGCCAGATGTTAATGAAAGATCAATTCTGAAGATCGATCCACCACAACGGATTCTCAAAAACAAATATTGGATGTCAAATTGTCCCAAAACTTTCTTAACAAAATGTTAAAGGGAATATGGGAATGCTAACCTGAGGATTCAACGGTTGTTATTCGGGGCCTAGTGTTGCTGGGCCATTTTTTCAGCATTTTCGGCAAACTGCAGCGCATCGATCAACTCCTGGATGTCTCCGTTCATGACCTCCGCCAGATTGTACAGCGTCATGCCAATGCGATGATCCGTCACGCGGCCCTGCGGAAAATTATACGTACGGATCTTGGCGGAACGGTCACCCGTACTGACCAGGCTCTTTCGCCTCCGTGAGATTTCTTCTTCCTGCTTGCGGACCTGCTCTTCATAAAGCCGGGTACGCAGCATTTGCATCGCTTTTTCCCGGTTCCCAAGCTGTGTGCGTTCCGTCTGGCAAATGACAACAGTGCCTGTCGGGATATGGGTCAGCATCACCTTGGTTTCAACCTTGTTCACGTTCTGCCCGCCGGCGCCACCGCTCCTGGCCGTCTCCATCTTTACATCACTCTCCCGGATCTCCACATCCACCTCCTCTGCTTCTGGCATCACGGCCACTGTGGCTGCACTCGTATGCACGCGGCCGCTGGCTTCTGTGTCAGGTACCCGCTGAACGCGGTGTACGCCGCTTTCACACTTGAGGGTGCCATCGCCATCATCACCGCCCCCCTCCAGCTGAACTTCCTTGAAACCGCCGACAGATCCCT
>VFQT010002019.1_pt1 | contig 22092 bp, 14 predicted proteins | sample 3512381 | NCBI WGS metagenome assembly VFQT01 (sample SAMN10412376, study PRJNA504923) | tailings metagenome | isolation source: Relicate 2 Philex TSF3 active mining site | place: Philippines: Tuba, Benguet | collected 2017-08-29
GAGAGTCAACGACACCGTCAGGATGTCGAGACGGAAATTGACCAGGGAATTGGAAGACGTCGTCAAGCTCGTGGAAAGATCTCGGGCTGATACCAAATCCAAATCCTCGGTTCTCAAGGGGTTGGTTGAGGTCCTGGAATCCCTGAGGAGGGTCGGGGAACTCAAAGAAGTCGAGGTTTCCTCCCCCACCACCTCCCGGGTCGGCAGAATCAACAGTCATAGGGTCCAGGAGCGTCCTTCCCGTCGGGGTTCCAGGGACACGGGGGACACTGATTCCAAGACTGAACCTCCGGATCGGACCAGAGTTCGGGAAGAGACCGAGCAGGGGATAGAACAGGATGAGTGACGAACCAACCGACGGGAAACTGGTGAAGACCATAAAATCCGGGGATGGGAAGACCAGGGCCAAAACCGGAAAGCCAAGGAAGCTTTCGGCCTCGGTCATGAGGTCGAGGACGGCTTCCTACGGTGGTATGTCCGCCGGGAACGGGGGCTCCGTCGAGGGGTCCGGTGGAAACTTCTACTCACCGGAGCTCAGCACGGACTTCCTGGAGCTTCCGCAGTCCCAGCACGAGCAGTGGAATTATTACAGGTTCTTCTATCGCTCGGAGCCCTTCGTGGGTCAGGCGGTTGACCTCCACACGGAGCTCCCGATCTCGAAGGTCCGCATAGGGACCGCGAAAGCCAGGAATCGGGAATTGGCCCTGGCCTCGACCAAATTCTGTGAGAAGTGGGCCAAGAGGATAAACCTCCTCGACCGTCTCATATCGATAGTGCACGACAGAAACCTCATAGGCGAGGTCTTCGTCTGGTGTGAAGACGCGAACCCAGAGATGCCGAAGGACGTCAGGGAGGAGTGTCAGAGGTACCTCGACAATGAAGGCAACGCTGTCGAGGAGTGGAAGGAGAGGGAGGACGCAGACGAGAGAGCCGTGAGGTGGCTCAAGAAGAATTATAAGGGCTGGACCAACATCAGAGTCCTCCCGCCCGAACAGGTCAGGATGGAGTCCTTCAACTTCACCGACGAGAGGATATTTGAGCTCATTCCTGATTCCAAGACCAAGGCCATCATCGAGAAGGCTGACCAGGGCGACCCGGATGCGAAAAGGGTCGTGAAATCGATGCCTCCCGACGTGGTCGAGTCGGTCATCGGGGGCAGGAACATACCCCTCAACACGGACCCTATGGCCGGGTCCTTCGTGCACTACATCGCCAACAAGAAGTCAGATTACGAGCCGAGAGGAAGGTCCATCCTCGAAAGATGTATGAGGGTCCTGGTCTACCGGGACAAACTCCGCCAGGCCCAGACCTCCATCGCGTCCCGACATATGACCCCCATAAGGGTGGTATACGGGGAGGACATGGACGCCGCCGACGTCGAGAACCTCAGGGAACAGGTGGACATGGCGTTGCAGGACCCGGATTACTCCATCATAGCCAACTTCCAGATCAACTGGGAGGAGATGGGGGCCGACCAGCGACTCCTCGACCTTTCCGGGGAGTACGACCTCACCAACAGCCAGTTGTACTCCGGTCTCGGGGTCACCGAGGGTCTGTTGTCCGGTGAATCTTCCTACAGCGGGGACCGCATAAACCTGGAGGTCATAAACACCAGGTACATGCTGTTGCGCGAACAGATTCAAGAGATGGTTGAGAACCACTTCTTCAAGCCCATGTGTGCTCGTATGGGCTTCATCGAGGAGGACGAGGACGGGGAAGTGGTGGTCGTCACCCCAACTCTCTCCTTCACGAGATTGGCCCTCAGGGACAACAGAGACACCTTCGACGCTCTGTACAACCTCTACACCAAGGGCTCTCTCGACATAGACACCATCCTGGAACTTCTGAATCTCGACCCCATTTCCGTCAAGGAGAAGGTCGAGAGGGACCTTTTCACCGTCAACGACCCAACCTTCAACGAAGTGATGAGGGGTATATACGGTGATGCAGGGTCCAAGATCGCAGAAGGCTCCAATGTTGTGGAGAAGATAGCCAAGGCCCTCGGCCTCAACATGAAGGCACCGCCCGAGGATGATGAGAGGTTCTGAGAAGATTGGACGCGGCTCTGGTGTGAGTCGGGTACACCCCTACCCACCTTCCCGCCGAGTCCCAGACGTGGAATCCCTCGAATAGCATCCCCCCCGGAACCCGGAAAGTTCCAAATTCTATCCTGCCTTTTGTTTCCATGCCCTTGGACTCTCTCTGATAGTGGGTGCGTTCAGCCCCCTATTATACCATAATCTACTAAAGGCAGGAGACCGACCCATGCCCCAGCCCCCCTTCCTCCTGGACTCCCTGCAGTTCGCTCCTGGCAGCGGTGACACTATCACCATCTCCAGAGATGCTCCGACCGGCTCAATGAGGTTCCGGGATTCTGTCGTCTCCCTTGGGGTCAACCTCTCCGACCTCGTCGGGATAAGGAACGTCACCGGGGTTCTGGTGGTCGGCAGAGGGGGAGGCGGGTCTCAGTTCACCTCCATACAGGACGCTTTGGACGCCATCCCGACCTCCTCGGACGCCAACAGCCCTCACCTGGTCCTGGTGCTTCCGGGCGTGTACTCCGAGAACCTGGTCATCGACAAGGACGGGGTGTCATTGGTCGGTCTTGGTGGGGTCGTCCTGACTTCCATATCCGGGGACACCATCTCGATCAAGTCCTCCATCTCAGTGACCCCGAAGAACGTTCTCTTCAGAGGTATAAGGGTGGAGAACCCCAACAATGGGGGTTCCTGCGTCAGGGTATTCGGAGCCGACACTTTCGCCTCTGCGACTCTGACGGTCAACAATTCCCCTCTTGCGGTCGGGGACGTCGTCGTCATAGACGGCACCAATTTGACCGGAGTCATAGGGGCCAGGACCTCCGGTGCGAACAACTTCTCGGTGTCCGGCATGACCACGGACGCCATAGCCGCCGAGATATGCTCCGCAATCAACGACCCGAACAACGCCTTTTCCACCCTGGTCGAAGCCTCCCCGCTTCTGAACGTCGTGACCCTGACGGCCAAGGAAGCCGGCTCCGGCGGGAACTCGATAACGCTCACTTCTACAACGAATCCCTTGGGTCGCATAACCCTGTCCGGCCCGGGTCTCTCCGGTGGTGGCTCGGCGGGTTCCATGGTCTGTGATGGGGCGCTGATTCTTGACCAGTGTGAACTGTTCGCGACCGGTCTGGGTTCCTACCAGGTCAGGGCCGACACCGCAGGCCACATCCTCGTCCGCGGCGGTTCCTGGGCGGGGTCGAGCAGTTCGAGTCTCTCTTCGATTTCCAACTGCGCCAAGTTCTCCGTCTCCGGGTTGGACCAGCTGAACGATCTCGAATTCTCCTATGACACTTCCCAGGACCGGCCCAACGACACCTCTTGTGTCTACTCGGTGTTCGACTGTGGGGTCGTGGGGGGGATCCTTTCGGATCTCGAAGGCGAAGGTTCCCTCAGGGTTCAGTCCTGCCCTGATGTGGCTTCTATTTCCCAGACCGGAGATAGGGATCTTCTGATATCCCACTCGTCTTTGGGGGCGCTGACTCTCTCCGGCTCCACCTCGGCGGTTTCGGACTCAAGCACCAGAACCTCGGCATCTTCCATCTCGGGGTCTCCAACCCTCTCCGAGTCAAAGGTCTCTGGTTCCCTGGTCTTCGCTGGAACCAACTCGGAGGTCTACACTTTCGACGTCGAGCAGCCTGACACCGACTACGCCGTGCTCCTGGAGAGCCCCAACTCCGGTTCCGTGCTTTCGGTCTCCAACAAGACTTCCTCCGGTTTCACGGTCCAGTCCAGCGCCCCTCTGGTTGGGACGGTGAAGTTGGTCGTTGTCAGATGATGATGCTCTCCTCCCTGCAGTGATAAGGGTAGAGGTGTGTCGGCTGTATCGCCCCTCAACCCTTTCCAACCAGGGAGAAAGAAGCAAATGGCAAACGAATTTTGGAAGTCCAACGACGACATCCACCAGATGATGCGGGAACTCGTCGCCAAGAACCACCCCGACCTCATCCTCCTCATCGGGGCAACTCGCGAGACCGACGAGATCGTCGTCGTCTTCAAGGAGAAGGCCGGGAAGTCCGGGGGTCAGGTCGTTCTCGGCAACAGCAAGAAGGTCGCCCCTCTCGCCAACGCCCTCGGGAACACCAACTACAAGTTCGTTCTCGAAGTCGCCTCCGACCAGTGGGAGAACGAACTGGGCTCGAAGCAGCGCGAGGCCCTCATCGACCACCTCCTCTGTGCCTGCCGAGTTGAGGAAGACCCCAAGTCCGGCGAGATGAAGTGCAGCGTCGTGAAGCCCGACGTCTCTGCGTTCCGCGACAACATCGAGCGCTACGGGATGTGGTTCCCCAAGGAGGAGTCCGAGGGTCCGGACTCCGGGGATGACGTCGCCGACGTTCTGGGGAATAACAGCGAGGGCTGAGCATGGCTCTCGACACCAAGTACAGACCCAGGACCTACGAAGAGGTCCTGGGTCAGGGCTCTACGGTCGCCATCCTGAAGAGCTATGTCTCTGAGGGAAGGGGATTCCACCAGTCCTATGTGTTTTGTGGGCAACACGGCTCTGGCAAGACCACCCTGGCCAGAATCATGGCCAGGGCTCTCCTGTGTCACAACCCCAAAGATGGGGAACCCTGCGACCAGTGTGAATCGTGCGTTTCCATCCTTGAAGGCTCGGGGAACGAGTGCTTCGAGGAGATGGACGCTGCCACGAAGTCCGGAAAGGACGACCTGTCCAGGATCATAGAAGACGCTAACTATTCCACTTTCAGTGGAAACAGGCGCGTGTACCTGCTTGACGAGGCTCACCGTCTCAGCAAGGCCGCCCTCGACGTTCTCCTCAAACCCATGGAGGACAACGTCCCAGGTTCTGACAACAAGAGACTGGTGATCCTATTCTGCACCACCGAGCCCGACAAGATGGTCAGCACCATCTTTTCAAGGTGCGCCCCAGCCTTCGTCATAAGGCCGGCGAGCTACGAGTCCATAGCCGACCGGCTTGCGGTGGTTTGCCACGGCGAGGGCCTCAGACACGAGATGGAAGCTCTGCTGGTTCTGGCGGAGGTCAGCAAGAGCCACATCCGTGACGCCCTGAAGGCTCTTGAAGGTGTGGCCATCTCCAACGGTGGGAAGGTTGACCTGGAGTCCGTGAACTCCTACTTCAAGTTCGACACCAACGCCAAGATACTCGAATTGCTCGGTTTGGTGCTCGACGGAAACGGTCCGGAGTCCTTCTCTCTGGCTGAATCGGTGTGCCAGACCCTCGGTCCGAAGGTCGGGTACGAGCGTTTGTCAGAAGCCGCCATGATGGTGTACAGGCATTCACTCGGGGTCCCCATCCCAAGGACTTCTTGGAACCCTTCCAGGATCGCTGAGATACTTTCCTCGCACAGCGGGGAAGAGGCGCTTTCGGTAGCCAGAGCTTTCTCGGCTCCCCCCGTTCGGGTCTCGGTATCCTCGTTCCTGATGGACTGTTCTGCCTTTTCAAGCGCTCCGAGGGTTCTGCCGCAGATACCTGTCCAGAAGGCAGAAACCGCGAAGCCACAGGAGCCCCAGAGCCAGGTGAAGAGCCAAACCCCCTCCGAAGAAGGGGCCAAAGCCAGCACCCAGGCACACAACCATAAGGATCCTAACCACCCCCCCAAAGCCCCACCGACCGTCAACTCCGGTGGGGTGTACATAGACCCGAGAGCTGTCAAGAGACCCGAAGTTGACAGCGTCGGGTATAATGTTGTACCCTCCAAGCCGAACCCCAGAGGCCTCGACCGTGAGGTTTTCCGGAGATTGGTGGAGGTTCACTTGGGTGGAAGTATAACTGAATGCCTAACGAGGAAACCAAGTGGGTAGCTCTCGAACTCTCACCACACGGCGAGAGAGTGGCTTCCGATGGTACCCTCAAAAAGCTCCTGATGAGCTCCTGCGGCATACAAGACGAGGAGTCGCTGTTCGTTCCCTACGTTTCAATGCGGAAGAACGGTGAAGACATAATCGTCAACGTCATGGAGGGCTACATACTTGTGGACTCCTCCCTGGGCTCCGACATCATAGGAAGGATCGTCAGGAGCTACTACGTATCGAGGACGGTCTCGTTCGTCAGGGGTGGGTACGGAACCGTCCCGAACTCGTCCGTCGAGTCCCTGAAGTCCAAACTCGGGAGCATGGTCTCCTCCAACCTTTTGGAGGGGCAATCTGTCAGAGTGAACGGGGGTCCGCTCTGCGGCGTCACCGGAGTCCTGGTCTCGAAGGGGGAGGATGAGTCCTGTCTTCGAATCAAGATGAGATCCATAGAAGCCATAAGGGCATTCAGGAATTATCTGCTGGAACCTCTGTGAGGACCTGACCATGCCGAGCAACTGGTATTCTCACGTCTTCATGGATCCCTCCGACATGGAGAGGGTCTATTCCAATGCGGACTCCATGTCGGAGTCTCTGATCATGGGTTCAGAGGAGCTCTCCGATGAGTCGGAATCGTTCCTCGACAGGATAAAGGACGTGCTCCCGAAGATCCCGCCGAGGGAGGCGGACTTCGTGGAACTCTATTACTTCAACAGGATAAAACAGGCCGCCATAGCGGACCTCTTCGGGGTTAGTCAGCCAACAATATGCTACAGGCTCCAAAGAGCCCACAGACGCATAAAGTATCTGATAGAGCTCCCTCCCTACGACGAGTCAGATTTAGACAGATTCCTGAACTTCATACTGAGCGACAGCACTGACATAGAAATAATGAAGGGCATGCTGGACACCACCTGCCAGAGCGAGGTGGCGAGAAGTCTGAACGCTTCACAGGGTTTCGTCAGACACAGGTTCTACAGGTCCATGAAGAAGATCCAAATGTATTCCGGGGAGGAGGCCGAGCTGTTCCACAGGGTCTTCTCCTACCTCTCCCAGAACATGAACGTTCTGAAGAGCGAAGACAAGCTCGAAAAGACGGAACCCGTCCTTTATGTGGTGTCCTGATCAGCGCCCTCGCTGAATCGTTTGGTGGCTTATAAGTCCAGGTCGGGAAATTCCAAATCATTCCGATCCCAACGGAATCGGCCAGGCACCATGGGCACCAACAGACAAGTCCTTATGGCGAAGGAAGTGGCCACGAAGTGGCTGGAATCCAACATGGTTCCGGAATACAGGCTCACCGTCTACCTGGGCGGCGACTCTGAGAACCTGAACATACCGGCCATCGTCAGGGTCATAAGGAAACGCAAGACCAAGATCACCAAGAGTGGCCCGTATCCCGACCTTTCAATGCAGGCGGGCTTCGACTTCTTCATTCTGAAGTCCAAGGACAAGCAGCCTCTTCTCGATCTTGAATCCTTCTTCAACAGAATCGGCCTCGAAACCTTCGGAATACTGGGGCTGGAATAGCATGTCTGCCTCCCTCGTCCAGTCGGAGTTCATATACAGGTCAGGGGTCAGCCCCAGCGTCTACACCTTCACCATCGTGTCGGATCAACTGGGCAACATATCGGTCAGGAACATCCAGGACCCCTACGGGTTCGTATTGTCTCCTTACACCCAGATACCCCAGTCCGTCACCAACGACATATCGACTGCCATGGGGCAGGTGGAGGATATTTTGTCTCTGACTTCCGTGGTGAACGGGAATCTTGCCTTCTCCTCGGAGACCGAGAAGAACGTCGTCTTCCCCCAGGCTTTCTCAAACACCAATTACAGAGTCCAGGTCACCTCCGACGTCTTCGCGCCCTTCAGGATCACAAACAAGACCACGCTCGGGTTCACCATCCAGGCGGGAGCCACCATAACTGGGACCGTTGGATATGACGTGTTCGTTTGAGGCTTTATAGGCCTTCACGTTCCACATGGTCCCTGACCCCCCGATTTTGAGCCTCAGAGGTGAAAACGTGACCCTTCCTTCGGAAGCCAACTCCGCCAAATTCGCCAGGCTCAGGTCAGGCAAGATGTGGGTCATCGTCGATACCGAGCGTCCGGGTGGTGAGTGGATCGACGAGGTCCTACACTACTCCCTGAGAGAGGCGGACAAAGTCGCGGACACCATAAGGTCCAGGAGGCCGGGTTCGTCTTGGGACAGGGACCCCTACTCCGCCGGGGTTCAAGTTATGGACGCCGCCTACTACGCCCCAGCATTGGAAAGGGCTGAGGCTCTGAAGTTGGCTAGTTCCAAAGGCGAACTCCCCAAGGAGTTGCAAGAGAACGTCGAGAACCCACCACTGTCTGTTCAAAAGTTGAAGGAGGAGATGATGGAAAGCAAGAAGGCGAGTTCGAGAAGGGCCTGGGCAGAGGGAGAGCAGGGCCGCAAAGACTGGGAGAAGTGGTTCGAGTCCCAGGACCAGGAGTTCCAGGACATCTGGAATGAGATGAACGACAAGTACAAGGACGTCGTGAAGAACCAGCACAACAAGTCCGCCGAACTCCTCCCCATCGAGGAGAAGGACATCATCAATGCCTCTCTGGTCGGCACCGGAATCGAGGAGGATATGGATGAAGTCAGGGATGTGCTCTTCCGGTTGAACGCACAGCTGCAGAAGGTTTTCGTCGCCGTCTACAAACACCGAGCCGCCCACGGGGGTCTGGGTCCGGTTCTCAAAAAGTTGAGTGAGGGTCAGGAAGCCCTCAGGGCCGCGGACAACGCTCTCGCGGACCTGCTGTAGTCCACCTCTCCTCCCCCTCCCTGGGATTGCCATGCGCGGTATGAAATCTGCTTCCATCCCGGAACCTGGGAGGGTGATGAGGGTTTTCCTGTGTGAGATACTGGCCTATCTCCGCGCTCAGGGGATATCCTACCAGACCTCCCACTGGCAGGTGTCCGGCGACGATTACTACGGCAATCACCTCCTTTTCCAGAGGCTGTACGAGTCATCGGCTGAGGAAGTGGACGTTCTCGCCGAAAAGATTGTAGGATACTTCGGTTCCGAGGCAGTGGAGGTCTCCACACAGGTCGAGACTATCCAGAAGCATATTGGGAATTGGAGCAAAATCGGGTGTCACCACAGGCGTGGTCTCGAATCCGAGCATGGTCTTCAGAGACTGCTGAAGATGGCATACGATTCCATCAAAGCCACCGGCTCTATGACCCTCGGGATCGATGACTGGATAATGGCCACCGCCAGCGAGCACGAGGGGAATCTGTACCTGCTCCAGCAGGCCCTTTCCCGCCCGACGATGAGGTCGGCCTCTCCCGTGGACTCCGGTGCCCCAACCGCCGGTGGCGACTTCTACGACAGTCCTCTTCGGAAAGAAGTCTTGGAATTCGCACGCTCCACCGCGATATCGAACGTCCCGGATGTGGCCAAGCATACCCCCAAGCTGGTAGACACTTTCGAGTCCGCCCGCCACATCATCAAGGATATGAAGGATTCCCCGCCCACCCCGACCGAGATCAAGAAGGAGCCAGGTGGGGAGTCCGTCAGCACTCTAAATAGACTCGTTGTAGACTCGGAGGACCCAAATGCTGCTGAAGCCGCCGAGGCCAACCAATCCAGGATGGCAGCCTGGATCAGAGAGATAGACCAACGCCGCATTTCCTGAGTCCCCACACCCCAGACCTGCCCGAGGAGGGCCGCACCCCCATGAAGACCGTCACCGCCGCTGAACGCAAATCCCTGATCCGTCTTGCCGCCTCGATACCCAAGGGCCAGCCGGAACGGAAGGCCCTGCTCCGTGTCATACAGTCGTACCGACAGGGCGCCCTATCGGTACGACGTTTGGTATTCCATGCCGAGACGCCTCGTGGGGCAACGGTGGTGAAAGCATACGACGAGGGGGACGGGAATTTTTATTGGGAGGAAACGGAGAGAGGTCGTGGAACTTCTCACTCCCCTGTGGCTTCAGGGAGCTTGTCCTCGGAGCAGAATCTCGTCACGGTGTTGAACAATCACTTCCGATCGTACCGGGAGTTTGACCCCCGCAAGTTCAAAGTCTTCGTCAACGATGTGGGTGTTCAGGTCTGACATCACCGCTGGAAAGACCAAACCGGCACGTTGACTCGAATCCTGGAGGATTCGGCTAAACGGTCGCGTTTCCTGGCCTATGGGTAAAGTCCAAAACCCATAGGCCAGGATTTATAGATGTCTCTCATAGACAGGTCTCAGTACTTTCTCAGGCCTGCTCGCGCTTCGAACGGGAATTCGAGATACGCCGACGAAGCGACCGTCGGGGTTGATAGGGACCACATCGACCCGGCTCAGCTTTCATCGCTGGGGTACGTCGTGCTCCCATCCGGCGCGGTCGAGCCATATGCCGACATGTATAGGTCCGCCGTGCTTCTGCAGCCTCCAGGTCGGGCCGTGAGCAGGGAGTACTGCGTCTTCGCCGCCAGCACCGGTTTCCTTTCCAGTGTGTCTGATGAGGTCAAATTCTGGTGGACCCGCAACGACCCGGACACCGGGATCACGCGGTTTGGGTGGGACGGTTTGGCCCAGAAGTGGTTGCCCCTCAAAGGGGCAACCCCGAGGGACCTCGGTCCGGTCGTGCCTGAGGAGCTTTACAAGCTCAACCCTCCCCCGACGAGATTCTCGGTCGGCGACGTCCTTCCGTTACCCTCCACCCCCGACGGGTATTCCATCCTGAGGGTCGGCGTCTATTCCGATTCAGACTCCGACCCCCTGGACGTCCTTGTGGTCACCGACACCGAGGCGGAGGGCGGCGTTTGGGACCCGGCCTGGGACTCCCACGACGCAGTGGTCGGGGTTGAAGGTGGTGGTCTGTTTTTGAATCCCTCCTTCTCCGTCTTGCAGGCTGGTAGGACCATCTGGTACAACCCGGAGACGTTTGTTCCGGAGTCGAACGGAGATATGGGTCCGGTGGCCGGTCTCCCGAGGACCGGAAAGATAGGCTTCCCCTCTCTCAGCCCAGTTCCCGGGTTCGGGGAGAGACCTTTCCTCAGGATAGGGAACAGGACCTACCTGACCCCCAATTCAGTCCCGAATGACGCTTCACTCAGGGATCCCAGTTCTGTGCCTTCGGGTGAGTTCGACTGGTCGAGATCCACCGGGAAGATCGTTCTGTCCGCCGTGGATATCTCGAAGTGCACTCCTGGGTCTTCGACCTCGAATTTCCCTCCCGACGCTGCTGATTACAACATTTTGTTTCTCGGGGCGAAGCTCTACTTCGACGGGGTGGCCATGTGTACCAGGCCTGTCCCGGTGAGAACCCCGAGTGTCGTCTATGACCAAGCCGGTCAGCCCCTGGACCCTTCGCTCGGGGGGGTGACCGTTGGTGAGGCTTCCGGGGATTTGTACGTCCAGCGCTCCGTCTGCATGCCTCCCCCCGGCGAGAGCGGAGTTTCCTGGGTCCCGGATGGCTCCGGGGACAGACCCGACACGAGCATCCTCCCCCAGACCAGGCCAAACGGTTCCGGTCTGGTCCGGAAGATTCTGGCTGAGACCGGGGATACGTTCTTCTTCGCTTTCTCGAACGATAGCAATTATGCCTTCGAGAACGTCGAGGTCGTGGAATACGACGATGATCTCCCCTCCCTTTCCATAGGGGTCCCAAAAGTCGATGTAGCAGTTTCCAGGATGGAACCGCTGGACCCTTCAACCGGTCTCCCCTCCTCCCCCGTCCCCAACGCTTCCAGGATCAAACTCAGGTCCAGGCCCGTCAGGCAAAGCGCTCTTTACTTCAGGCAATGCATGGCGGTGCCTTCTTACTTCGCTGAGAGTGCGGAAGTTTATTCGAGGTTCCCGGAGCCTTACGTCCTCGAAGGCACGGAACAACTCAGATACGCCCTGGACGGTGTCACCTACACCTGGAACGCTCCCGGCGCGGGTTCGTTCTCCGCAGCCTCCATAGCTTCGAGTTTCCCTCCCGGACACGCCGGCTCGGAGAGGGGGAGGGTCTTCCTGAGATCCTCCTCCCCCTCCTCCGGTTCTGTCGAGGTGGGCTGGAATTCCCCGGAACAGGACGACCTCTCGGGTCACGCCGTTCTCGGGTTCCTCCCCGGTTGGAGAGTTGACCTTGGTGATCCCCTCGACAGGTTCCGGTGGTTGCCAGACACCGGGGTCTCCCTCGGCGTCTTCCGCAGCCCGGTCAACCTCGATAGGAGTGAACCCGGAATACCTGACATCAGGTCCATGTCCGAGTTCGACAACAAGATCCTGACCGAAAGCATCTCCCAGGTCCCCTTCGTTATTGTGAATCAGCCACCCCTCGAAGACATTCCTGGATACGGGGTGGGCTCACATTTCAAAGTCCAGATCGGGCTCTTGAACGTCCTCCTGAGGAACTACCAGACCTCGCGCGGGGTCGGGGTCAAGTACGAGTGGGACAACAACAGATTCTCCTGGCTCGAAGAAGGAGAGACCGGGGCCACGAGGGTGAACTTCCCGAGCTCTGTTTTGCAGCTCGAAAACACCAGCGTCCTTCCCGAGACTCTCTCCTCCGAGGCCATGCTTGATGGCTCCTACGGTCTGTTCCTGAAGGGGGCAAGTTCACCCGGGTACTCAAGTCTCGAACTCGGTGAAGACTTCCTGATGCCCGGAGATGGTCAACCCGGCCAGGCCCTGAGGATCATGGTCGAAGGGGGGAGGAAATTCAAAGGAGGGAAGGGTTCATTCGTCTCCGGCGGGAGCGAATTCTCAGATCCTAACGTCGTCCAGTCCGCGTTCCTGTCCTCCGCCCAGTCCGGATATATTCTCCACATTTCTGGTGGTGACTCTGAGGGTGTCTACACGGTCACGGGCGTTAGGTCTGTCGTCGGGCAGACCATCTTGGACGTCTCCCCAGATTTCCCACACTCGGACTCCTCAGCCAGGTGGGACCTTTACGAAGCCAAAACCAGGGACAACCTGGATGGAACCCTCCTCGCTGACGTTCAACAGATCGTCAGGAACCATCTCCCATACGAACCCTTCGTGATCAGGCTTCTCTCCTCCGTTGGTGTGGTGGGGGGTTCCCTCGTCTCCGATCCCGCCGATGCCATGAGATCCGGAAGGATAGTGAAAGTCAGGATCGGGATGGAGCATGGCAGCCCCGAGTCTCAAATTTCATACCTGAACCGCGGAGTGACCCTGGGTCTGGTGAGAAGCATCGGTCTGCGAGTTGACCCCTCCGATATTCACGTCTCGACTTCGACGCCGGGTTCTGTTCATTTCCAGCTCCGGATAGGGTCCACCCCATACGTCCCGACTGTGGATGGCAGTGGTCTGGTTGATGTTGATATCACGACCGGGTCTGTCTCCATTGATGCCTCCATTGTGTCTGCTCAGGTCGGCAGTGACGTGTTCTACGACCAGACCTTCTTGGACCCCTCCGACCTCGCCCAGGGTGAATGCGAGTTGGACCCCAACGATGGGTCCATCAATCTGTCTTCGGTGGACGTGGCTTCCAACCCCGGTGTTCAAGCTTACTTTGTGGAGCAGATGGTCACGGAGAACAACCTGGACGTCACCACCTCCCCCCTGAACGGCTCCGTGCTGTTCAACAAGCCCCTCAGGGCCGGTCAGGTGGTCGAGGTCGAGTACTTCAGGGCCGACACCAACGGTGACGTGCTCCTCGATCCCAACGGCGACCCCGTCCAGGTGGTTGAATTTCTCCCCCTCATTGTTCAGCTCGAAGAAGCGACGAGGCTGGACGACAGAACCTTCAGCTACAACCCCACCGGAAGAACCCTCTCCAGCGAGGTCGAAAATTTCGTGTGGGTGGGCGTGGAACTCCAGAATTTCGCTGGTTCCCAGACCACCACCTCCTCGGAGGGCAGGATAACTCTCGTTTCCCCTGCCCCGTCCTCCTCGAAGGTCCAAATAAATTATGGGGTCCTTGAGGCCTTCGGAGGAGAGCAGGCTTACACGGTCAGCAGTCCTCCCGTGTATCGGAAGCCTTTCTGGCTCGAAGCCGGGCAGGACACTTTCGTGTTGTCCTCGGACCGCACGGGAGACTTTCCCTTGGGTCACCTCATGTTGGTCGGACCCTCGCCCTTCTACATCACCTCAGTGAGTTTCGACGCCGTTTCTGATTCCACGGAGATATCAGTCTTCCCGGTCCCTCTGGTCGAGGTCGGGAGCAGGGCTGTTGGTATAGACGAGTCCCTCTCCGTCTCGAACCTCCCGGTTTCCGTGGGCAGGGGCGGAGCGGTCGGGTTCATGCCTCTCCTCGACACTTCTGCGAACCCTATGCTTCCCTCCGACAAGGGGCAGCTCCAGGTCTCCTTCTATGGCGACGTCAGGAGATACGCCAGACCTGGTCACATTTTGGAGATCGACGGGTATCCATACCTGGTCGTCAGCTCCAGCATCTCCGTTGACGGAAGGGTCACCTCGGTTGACATAGCCACCCCCGTCTACAAAGACCACGACAACAGCCAACCCGTCAGGATAAGCACCAGACAGGTGTACCAGTCCAACCCGGTCGAATTCTCTGGAATCCTCCCCTTCGTCCCGACGGAGGAGTACGAACTCTTCCTCCTCGGTAGGAGGGATGGCTCCGGGAACGAAATACCAGGTTCGGCACTCGTTGAGGGCGTTCACTACTCCTCGGATCCCAACACCGGTTCCGTCACCTTCAAGAGCCCCAACCAGCTCCCCCTGAAGCCATGGGAATACTTGCACTTCAGGTACACCGGTTCCCTCGAAGTCTCCCCAGGGGTCGTGGACGGGGCGGTGTTGTACCCCACCTACAAGTCCAAATACCTGTTTGTGACCCAGCCTTCGAGGTCCAACAGAGTGCTGGGCCAGGTCCTGAGGGCCAAGTACACCTTCAGGGACCCCGATAGCTTCTACTTCTCGATAAAGACCCTCGAAGATTATCTACCGGAGGTGGGACGGGCTTCGGGTTCCATGGGGGCTTCACCAGTCGGGTCGGGACCCCCCATACCTTTCTCCGGTCAGTCCGACATAGGCAGCCAGGGCGTCCTCGGCACGAGGGGGGAGCTCCATGATTACAAAGACCAGGACAGAGCAGCCAGGGCCTACGTCAGCATCTTCAACGGGGTGGTCTTGGCCTTCGAGCAGGTCCTCGAAGCCATGGATGGGAGGATCATAGGCGACCGGGACGGGAAATTCAGGTTCTTCATCGGGAGAGGTTCGAGGTATCCCAGGCCAGGCTGGGAGGACCAGATCACCGGGGAGCTCGTCGTCAGGCTCATCTGGCGTGAGGTGGTTGACGAGTGGTCACCCGAGGGTTTCGGGGGCTGGTACAACACCTCCGACCCGGTGTTTGACCCGACCACCGCCGAGGAAAAGGACGGGAACCCGACTTCCACCCCCTACAGGCCGGGCGACACCGACGGAGAAACCCCGAATCCTGACACGCTCAGATACTTCTCCGGTCTCCAGAGGAACCGGGTCAAGAACGACATGGATGACCGCCTTCTGGTGGGGTTCGGAAGATCGAGGGGATTCGCCGCCCTATTTCCTTCCATAGACGTTCCTGGCAACTTCAGATACATGTGGGAGCCCCATAGGTATTCAAGACTGTTCCCCGAGTCCACCCAACATTTCAACAGGTTGCTTCCGGGTCTTGGTTACAGACCAGGCTCTAACGTCGGTTTCTACTCCTCTGGCAGAAAGGTCACCGTCCCAGGTCCCTTTCCCGGAGAGGAGACCGAACAGACAGTCAAGACCAGAGGTTCGTCCATCGGGGCGGTCGCGAACCCGGTCCTGGGGAACATCTCGAACGTGGTCGAAGTGACCGCTGTGGACAGGCTCCCCCGCGCGAGGGTGTGGGCCTTCTATCCGAATGGGAGCGCTGAACTCGATTCGGCTCTTGGGACCTCCACGGTCGGGATTGCCACCATCGTGGCGACCCCCCTCCCTCTCGGGGAATTCCCCATAGACCCTGACACCGGTTTCCCGGATGTCTCCGAGATGGTCACCACCTCGAATCCGAATGGTTCTGTGTTGTCACTCGAATCCGGTGACGTCGAACTCTCGACCCCCGCTTTCGAGGTCGGTCAGAGGGTCAACTATGGGAAACCTGATGGAGTCACCTACACCCTGACGGATTCCTCTGGGAATGGGATATTCGTGGCCTCGGTGCAAGTTGGATGCGTGGTCACCCTCGGCGATGTGAACGGGTCTGGGATTTCTGGTTCGGGCGTCTTGTACAACGGTTCTGAACCCCTCCAGAATGTGACGCGTCAGGATGACGGCTATGGGGACACACTGTTCTGCGGTTCCGCCGTGGACCTTTCTGTTCTTGGTCCGGTGACGGAGCTCCCCACCACCAAGGAGGAGGTGAGAGCTGTCGTCAACTCCCTGCCCGACTACAGGATCCAGTTCGATTTGAAAGTCGGGAAGAGGACCGGGGAGTTCATAGACGCCTCTCTTCCCGTCGTCGAAGACTCCTTCCCCCTCCCCATCCAGACTTGGCTCGGCCAGAAACCCCCCAACCCTCTGTCTTGCATCGAGGGACTGGTCGAGTTCGTCAACACCGACCAGGAGCCCGCCAAACTTCCCTGCCTCCTTGGTCAGGACAAGGATGACACCGGGGATAATCAGATACCCTACATCAAGGGGACCGACACTGAGCTTTCCGTGCTCGGGAGGGTGGCGTCCGACTTCAGGACACTGTTCGCGGATACCACCGCGGTCCCTCCTCACTTGTGGCTGGCAGTGTTTCCCGACGAGATCATAGGAACGGATGGCCAGATCCTCGTCTCAGGATATGACATTGGGGCCGGCAGAGACCCTTCCACCCTCTACACCAACATCGATCTCACCCCGGTCGCGACCGCAGGGGTTTACACCCCGAACTCTGGCGTCGGTGACGCGAGACCCTTCGACCTCCTCCTCTTGGAGGTGGGCCAGCCTTCCCCCATACCGCCCGGGATCACTGGCATTCTCTCCATAGGTGACGTTCAGAGTGACAGGGTGGAGGTTCCGAGGTTCGTGACCCCGGTCCAAGCTGGTGGTCTTGTCAAGCACACCATCGAGAACGCAGCGGTCGCGGTCAACAGGGGGGGTTCCGAGGGGGTCATAGTGACTCAGACCAACCCATCCCCCGGTGTCTACGTGACCACCTTCGACTTCTCATCGGTCGGGTTCCAGCTCGACGACGGTTCCGGGACCGGGGTGGGGGGCTACAACCAGTTCTTTGGCGTTGGGTCAACCGGGAACGCCATTATCGTCAGGATTTTCGACACCGCCACCGGAGTCGCCATAGAGTCGGTCGTGGTCTCGGACCAAACCCCTTCACCCGGAGTCTGGGGGACCGTCTCTGCACCAGGTGGGGCGGTACTGCTTTCCACCCCCTCCGCGACGGGCGGCGTCATCGTTCTCACCACCGACGCCCCGGTGTCCTCAGTCGCCAACACCGGCCTGCTCTACGACTGTTCCATCTCGGTGGATGCCTACACCACCTTCTACACCAGCTCCTTGACCGGCCTCACGGTCGGGTCAGCCAATGGGACCACCACGGCTTCGGTGGGGGGTGACAGGCTGACCTTCTCCGAACGCCTGGACCTTTCAAAGGCCTCAGAGAGAGGCACTACAACCGCCCTGGGCTCTGTGGATGTGTCAACGACTTTGTACGTTTGGGAAGTTGAAATCGGCGGTGCCCAGGGATGCACTGTCAACGGACCCTCCTCCGTCAATTCTGGTGTCGGTTTCTCCTTCCTGGAGAGGCTGAACGGTCTGGTCCCGTACGTGGGAACCTTCTCACCGGCTTCAGGCCCTGGCGCCGGTGACGAGAGCGGCTCTTTGAAGGTCATGTCCTGGGAGGCGAACGGGAATTCCCCCTTGGATGTTTCTGACCTCTCCGGGATCAAATTCGGGGCTGTCGCTTCCTCCGACGCCGACGACAACAGCATAATCCTGTCTGGGACTGGAACCAACCTCGACAGGGTGAGCCTCGGTGCCCTTGTCAGAGGCAGAACTTGGTTGCAAGACGTTTCCGTGTCCACAGGGGGGATACAGAACGTTGAAAGCGGGGACGTCCTGGTGGTTGAAGGCTCTTCAACCCCAGGGATGGGAGCCGTGAAGACCGGGACCTATATCGTCAGACACACCGTCGAGGACAACTCCAGCGCTTCTGATGGGACCCTCATCAGAAACGTCTCTGGGATCGTGGCTGCAGCAGGGAACCCGGAGGTCATGGACCTCACCTTCCCGAAGATTTTGTCTTCGAGCCAGGCCTCCCTTTCTCTGACCACCGATGTTCTGGCGAGCGCCACGAGTTCCCCGACTGGGCACGCCTGGGAATCCTCCGGCAGACTGTATCTGATACTGAGGGAGGACTACGCAGAGTACAACCCTGGCACCTCAACCTGGACCGTTTTCAGGGACTCCGTGTACTCCGCCGCTTATGGTTCTGTGACCTTGGATCCCACCACCGGCGAGGCCACCTTCTCCTCGCTCTCCGGATTTCAGGACGCCTATGGTGGGATCTTGGCCACCAACGTGTTCTTCTCTGCCGCCGTGAGGAATGTCAAGGTTTCTGGGATGGTTTACACCCCGTTCCGGAGACTCCACCCGGACCTCCCGGAGAACAACTGCGTGGGGTACAATCTCTCCAACCTCGGGTTTTCTTGCGTCGGAGGCGTCCAGGAGGTTCACCTGGGTTCTTCGAGAGCTGGTGGGGGCGACGTCGGATATGATACGACGTCCGGAAGTCTCCTCAGGAACACCGGTTTGTCCCTTCTGCCCGGACCTTCCCGAGTCAGGGTCAACGTCCCGGTCGGTGAAGACAGCACCGGCTTCTACCAGGACAGGGACACGGTCGTCTACCCTCCCGATTCCCTCCCCATTCTGGGCGGAGCTCCGGTCGGGGTTGCGACCCACATGTCGCTGGAATACATCTTGTCCTCTGACTGGGACGACCAGCATTTCAACACCAGCGGGGGGAACTCGATCGTCGAGGAAGATGGGGTCACCCCTCTCGTTCCCGCTCTGGGGTGTTTGCTTCCTGGTGATATAATCTCCATAGGTGACTCTCTCTCCGGCGGCAACTCCAGATTCAGAGCCCTCGCCGGTGTGTTCCTTGAACCTTCCTCTCCGATCCCCACCTCCGACCTCGGGCAGTTGCTGCCGAAAGTGGTCTCGAACTCTTACAATATCGGGTCGGTCAACCGGGTCGGGATGAGGAATTACGACGACTTCAACCTGGTCCCCGCCGGCAGTGAAGGTCTCAGATTCTCCGTGAGGAGAATCAGGAGATTCCATGAACAATCCAGCAGGATCTCGGCAGGGCTGGAACCCCTCAAGTACGCCTATCAGACCAGGCGGGGTGAATTCGGGTCCTACGACCCTTCCAGCAGGGAATTTGTGGCCGTGAAGGGTGGTCTCTATGAAGACGCGACCAACCTCGGTGATTTCGACAACCGGTCCGTGAATATCAACTCCGGCGACATCCTGAGGGTCATAGACCCGGCCTCCGGTGAGGTGACTGATGCCTCCGAAATCCAGAGGGTCGTGAACTCCGTGACTCTGAAGCTCAGAAGGCCTGGGCTCACCAATCCCATACCGGCCGGAGCGAGATTCGAAGTCTACCTCGAACAGGCCATCGTCCCTCACGAACAAAGCAACGAACAGCTCCTCAACCTCATCACCGACAGGGTCGTCTACGAGCGCAGGGTTGACTATCCATCTGGCGACACGGATGGCGGGTTCGTAGGGGTCTCTAACGAACTCAAAGACACCCAGGTCACCTCTTGGGCTGCAGAAGGGGTTGAGGAGGGTGACTACGTCCTGGTGGATCCCGCTGGGGTTTTGTATCTCCCCAACGAGTTCGGGGTGAGGCCGCTCGGGGACCAGTCAGTGTCGGAGCGTGGGTCCTACATTCCCGGTCTGCCGAGCGATCTCGACGACAACAGAGGTTTCTACCGGGTCGAAGGTGTGACCGGAGACACTCTGGAGGTCAACGGTTCTTCGAGGTTCTCGGATGGCTCCAAGTTCGGTGACGCCGGTGCGGAGTACGTCGTTCTCCCGACCGTGAACGACGGGGCAGAGGGGCAGCAGGACCTCAGGGTCACCGAGGCGGCGGTTGCTGGTTCGTTCGTGGCTCGTGGTTCCAACAATTCGGTGGAGCCTTTCGGGTACAGGATCATCCGGATCAATCCCGTGTTCTCCAAAGACACGGTCGAGTTGGTCCTCTTCATGCGGGAGAGGATGCTGTCCTGGATAGAGGCTTTGAACACGGTCTACAGACAGGGTGGGGACTATTACACCTTCCAGAAGGACGACCATATCCTCAGCATAGGCTCCAACACGGACCCGACCTCCGGGTCAGGGGTTATACACAACGTGGCCGCCATCATCCTGAGAGGCCTCGTGGACGTCCAGCCCTTCGCCAACAACTCGCAGTGTCTATCGGTGTTGGACAGGAGGTTCTGGGTCCTCGACAGCAGACTGGACTCCCTGCCGGTCGGTGGTCCGGATTTCTACACCCAGTTCGCCACCGACGGTGAGGGGCAGAGGCCCGTGCTTCCTGATCTCATCGAAGAGGTCCTGAATCTGGACGATAGGATCAGAGACCAGAGGTACTCCTGGATATCCTTCAGGTCGAACAGGACCAACGGCTCGGCCCAGAGGGTCGTGAGGGCCGAGAACAACCTCTCCTCCAGAATCAGGAAGCAGAGGGAGGAGATGTCCAGGGCCAAGTCACTGAAGGAGTCCTGAGGTCAAAGCACCAGGGGCAGGAAACTTCTCCAGACCCTCAGTCCGCCGGGAGAGGACCTTATGATCCCCATGTTCACAGAGACCAGGAGGTCGCCGGAGAATATCTCGGCGCCCTCCCCGGAGCTGCAGCTCTCCCCGAAGGAAGACTGGCACAGTTTCTCTATGCTTCTGGAATAGGAGTCTATGACCCTGACGTAGTCTTCCACCATCGGTCCGAACAGGTCAGACTTCGTCTTCTCGACCAGCCCCCTCAGGGACTCCGCAACCTCCTTCTGGCTCACCTTCCCGATGTCACCGAGGCTTCCGTCATAAGGAAGCTCCTTGAACGGGACCAGGGCTCTCACGGCCTTCAGGAGTTCGAGATACTGCCAGTCCTGACTCGAAAGCCCATACCTGTTCTTTCCGTACAGGACCCAAGACATGAGTCCGGACGTCAGGATTTTGTCCGACCCCCCGAACAGCCTGGAAAGCCCGGTCTTTTTCCCCTTGATGAGGTTGTCCGCCTTCTTGGCCAGGACCAAACCCCAGTCCTGAAGCATTTCGTTCGAAGCTTCAGTGACGATTTCCATGATCTGGTCAGGCTCTACCAGCCTTTTTATTCCGGCCGGCACACCTTTCTCGAACAGGAACTGGGTGTTGGACATCTTTCACTCATCCATTATGACGTTGAAGACACCTGGACCCCAGGAGTACAACAGCAGGCCTGACCTGGTTCTCCTGGTCCGCGCCGACCCTGAGCAGAAGACCCTTACTTTGGCTTCCTCGATAGACAACTGACCGACCCTCCTTTCCTCCTTCCTCTCCTTGGTGATCTTCACGTTTTTGAGCTTCTCCAGAACATCTTCGAGGCTCATTCCGGACATGCCCAGGGACCTGAGGGCTCTCAGGGCTCTTTCCCCTATGACACCGTCCAGAGGCCCGCAGGGCACCCCTATCCTGTGGAGGTGGCTCTGCACGGATCTCTCGACCGGTCTGGTGCCCTCCCAGACCCCGATCTCCAACTGGCTGGCTATGCACATGGAAGACCAAGAATGCTCGCCCATCCCTTCCCCCTGCAGAGAGTCCCCGATCGAGTACCAATCCCCGAAGTAGTGGAAGACGGTGTCAGTTCCGGAAGGGTTTGGGTACCTGTCCCAGGGGACGAACCCCTTCGGTACCAAGGCTGACCACAATTCCGGGATCAGCTTCGAGTCGTTCTCCGAAGCCGAACCCAGCCTGACGTACACCTCCCTCCCGGTGTTGCGCATTGAATTCTTCGGAGCCATCCCAGTCGGTCCTGGGTCCACCTCCAGGTCACCCCAATTCCTTATGCTCACCGGGGAACCCGAGAAGGTGACCGATGCCCCGGGTCTGATAAACCTCATCGCTTCCATGAGAGCGGTGTGGGTGTCCTCGGTCATGAACGAGTCCGGAAGCTGTACCAGTCGTTCCTTCATCGTTCACCTTCCTATAGGTAGAGTTCAACGACCACTTTACCCCATCTGGGACGCCAACAATGCCGGCAGTGATAAGAAGCTCGATCCCTTCGAAACCGACTGTCACCGGTGCCAGCAGGAACGACTTGGCCCCAGGCGACTCGGTGACCC
>VFQT010002020.1_pt1 | contig 22067 bp, 18 predicted proteins | sample 3512381 | NCBI WGS metagenome assembly VFQT01 (sample SAMN10412376, study PRJNA504923) | tailings metagenome | isolation source: Relicate 2 Philex TSF3 active mining site | place: Philippines: Tuba, Benguet | collected 2017-08-29
ATTATGGTGTGATGCGCATTGAATTCGCCCCTGGTGTGCAACGCATGGATGGCGCTCAGGCCCTCATCTACGCACGCACGCGCCATGCCGACAACGACTTCGGTCGCAATCAACGTCAGCAACAGGTGATACAGGCCATTGTGAGCGAGTTCCGCTCACGTGGGCCCGTCGCATGGGTCAATTTGGCCTCACAGGCCCCTGAGATTCTCGGTGGCACCCTGAAAACGACCATGCCAGTCGGTAATCCAATGATGGCGTTGGCACTGGCGATGACGATGAACGGCATTGACCCAGCCGAAATCGCCCAATTCCGGGTGGCACCGGAGAGCATCGAACGCTATACTGTCGACGGCAGTGACATCATCTGGGATCCGGCTGGGCTCAAGGCCGTGGTTGAATTGTGGCTGGTCAGTGCAGGGGCATCCACCGCCGCAACGCCGGTCAATATCACTACCGACGTGTTTAATCAGCTCCGTATGGATGTAGACACAATGTGGCGTGATATGCGGGCGCAGATCAACACGGTATTTGGATTTGTAGACGCAGAGTCAGCAGCGCGCATCCAGGTGTTCAATGGCGCCCGAGTGTCCGGATTGGCACGGCGTGTCAGCGACCAGCTGGCTTCGGTCGGGTTCACCATGGATGTACCTGGCGATGCCCCTGATGTCGTGCCGCAGACTATCATTTACGACGTCAACGGCCATCCAAATCAGGCGGCTCAAGTTGCGCAAATCATCCCCGGTCAAATCGTGGCTGGTCCACTTCCTGCCGGCATCCAGAGCACAGCCGATATCATCGTGTTGGTGGGTACTGACAACGCGAATCCATAATGAATCCCCCCTGTGTACGTCGTACACAGGGGGGATTGTGTGGTGGTGTTATTGATCGGCAGGTGGGCTTGGCAGGCGCACCGTGAGGCGGTCAAATGCGACTTCGGCATCTTGGCCGACGGGGATGGCAATCATGCCAAAGCGTGAACTGTCGGCCATCGTATCAATGGTGAGGCTTTTGACCACATTGCCGTTGATGGTCAATGTCAGGTCTTGCCCGACCACATCCACATCAATCAAATTACCGATGTTGGCACTGGTGCTAATCGCTGGATGCGTGCCTTCGCTGAGATCGACAAACATCAAGCCCTGGCGTTGCACGATGCGGTAGCGCTGTGTTTGAGGTTCGATGACCACGGCCACGAAGTCCTCTTCGCTGCGGTAGCGCACAATCACCCCACCCTGGCCACCAATAATTTGCATTTCAGCACTGATGCGCACATCATTTTGGTTAAACGGCTGGTAACTCCAGGCTGCATCACCGTTTTGTTGGGCCTTGAGCACATAGCGTTTGCCCGAGTAGCTGATACTCCAGGTATCACCAGTGGCCTCAGCCCACTCCGCCGTCACAAATGTATCGTCGAGCAGTACATCTTGGGCCAGCGTGGGAGTGGCAGGGAGTGGCGTGCGTGTCGCAGTCCGTCGTGGGGTGCGTGTGACAATCGGTGTGGCCGTGTCAACGACGACGTTGGCTACTTCGCTGGTGGGCTCAACTTTAGCGCCGCTAATCTCACTCCGACCACTCAGCAACCATACAATGGCCACCAGAATTGCCACAATCAGAATAATGCTGATGGTGAGCCAACTGGTGCGCCGGATGCTTTCGTGGGGCATGGTCATTTGGCGGGCGTTGATGGTGGCTTCGGTGGTGGCCAGCAACGCCGCCACATCTCGATAAAACGGGTTGATTTGTTGCAATCGCCGCAACACGCCCACTGCCTGAATCAAGCGTCCTGACTCAATGTGGCTTTGGGCGGCCTCGTATAACTCTGCTTGGTGGTCGCGTGGGGTGAGTGGCCCAGTGGGCACCGCCACACTAGGGCGCGGTGTGCCAGCCGGCGTACCGGTCATGCTGACATCGTAGTGCTCGCGCAGCTTGGTATCACGCAACACGCGAAATGCTTCGTTGAGGCGCTGACTGCGTGCTCGGGCGTACTGCTTTTCGTCTGCGCTGGCACGCACATACCGATCTGGGTGGTATGTGGCGATTTCTTGACGAAAGGCTTTTTTTATTTCGTTGAGTGATGCACCACGTGCAACATTCAGGATTTGGTAGTGGTTCAGCTTTTCGAAGTCGTATCCTGCCACGAGTGGTTATCCTTCACAAAATGAACGTATCTCGTGGGGTATTCTACCATATCACTACTTTGCTGTGCGGGTGAGGTCTGTATCAGATGCTGTGCACTTAGTCCATGTAATCCAACAAAAACCGACTATTGCGCAATTTGCGTAGCGCTTTGACTTCGATTTGACGGATACGCTCACGGGTCACGTTGAGCTCGCGACCGACTTCTTCGAGGGTCCAGTTGTGACCGTCTTCGAGCCCGAACCGCAGCTGGAGCACCCGTCGCTCGCGCTCGTTGAGGCGTTCGAGCACCTGTTTGAGTTGCTCGCGCAGTAGCTGATTGGTGGCCACATCAGCCGGGGCCAGCGCCTTCGAGTCTTCGATGAAATCCCCTAGGTGACTATCTTCTTCGATCCCGACGGGCGTTTCCAACGAAATTGGCTCGAGCGAAGTCTTGCGGATAACTCGAATGCGGTCGACACTAATGCCCATTTCGCGCGCGAGTTCCTCGTCATTGGGGTCGCGGCCGAGCTCTTGCACCAGGCGGCGTGTCTCACGTGTCAATTTGTTGATGGTTTCGACCATGTGCACCGGGATGCGGATGGTGCGCGCCTGGTCTGCAATAGCGCGTGTGATAGCCTGCCGTATCCACCACGTGGCATACGTCGAAAACTTGAAACCGCGCCGGTGATCGAACTTCTCGACGGCACGAATCAAGCCCACATTGCCCTCTTGGATGAGGTCAAGCAGTTGCAAGCCACGGCCGATGTACTTTTTGGCCACAGATACGACTAGTCGTAAATTGGCAGATGTCAGATATTCACGGGCTTTGCGACTATTGTGAAGTAGCTCAATCCAGGTGTGCAAAATCGTGCTGTATTCTGCATCGAAGACTCCCTGTAATTGCGCTAGATCGACAAACGAGTCGCTGAAGTCGGGATTCAGTGTGCTGTAGGCCTTGTGGAGTTGTGTCAGGAGTACGGCACTGACTGCTGTCACAAACTGCCCGGCCGTGTGTGCGTCCTGATGTGCCATCTGCCGGAGCAGGACAACACTGTCAGTTGGGATTGGTGTCATCCCCGCATTAACCATGCCCAAGTAGTACTCAAACAACGCACCAGCTTCGATGGCACGAGCATAGGTGCGTTCGTGGGCAGCTGTGAGCAATTTGATATTGCCGATTTCACGTAGGTACAAGCGCACCGGGTCGCTGAAGCTATGCATGCTGGTGGTGGTATTGGGTACCGGGGTGTCAATCTCTGGCTCGAGCGCGTCGTCGTCCCCATCGTCATCAGGCGCTGATTGCCATTGGGTATCGCTATCACGTATCCACGAGTGCGTATCCCCTTGGTGCTGATACTCGGGATTCGGTATGCGCATCGGGCTGTTTATGCCGTTTTGTTCGGCGTCTACGACATCCAACCATTGACGAATATCGGCTGGCAGACGCATATCGTGCACCATGGCACGCTCGATAGGGCTCGGCAACAGCCAGCGAATAATCTCGATGAGGCGCCGAGCGTCTGTGTGTTGATCGGTCGCCTCAGGGAAGTCTTCTTCGGCTGACACAGCAGATTCTTCGATGGCATCAATATCGTTTGATGGCATTTCCGAATGCGTATTGAGTGATGGCTGCTGTCCGTCCATGGCATCTCTTCCTTAGCTCTGGTGACGATTATGCAGGTCGTCGTATGTTGAACTACGTCGTGGTGTCATGAGTCTATTGAGGTACTGTTGCACGTCTGCTGTTAATTCGAGGAGATCAGACTGTTGATCACTCCCCGCTAAATCGCCGAGCTGACGGGTAAGTCGGTGATTCCATTGTTTGGCTACTTCGCGTTGCAAAATTGTAACACATTCTAGCGCCTCGTTTGATACCAGGTAGTCTTTGGGGAGTTGGACCCACGTGTTGATGTGCTGTACACGGGCCTGCAAAACATCGGGGAGACTTGCCATCCATTGTACCAAATCTTGATGGGGGTCTTGTTGATGGCTCTGCCAAATTGCTCGGAGCTCGTCGTCACCTTGGAACAACTCGACAACTGATCCATCAATGCATTGACGTGCCCGTGGGAAGTCCTGCAAATCGCTGTTCAACTTGTCTTCGATTTCGGCACGGATCTCACGGTATTGCAACAAACACATCAGTAGATACTCGCCCGATCGTCGCGCTCGCCCCCGCAGCAACGGTGATGCCGCTGATGACTGGGCTGGCTGGGTCGGTGCAGCGGCTACTGGGGGTGGTGGCGCCACTGGTGTGCGCTTGGTCACTGTCGGCGGCTGTTGGCGCCGTAATTCACCGCGTAGCACCGACTCGTCAAGGTTGAGCATCCGTGCGAGCAATTGTATGTAATGACTTTGCTCGAGCTGATTGCCCAGCTGCATGATGACTGGCCCGAGGCGCTCGAGCGCCGTGCGTTTGTCGGGCAGGGCATCGAGGTCGAGATCGCGCGTCAGCATTTGCACATAAAAATCCATGGCTGGCATGGCCTGGTCGATGAGCCGTGGCCAGGCTTCAGCATCGGCATGCAGGAGTTCGTCAGGGTCTTGCCCATCTGGCAAGGCAATGATGCGAATCTGGGCATCCACCGACCGTGACCAGGCAATCACCCCTTGCGGCGTCGGCACTGGCACCAACTGAGCATCCAGATTGTCGTGCAACGTCTGTAGCCCTTTGAGCGTGGCTCTAATCCCCGCACTGTCAGCGTCGAGTGCCAGATAAATGTTCTTGGTGCGTTTTTTGAGCATTTGCACATGCTCGGCCGTCAACGCCGTGCCCAGTGGTGCCACCACATTGCGGTAGCCGTGCTGATGCAAGGCAATGACGTCGACGTACCCTTCCACAATCACAATGGCATCATGTTGGCGGATTGCGTCGCGTGCCATGTCGAGACCATACAGCACACTACTCTTGTCAAAAAGCAACGTCTGTGGTGAGTTGAGGTATTTGGGCTGGGCATCGCCCATGGCACGCCCCCCGAAGGCGATGAGCTCACCCTTGCTGTTGCGGATTGGGAAGATGACACGGCCCCGGAAGCGGTCATAATGACTGCCGTCATCACGTTGAATCGCGAGGCCTGCAGCCACCACATCGCTGGCATCATAGCCCTGTTTGTTGGTCAGATAATCAAACAACAACGTGCGCTCTTCGGGTGCATAGCCCAGTTGGAATGCGTCAATGGCCCAGTCGTCGATCTGACGTTGCGCAACATAGGCTCGCGCTTGCTCGCCACGGGGCGATTTGCGGAGCATGTGTTGGAACAAACGCGCTGCAGCGACGTTGATTTCGATTAATTTATCGCGTTGCTGGTCACGTTCATCATCCTGCGCAGTGCGCGGAGCAAGCTCTACTCCAGCCCGATGTGCCAGCATTTCCAAGGCCTCGCGGAACTCGATGCCCTGCGTGCGCATCACAAAGTCAAACACCGTCCCAGATGCTTTACACCCAAAACAGTGGAAACTCTGTGAATCGGGGTAGACTGTGAACGCTGGTGTGCGGGTGTTTTGGTGAAACGGGCAAAACCCGACCAACGACCGCCCCGCTTTGCGCAGTTGGACGGTGGCCCCGATGAGTTCGACAATGTCGATGCGTTCTTTGATGGTGTCAATGGCGTTTTGGTACGTCATAATCAAGCGTGTTCTACGCTGAATACCTCATTCACCGTTATTTGCCCCAGGTGCGAGGCACATAAATATCCATGAACATTTGCGTGGCGAAACGATCGGTCATGCCTGCTACATAATCGACGACCGCCTGGCTCAAAGGTTCATCACGCAGACGATTGATGTGCATGATGTCTGCGGGGATGCGCTCAGGGTGTTGCAAAAAGTGTTTGTAGAGCAGGTCAATAATCAAATCTACTTTGTGGTCTTCGGTCTTGGCAATAGATCCCAAATACACGTTTTGGTACATGAATTCCCGTAGCGCATTGGTAGCCGCCAACACCGGCGCACTCATCTGCAATTCGAGCTGGTCCGGGGCTTGCCCCATGCCAGTCGCCCACCAGTTTGTGTCGATCAAATCACAGACCATGGTGTTGATGCGATCGGCATGCGTGCGACCGAGCACCTGCAGTGCTTCGGCTGGCAAATTGGCTTCGTCGAGAATCCCTGCACGAATGGCGTCGTCGATGTCGTGGTTGATGTACGCCACCGAGTCGGCAATCTTGATGATTTGCCCCTCGAGGGTGCTGGCCACACCCCAGGCCTTGGCACTGATGTCGCGTCGCCCCTTGGAATGCATGTAGATGCCCTCGCGTACCACGTATGTCAGGTTTAGGCCCTGGCCGTTCTTTTCGAGGACTTCGACAATGCGCCGGCTTTGTTCGTTGTGACGGAACGAATCGCCAATGGCGTGTGATAATGCCGTTTCGCCAGCATGCCCAAACGGCGCATGCCCGATGTCGTGCCCCAGACCAATCGCCTCTACGAGGTCTTCGTTGAGGCGTAGGCTACGTGCCACAGTGCGCGCAATCTGGGTGACTTCGAGTGTATGCGTCAGACGTGTGCGGTAGTGATCGCCGAGTGGCGCAATGAAAACCTGCGTTTTGTGTTTGAGCCGTCGGAACGGTTTGGAATGCAAAATACGGTCGCGGTCGCGTTGGAAGCTGGTGCGTACCGGTGATTCGTCTTCGTGCCGATCACGCACCGCCGTGCTACTGCGGGCTGCGAACGGCGACAATGTAGTGGCTTCAATCGTTTCGAGATGCTGACGGACCTGTTGATGTGACATGTTGTTGCTCCTGACGATGAATGCCATACCATACTGCGAGACTTCCGACTACGTGCAGACTGACCAACGTGCCGTAGTACACCTGGTGTTCGAGTTGGGTAGACATGACGCGTATTTGCTGCAAATCTGCCATGCACGGCATAGCCCCAGTAATCGGTAAGACACAAGCTTCGATGCGGGTTGCCACGAATGGTGCGAGCAAATAGACAAACGCCATGTGGATCAAAATATCTTTACGGGCGTGTGACCAACCACTCAGCAATCCCACACCCATCCACAGTGGCACGACGTACAAGAGCCACCGCTGAGCAAATGGATCAGCATCTGTACGCAATCCCCAGAGGATGATGCTACTGACAATCCCGGCCGCAAGGCAGAGCGCTACAATGAACTGCCGATACCGGTGTATCTGATTTCGCAGGGTGTGCATACAAAACTCCGCACAATGGGTGATGATTGCTGAGGCGTACAATTTGAGGTGTAAAAAACCAACACGCCGCGCAAACAAGCGCTGACGTGTTGGTGTGAAACATCGTGAAACAAGCCTTAGTTGAAGTACTTTTTGTTTTTCTCGATGTATGATACGAACTGATCTGGCACCGAATCGTCAGCGAAAATGGCCTCAGCTGGGCACTCTGGCTCACAGGCACCACAGTCAATGCACTCATCGGGGTGAATGTAGAACTGGTCTTCACCCTCGTAGATGCAGTCTACTGGGCACACTGAAACACAAGAAGCATCTTTTGTGCCGATACAAGCTTCAGTAATAACATATGCCATAAGAATGACATCCTTCCTATTCGCTATCCAACAAACGAATATCTTTCCTTAAATTATGATACCACAGAAACATCACCGTGTTGTGAAATTATGGTGCGCGTTTGCACTATGTCGATGGCGCTACGGCATAACAATTACGACAGCGCGCTTCGTAGAGCTCGAGACCGCCTACTGCAATTACGGGTGCTGAATGTGGGGCCGGCTGGCCGTCGATGAGGCGTTGTGAACGTGTGGCATATGCCCCACATTGCACACAAATCGCGTACAACTTGTCGACTTGCTCGGCGACTGCCATCAGCTCTGCAACAATGGCAAATGGTTGGGCTCTGAAGTCTTGGTCGAGCCCTGCCACAATCACGCGAATCCCCCGATCAGCCAGTGTTTGGCACCCTGCCACCACCGATTGCGCATCGCTTTCGAGGAATTGCACCTCGTCAATGGCCACCACTTGAGTGCCATCTGGCACATGATCGACAATCTCGGCAATCGTACTGACGGTGACAGCCTCGATGGCCTGGCCATTGTGGCTGACCAGATTGCCCGTGCGATAGCGCGTGTCGCGGCGAGGCGTGTATGCGGTGAGTGTCTGACGAGCCAGTTGCACGTGCGTGAGGCGGCGAATCAACTCTTCGGTTTTGCCACTAAACATGCACCCACAAATGACCTCAATACGACCACCACTCGGTAAACGTGTCATAAGTCCAACTCAATACAACAAGAAACGAAAAATGGATTGCCCCTATCCTATCACACAATCTGGCGCTGTGGTACTCGCTGTGAGACCACCCAACAAGGCTACGACGTTGCTCCCCAATTCAGCTACTGCATACCCACCCTCTTGAATGACCACTATGGGCATCCCCAACCTGGCACAGCGCTGCCCAATCTGTGTATAACAGGCCTGACTCAGGCGGAATCCTCCCAGCGGATCGCCGGCGAAGGTGTCGAATCCTGCCGAAATCACCAACGCCGTTGCTCCCCAGTGTTGGATGCGCGCCAGCGCATGATCGACCGTGGCCAAGTAGGTGGCATCGTCACACCCAAACGCCAGCGGTAGATTGAGGGTCGTGCCTTGCCCGGCCCCGATTCCTGTTTCGTCAGCAAAGCCCATGTAGTACGGGTAGCACTCGTGGGGATGCCCATGAATGGAGGCAAAAAACACGTCGGCGCGCTCAGCGAAAATCTGCTGTGTGCCATTTCCATGATGAATGTCGATATCCAAAATGGCCACCCGATACCGTGAGGTCAATGTTTCGGCGGCAATAGCGGCATTGTTGAGATAGCAGTACCCCCCACACATATCGCTGCCGGCATGATGCCCGGGAGGACGACAACGCGCATATGCCAGCCGCCCACCATCACAGAGGTACTGTGCCGCACTATAGGCCATGCCGGCCGAATCCAGACTGGCGGCCCAAGTCCCTTCGACAATCGGTGCACTCAAGTCAAAGGCAAAATACCCGGGAGTGGCCAATGGATGCGGTGAATACCGTTGCATCCAACGTACTGCCAGGGTACTGGGGATGACTGCGGCTGCATCACCGCCGGCCGCACACCACTGTGGATAAATGTGCTGTAGGTATTCCAAATACTCAGGAGTATGTACCCGTGTGAGAATGGCGTGTGGCACTGTTTGGGGGGCATGCTGATCGTGATAACCAGCCTGTGCAAGGGCTGCATCGATGATGTCAGCACGCGCCGCTGATTCAAATGGTGGCACTAATGCCCCATCATAAAATTCATGCGGTGGCATATGCAGCCGATGGGCTGTACTCGTAAAAATGCGCATAGTGTTCTTTCTGCCCTGATACCTGTATGTGCTATTGCATGTGCTTGATTGTACGAGTATCTCGAGTGCAGAGCAATCAGGTGTACAATATGCCCACATCCGAAATTTTTATATCAACAGTATCCACATCGTTGTGAGGAGGTATGCCATGCCGTGTCGTGTGCAGATTTCGCTCGATCTTCATACCATCCCTGATGCCCTGCATGTTGCACAAATCGCCGTGCATGCCGGGGTCGATTGGCTCGAGGCTGGCACCGGCTTGATGGTCGAACAGGGCATGCAGGTCGTGCACGCTCTGCGTCAGGCGCACCCCCAGCACCCCATTGTGTGTGATTTCAAGGTGTGTGATGGTGGGGCGTACTTCGCCGGGCTGGCAGCCGATGCCGGTGCCAATTATATGGACGTGATGGCTGCCGCCCACGATGCCACCATCGCACGTGCCGTAGACCGGGCGCATGCCGCCGGAGTCAAGGTCATCGCCGATACCATGTTTTGTGCTGACCCCATTGCGGCCGCCCAGCGTGTGGCGGCCCTCGGTGTCGACATGATTGGGTGGCATCTCGGCCTCGATCATCGTCAAGTGCATACGCACCTGCGCGCCATTGATGGATTGGCTGATGTGCTCGCAGCAGTCACCATCCCCGTGCAGGTCGTTGGCGGGTTGTCGGTGGCCGATGCGGTGACTGCCGCACGCATGGGGGCGGCTTCGGTGGTCATCGGTGGTCCGCTCGTGCCTGCTGATCGCGGTTCGGAATTAGCCACCTTGTTGAGTTCTATCGTGCAACAAGTGCGTGCACACAGCTCGTATACCGGTGAGGCGTAGGGATGGCAATGGGTAGCAAATTTGTGCTACGATAGGGCAGATAGTCAGATCAAGACCGTGTAGTGTGGTGGTGGAGGAAGTATGCCCAAAGCGCAACGTGATTTGTTTGATCCACGCAATGATCAGCAGGTGCAACGTCAAGCCCCCTTGGCTGCCCGGATGCGCCCCACATCGCTCACGAACATGGTCGGCCAACACGCCATCATTGGCGATGGTCGCATGCTCCGCCGTGCCATCGAACACGATTCTTTGTTTTCGATGATTTTGTGGGGGCCACCCGGATGTGGCAAAACCACATTGGCACGCATTATTGCCGAACACACCCAAGCCCACTTTGAGCCATTGTCGGCAGTGACTGCCGGTGTGGCCGATTTGCGTCGTGTCGTCAGCGAAGCCCGCGAACGGCTGGGCATGTATCGTCAGCGCACCGTGTTGTTTATCGACGAAATCCATCGTTTCAACAAGGCCCAACAAGATGCGGTATTGCCGCACGTCGAAGACGGTACCGTGATTTTGATTGGTGCTACCACCGAAAATCCCTCATTTGAGGTAAATCCGGCGCTACGCTCGCGTGCCCGCGTGTTTGTGCTCGAAGCGCTCAGTGACGATGATATTGGTGCCCTGATTGACCGTGCGTTGACCGACCCCGACAACGGTCTTGCTGCGCTCGATCCACTCCTCGCTAGTGATGCTCGTGGCTACCTCATCGATATGGCCAACGGCGATGCGCGTGTGGCTCTCAATGCACTTGAGGTGGCGGTCCACTCCAAAAACCCCGGTGTGGCTGGCAAACGACTGATTACTGTCGACGATATGCGCGAAGCGCTCCAAAGTCGGGCAACGCGCTACGACAAAAACGGCGAACTGCACTATGACGCCATTTCCGCTTTGCATAAATCAATCCGTGGCAGTGATCCTGATGCCGCGTTGTACTGGTTGGGGCGCATGCTGGCCGGTGGCGAAGATCCGTTGTATGTGGCGCGACGCCTCATGCGTGTGGCCGTCGAAGACATCGGCATGGCTGATCCCCAAGCGCTGGTGGTCGCCACTGCTACGCAGCAGAGCGTCCATTTCTTGGGGCAGCCCGAAGGCGACTTAGCGCTCGCCAACTTGGTCATCTACTTGGCCCAAGCGCCCAAGAGCAACAGCGTGTATCGAGCCTATGCCCAAGCCCTGCAAGATGTCGAACAGACGCGCAATGACCCAGTCCCCCTGCATCTGCGCAATGCCCCAACATCGCTCATGAAAGGCTTGGGGTACGGTCGTGGCTACCAATACGCCCACGATCATCCAGACGCCCACATCGATCAAGTGCACTTCCCCGATAATTTGCGTGGGCGGCGCTATTACCAGCCCACTGACCGTGGCTACGAGGTCAAAGTCGCCGAACGACTGGCCTGGCGTGAGGCCCTGCTGAGTGTGCAGAGCGCTGAACCTCATGTGGAGCCAGCTGCTGATACGCCACCGTCAGCACCGACAATCGTGGATCCACAAGCCCTCGCCGGTGAAGAATCGCAACTCACTGAAGAATCGATGCCGGATCCTACGCCACGTAAACGGCGTAAGTAATGTTCCGGTATAATCAAGCACATTCACTTCCAGCAGAAAGAGGGTGCCGCGATGAGCATTGATATGCATGCCGCATTTGATTTTCGCCAGCAACGCATCGTGATGAGTGGTGGTAGTGGTGTGCTCGGGGCTAGCATGGTGCGTGGCCTCGTACAGCACGGGGCGAACGTGGTGCTACTCACACGACAAGCTGCATCGACGCGCCAAAAGTTTCGTGATTTACCTGCTCCACAGCTTGAGTATGTGGAAGTCGACCTCAACGATGCCACGCAGTTGCCAGACGTGGTGGCACAGATTGCGCGTACAGGGCCGATTACTGCCCTCATCAATGGTGCCGGAGGCAATCGCCCTACGGCCACTACGGGCCAGCAGGCTTTTGCTGATGTGCCTGCGGCTGCCATGCAAGAAGTCATCAACGTGAATCTGATGAGTGCCATCCAACTGTCGCAGCAGGTGCTCCCCCATTTGCTGGCCCATCCACAGGCCGCGATTTTGAATATTTCGTCGATTAGCACCCAGCGGCCACTGACGCGAGTGTTGGCCTACTCGGCTGCCAAAGCCGGTCTCGATGCCTTTACACGCTGGCTGGCCACCCATGTCGCCCTCGAGCATGCCCCATCGGTGCGCGTCAACGCCATTGCACCAGGGTTCTTTTTGACCGAACAAAACCGCTATCTGCTCATGGAAGCCGATGGCGTCAGTTTGACCACGCGCGGCCAACAGATTTTGGCACATACGCCCATGGCGCGCTTTGGCACTCCCGACGATCTCGTGGGCACCGTGTTGTGGCTACTGTCACCGGCCGCCGCTTTTGTGACTGGGCAGGTCATTGCCGTAGATGGTGGGTTTTCGGCGTTCAGTGGTGTGTAATCGGCCGGCCAGCCTGGAATATTTTGCATAGAAATCAGTGAGGCAGACATGCAACTGTTCGACGATCAACAACTGCAAACGGCAGTCACCACAGGGCTTCAGCAACGTGATTGGCGTGGTCAGCGCGTGTTGGTGCTCATCCCCGATGGCACACGCACGATGCCCATGCCGCGCTACTTTGCGGTGGTGCGGGCTGCGCTACGTGCCGCCGGAGTCCGTAGTCAGACGTGGATGATTGCGCTGGGTACCCACCCTGCCATGGACGACACCGCCATCGATCAATTGCTCGGGTGCGACTATCGTCAGGTGTGTATGGTCGAACCCGACATCCGTGTGGTCAACCACGAGTGGCAAAACGACACCGCCTTGGTGAGCGTGGGGCATATCGACAGCGATACCATGCACCGCCTCAGTGGTGGTCTGAGCCAAGAGGCCGTCGATGTCCGCATCAATCGGCAGGTACTGGCACACGACCATATTCTGATTTGTGGTCCCGTGTTCCCACACGAGGTGGTCGGATTCTCGGGCGGCAACAAATATCTGTTCCCCGGTATTTCGGGTCCGGATGTCATCAATGCTACGCACTGGTTGGGCGCGCTTTTGACCTCCTACGCCATCATTGGTACGCCACATACTGCAGTGCGCGCCGTCATCGATTATGCGGCATCACTCATCCCTGTGCCGCGCTTTGCCATTTGTTCGGTTGTTTCACCTGCGGGCATTCATGCTGTGCACGTCAATACACCCGAAGTCGCCTGGGCCCTGGCGGCTCAGGATTCGGCACAGGTGCATGTGCGCTGGCTTGATCGCCCGGTACAACGTGTGATTGCCGTGCTACCACCCATGTACGATGAATTGTGGGTGGGTTCCAAGGGCATGTACAAAAGCGAACCGGTGGTGGCCGATGGCGGTGAGGTGGTGATTTATGCGCCACATTTGCGTGAAATCAGCGTCGTGCACGGCCAGGTGATTCGCCACATCGGCTATCACGTGCTCGAGTACTTCCTCGGGCAGTGGGATCGTTTCGCCCATCTCCCCAAGGGCGTCATTGCGCACTCGACACACCTGCGCGGCGTGGGCAGTTGGTCCAACGGTGTCGAACGTCCGCGCATCACCGTCACCCTGGCGACTGGGCTCGATGCCGAAACCTGCGCCGCCATCAACCTCAATTACGCCGATTACCGCACCATTGATGTGGCGGCCCTGCAGGCACAATCAGACCCGGATTGCTTGGTCATCCCCCGTGCAGGTGAGTACTTGTATCGCCTGAATCCGACATCGTAGATGGGCTCAGTGCCTGGCAATCAGCGCCGCAGTAGGCACAGCCATTGGCGAAAATGCGCTCGTGAGCCACATGAATGGCGGCAGCCGCATCCCAGTACAGGTTGTCTTCACCGAGCAACGCGATGATGCCCAGCCGGTGCAACATGCCCAGTACAGCGGGTTGTACGCCGGCTAGCAGGATGTCACCGTTGCGTGCTCGGAATTCGTGAATCAATGAGCGCAGTAACTCGGCTCCCATCACGTCGATCATGGGCACACCACGCATGCTGATAATCAGTGTGTGGCAGTGTTCTTCGTTGCTCAGCATGTGGCGCATGGTGGCCGCATTCCCAAAAAACATCGAACCGCTCACATAGGCCACGCGAATTCCTGCGCAGGCCTGGGTCAAGGTCGAGTCGCGGAGTCTCGTCGGATCTACCGGCACTACGTTGACGTGGGCTGATTGCACCTCGAGGCGCAGATGAATGATGGCTGAAACGGCCAGCCCGATGACGATGGCCTGAGTCAAATCGAGCGCCACGGTGGCTAGTACGGTCACCACCATGCCTACAATGGCATGGCGCACGCGGCTGTGCAGGTAGCGTGTAATGGTGGGCCAATCACACATGTGCCAAGCGGTCCAGAGCAGTACTCCGGCCAAACACGCCATGGGGATGTGTCCGATAATTGTGCCGGCAAACAAGACTACCACAATCAACACTCCCGCATGGGTAATACTGGCGAGACGCGTTACTGCGCCGGTGCGTATGGCCACTGCTGTGCGTGAAATAGCGGCACTCGATGGCACTCCGCCAAACCAGGGTACGACCAAATTGGCACTGCCCTGGGCAATCAACTCCTGGTCTGCATCAAATCCTTTGCCGCTCATGGCCGATCCCGCAGTGCCAGTCATGAGGCTTTCGATGGCAGCAAGGGCCGCAATCGAAATGCCAGCTCCGAACATGTCATTGAACGATGCCCAGGGGATTGCCATGGCGTCGAGGTGCGTGTTCAAGATGATACTTGGCGGTAAGTCGCCGATCATGTCGACTGGGATGTGGGCCATCCATACGATCGCGGTTATGACGGCCATGGTGCCCAAGGTGTCTGGCACAGTGGGGACAAAGCGGCGGAACCCCCACAATAAGCCAATGGTGGCCACCGTAACCCCCAGGGCGGCCACATTCAGTGATGAGGTGGCATTTGGGGTGATATACCCCAGCAACTTCAGCAGTGCGGTGTCTGCAGGTGCAGTGTGCAGGCCTAGGCTGGGATCGATTTGGCTGACAGCAATAATCAGCGCAATCCCAATCGTAAACCCGGTAATGACTGGAGTCGGAATAAATACTACATAGCGCCCAAACCGGAATACTCCCATCAAAATCAACAGTACACCACCAATCAACGTGGCCCCCCACATCCCCATGACGCCAGTGCGATGCAAAATTACGAGGAGTACTGCCGACATGGCTCCCGTGGGTCCGCTAATCTGGTAAGCAGTACCCCCCAAGATGCCGGTGACGATGCCTGCGATAATTGCTGTTACGAGCCCGGCTGCCGGCGACATGCCACCAGCAATGCCATAGGCCAACGCCAGTGGGAGCGATACGGCGGCCACTGCGAGCCCGGCCAGTACGTCTTTGCGCAGTAAAAGCAGCGAATAGTGGGCGAATTCATGGCGGATAATGTTGGCGAGCCGCGGGATTGGTACCATGATGATTCCAGTGCTGTGAAAACGAATATGCCCTGCATTATAGTCCCAAAACACACTACCCTCTGATGTGATGGTTTTGGTATACTAGGCAACACTACGCCAACTAAGCAACAAAGAAGGCATCCATGCAGAGAGAACAAGCCGATGTGGTCATCATTGGAGCCGGAGTTATGGGCGCTTCGGTAGCCTACCATTTGGCCATGCGTGGCGTGACCAATGTCATCATCCTCGAGCAGTTCGACAGCGAAGTCCAAGGTAGCACGGCCCGCTCGGCAGCCGGTGTACGCCATCAGTTTTCACACGAAATCAACGTCAAAATGTCGCAGTACGGCATCGAGCGTTTCAAACACTTCCATGCTGAAATGGGCATCGATAGTGGTCTCCATCAGGTCGGCTATTTGTTTCTCATCAATGACCCTGATGTGTGGTATGAATACGTCCAGGCCACCGCCATGCAACAACGCTTGGGCGTGTCGACACGCCTGCTAGCCCCCCACGAAGTGCACGACATCGTCCCCGATGTGCGCATCGACGATCTGATTGGTGCCACGTTTGGCCCCGAAGACGGCTTTTGTGATCCTCATAGTGTCGCCATGGGGTACTTGACCCAAGCTCGTGCGCGTGGTGTGCGCCTGCTCCGGTCTGCGCCGGCCATCGCCGTGGATGTGCAGTCGGGGCGCATCACCGCAGTACATACTCCGCAGGGCATCATCGCCTGCGACACGGTGGTCAACTGTGCGGGTTCGTGGGCTGGGGCGGTAGCCCAGCTGGCCGGCTTGGATGTGCCGGTACTGCCGTATCGTCGCAACGTGTATGTGACCGAGCCGACGACAATCATCCCCCAGCAAATGCCACTGACCGTCGATGTGCAGACGGGGTTTTGGATGCGCAAAGAGCAGTCCAACCTCATATTTGGTTTGTCCAAAGCCGACGAACCTCCCGGGTACAACATCACCGTCGATTGGGAATGGCTTGACTCCGTCATCGATGCCGGCTTTGCTCGCTTCCCACGTTTGGCCGAGGTCGCTCTCGCCGAAAAGCAGTGTTGGGCCGGTGCCTACGAAATCACCCCCGATCACATGCCCATCCTCGGGCGCCACCCCGATCTGCTCACTTGGGTCAATGCCGCTGGTTTCAGCGGACACGGCATCATGCATTCACCTGCCACAGGCGTCATCATTGCCGAAGAAATCATCGACGGTCGTGCGCATACGTTCGCCATCGATGATCTGCGTATCGAGCGTTATGCGCGTGGGAGTACCTTCGAACGCAACATCATCTGATCTATACACTGGCCTCAGCCGTCAATTCCCAGCGCTCGCCTGCTTGCAACGTTCGTTCGAGCAGGCGATTCGTGTGCCAGGGCGACCACACTTTTACCTGCCCCCCGTGTTCACTCGTGATGTGTACATGCGTGACTACGCCATCTCTGCATCCGGCACTCACAAGGTGGGCACCCACAGCCCGCAACTGCTCGAATTCCGCAGCGCAGTCCAACGGCCAGTTGGGGAAAAGCCGAATTTCGCCGGTGTAGCTTTGCATCAAGCACTCGTTGATGACCGCTGGCAAGGCAAAGTTTTCGAACCAAATCCCCATGTCAGCCATGAAATCAAACGGCAAATCATCACGATACCGTCCGTGCACCTGCAATACCATGTCGGTACATGTGCCGTTCGGCAACAAACAATAGGCAATCTGACGTTTGAATTTGGCCAGATCAAGCACCCCCATACGTGCCGCCTGCATATTCAAAAACACCAATTCGTTGCCACCTTCGTTACGCTGGTGCATCAGAGTGCGCAAAGCCAACGCATACGCGTCAGGTTCAGAGTGCAAGCCGTGTTCTTCACCAGGAAAAATGGTCGTGGTACTCGAGGGGACGTTGTAGACCACCTGAGGATCCTCGTGGGGCACACTCACAAACACAGTCCCCTGTGCTGTTTCGGCAGTCGGGTAGGTTGGGAAGTGCACCAAAATATCGGTGACTGCAGCCACTAATTCGTGCTCAGTATCACTGATACCCAGGATCTGCACCGCTTCGAGATAGGCATTGAACACAAATTTGGTGAGCGTCAAATCGACCAAACAATCGGCATTTTTGTGCAGGCCTGGAGTGAGTCCATATAATTCTGGCGACACGGTGGGGTAGATGTGATACCTACCGTCCCACCACGCCTCTGGGCGTTGCATGTAGTCAGCCAAAAACTGCACGGCAGCTCGGATTGGGCCAAAAGCGCGTTGCCGCAGAAATACATCATCGAGCGTGTAGCGATAATGCCACCACAGGCTTTGCACGCTCCACGGTGTCTCACAAATTTCCCAGCCCCAAGTAGGTACCGGGTAGGGCATGGTGTGCATTGTCGTCGGGTATGCCGAATGCGGGAAGTATGCCCCTCGCAGCCCGTAGTATTGCTGTGCCCATTGCTCGCTGATGGGTAATAGGTGCTCGATGAGCCGTACATATGCGAAATGCTGTTCAATGCGGTTACTACTAAAACAGACCCAAAACGGCTGTTGGGTGTTGTAGTTCATGTGATAGTCGCCGCGCCACGCCGTGCCAATAGCGCGATAACTCCAGTTCGCAAATAAGCCGGGGCAGGTGTGTCGAGCCGATACAGCGCATGCAAAGAAGTACAAATTGTGATACCACGTACGCTCGAGCAACGCATCGGCCAAGCGCACTCCTGCAAGCCGCCAGTAGTGCTGCCAATGCGCAATACGCCGCGTATCAGCTGCCACATATTCCGCCATATTGGCGTGTGCTGTGGCCTCGCATGCCGCAATATCTGTCGCGCGGCCGTGCGTCAACACCACTTGCGCCACAAATGCGTCGCTGTCAATGAGTGCACGTTCGAGTGCATCGATGGGCCGCGGTGTGCCATAGCTGGTCTGTGGTTGCCACCGAGATTGCTGGCTCGATACTGCGACAGCCACGCTTACCGCCTGATCGTCAGGATGCTCGGGGATGATTCCACTCGCCGCGGTCTTGCCCGGGTCGAACCCCTGCCAGTAGGCAGGTGGCGTGGTGTGCCCGTGGACATCACCGACCTGGCTTGGTAGGCGTTGCCAAAATCCTAGCCCCTGCGCATGCACCGTGTATGCGGGGAATTCAGCGGGCGTAGTGGGGTCTGGCATGATGCGAATGCGTTCAAACGGGCTTGGGATGGCATGGCCGTTGGCGTTTTCACAACGCATCCACACGGCATCCGTGTGTGGGTCCACCCAGATCACCAGTCCACAATCTGACTGATCTAGGGTGGTCATCAGTTGCACACGGCAGGTGCCAGTGGCGATGTCGAGCTCGTGCCCGATGACTTCGCAGTGCCGGCGGTCAAGCCCGAGGAGGATCGTGCCACACGGGAATGGCCGTGGGTAGCTGGCCTGGTAATTGGCCTGCATCAGCTCGGTGTAGGCTTTGTACCACTCGTCTTCTTCGAGTGCTCCCAAACTGGCAGGGATAGCGGCCACCTTGGCAAAGATATCGGCAAAGGTGCCGATTTGGTCGGTATGTGCTTCAGCCACACGGATGTCCCACACACTGTTGTGCCCGAGATGGAGCATGATGCCGTCGGGGCGCGTGGTGACGACCACACCAAGCCCGCCGTTGCCCAGTAGTGCCCCCGCAAAAAAATCCACTGCTGGTGTGTTGCTCCGCAGTGGGTGTTGTTGTGCCTGTGCAAATGGGTCAAACGCCATCGTATGCCTCCTCGCAGGTCAGGTTGGTTGGTCGGTATGTAGGTGCTCCATTGTAGCATGTACTCCGTGTGCGACCATAGCCGCACACGGAGTACTGGTGGCGCACACGGAGGAGGCAGCCTGCACGACTAGGCACTCGACACCGGTTGGTAGTGTGTTTTGAGTTGCTCGATACCACGTTTGCGGAGCTGTTTGACGGCTCCTTCGCTACGCTGCATGGCCTCGGCAATCTGGGCAAACGTCATATCGCCACGGTAGCGCATCAGCAATACCTGGCGTTGTTCTGGGTTGAGTCGTTCGAGCATGCTGCGTAGTGTGTCGTCGATTTCGCATTCATCGACGTCACACACTGCTACGTCGTGCCCGTCGAGTGAGGCTTGCTTACGCCGTGATTGACGGCGATAGGTGTCGATGACCCGGTCACGCGCGATGCGGTACATCCAGGCTTCGATGGGCAAGCCACGCTCTTCGTAGTGTGGCAACCCTTCAATCATGCGTACAAACACGTCGTTGCACAAATCTTCACTCAAGGCGTGGTCGCCAGTACGCCGATAAATAAAGCGCCGTACGGCATCGGCATGGTGCTCATAAAGTTCGGCAATGCGGTGGTGGTGCTGCATCGGTCTTCTCCTGTTTTTGTGGGCGGACGCGGTGAATTCCATGCGTGCATTGTGTGACACTGCCGTTACCACTGCATTACCATGTCAAAACGGTAGCTCTCTGCTATAATACCCACGGTGTAATATAGAGGGTTATTATGACGAATTTCACCTATTCCATGGACGGCCCGGCTCACGACGATGTCGTCGAATTAGCCAAAGCGTGGGCTGGGACTTCGCTCGCATATGCGGTCTACAACACAGGTGCAGTGAACTTGTTGTCACCGGCCATCATCGAAAATCTATTGGTGGCCTGTATCGTCTGTGGTTTGGGATTTGTGGTGCACGAAATGGCGCATCGCCAAGTGGCACGCCGCTTTGGCGCCCAAGCCCACTTCGCCGCCGATAACCGCTGGCTGTTGATTTCGTTGTTGGTGGCGCTGGCAGGCATCTTCATCGCTGCTCCAGGGGCCGTATGGCATACCGGTGTCAACGACAAGCAGCGCATCGGCAAAATTGCCCTTGCTGGCCCGATTTCCAACTTCGTGTTAGCGTTTGTATTTCTGTTGTTGTATCCCATCATCTATCTCATTGGTTGGGATCTGGACATTTTCTTGGCCATTTGTATGAATGGCTTCATCCTCAATGCCTGGATCGGGCTATTCAACATGATCCCCGGTGGCCCATTCGACGGTGCCAAAGTCTTGGCTTGGTCGACTTGGGTCTATGCTGCCACCGTTGCTGTGGGGGTCGTCATGGTGTTCGTCCTCAGTCGCCAGTCCGTGTTCATCACCGTCTGGGGGTGGATGATATCGGTATTTGCAGGCTGATGGTTTTTTGATGGTGTTCCCCTGTTTCGGTGTTACAACGTTATCTCAACAAGGAATATTCACGTATGCGTACTACACTCATTGCCGGTAATTGGAAGATGCACAAGACGTTGGCCGAAGCCACCAGCCTTGCTGATGCCCTTGTAGCTGGTGTCGGTGCGGGTGCTTCCGACCGCGAAGTCGTGATTTGCCCGACATTCACGGCATTGTCGGCTGTGGCGGCACGCCTGGGTAGCAGCAGCATTGCCCTCGGTGCCCAAAACGTCTACCCTGAGCCTCAGGGCGCCTTTACGGGCGAAATCTCGCCGGCCATGCTTAGCGACGTCGGTTGTCGCTATGTCATCGTTGGTCACAGCGAACGCCGCCAACTGTTCGGCGAAAGCGACGACATGGTAGCGCGCAAGTCTGCGGCCGTGCTGGCTGCCGGTATGACGCCCATCATCTGTGTGGGCGAGACCCGCGCCGAACGCGAATCTGGGCGCGCTGAAGCAGTGGTGCTCGGGCAAATCCAGGGTGCCCTGCAGTCTCAGGCCGCTGCCATCCACCAGGTGGTTATCGCCTACGAGCCCGTTTGGGCCATTGGTACTGGCCTGACGGCGACTTCCGCCGACGCTCAAGCCATGCACGCTGCCATCCGCGCCGAATTGCGTCGCCTCGGTGGCGACCAAGCCGATGTGGTGCGCATCCAGTACGGCGGTAGTGTCAAGCCAGACAACGTCGATGAATTGATGGCCCAACCCGATATCGATGGTGCACTCGTGGGCGGTGCGGCCTTGGTCGCAGACAGCTTCTTGCGGATTGTGCACTATCAGGCATAACGCAATCAATATCCCCACAGGGGATGGCATGTATGCTGCCTCCTGTGGGGGATTACCTGTAAGAATTTAGGTGAAACCGATGACCTCAGCAGAGACTGTACATGTTGCAGATGCACAAATCTTCCCGCTGGTAGTGCTCGGCGAAATGGTCATCATGCCTCAGATGACGGTGCCGTTGCAGATTGGCCAGGGCAAATCGTTCCGTGCCATGGAATTCGCATGGGAAGCGCAACAGCCCGTACTGTTGATTTATGTGCCCGAAGCCGAAATCGAACTCTACAAAAACAGCACTCCCCCCGCCTTGCCACCGGTGGGTGTCGTGGCGCGCCTCGAAGAATTTATCATTTTGCCCGATGGGACTGCGCGCATCATCCTCGAAGGGCTGCAGCGCGCATTTGTGTGCGCCACCCATCAAACCGATCCCTACTACCTCGTGGATGCTCAGCCGTTGACCGAGTCCGATGTCGTC
>VFQT010002022.1_pt1 | contig 22033 bp, 18 predicted proteins | sample 3512381 | NCBI WGS metagenome assembly VFQT01 (sample SAMN10412376, study PRJNA504923) | tailings metagenome | isolation source: Relicate 2 Philex TSF3 active mining site | place: Philippines: Tuba, Benguet | collected 2017-08-29
GTTCCGGGCTCCTGGTTGCAGGAACACCCATCCGCCAGGATATATCTGGACGGGGAGGCGGCTGCATCCTTATCACAGTAAGGTTTTCGCAGATCAGTAACTGAGCAGTCCCTCAACAGGGACCCATGACCGGGTGTTGCTGCTTTCCAGGGCGAGTTCGATCAACCTGATCACGTCATGTCCGTGTTCAGGTTGCTCGCTGAGCGGAGCATTTTCCCGGATCGTGCAATAAATGTTCCGGTAATAATCCCGGTAATCCCCGGGCAGGGATGGATAAGGCTCCCGTATCACTCGACCATCGACGGCTGTGTGCAGCAATCCATAGCTGGAGGGATCCTCCTTTCCCCAATCTTCACCGACGGGCAGCCTACCGGCCTTCAACTGGTCTTCCTGAGGATCTTCTCCACTCTTCAGGTAAGAGCCCAACGTTCCGTGCAACTGGTACCTGGGGCCCATTTCTCGCACCAGCATGGATGCGTGCAGGGAGACCCTCAGGAAACCGTAATCCAGCCAGAGATCGAAGCAGTCATCGACATTGACATAGGATTTCTGGGTCCTGATATCGGCAAGGATGGCGCTTGGTTTGCCGAAAAGCACCAGTGCCTGGTCGATCAGGTGTGGACCCAGGTCGTAGAAAACACCCGCACCGGGTGTTTCGTATTCTCGCCAGAGTCCATAGGTGCGGGGATCAGGCCGGTATCGGTCGTAATGAGCGGTATATGTATGCAATTTGCCCAGCAATCCTTTTTGCAGGATCTCACGGATCGTTTTGAAGTCTGATACATATCGACGGTTCTGATAAACAGAGCACACCAGTCCTTTTTCTGCAGCAAGCCGGCAGAGTTCCCTGGCTTCCTGACTTCGGATGGTGAAGGGCTTTTCCACAACGACATGCTTGCCCGCTTCCAGCGCTGCCTTAGCATAGGGATGATGGGTGTCGTTGGGGGATGTGATGACGACAAGTTCGATGCGATCGTCTTTCAGCAAGTCTTCCATGGTTCTGTAGGTCCGGATGGAAGGATATGCTTCTTGTGCCACCGTTCCATTTCTCTCCAGCACGGCATCCAGGGAAAATCCGGGCAGGGTGGTCAGGAAGGGAGCGTGGAAAGTACGGGAGGAGATACCGAAGCTGACAAGCGCTGTTCCAATCGGAGGATATGTCATGTGATGGACTTTGTAGCGAATATAAACGATTCAGCGCCTCATGTTTCAGGGATTGGATCTCTGTTTTTGACGAACGGTGGCTGAATGTCGGCCGAGTCTGATATTTTGACATAAATTCGTTTCGAAATAAGCGTCGGGGGTTTTTATGGCGAGCGGTTCAGCATGGTACCTTGTTTTCATTCTTTTCCTCACCGGGGGAGGACTCTTATTTTCACTTTTCCGGCTTTACAGGTATAAACGCTTCGGTTACCCGCAGTTTCTGTTCCATTTGCTCGTTTTTTCGATGTGTCTCTTCGTTTTTTCCGTTGGTTTGACCTTTACGGGGATCTACCTTAGGTTGCCTCATCTATGGCGACTTTTCACGGCCCTGGGCTATCTGAATACTCCGTTGTGCTTTCTGTTGTTTCGCGTTATGCTGACAAATCGACAGGAGTACAGGCGAACGGATCTTTGGGTCGGTGTTCCTCCCCTGATCCATCTGGCCAATATGGTCCCTTTCATTTTTTCCGGTCGGGAGGCCAAACTGGAGGCAGTCAGAGCAGTCATGGACAACGGTAATACCTTTATACTCGAGTCAGAGGGCTTCCTCTTACCGGGACTGAATTCTTGGCTACGAGCCTTTGTAGCCATCAGTATGATCTTCGGTCAGATGTTGATGATGGCCGGAGCCGCACACCATTTCACTAAGGGGGATGGACGGCTGGATCCGGGCGATCGCCGGCTCTACCGGTGGATGTGGCTGCTCTCCATCTCCGGTGCTTTATCTATGATCCTGGTATTGCTCCAGTTTACGTTGAACTTGATCCCCGGGTGGGATATGCTGGATGTCATACCGGTGGCGACGGCTTTCACACTCCTGTTCATTTTCGGGTCGATCATACTCTATCCGGATCTGCTCAAGGGCTTTAAGCGCCCGCTCCATCGTTCTGACCTTTTCTTCTGACCTTCTCATTGTCCGTTCCTTCGTTATCTTTAAAGCATGAAATTCCTGTCTGGCCCTGTTCAACTACTGGCTGTTTTTTCCTGCCTGATCATTTCCTGCCGTCAGGGCGGCGGTGATACGGTCGCGGACCGAAAGATCTCCGCTGCCATTACCTGCAGCAACGGCCTCACGATTGCAGACAGTACAACCTACATGGCAGGAGGTGGTGCAGATTTTCGACCCACCATCGAGGCCCCGAGACCTGCGGGGGTAACCATTCCTGAAGGAATGGTGCTGATACCCGGCGGGGAATTCAGCATGGGTGCGGTGAATCCTTTGGGATTGTCCGGCGGAGGGAGGGAAGATATGTTAGATGCGCGACCAATCCACAGGGTCAGGGTATCTGCCTTTTTGATGGATGCCACGGAAGTCACCAACGCTCAGTTCGAGGCCTTTGTAAAGGCGACAGGATATGTTACCATCGCCGAAAAAGCGCCGACCCGGGAGGAATTCCCCGATGTGCCACTGGAAGATCTGGTGGCCGGTTCTGTGGTTTTCACCCCTCCGCTCGGTCAGGTTCCCCTGGACAACCATCTGCAGTGGTGGGCTTACGTACACGGGGTGAGCTGGCGCCATCCGGAGGGACCGAACAGTGATCTGAAAGGGAGGGAGCAACATCCTGTGGTACATATCGCATGGCCTGACGCTGCTGCTTATGCCAAATGGGCTGGTAAGCGATTGCCCACAGAGGCGGAATGGGAATTCGCGGCCCGTGGGGGGGAATCCGGGAACATTTATCCCTGGGGCAACCAAATGCATCCCGAGGGTAAACACATGGGAAATACTTTCCAGGGTCAGTTTCCGCATCAGGATATTGCAACGGACGGTTTTAAAGGCATAGCTCCTGTAGGTCGCTTCAAACCAAACCGGTATGGTCTCTTCGATATGGCGGGGAATGTCTGGGAATGGTGTGCCGACTGGTACCGCCCCGAATATTATGCGTCCCTGGCTGCTGATGGAGCGGTGGTGGCCGATCCGAAAGGTCCTGCAGATTCTTTTGATCCACTCGAGCCCGGTGTCGCAAAACGTGTTCAGCGGGGTGGATCGTTCCTGTGTACGGATCAGTATTGCACCCGGTACATGGTCGGTACCCGGGGGAAAGGGGAAGTTAATTCAGGCGCCAACCATATTGGATTCCGGTGCGTTCGGGACCTTTGAGAACCCCTGGGCATAAACGTGTGTTTTATACACAATTAAAGCTTGCATCCCTTCATCAACGCGGAATTCCTTACCTTGCAGCCTCATCACAAACCCTTCTGACATGGGAAAATACAGAGCTGGCGTGCTTTTCGGAGAAGAGCTCAGGGCCATCTACAATGACGCAAAGGAGAACCAATTTGCACTTCCTGCGGTCAACACCACGGGTACCAACACCATCAATGCCACGCTTGAAGCGGCAGCCCGGGTGAATTCACCGGTGATCATTCAATTTTCGAATGGCGGTGCGCAGTTCATCGCGGGTAAAGGCATGCCGAATGACGCGCTGCAGGCCAATATCAGCGGAGCCGTATCCGGTGCTATACACATTCATAATGTTGCCAAATATTACGGCGTGCCGGTCATCCTTCACACCGATCATGCTGCCAAAAAATGGTTGCCATGGATCAGTGGACTGATCGATGCCGGAGAGGCCCACATGAAGGAGAAGGGTCAGCCGCTCTTTAGTTCGCACATGCTGGATCTGTCTGAAGAACCCATTGAAGAGAATATTCACACTTCCGTTGAGTTCTTTAAGCGGATGGCACCCCTGGGTATGGGCATTGAGATCGAACTTGGCGTCACAGGTGGCGAAGAAGATGGGGTTGACAACAGCGACGTTGACAATGACAAGTTGTACACCCAGCCTCAGCATGTCGCCTATGCTTTTGAGGAACTGCGCAAAGTGGGCGACCTCTTTACGGTAGCCGCAGCTTTTGGTAATGTACACGGTGTGTACAAGCCTGGGAATGTTCAACTCCGTCCGGAGATCCTGCGCAACAGTCAGCAATACATCGAACAACAATTCGGAACCCAGCCCAACCCCGTTTACTTTGTGTTTCATGGAGGCAGTGGTTCACCTCAGGATCAGATCCGCGAAGCCATCGGCTATGGAGCCATCAAAATGAATCTGGATACTGATCTGCAGTGGGCTTTCTGGGAAGGTGTGCACAAGTTCTATCAGAAGAATGAGGCGTATCTGCAGGGACAACTGGGCAATCCGGAAGGCGCAGACAAGCCGAACAAAAAGTATTATGATCCCCGTGTATGGTTGCGGAAAGGAGAGGAGAGTTTCATCGCCCGCCTCGAGACGGCTTTCCAGGATCTGAATTGCATTGGCCGCAATGCCTGATTCCTCTTGATACATCATGGACAAACGCCCCGGCACATCGGGGCGTTTGTATTTTTAATACTGACCATATCTGATCCGTTCAGAAATTTTGGATTATCCCCTTTAAGTTTGCGGATCTTTATGGTTGCTCAGATTCGATGCCGTAAATTCACGATGCCGAGCTCAGCTAGAACCTGTACAATATAAAATCATGACATCATGGATAAATTAAGAGTGTTGGTGGTAGGCTGCGGAAACATGGGGGCTTCACATGCCATGGCTTTTCACTTAAGGGAAGACGCAGAGATCTGCGGGTTGGTATCGACCGGCGAGAGTAAGGTCAAATTGAACCAGCAACTGGGAGGAGGATATCCTATGTATTCGGACTATGCCAGTGCACTCATGGAAACCAAGCCTGACGCGGTCTGTATTTCTACCTATCCTGATACCCACGAGGCCTTTGCCATGATGGCTTTTGAACAGGGTTGCCATGTATTCATGGAGAAGCCCATCGCTGATACTGTCGAAGGTGCAGAGCGCGTGGCAGCAGCAGCTGCAAAACATGGACGTAAACTGGTCATTGGCTATATCCTGCGCCATCATCCTTCGTGGATCCGCTTCATTGATGAAGCGCGTTTGCTGGGCAAACCACTGGTCATGCGGATGAATCTCAACCAGCAGAGTCATGGATACATGTGGGATGTTCATCGCAACCTGATGAAAAGTCTGAGTCCCATCGTGGATTGCGGTGTGCACTATATTGATGTGATGTGCCAGATGGTCAGGTCCAAACCCGTTCAGGTATCTGCCATCGGTGCCAGGCTGACGGATGACATCCCGGCCGGAAATTACAATTACGGTCAACTCCAGATACGATTTGAAGATGGCTCGGTTGGATGGTATGAAGCGGGCTGGGGGCCCATGATGAGCGAAACCGCCTTCTTTGTCAAGGATGTGATCGGTCTCCGGGGTTGCGTATCCATCGTCGCCAAACAGGCCTCTTCTGCCGGACATTCAGATGCCATCGCTGCGCACACGAAAACGGAATCCATCAGGGTACATCATGCTGACATCGACGCATCCAATGAATTCACAAAGCCGGACACATGGATCGACCTCACTGATGAACCGGATCATCAGGAGCTGTGCAATCGTGAACAGGCCTATTTCATCGAAGCCATTCGAACAGATGTCGATCTGACAGATCACGTTGAAGACGCCGTCAATAGCCTGCGCATTGCCTTCGCCTGTGACGAGAGTGTGCGCACTGGTGAGATGATCCGTCTCTGAGTGGTCAACGGTGTTTGATCGACAGATCGGATCCCGTTCTTCCTTCGCATATTTTTGCGAGTTTTACGTTATATCCCTTGCTGATAATCAATGTATTGTCTGCTTTGGAATCCAACCAACCAATATCCTTCCGTCATGTTCCACTGTGACCGGCGTGGCGAAGCTTTTCGGATCATCACCTGTCATTTGGTCCGTACCTTCACAATGAAATCCGCAGCATCATGAAAAACCTCCGCGTCTTCTTCCTGCTGACCCTGATTTCTGTCGTCTATTCATCCTGTCTCTCATATCGGGAGATGGTCAATTTTCAGGATGGGGAAAGTCTTGGCCGCAATGGCGGGGATATCATTCCGCCCATTCCTGCGCTGACGGTTCGGCCTGATGACCTGCTTCAGGTGACCATCAACAGTTATAATCAGGAGGAAGCGCTCCGGTTTAATATCGTCAGTAACCAGTCGCAGGTTCAACTGTCAGCGCAGGGTGCGAATACCGCCACCCTTGCAGATCCGCTGGGTTATCGGGTGGATTCACGCGGCCAGATCGAATTGCCGGTCGTAGGCAGCTTGTTGGTGGCAGGCAAGACCCTGGAACAAATAAGAGATAGCGTACATGCCCTGGTGGCAGCCACAGGTTATTTAAAAGATCTGAGTGTTCAGGTTAGATTTCTATCTTTCAGGGTCACCATCCTCGGAGAAGTCAACAGCCCAGGCACCTATACCATTCCCAGTCAAAAGATCAATGTACTCGAAGCCCTGGGAATGGCCAGGGATGTGACCATGTTCAGTCGCCGGGATAATATACTGATCGTAAGGGAAGAGGATGGCAAGCGTTTATATGGGCGCATCGATCTGAAATCAAGGGATATCTTCAACAGTCCGTTCTACTATCTGAAACCCAATGATGTGTTGTACGTAGCCCCGCACAAGTCAAAAGTATTGTCTGCACCGGACCCTGCCAGCCGATATCTTGGCATTGTTCTGGGCATCGCGACATTGGCTACGCTGATCGCCACGCTCTGATACATCCTGACAGCATAAATAAATATACATTGCGAAAGCGCCATCTAACATATCCGGTCTCCTCCAGACAGGCCACTGCGGCAGTAGAGGAAGAGAAGCCGATCAGGTTCAGCAGTCTATTCTGGAATTACTTTCAGTTCTGGCCGATCATATTGATATCTACCCTTATCGGAGGTGTGAGTGCTTTTCTTTACCTCAGATATACGTCCCCTAAATTCACGGCTTCCATGAAGGTCCTGATCCGGGACGAGACCAATTCCGGTCAGATATCTGAAGCCACTGTCTTTGAAGACCTGGGGCTGATCAGTCGCAGCGGAAATATCGAAAACGAGATGGAAGTGCTGCAGTCCGTGAATCTCATGCGAAATGTGGTTTCCAACCTCGGATTGCAGTATCGGTACATCCACATCGGCAGCATTCGCGATGTCGATGTTTATCAGGCGGCCCCTTTCCGTGTAGCGGGCTGGCTGCCTGCGGATAGCATCATGAATCCATGGCCGGTATTAACGGTGCATGTAAAGGATACGATCGAATATGATGTGCTCTGGAGTGGACAGCGCTATAAAGGGCGCTTTGGTGAAACCTGCAGACTGCCGGTCGGTGTTGTTCGCATGGAGCGAAAGAGCGGAGCTCCGGTAGCAGATTATAAGGATGATTACCGGATCCTGTTGAGATCTACCGATGCTGCGGCGGCCAACTATTCATCCGGCCTTACCGTGAAATCCATCGGCAAGCGATCCACTGTACTTGAAGTTTCTCTGACTGATGAGGTGCAGGAAAGAGCAAAGGATGTATTGAATGAACTGGCAAGGGTCTATGATCAGTCGAACTTAAGTGAGAAGAATCGGATCTATGTCAATACCATCGTCTTCATTGACGAGCGACTTGAAAAACTGACTGCGGAATTGATGGAGGTTGAGTCGGAAGTGGAACGACGCAAGAGTGGGAACTCAGTCTTTGATCTCAGCATTGAAGCTCCTTCGCTTCGGGAAGAATCGCGTGAATACGCCCGATCCGTCTCCGATGCAGAGATCCAGCTTGATATCATCCGAAACATCCGGGCTTTTCTGGACAAGGATCGGGATCATTTTGATTTCATTCCATCCAATGTAGGCATCAATAATTTGACGCTTACGGGCATGCTTGAAGAATTCAATCGCCTGTTACTGGAGCGTCAAAAGGCTGTTGCCCTACTCGGGCCGTCCAACCCACAGCTGAAGGCCATGGATGATCAGTTGGCCAGCCTGCGTACCAATATCAGGCGAAACATGGACGGTCTTGAGCGCGATCTGTCTGCTACTCGAAACATACTTTATTCAAAAGGACAGGCCCTTCAAAATAAATTAAAAGGATTGCCCGGGCATGAGCGGGCACTCATCGAAGTGCAGCGGCAACAGTCGATCAAACAAAATCTTTACCTCTATCTTTTACAGAAGCGTGAAGAGGCAGAATTGTCGCGCACCGTATCAGTTTCCAACAACAAAGTGGTGGAGCCGGCCCGTCCTTTGGGGCAGGTTTCTCCCGTCAGACGAAACATATGGGCACTGGGTCTGGGTGGAGGATTCATGTTCCCGATCTTGCTCATCAGTCTCCTTCAGGCACTCAATACCAGGGTACGTAATCTGGATGATATCCGACGTCATACGCGCGTTCCATTGCTTGGACTCATCAACTATGATCATGCAGAGAATCCGGTGGCGGTGACCGGTCAAAGCCGAACGGTCATTTCCGAAATGTTCAGGCTGATCCGGGCCAACCTGCAATTCATCGGAAGCAGGCAACGCATTCAGACCATCATGGTCACCTCATCGGTTTCCGGAGAAGGCAAGAGTTTTGTGAGTCTGAATCTGGCCATCACGCTGGCATTGGCGGGTAAACGCGTGCTGCTGCTGGAACTTGACATGCGAAATCCCCGCATCCACCGAACCCTCGGCCTGGGCAGGGAATCAGAGAAAGGCATTACGCGCTATCTATCCGATGAGCGAGTGGACTGGCATGACCTGCTGCGCAGATCTGAAGTGGAGCCCGGACTTGATATGATCACCTGTGGATTGATCCCACCCAATCCCAGTGAACTGCTGATGGGCGAGCGCATCGAACAGTTGTTCAGGGAAGCATCTGAAACGTATGATTACATTGTGATGGATACTGCGCCCGTAGGACTGGTAAGCGATGCGTTGTTGCTCAATAGATTGGCCGATACGACCTTATACGTTGTCAGAAAGGATGTAACGAGGCTGGCACATCTGGAGATCATCGAAGAGGCGGCCAATCTCGACAAGCTCCCCAGACCTCATATTGTCATGAATGCCGTCCGCAGAAGTTTCCTTGGATATGGCGAAGGTTATCTCTATGGTTATGGGGATTATCGTTCCGGCGAATCTTACGAAGGTCTCAAAGGATGGTGGAAACGCATGACCGGAAAGAATGACTGATGCAGGGTATGCCTAACCGTTACACCTAACCGAAAATCTATTTTCCTCTGTTGAAGCGTTCAATTTCCGGCAAAGATGCTGTCGCAGATCCCAGGATCCTGCTGAATCTGGGTTGCGGTCCGAATGTGGAATTGTCGCGTTGGACAGACATTGACGGCAGCTGGAACCTAAGGGTGCAGACATCCTGGTGGGGACGACCCTTTGTCAGTTTGTTGGCCGGGCGTAGTGGATATCGATGGCCTTCACATGTGAGATGGATGGATATCACGAAAGGGCTACCCTTTGCAGATGCATCAGCTGATGCAGTATATGCCTCACATGTTCTCGAACATCTGTATCGGGAGGATGCGATAGCGCTGCTTTCCGAATGTCATCGGATCCTTAAACCTGAAGGGGTCATCAGACTGGTGTTGCCGGATCTGAGGCATATGGTTGCCAATTATCTTTCAGATGATCATCCGGAGTCGGCCATTCGTTTCAACATCGATCTGTTGATGCGTGATTCACAGGCTCCCGCTGGCTTGATCGGAAGGTTGAAACATTTGTTCGCGGACCATCATAGTCATAAGTTCATGTATGATGCGCCATTGCTGAAGCGTGATCTCGAGATGGCCGGTTTCCGGGAAGTTGACCAACACCTTTACCTGGATAGTCGGATCCCTGAGATCGCGGATGTCGAACGTTCAGGCAGGGTCCTTAACGGTGCCGGTTTCATTCTCGAAGCCAAGAAATGATCGATGCCGCCCCTTCCACTCATAAGGCCTGCTGTTGCACGGAATCTGATATCGCAGATCTGGACCAGACTGATATCGAATGTGGGTGTGCGGCTGATGCAGGTTCCTTTGTTGTTATCTGTACTTGGGCAGGATCAGTATGGACGATGGCTGGTCATTTCAATCGTGCCGGCCTGGCTCAGTCTGCTGAACATGGGAGCTGGAACGGTATCGGGTACTGCCCTCGTAATGGATGTAGCATCGGGTGACTTGAATGCCGCGCGAAAGACCTATGCCGATGCCATGTCCCTCACGCTTCGCATCATATTATATACTTTACCTGCGCTGGGTATTTTCATATTTATTTTTTCTGACGGATTGCTTGAAGGTATGTCTTTCGTCCAGCGATCGGAGGCCAGGACAGGATTGTTGCTGCTCTGTCTTTCAGTATTACTGACATTTATTTCGGACATCCATGCTACCAGACTTCGTGCTGCCGGGAAGGCGGATATTGCGGCCTATCTTCTCGGCGCACAGTTGTGGATCGAACTGGGCTTCATATTTGCAACGCTGATTATCGCACCGAGACTGGATCTGTTGGGTGGAGCCAACTTGATCTCCACCCTGATCTATGCCCTGGCTACATGGATATTGAGCCGGAAGATGCTTCCGGGCATTCGATATGTTCCGGCCCTTTCAGATCGTAATGGCAGGATCTCCCTGTTGAAAAATGGAAGCCTCTATCAGGCTTTTCCGCTCGGGCACGCTGTGATCTTGCAAGGTCAGATCCTGGTGGTTCATCAAACCATGGGAGCTGCATCCGTTGCGGTTTTTTCCACCGCGCGTACGTTGGTTCGCCTGATCAGCCAGGGACTTGAAATGGTCAACCATTCGGTGTGGCCTGAAATGAGCAGGCTCTTTGGGACGGGCGATCTGAAAAGTGCCGCCCGGCTGCATCGAACCTCTGTAACCACTGCACTGGTTCTGTCACTTGCAGGTGCTGTATTGCTTTGGAGCATTGGTCCCTGGCTATACGCAACCTGGACCCAACAGATGCTGGTCGTCGATGATCAACTCCTTATACCACTGCTGGTTACGATCCCTGCGGGAGCCTTTTGGTACACGAGCAGTATGGTCGCGCTGTCCTGTAACGCATATGAAGCACTTGCCCGAAGATTTCTGTTCGCATCTCTGATCGCCCACCTCTGTTGCTGGTGGTTCAGTCAACTGTTCGGATTTCCGGGAACTGCTCTGTCCATACTGGTCGCGGACACGATCATGATTCCTTTTGTGTTCAGTAGATCCCTTTCATTGACGGAAGACAACCGGCCTGGATTATTGCGGCGGTTCATTTCGGATATCCGTTACCGTTAGTATCCATGCGTACGGTCATATCAAACGGAACATACAGATTTCATCTCGCTCCCCTGGCGGCGGAGATGCATCGAAGGGGTCACTTGTCGGCACTTTTCACCGGTGGATATCCGATGGGGATCTGGCGTGATGTCTGTCGAAGCGCCCCTGTTGCCGGGTTGCGTCGATTGGCGGATCGCTGTGAGCAGATACCGGACCAAAAGATATATGCCTTCCAGCGAACGGAGTTGATGTTCAAATCTGCCGAGCTATTGGGTAAAATAGGAGGGGGAGCCATGCTGGAACGATGGCAGACCCGGGCCTTTCATCTTTACGCCAGGATGGCCCGAAAGGCATTGAAACGCCTGGACTTCGATAATTATCATTATCGGAACTGTTTTGGTTTTGGATCTGCCGCATGGGCAAGGGCACAGGGGAAGATCACCATTTGCGATCATTCCATCGGTCATCCCTACGCCGTAGCGTGGATGAGGACACAGCAGACCGGTTGCTTACCCGCAAGGATCCCGCCACAACCGCTATCGCGGCTGGAGCAGAATTATCTGGACGACTTCGAATATGCAGATCATGTCCTGGTGAATTCCAGTTTCGTAAAAGAAAGCTTCATCGCCTGCGGATTTGATCCAGCAAAGATATCCGTAGCATGGTGGGGCGTAGATGCCCGGTTCCTGGCCGATGCAGACCTCGCTCTTCAGGAAAAAGCAACGCGGGCAGGATCCACAGATCTGCTGTTCTGTGGCGGTTTTGGAAGAAGGAAAGGAGCACATGTGCTGATGGAAGCGTTGGAGCGGATGGCCGGACGATCATGGTCGCTGACGATCGCAGGTGCAGTGGAACAAGATGTGACAGAGCAATGGGATATTTTTCGCCACCGTTTTGGAAACCGGGTAAGATTGCTTGGGTTTCTAAGCAGGAAGGAATTGGCCAGGGAAATGAGCCGGTATCGCATATTCGTTTTCCCATCCCTCATGGAGGGTTCGGCCCGTGTGGTATTTGAAGCCATGGCCAGTGGATGTTTCATCATCACCACACCACATGCCGGTTCTGTTGTGGAGGATGGTCTGCATGGTCTGCTCACGGTTCCGGGTGATGTGGATTCACTTTGTCGGGCATTGAGATCTGTATTCGATGGATCTAATGATGTGAACGGTATCGGTGACCGCAATGCAGCCCTGATCCGAGATTCATTCCGTCAGGATCAGTATGCAGATCGCGTACTGAAAGTGTACGAGGCCGTTGGTAATCGTTCATGATATGAACTTATATCCCACACAGATATTCCTGTTTCTGATCGGATTTCTGGTATTCTACCGGATCAATCTGGTGGGTATGCTCACTTTTTCAGAGGTGATCACCCTTGGATATTTCATGCTCCGCTGGCGCGAAGTGGTCAACTGGACGCTTCAGGACGGGATACTGCGCACGATCCTGCGAGCCTGGTTGATCTATCTGATCATGCAGGTCTGTTCTGATATGCTCAATGATACATTGCCATCGGACTACATGAGGGGATGGGCCAGACTCATATTCTTTGCAGTAAATATAAGTGTGATCGCTTTTTTATCCGGCCTTCAGCTGGACAGGATGGCCGCCTTTTTCGCAGGATATGCTGCCTCACTGATGCTGGCCAGTTTCCAGGAACGCAATGAATTCTTGGCCGACTGGAAATTTGGCTATGGACCTGCCGTAACAATGGTGGTCGCCTTATTGATTGGATTGTCAAAATCCGAAAGGGTCAACCGTTTTGGCGGTATGGCCTTTGTTTTGCTGGGGATCATCCATTTGCAGGCCAATGCGCGAGCCCTCGGGGGCATTACCCTGCTGATCGGTCTATTGTCATTGCTGGCAACATATTTCAGGGATAACCTGAGGGATGGAGGCTTGTTGTCCGTAAAGTTCGTGCTGCCGGTACTCATCGCATTGATCGGTATATATCAACTTTATACGATCGGAGCCTCCAGCGGCTGGCTCGGTGAGAAATCCCGTGATAAATATGAGATGCAGACCGCAGGAGGTCGAAATATTCTTTCAGGCGGACGGATGGAATACACGATCGCCATTCCTGCCATCATGGAAGCACCCTTCCTGGGATATGGCTCCTGGGCACGTCACCCCGAATACGTAAAAAAATATATTTATATCAACAGGATCGATCCCAATACTTACGATGCCGAATACCTGATGGATCTGGGTACGATCCCCACGCACTCACATATCCTGGGTTCATGGGCAGAAGCCGGGATCGCTGGTGGGATCTTCTGGATACTCATCCTCTGGCTGGCGTTGCGCACTTTCTACAGGATGCTGGGGCACGATCGATTGCCCTACAGGGTATTCCTGTTGTTCATGCTGGTATTCTTCATCTGGGACATCCTTTTTTCTCCCTTTGGCCTGGAGCGTCGTGTCATGGATCCTGCTATGATCATGATCATAGCGGCCATGCAACGATTGCTTGATCAGGAAGAGGACCGGCCATTTCCTGAGCTCATGCCCTTGCGAAAAAACATACCCGCTTGGATCAGATGAAAGGCAGAAAGATCACCTTTTTAACAACGGGTGACATTCGGAAGATCGCTACCATGAAGCGAGCCCTGGGCATGGCCAATCCATTGGCGGATCTGGGTTGGCAGGTTTCGATCGTGGTCATGGATTGCGAAGAAAATCGTTCGAGGATCAAGCTTTCCTGCGATCAGCGTATTGATATCAGGTATTTTCAGGGCGGAAATGCCTTTTCGGAACGCAGGCAAAAGTCTCGCATCATTCGGGCATTGGATCCCGACATACTCTTTTGTTGCTCTTACAGTTTTAGGAATCGGGCGGCAAAGCGTGATCTACGCCCCGGTTGTCGACTGGTGGTGGAGCATAGTGAACTGGCGTCTGCCATTCTTGGCCTGCCCAGATTGAAGCGCTGGCTCTACGCGTATTACGAATGGTTGTCGGTCAGAAGGTCTGACATGATCGTGGCGGCCAGTCGCTGGTTACAGATCCATTATCGTGAACGGATCCGGCGGGCAGGTCGAGGCGCTACTCCTGTCACCTATCTTCCTTATGCCCATGAGACCGACATGGACCGTATCGATGCAAGTGAAGTGCAACGGCTGTGTCAGACCTACGCTGATTATTTTAATATCGTATTCCTGGGAAGTATGATCAGGAATTACGGACTCTTTCTCATGCTCGAAGCCTGCGTTAAACTACGCGATGAGAAAGTCAACTATCGTTTGCATCTGATCGGTGACGGCCCTGATCTTCAGGAAGCGCGGCAATATGCTGACGTGCATGGTATTGGAGCCATGGTTGTTTTCACGGGTTATGTGTCAGAGGATACCCTGGGTGCCTACCTCTACCTCGCAGATGCATTTCTGGCCCCGTTGTACCCGACCATCCAGGACCAGGCCAGATGTCCGAGCAAGACCTATTTATATTTGCCATTCCGAAAACCTGTCCTCACCTGCCGCATTGGAGAGTCGGCTGAATTGTTTGAAGACGAGCGGTTTTTCTTTAGGCCCGGCGACAGCACTGACCTGGCAGAAAAGATCAGTTCGTTGAACAAGTCAAATGACTACCCTTTGCCCGACCCCGAACTTCATACCTGGCGCGTACGCGCACGATCCTTCCACCTCGATATCAATGCAGCATGGAAAGATTGAAGTTCATTTTCTGGCAGAACATCAACAGCATGCATCAATCGGCTTTTATTAAAGCCCTGGCGGAGCAGCATGATGTCACCCTGGTTACCATTCGTCGCGGATCCGGACGGGAGGAGATGGGCTGGTATGAACCCGAACTCCCCGGGGTTACACTCCTTCATATCGGTGAAACAGATTGGAAAGCCATGATCCGACGCAATACCGGCAAAGATGCCATCCATGTGTTTGCCGGTCTTCATGCGTTTGCACCCGTTCACCGGGCGCTGCTATATGCCTGCAGACATGATTGTCGGATCGGCGTGTATGCGGAACCGTTAGTGATGAACGGTTCGTTGGGGCTGATCAAACAATTACGGGGTCGATTGGATGCCTTACGGTTTGCTGAAAAACTTGAATTTATTCTTTGTATTGGGAAAGCATGCAGAAGGCAGTTCCTTGGCTGGGGATTCCCGGAACACAAACTGCACGACTGGTCCTATGTGACGGAAACTGTCCCAAATACAACGCTGCAACGTTCCGTTGATCGCCCCTTCAGAATCATATTTCCGGCATCCTGCTCACCGCGAAAGGGGGCAGACCTGTTGCTGGAAGCTGCGGCATCCCTGAAAACGGATATCCATTTTGAATTGATCTGTCATTCGCTGTCTCCGGTCTCAGCCAATGCATTTGAGCAGCGAATGATCGATCTTTCCAAAGGCATGGATCATATTTATCTCAAGCCTTTCATGGACAATACCAAGGTACGTTTAGCCATAGAAGAGGCAGATCTGCTGGTGCTGCCCAGTCGCTTCGACGGATGGGGAGCTGTGGTCAATGAGGCCCTGGGAGCCGGTACACCAGTGCTGGTAAGCGATCAATGCGGCTCTTCTTTCCTCGTGGAAGGCAACCCATTGCTGGGCAATGTCTTCGGTCCGCCCACCGTTGAAACATTACGTAGTGCTCTCAAATCTATCATTTCCCGGGGCATCCCTACCGAAGAACGCAAACAACAGATAAGAGCCTGGGCAGAGCGGCACATATCGGGATCTGCGCTGGCCGATCATTTTCTCAGGATCGTGGACGTTGCATCCCGAAAATCTCCTGAGCGCACCACTGCCCCCTGGGTTCAGGATCGGGGTCCCCAATTCATTCATTCTTGAAGGTCCTGCACATCATTCACAGCATGGATCCGCGGACAGGCGGGGTAGCGCAGACCTTGCGAAACCTGGTGCCTGTGCTGGTCCGAAAGGGCATCTCGACAGAGATCCTTTGCTTCGATGGACAATCGCCTGAACCATCGTCTGATGAGTCCGGTATCATACACCGGATCGGTCCCTCGGCTGGAAGATGGGGCCGGGTAAATGGATTCCGACGGTGGCTGGATATGAACGCTCACGCATTTGACGTGATCATTCTGCATGGTCTTTGGCTATATAACGGATATGCCTACACGAAATGGCTCCGGGATCGAAGGGCAGTTTCTGGGAGTTTGGTGCCGCGGACATGGATCATGCCACACGGGATGCTGGATCCCTGGTTTCAGCGTTCATCCGGTCGGCGATTGAAATCGATCAGAAATCTCATTTACTGGTGGCTGATCGAGCGCAGGACCATAGCATCTGCTGATCAGCTGATCTTCACTACACCAGCGGAACGGGAAAAAGCACGAACTACCTTTCCTTTCTATCGGCCGCGTCGGACGGCCATCCTGCCGCTGGGTGTTCCCGAGCCCCCGGCAGCTGAATGGATCCAAACTTCTTCCGGAACATCTTCTGCGACCCCGGTGGATCGATTCATACTGGCCATCGGGCGCATCGATCCGAAGAAGGGCTTCGATCTGCTTCCGGCAGTATGGGTGAATTTATCGAAGGATGCTCGATACAAGGATCATTTGCCTGATCTGCTGATCGCAGGACCGGGATGGGAAACTCGTTATGGCATCGGATTGAAGAAAAGGATCGAGATATCGGGACTTGGCGATCGCATCAGGATCAGTGAAATGTTGCAAGGACAGGCCAAATGGAATGCCCTGCGTTCCTGTGAAGCCGTGATCATGCCCAGTCATCAGGAGAATTTTGGGTTGGTGGCAGCGGAAGCACTGGCATGTGGTACACCGATGTTGCTGAGTGACCGGGTGGATATACACAGATCGATCAGTGATACGAATGCAGGATTTTCAGACCATGATACGGTCCAGGGTGTCGAACGGATGATCAAACGATGGCTGGACCTGAGTGCAGAAGCACACATGGTCATGAAGGATTCAGCACGCAAAACTTATGAGGATCGTTTCAGTATTGAGAACACCGCAGCCCGTTTCATAGGTTTGCTGGAAGAAAGGTAGAGCAAATGCACAACCAGGATACGTTCACAGGACCTTCATTCTCCTTAAAAGACCGCATCTTTCGGGCTCTCTGGAATATATGCCGGGTCATATTCTTTGTTTACTCTCCGGTCTGGTGGCATGGCTGGCGAAGGTTCATACTCAGGGCGTTTGGTGCACGCATCGGACGAGGTGTTCATGTATATCCCCGTGTCAGGATCTGGGCTCCATGGAATCTGGAGATCGGTGATCAATCCGGCGTCGGTAATGGAGCGAACCTTTATTGTCAGGGGCTGATACGCATCGGAAGGCGTGTGGTGATATCCCAGGGGGCACATTTATGTACAGGTACGCATGACTATAATGATCCGGGTTATCCATTGATCACCAAACCCATAGAAGTGGGAGACCATGCATGGATCGCCGCTGAGGTCTTCGTGCATCCGGGCATTCGGATCGGGACCGGGACCGTCATTGGCGCCAGAGCCGTGGTAACCCGGGACATGCCGGACTGGACCGTTTGCGCAGGTCATCCATGCCAACCTTTGAAACCCAGAAAACCTTTCGATGATCTCCGCACTTATCCTCACACGTGACGAAGCCACGGATTTGCCGGGGTGTCTGCAATCCCTCAAAGGGTGCTCGGATATCCATGTCTTTGATGCAGGCAGCCTGGACGAAACATGCCACATCGCCCGACAGGCAGGGGCCAGGGTGATCGTTCATCCTTTCGAAGGGTACGCCGCTCAACGCAATGCGGCACTTCAGACATGCCCGTTCCTGTATGAGTGGATTCTTGTCCTTGACGCAGACGAGCGGCTTCCTGATGGATTATTTCCGTTGCTTGAAGCGGCCGTGCGCGAAGCATCCTACCAAATTGTGGCTTTTCGCATGCAGAGAAGGGATTTTTTTGAAGGGCGATGGTTGAAACACGCGCAGTTGACGCCAACGTATATTCGTTTGTTCAGAAAAGATAAAGCGAAGTATCACCGGGAGATCAATGAAGTACTGGAAGTGGATGGGGCTGTTGCCGATCTGCCCTATCATTTCGATCATTTTCCGTTTTCAAAAGGGCTCGCCTCCTGGTTGAGGCGGCACATTTCCTATGCGGAAAAAGAAGCCAGACAATGGCATGCGGAACAGACTGGTCAACATCCTTTTTCGATCCATACGGCACTATTCTCCTCAGATCCACAGCAAAGACGGTATCATCAAAAGGGATTGTTCTACCGCATGCCATGCAGACCGGCCCTGAAATGGTGCTATATGATGTTTGTCCGGTTATCATTCCTGGATGGCATGCCAGGTATCCGGTATGCCAGACTTCAGGCATTGTATGAGTCATGGATCGTAGCGTTCGCCCGGGAGTACAAACGTTCAAGTAACTGTTCACCGCGATCTTAGTCCCAGATACCATGATACGATCGTGTTAACCCCCTGGTTTCGAGTGAAAAAAGCATGAAAAGGTCCGTTATAAACGGGCCTTTTTTATTTGGCGAAGGCCGGATGTCCTTACTACCTTGCAGTATGTCAAAAAAGACGCAGCAACAACCTGAATGATCCCCGGAACCCGCATACTGATCATTGGCATCAATTACACGCCTGAACGCACCGGCATCGGACGATACACCGGTGAGATGGGTGCCTGGTTGTCGGCACAGGGTGCAGATGTGCAGGTCGTCACCAGTTTTCCCTATTATCCTGAATGGAAGGTAAGCCCGTCTTATCGTGGAAGGTGGTTCAGCCGTGAAAGTCTGGCCGGAGCCAGCATATTGAGATGTCCGCTTTACGTTCCAACCCATCCCACGCCGGTCAGGAGAATGCTGCAGGACCTCTCATTCCTGTTGATGTCTCTGATTGGTGTGACCGTATTAATGCTGCGCGGAAGACGATACGATCAGATCTGGGTGGCTTCTCCCTCCTTTTTATCCGGTTGGGTCGGGCTATGGGCTGGGATGGTTTCGCGGCGCGCGCATCGTCAATTACATGTCTTTGACCTTCAGGTTGATGCGGCCCGTGGGCTCGGAATGATCCGTGCCGGTGGATTGGTGCGCATGCTTTCCTGGATGGAGTCGGTCATGATGAAGAGATATGATGGCGTATCAACCCTGTCTGAGGGTATGATGCAGCGTATCGCAGCAAAAGGTATCAACCGGGAAAGGTTATGGTTGTTGCCGATCTGGGTGGATCCTTCGCGTTTTCAGCCTCTGGAGGTTGCCCTGGATCTGCACGATCGGCTCGGTATCCCTGTCGGCAGTCGTTTGGTACTTTACAGCGGTGCGGTGGGAGAAAAGCAAGGGCTGGAGCAACTCCTTGCTCTGGCGGCCCTTGCCGGATCGTCAGGCAGGCCGGATCTGATCTTTGTGATCGCAGGCGAAGGTCCATATGTCCGAACATTGAAACAGGAGGCAAAAAATGCCGGACTGAAAAATCTCATGTTCATTCCACTGCTGGACGATGATGTTTTTCCTTCACTCCTGAACGCGGCCTGGCTGCATTTGATCCTGCAACGCGATACAGGAAATGATCATTTCATGCCCAGTAAACTCTATCCGATCCTGTCCGTTGGCGGTCTGGCGATGGTAACCGCTCAACCTGGAACATCTTTGGGAAAGTTGATCGCTGAGCATCAGATTGCCGCACTCGTACCAGAAAACAAGGCGGACGATCTTTTTGGTATGTTGATCGAACTCCTTGATAACCAGGATAAATGTATGGTATTAAGGATGAATGCCCGGAAATATGCCACTGAGCGCTTATCAAGAGACCGTTTGCTGACCGCATACTGGGAAGAACTTATAAAAACAATGTAATAGTCTGATTTTCATTATAAAGCAATGTTTATTTCGAGTGATATTGGAGGTTGGCGGGGTCGTTTACGGCATCATCTTTGTTTTTATCCGGATGTTGCGGGGCTTGATCTGGCAATAATGAGCTGTATCCGGACGTTATGCTCACTTAAATCCGATACCCGATGATCCTCCGATTCAGGAAAATAACCAGGTATTTCCTGTTCCTGTCGGATTTGCTGTTGATCAACGGATCCGTTTGGTGGTGCAGACATTTGACCGCGGATTCGATCGCGGATGATGCATTTATTCGTTATACCCTGTTGCTCAATCTGCTATGGGTGGTGTTGGTCCTGATCAGGGACCGCTATCAGTCCGTCACTTTCGTCAATGTTTCCAAAACCGCCTTCAGGCTTTTATTTACCCATTTTCTGCTGTTGATCACGGTCATCTTTCTCTTTGACCGGGAGGACATTCCGCGATCTTTCATCGTCTTTCATTATCTGCTGTTTTCCTCGCTCCTGTTGGGTTTTCGATATTTCTACATCTTTGTATACCGACGTTTTTCCTTGTTCAAATACGACAAGCGTCGGGTGGTCATCATCGGCAATGGAGAAATGTCTTACAAGGCGGCCTCGTATCTGGGACGTCCGGATTCGGGATATGAATTCGTTGGCGTTTTCAATGACGTTGATGATCCAAGGCACAGGTTACCAATGCTGGGCAGAAAAAGTGATTGCATCAATTACTGTGTGAAACATAACGTGAAGGAGATCTTTTCGACCCTGATGCCTGAATCCGGCGAGGATTTCCGGGAACTGATCAACCGGGCTGAACAGGAATGTATCCGGGTGAAATTTCTGCCTGATTTCAAGATGATATTTGCCAGGGATGTTAATCTCTCCATTGATAATGATCTGCTGATGATCCGTTTCAGGGATGAACAGCTGGAAAAATTTGAAAACCGGATCATAAAACGGGCTTTTGATCTGTGTTTCACCATGATATTGATCGTTACGGTCCTATGGTGGCTGATCCCCATATTGTCGCTACTCGTACTGGTTACGTCCGGCTATCCGGTCTTTTTCATTCAGAAGCGTTCAGGACGAGATGGCCGTGTGTTCGATTGTTACAAGTTCAGGACCATGCGTATAAATCCTGAGGCGGATGAAAAGGCAGTGGAACCCAATGACCCGAGGCTGACGAGGTTCGGGGCTTTTCTGCGCAGGACAAGTCTGGATGAGCTGCCTCAGTTCTTCAACGTCATCAAAGGCGACATGAGCGTTGTGGGGCCCCGACCACACATGATCAGGCATACAAGGGAATACTCTGCCATCATCAGCAGGTATATGGTCAGGCACTTTTTGAAGCCGGGCATCACCGGTTGGGCTCAGACCAATGGTTTCAGGGGAGATATTACGGGCAACCGGATGGAAGAAAGGGTGAAGAAGGATATCTGGTACATTGAAAACTGGAGTTTTCTGCTGGATATTCAGATCATCCTGAAAACGATCCGGTTGATGTTCACAGGTGATAAGCATGCCTATTGAAGTAAAGAGGAATGCCGGAAGGAGGGGAGGAGATGCGAGTGGATATGAAAAACCCGGGGATAAGTGTCTTAGCCATGCGTTGGGGTGTCTCCCCAATCCTGATCGCTTTGTGGGTAATGTTCATTTCGAGTATTCAGGTTGATGCGCAGGAATGGGAAATGGATTTCGGTTCAGGAGTTTTCAATTATAAGGGGGAACTTCGCGCTGAAAGATTTACGTGGAAAGGAATGCGTCCGGCATGGTCTGTCGGCTTGAGAAGAAGGATAGACGAAACGACCTCATTTTCTGCGACATTGTCCGGCGGCATGTTGACCGGAAGGGATGCGGACAACCCCTCTTATTTGACCAGACGTCGAAATCTTCATTTCGAAACATATTTGCTGGAGTGCTCCCTGAACGGAATAAGGTACATTAATTTACACCCTGACGGATACTTCAAGCCCTTTATCAGTGTCGG
>VFQT010002023.1_pt1 | contig 22031 bp, 21 predicted proteins | sample 3512381 | NCBI WGS metagenome assembly VFQT01 (sample SAMN10412376, study PRJNA504923) | tailings metagenome | isolation source: Relicate 2 Philex TSF3 active mining site | place: Philippines: Tuba, Benguet | collected 2017-08-29
GCTCGTGCTGCAACAGCGGCTGCCGCCACTGTCCCTACGTCTGACCCTCACCGACGATTCACCCCGCAAACGCAACGTGGCTGCGGACCGCGTGAAGCGATCCGCAGCCACGTGCTGCGTCAGAACGACGACTGCGACTCAGTTACCGCCCAAGGCGAGCGTCACTTCGATCGGTGCGTAGCTCTCACCCTTGACGTCGACGCCGAGTCCCTCGAGCAATGCGAGTGCCTCGGTGACGATGTCATTCGTGTACGCCTCTGCGTCGGGAGCCTTCGAAAGCACCGTGGTGCCCTCGAGGTTCTTGGTCTCCTGCGAGAGCGTCGCGGTGCGGTTCCACGCCTCTTCGTTGATGAAGCCCGCGCCGCTGGCGGCCGGCCAGATCAACTTGTTCACTTCGTTCATCTGCCACAGCTGGTGGCTGTTGCCGAGCTTCGAACCCTTGGCGACGACGATGTCGCGGCAGGCTTCGACGTTGTCACGGCAGAAGGCCCAACCCTGCAATGACGCGGCAACGAAGCGAACGGCGGTGTCGCGGTACTCCGGTTCACCGGCGAGTCGCTCGCCCGACGCCCAGATGGCGTCCTGCAACATGCCGACGCCCTCGGCCTCGTACGACACGACGTTGAAGTCATCTGCCGTGTACTGAGCTTTCGTCTCCGGATTCTCGGCTTCGAGTACCTGTGCGTACTCGTTGTACGTCATCGCCTCGGCGGCATCGATGTCACCCGAGAGGAGTCCGAGCATGTCGAACTGCTGCTGCACGAGCGTGACGTCCTTCGCCGGGTCGAGTCCCGCCTTGGTGAGTGCTGCGAAGATCTCGAACTCGTTGCCGAAGCCCCAGTTGCCGATCTTCTTGCCCTTGAAGTCCGCCGCCGACGTGATGTTCTTGTCCTTGAACGACACCTGCAACGTGCCCGAACGCTGGAACACCTGTGCAATATTCACGATGTTTGCGCCGGCTTCGCGGCTGGCGAGTGCCTTCGGCACCCACGAGAGCGCGAAATCGACGGCACCGTCGGCGAGCTGCTGCTGCGGAACGATGTCGACGCCACCCTCGACGATCTCGACGTCGAGACACTGTGCTTCGTAAAAGCCCTGGTCCTGCGCGGCGAAGTAGCCGGCGAACTGAGCCTGGATGAACCACTGCAACTGCAACTTGACCGGCGTGAGCTCGGTGCACTCAGTTGCTTCTGCCGTGGTCTCCTCCGTCGCTGCTTCGTCGGTCGTGTCATCCGAGCCGCCGCATGCACCGGCGATCAAGGACAACGCGGCCAAGCCCGCAACGGCGAACTTGATGCGTGATTTCCTCATGTGTTTTCTCCCCCGAGGACCGCGGTCCCCTTGTTTTTGTGCTGTGTTATTGCTTGATTTTTCCTTGCTTCGCAGAGATGGGAACGCCCTCCTTACGGGTGACGTTTTCCAGCACTACGGAGATGATGTAGAACCCTAACCCAAGCAAACAAGCCCCCAGAACGTAAGCCCAGGCAGTTGCATTGCGCGAGTTCGCGATGTTGCTCGTGATCCGACTACCCAATCCGTTTTGTGATCCACCGAAATATTCGGACACGAAGGCGGTGATCACGGAAGCGGGAGCGGCGATCTTGAGTGCGGTGAAGAGGTACGGCTTGGCGTTTGGTACCCGCACCTTGCGCAGGATCTCGAAATCGCTGGCCGCATAGCTGCGCATCAGCTCCACGTGGGTGCCCTTCACTTGGGTGAGACCTTTCGCGACGTTCACGAGGACGATGAAATACACGACGAGCGTGACCATGAAGCGACGCGGGATCTCGCTCGTGATCGAGTACATGTTGTTCAGCACCGCCACCAACACGAAGATCGGGATCGCATTGAGCGCGATCGCGAGAGGCGTCACCAATTCACCGAGAAAGCGATATCGGCTCAGTACGAAGCTCATCGCAACGCCGAGAACGGTGCCCACCACCAATCCAACGAAGGCGTTGCCGCCAGAGACCAACGACGAATCCCAGATCAGCCCGACGTTGTCGGCGAACTCGCCGACGATCTTCGAAGGCGCGGCGAGAAAGTACGGCTTCAAGTCGAAACCGCGAACGACCGACTCCCACAGAGCAAGAAACGCCGCGCCGAACAACAGCGGCGGGACGATGCTCCGCAACCGCTTCGGCGACAGCGCAACAGCCACGGTCAGCGGTCCTCTACTCCACGAACTTCGTTTGCGTGGTCGGCATGGGTGCCGCGCAGCGCCTCCCGCACAGCGGTGATGCCGTGAAAGAAGGCTTCGGCATTACGGGTGTCTTCCGAACGGTCACGACCAAGATCGACGTCGATCAACTTGGTGATTCGGCCCGGCCGCGGCGACATCACGACCACTCGATTGGAGAGGTAGACGGCTTCCGGAATGGAGTGTGTCACGAACACCACCGTGGTCTTCGTTTCGCGGCAGATGCGCAACAACTCACCCTGCATGTACTCGCGGGTCATCTCGTCCAATGCACCAAAGGGCTCGTCCATCAACAACAGTTGCGGATGTGCAGCCAACGCGCGGGCAATCGCGATGCGCTGCTGCATGCCGCCCGACAACTGCCACGGATATAGCTCCGCGAACTCCGGCAACTTCACGAGCTCGAGCATCTCGAGCGCGCGAGAGTGACGCTTCTCTTTGTCCCACCCCTTCAACTCGAGTGGCAGTTCGATGTTCTTCGCCACCGTACGCCAGTCGAAGAGTCCCGCTTGCTGGAAGGCCATGCCGTAGTCCTGGTCGAGTCGGGCTTGCGCAGACGACTTGCCGTTCACCGTCACCGACCCCGTGGTGGGCTCGAGCAGGTTGGCAATCAACCGAAGCAAGGTGGACTTGCCGCATCCCGACGGACCGATCAGCGAGACGAAGTCTCCGGGCTCCACCGTGAGGTTGACGTCAACGAGGGCATCCACCTGCTTCGGCGTTCCCTGATTGAAGATCTTGCTCACACCGGCCACATGCACCGCGCTCATGCGGCCACCTCCTTCGGTCGATTCCTCATCACCACGAGATCAACGAGCGCCACGAGACCGGCCATGGTCAGACCAAGTGCGGCCGCACCAAACACGGCAGTGAACACCTTCGCTGGATCGGCGGTTGCCTCGCGCGCGTACTCGATGATCAAGCGACCGATTCCACCCTTCAGCCCAGTGGAGATTTCCGCCACCACCACGCCGATCACGGCGCCGGACGCACCCAGTTTGAAGGCCGGCACCATGAACGGCACAGCTGCAGGAAAACGCAACTTCCACAACGTTTGTCGCCATGTGGCTGCGTAGCTCGCCATCAACTCCACCGCCGCGCCAGGCGCACTGGTGAGCCCGCGAAGCGAGCCAACGGAAATCGGGAAGAACGCGAGGAACGCTCCGAGCACGCTCGCCGACAACCAGCGTGGCCACACGAATGCGCCGATCTCGAGCTTGCCGCCCCACGCCACGACGAGCGGCGCAAGCGCGATCAACGGAACGGTCTGGGAAACGACGAGGTACGGCAGCAAGCCCTGCTCGGCGCGCTTGAATCGCGCCATCAGAATGGCAAGCCCCACGCCGATCGATCCGCCAAGGACGAAACCGACGAGCGACAATCGCAGCGAGTACCACGCTCCCGAGAGCACCACTTGCCAAATCTGGGTGTCACTACCACGGCGTTCGGCGCGCGCGTAGCGACTCAACATGTCCCACACATGCGGCATCGCCGTGTCGTTCGAACGCGGCAGGATGCTCACGCCAAACAACGAACCGCCGTCCTTCGGACCGACGAACTTGTAGCCCTCCCACAATGCGGCTACGAGTGCGAGCGCCATCACGAACATGAAGGTTCGATAGGCAGCTCGACGCAGGGTCATTGCTTGGCTTTACCCAACTCCGTGATTGCCGGGAGGATCTTTTCGCCGTAGGCGTTCAGCGTCTCGTCCTTACCGTCGTGCTGCAGGTAGATGGCGAACTGATCGACACCCAACTCCTTCAACTCGGTGAGGCGACGAATGTGATCTTCGGGAGTGCCGAGAATGCAGAACCGATCGACCACTTCGTCGGGCACGAAGTCGGTGTGGGTGTTGCCCGCACGACCATGCTCGTTGTAGTCGTAGCCCTTGCGACCCTTGATGTAGTCGGTGAGCGCCTTCGGCACCGGGGCATCGGCACCGTAACGCTCGACGATGTCGGCCACGTGGTTGCCCACCATGCCGCCGAACCACCTGCACTGGTCGCGCATGTGCTGCATGTCGGTACCCACATAGGCCGGGCCAGCCACGCAGATCTTCACGTCGTCGGGATTGCGCCCCGCCTTCTTCGCAGCGTCACGAACCGCCTTGATCGTCCACTCGGCGATCGAAGGATCCGCCAATTGCAGGATGAAACCGTCGGCAACTTCACCAGTCAGGGCAAGAGCCTTCGGGCCATAAGCCGCAACCCACACTTCGAGCTTGCTCTTGCCGCCCCATGGAAAGCGAATGGTGGAGCCCTTGTAATCGACCGCGCGTCCGTTCCCGAGTTCGCGGATCACGTGGATGCTTTCGCGCAAAGTGTCGAGCGTGGTGGGCTTGCCGTTGGTGACGCGAACCGCCGAGTCGCCACGACCAATTCCGCACACCGTGCGGTTGCCGTACATCTCGTTCAGCGTTGCGTACGTGCTTGCCGTCACCGTCCAATCTCGCGTTGCCGGATTGGTCACCATCGGGCCGACGATCACGTTGCGTGTCTCCGCGAGGATCTGGCTGTAGATCACGTACGGCTCCTGCCACAGGATGTGGCTATCGAACGTCCACACGTGCGAGAAGCCGTACATGTCGGCCTTCTTCGCCAAGTCGACCACGCGACTCGATGGAGGTGTGGTCTGAAGCACTACTCCGATATCCATTGGCCCCCCTATGTGAGTGTTCTGCAGTTAGCGGTTCTGAGGGAATCCCAGATTCACCGACGAGGTGCGCGGGTCGGGCCACCGTGAGGTGACGACCTTGCCGCGCGTGTAGAAGTTGATGCCTTCCGGGCCGTACATGTGCTGATCGCCGAAGAGCGAGGCTTTCCAGCCACCGAAGGAGTAGTAGCTCACCGGAACGGGAATCGGCACGTTGATGCCCACCATGCCGACGTTCACGTCGAACTGGAACTGACGTGCCACGCCGCCGTCACGGGTGAAGATTGCGGTGCCGTTACCGAATTGATTGGCATTGATCGTGGCGAGACCGTCCTCGTATCCCTTCACACGCATCACCGTGAGCACTGGTCCGAAGATTTCGTCGTCGTAGCACTTCATGCCCGGCTTCACGTTGTCGATGAGGCTCGGGTTGAGGAAGAAGCCGGCGTCCTTGGCTTTGTCGGTGCCGTCCACCACCACGGTGGCGCCTTCGCCTGACGCGTTGGCCACGTACCCCGCCACCTTGTCCCGGTGTTCCTTGCTGATGAGTGGCCCCATCTCGGCGGCCGGATCAGAACCCGGGCCGACCTTGATGTTCGGGATGCGCTCCTTGATCTTGCCGACCAAGTCGTCGGCAATTGCCTCGGATGCGAGCACCACGGACACCGCCATGCAACGCTCACCCGACGAACCGTACGCCGCGCTCACCGCAGCATCGGCCGCCATGTTCAGATCCGCATCGGGCAGCACCAGCATGTGGTTCTTCGCACCACCAAGAGCCTGCACACGCTTGCCATTCTTCGTTCCCGTTTCGTACACGTATCGCGCGATCGGCGTCGAACCGACAAACGACACCGCGGCGATGTCGGGATGATCGAGCAAACGATCTACGGCAACTTTGTCGCCGTGCACCACGTTGAATACGCCCTCCGGCAAACCGGCCTGACGCAAGAGATCAGCGATGAACATCGACGCCGAAGGATCCTTCTCCGATGGCTTGAGGACGAACGTGTTGCCACACATCAACGCGTTCGCGAACATCCACATCGGCACCATCGCCGGGAAGTTGAACGGCGTGATTCCTGCCACCACTCCGAGGGGCTGGCGGATCGAATACACATCGACGCCACTCGAGGCCTGCTCGGTGTAGCCGCCCTTCAGCAGAGCGGGGATGCCACACGCGAACTCGACGTTCTCGACACCGCGAGCGATTTCACCGAGTGCGTCGCTCGGCACTTTGCCGTGCTCGAGCGTGAGGATTGAGGCGAGCTCCTTGCGGTTGGCGTCGAGCAACTCGCGCATCCGGAACATGATCTCGGCACGACGCGACATGTTCGTCGCGCGCCACGCGGGAAATGCCGCCTTGGCGATAGCAATCACCGCATCCATCTCTTCGACGGACGCGAGATCCACCTCGGCTTGCTGCTCACCCGTAGCAGGGTTGAACACCTTGCCCGTGCGGCCCGAAGTGCCACGCACCACCTTGTTGTTCACCCAGTGACTGATTCGCTCCATGATTCCTTCTCTGCTCGTTGAGTCGTGTCGATGAATTGCGCGCTTAGTTGAGGTACTGGCAGAGCCCACGCTTGATGAACTTGCCGTGTCCCTTGCGGCCGAGGAACTTGTCGTTCTCCACGACCACTGAGCCACGCGAGAGCACCGTGTCCACTTTGCCGTCGACCTTGAAGCCTTCCCACGAACTGTGATCCATGTTCATGTGGTGCTTGTCGTTGATGCCGATCGTCGTCTTGCCGTTCGGATCCCACACGAGGATGTCTGCATCCGAACCCGGCGCAATGATGCCCTTCTGCGGATACATGCCGAACATGCGAGCCGGAGTGGTACAGCACGTCTCCACCCAACGCTCGAGCGAGAGATGACCCTGTACGACGCCCTGATAAATGAGCTCCATACGGTGTTCGACGCCGCCCATTCCGTTCGGGATCTTGGAGAAGTTGCCCAAGCCGAGCTCCTTCTGATCCTTCATGCAGAACGGGCAATGGTCCGTGGAGATCACGGCCAGCTCGTTCATGCGCAGGCCCTTCCACAAGTCCGAATGGTGGGCATGGGTGTCGTGCTTGCTACGAATCGGTGGCGAGCACACATACTTGGCGCCCTCGAAACCTGGCTGAGCGAGGTGATCTTCGAGCGTCATATAGAGGTACTGCGGGCAGGTTTCCGCAAACACGTTGAGGCCCTCATTGCGCGCTTCGGCAACTGCGGCAAGTGCCTCGGACGCCGACATGTGCACGATGTACAACGGCACGTTGCCGGCCACCTTCGACAACACGATGGCGCGGTTGGTGGCCTCACCTTCGAGCAAGCTCGGTCGCGAGATGCTGTGGTACTTCGGATCGGTCTCGCCGCGCGCGATGTGCTGCTGCACGAGTACGTCAATCGCAATGCCGTTCTCGGCGTGCATCATGATCGTCGCGCCGTTCTCGCTGGCAGTCTGCATGGCTCGCAGGATCTGGCCGTCGTCGGAGTAGAACACGCCGGGGTAGGCCATGAACAACTTGAACGACGTGACACCCTCGTGATCGACGAGATACGTCATGTCTTTCAGTGATTGCTCGTCTACTCCGCCGATGATCTGGTGGAAGGCGTAGTCGACGGCGCAATTGCCGCCGGCCTTGCGATGCCATTCCGCGAGTCCTTCGTGCACGTTCTCGCCATAGCGCTGAAGTGCCATGTCCACGATGGTGGTGACGCCACCCCACGCCGCAGCGATCGTTCCAGTCTCGAAGGTGTCACTCGCACTGGTTCCACCAAACGGCAGCTCCATGTGCGTGTGCACATCGATTCCGCCGGGCACCACGTACTTGCCCTTCGCATCGATCACTTTGTCGGCAGTGACGCCGAGCGCCTCAACTTGGCCACGCTGCAGTAGCGCGCTGATGGTTTCGCCTTCGATGAGGACGTCCACCTCATGACGACCCGTGGGGCTGACCACCGTGCCGTTCTTGATGAGTACCTTCGCCATGTCGTTACCCCCTTCAGTTCCTAACGGCGAACCAATTCGTCGTATGCGTCCGGTCGACGATCGCGATAGAACGCCCACCGATCACGCACCATCTTGATCTTGTCCATGTCGAGATCGCGAACGATCAATTCCGGCTTGTACGGATCGCCCACTTCACCGACGAACTTGCCCTCCGGGTCGACGAAGTAGCTCTGCCCGTAGAAATCGTCGTCGCCGTACTCGCTCTCGATACCCACGCGATTGATCGCACCGACGTAATAAATGTTGGCCACTGCCGAAGCCGGCTGCTCGATACGCCAGATGTACTCCGACAAGCCTCGGCTCGTCGCCGACGGGTTGAACACGATTTCTGCGCCGTTCAAACCGAGTGCGCGCCAACCTTCGGGGAAGTGGCGGTCGTAACAGATGTAGACGCCTACTTTTCCGACGGCGGTGTCGAACACCGGGTAACCGTCCGTGCCGGGCGTGAAGTAGAACTTCTCCCAGAAGCCCTTCACCTGCGGGATGTGCTGCTTGCGATACTTGCCGAGGTAGCGGCCGTCGGCATCGATCACCGCTGCGGTGTTGTCGTACAAACCTTGCTGAACGATCTCGTACATCGGCAGTACCAGAACCATCCCCAGCTCTTTGGCCACCGACTGGAATCGCTTGGTGGTGGGGCCATTCGGGATCTCTTCTTTGTAGGCGTAGTACTGCGGATCCTGCACTTGACAGAAATACGGACCGTAGAAGAGTTCCTGGAAGCACATCACTTGTGCGCCCTGCTTTGCGGCCTCGCGCGCAGCCTCTTCGTGCTTGTCGATCATCGTGTCCTTGTTGCCCGTCCAATCGGTCTGCAACAACGCTGCCCTGACGACTCGTGCCATGTTTCCCCCTCAATGTTCGGGGTGCGATGCCCCCGTAGATAGTGGTCAGGCTAGTTGCGGTCTACCCAAGCGCGAAAGAGGATTCAGCCTCCGAACAGCACTCCCACAAGGACTCCAAGTCCAATGACCCACATGCTCGAGACTCGGGTGAAGAGCAAGATGCCCAAGGCGAGTGCCCCCAGCACCAAGGCACCCGCATCAACCACCGCCGAGTTGGCGAGCCGAGCGACGAGCACACCCATCAGGCCGATCGACGCCGCCGTCACACCCCCGAGAACGGTCCGCAGCCATGCCGTGCGCTGCACCACGCCGACGAACCAGCTACAGCCCGCAGCGAAGATGAAGGACGGCAGGAAGATGCCGAGCGTCGCCACCAGTGCTCCAGACAGACCCCGTAGTTCCCATCCGATGAACGTGGCCGAGGTGAACACGGGCCCCGGCGTCACCTGGCCCACGGCAATGGAGTCGAGCAGAACCGATTCGCTGATCCAGCCATCGCGCTGCACCAACATCGAATCGAGGAATGCAAACAACACGTAACCACTGCCAAAGATGACGCTGCCGATCTCGACAAAACGCAAAAAGATCCGCCACAGCTCTGGCATCACCACAGCGGCAACGATCGCGACTACCGCGTTCAGACGCGACCGAAGAGTGGCAAGCGCCAACGCAATGACGCCTCCGACGAGGAGCACCAGAAGTTCGGGAACGTCAAGCGCGGCGAGCGCGATACTGCCCACAGCGATCACCACATGAAGCGGTGAGCCCAAAGTTGATTTGCGCAACCGAATGAGAGCGACGGTAATGATCGCTACCACCACCGGATAGATCCCATAGCGAAAACGCTGGAGAACGTCGGTGTCGGCAACCCGTCCGTAATTTGCGGCGATCAAGGACACGATGACCACGGCAGGAACGATGAATGACAACCCAGAAACGACGAGCCCGCGCCACCCTGCTCGTCGCGCACCAACCAACATGGCCAACTCCGTCGAATTCGGCCCGGGGACGAGTGCCGTCGCTCCCACCATCAGAGCGAATTCGTCGTCGCTCGCCCACTTGCGCTTGCGCACCACTTCTTCGTGCATCAACGCAACGTGAGCTGCTGGACCCCCTACTCCGATGATGCCGATCTTGACGAATAGTCGGACCAGCGAACTCAGTCGCGCAGGTTCCACGATGGTCCGTCGGGCGTGTCGCGCACTTCGATGCCGATCTCTGCCAAGCGATCACGCAACACATCAGACAAGTCAAAGCGCTTGTCGGCACGCACCCGAGCTCGCAAGTCGAGAACTACATCCATCACCGGCGCCAACGACTCACGCGGATCCCGTAGGCCGTTCACCGCAATGTCGGCCAATCTCGTGATCATGCCACGCAAGACTGAGCGCGCGTAATCGGTGTCGTCGCTTTGCAGTGTGTCCGCGGACCACATTCGCAGGGCGTCATCGAGAGCAAGTGCCGCTCGTGCCGCACCTTCACCGTCGCCTCGAGCCAACGCCTCGTCGAATGCAGCACTCAACCGATCCGTCGCCGCGCGCAAAGTGGCGTCGTCCGTCTCGACGCGCTCCTCGATAACGGGCTCAATGCGTGGAAGTGGCGTCGCAGTCGTCGATCGAGGGTCACGCAAACGAGCGAGCGGGATCGTCTCACCCGAGGGAATCTCCATCGATTCACCGCTCACCCTCAGCGTCACCACACCTTTGCCCGTCACTTCTGCCGTGTCAGCCTCGATGTCGATGACGAGTGCGGTGTGTTCGTCGACGCCGAGCACCCACGTTTCCTCATCGAGCTCACTCTCGAGTTGGACGAGCCGTCGCTCACCCATGTAACAGAAGCGCGTGTCGTGATGACCACCCTCGGCGTTGTTGTAGTGCGGAACGACTACGGCATTGATACCGAGTTCGGCTAGCACGTCGAGACCCTGCAACCAGCGCGGATCCTCGCCAACCTTGTAGATCTCGTACACGGGCAATGTGAATCGTCCGAGCGTGAGCGCAGCTGCAGACGCGAAGGTGACCACACCACCAGTACGCAGCTTCGCCCGCAACACTTCGGCGATTGCGGTGCCCGACCACTGACGCAACGCATATGAAGGCGACCCAGGACCCGCAAAAACGTAGTGGGCATCGGCCACGAGCTTCAACGCTCGCTCGACATGCACCGAATCGGCGCCATGCACTCTGTCGAGACCTGCAGTGACGAGTTGCAGGTTGATCGAAGTAGTGAAGTAGTCGCGCGCCTTCGACGAAAGTTCACTGGCGTTCTCTTGGAAACCATACGGTGTGTCGAGCAACACCGCTCGCGCACCATTCGGCAATCGGGCCGCCAATTTGCGATGGGTGGTCACCATCGTCGGGGCGGTTTCACCCGAACCCATGATCGTCAACAGTCGTGGAGTGCTCATCGAAAGAACCCTCCCACTATGGCGTCGTGCACCACGCGCGCAAACCTCTCGGGGAATTGCGCATGTAGATCGTGATCCGCCGGGCTGAACCACTCCACCCTGCTCGAAGGCAGCAGCGACGTGGCTCGCTCCAACGCCTTGCGCTTGGTCGCAGTGAAGACTCCCCCTTCGCCCTCTGCAGGGACGAACAACACGGGAACCTCGATGTTGGGATACAACTTCGTCGGCTGGTGCTCCCACAACCCGCGCAACACCTGGAGATGTCGATCCAGAGAGAGCCACGGACGGATCGTCGAGTCGGCGAGCACTTCCATGTTGTTGACCGTTGCTTCGATTCCCGACTCTGGCCAGTCGGGATGTGCATCACGAATCCATCTACGGAATTCATCGACATGAGTGCCGAGCAGGTTCGGTGGGCGAAGTGCGGTGGCGCATTGATCCCAGTCCGGAAAGTGATCACGAAGTTCGAGGAATCCACCGTCAACTGCCACGACACCGCGAATCAAGTCCGGTCGCCGATGAGCAAGTTCGATCGCCACATTGCCACCCCACGACTGCCCGGCAATCACGGGCTTGGACATTCCACCTTCACGAAGGGACTCGATGAGGTGCGCCAAGTCGTCGGCCACGGTCGCCATGTCGTAGCCCTCATCCGGCTTGTCGCTGTGACCGTGCCCACGCTGATCGATCGCGACTGCGTGATGACCCAAAGAAGTGAACGAGTTGGCTGCGCCCTGCCAGAGGGTGGCGTTCGAGGCCAATCCGTGCACCATCACGATCGCCTCACCGGTTGGCTCAGTCGGCTTCCACTCGAGAACACGCAACCTCACACCACTCGCCAATGCAACGTGTCGATTCGATGGGGGTGCCACGACGGTCACACTACGCTCGCGAATCGTGAATGTCTTGCTGATCACGTTGGATCAATTTCGCGCAGACTGCCTCTCGATTGCTGGTCATCCGATAGTCAAGACGCCGAACATCGACTACCTCGCGCGCAACGGCGTGCGTTTGACTCGCCACTACAGCCAATGCGCTCCGTGCTCACCCGGCAGAGCCAGCCTCTACACCGGGATGTACCAAATGAATCATCGCGTCGTGGCGAATGGCACGCCGCTCGATCGCCGTTTCGACAATGTCGCATTGCTTGCCCGCCGTGCCGGCTTCAACCCCGTGCTGTTCGGTTACACCGATCAGTCCGCGGATCCTCGAGACACCGATGGCCCCGACGATTGGCGACTGAACACCTTCGAGGGCGTACTCCCCGGGTTCGACTGTCAGCTGTTCATTCCCGAGTATGGGAACGAACATCAAGAATGGATCGAGCATCTTCGAAGGAACGGATTCGACGTCCCGTTCAACGCACAGCAAGCGCTCCGCAGTGAACCCGAGCGACCCGCCGAATTCGGTATTTCCGCATTCTTGACGGATCGCTTCCTCGGCTGGCTCGACCGTCAAGAGGGTCCATGGTTCGCCCATGCCAGTTACCTCCGCCCACATCCGCCCTATTCGGCCGCAGGAAAATGGGCGACGGCGTATTCAACTGAAGACGTCGAATTGCCGATCGCGCCGAGCGACGACCGACATCCGTTCCACGACTTCGCTCTGCAGATTCCTTCGGCAAAGGCTCCTGACACCGAGGAGGGCCTGCGCCACATGCGCGCCCAGTACTACGGCATGATCGGCGATGTCGACGAACAACTTGGCCGAGTTTTCGACGCGCTCAAGTCGCGCGATGAATGGGACGACACGATGATCATCCTCACGGCGGACCATGGTGAACAACTCGGCGACCATGGACTTAAGGAGAAGCTCGGATTCTTCGAGCAGAGCTATCACATCATCGGAGTCATTCGCGATCCTCGCATTCCCGAGCGCAATGGAGCGACCGTCGATCGCTTCACCGAGAACGTCGACATCGTGCCCACGATCGCCGAGGCGCTCGGCCAACCCGTGCCGATGCAATGTGATGGCCTGCCGTTGGGTGCCTTGTTGCGAGGAGCGGAGCCGCCCCACTGGCGGACTGCCGCGACCTACGAATACGACTGGCGTCACTTCTTCATTCGGATGGGCGATCGCGAGTGGCCGTGGGATCGTCGCCACGAAAAGCAAAACCTCGCCGTTCGTCGATACGAGGACGATGCGTACGTGCATTTTGGTGACGGAACCTGGGCGGCCTTCGACACCAAGTTGGATCCGACCTGGCGAACTCCACTCAACGAAACGAAACGAGTACTGGAGATGGCTCACGACATGCTGTCATGGCGGTCACAACACCTCAATCGTGAACTGACCGGGATGCTCAACGAAAAAGGCGGGATCGGTGAATGGCCCGTTGGTGTTCCGTGGCGGGCTTGACCACTGATTCCTGAAGGCTCGCTCATCACCTACAGGCGAGTGTTCGCCTAAAGTTTCCGGACGAACGATCCTCGGTGATCGTTGACCACCCCCTACGAGAAAGCCCCCACATGCTCGCTGCTCTTGCCCGCTTCAGCGCCCGCCGTCGCCGAACCATGGTCTTTGGAATTTGGATTCCACTGCTCATCGCGATGGGTTTCGCCTCGTCTCTCACCGGATCCGATTTCGCGACCGAGTTCGAGATTCCTGCAAGCGAATCGAATGACGTCCAAATGTTGCTCGAGGCGAACAACCCCAACCGCGCAGGGTTCAGCGGAGAGATAGTCTTTGCATCGCCAAACGGCGTGACGTCCGACGAGGTGAGGGCCTCGATGAACGAGTTGTTCGCCAAGGTAGATGCTCTCGAGGGCGTCACCGTGACGTCGCCCTTCGACAATCCGGGACAAATCAACCAATCAGAAACCACGGCGTTCGCTTCTCTCGACGTGACGATCCGTTCGCAGTCAGCTCTCATCTCTCTCGGTGAAGAGATCCGTGAATTGGGCGAGCCCTATGCAGTCGGCGACTTGCGAATCGAATACGGCGGCAACATCTTCGCCGGATTCGAACTCCCCGCCAGTGAGGCTTACGGGTTGCTCGCTGCGATCATCATCCTCGTCCTGGCGTTCGGCTCTGTTCTTGCCATGGGACTGCCCATAGGCACGGCACTGGTCGGTCTCGGAGTTGGCGCATCGCTCGTCACCGTCTTGAGTCACGTGTTTCCAATGCCCGATTTCACCACCTCACTCGTGGCGATGATCGGCCTTGGCGTCGGAATCGACTACGCCTTGTTCATCGTCACCCGTTATCGCGAAGGAATCCATCACGGGATGAGTGTCGAGGACTCCATCGTCAATGCCGTCGACACCTCCGGTCGTGCGGTCATCTTCGCCGGCATCACCGTGATCATCTCGTTGCTCGGCTTGTTCGTCATGGGTCTTGCGTTCGCTCGTGGTCTCGCCATCGGGGCGGTCATCGGCGTGCTCGTGATGATGATCGCCTCCATCACGTTGCTCCCGTCGCTCCTCGCAATGGTCGGACACCGCATCGACGTCACCACCCGCGCTGCGCTCGTCGCCCTCGCATTCTTCGTCGTCGTCACTTTCTTCGCAGTCGTCTCACATTCAATTCCGCTCTTCCTCGGCGCAATCGTCTTGGCGGTCGTCGTCACACTCGCGAGCTTCCTGATCAAGCCACTGCGCAAGCCGATACCGCAGCGAAAGCAGAAGCCCAAGCACGAAACCTTCTGGTATCGCTGGAGTCGGCTCGTCCAACGCCGGCCGTGGACATCGGCGATTGCCGCGACCGTCCTGCTGCTCACGCTCGGCGCACCGCTCGCATCGATCCGACTCGGATTCGGCGACAACGGCAATGCGCCTGAGTCGACCACCGTGCGTCGGGCGTACGACATGCTGGCCGAGGGATTCGGACCAGGTTTCAATGGGCCGCTCTTCATCACGGTGCAGGGTTCCACTGCTTCCAACCCCGATGCATTGAACCAATTCACCGAGCAGATCAAGTCGGTGGAGGGAATCGCCTTCGCTCAAGCGACACCCGCGTCCGCCGATGGTTCGCTCTCGCTCGTCATCGCCTACCCGACCACTGCACCTCAGGACGAGGCCACCACCACCCTCATCAAGACGCTGCGCAACGACGTCATTCCGCAAACTGGCGTCGAGGCCAAGGTCGGTGGATTCACCGCCGCAGGTGTCGACTTCGCCGACGTGATCGGCGGTCGGATGCCGCTGCTGTTCATCGGCGTGCTGTCACTGTCATTCCTGCTACTCATGGCAGTCTTCCGCAGCCTGCTCGTACCGCTGAAGGCCGTGATCATGAACCTGTTGTCCATCGGTGCCGCGTACGGCGTGATCGTGGCCATCTTCCAATGGGGCTGGGGCATGAACTTGATTGGCGTCGGCAAGGCCGGTCCGATCGAGAGTTGGGCACCGATGATGCTGTTTGCGATCGTGTTCGGATTGTCCATGGACTACGAGGTGTTCTTGCTCTCGCGCGTTCGCGAGGAGTACCTCCGCACCGGAAACAATGCCGAGGCAGTTGCCGACGGATTGACCGCTACCGCGCGCGTCATCACTGCTGCGGCACTCATCATGGTGTGCGTATTCGCAGCGTTCGTCCTCGGCTACGACCGTCAGCTCAAACTGTTCGGCCTCGGCCTCGCGCTAGCGGTGTTCATTGATGCCACCATCGTGCGCATGGTGCTCGTACCGGCGACGATGGAATTGCTCGGTGACCGCAACTGGTGGATTCCCAAGTGGATCGACAAGCGACTGCCGAAGATCGACGTCGAGGGCCACAACCTTGACCCGGTCAGCGATCTTGTCTGACTAAAACTTGACGAGACAGCGGCGCGGACCGCGCACCTGACCGCCCGCCCATGTGACATCAGTCGGGTCGACGAGCGAGTACTCCGGAATTCGCGCAAGCCACGTCTGTAACGCCACACGTAATTCCAGTCGAGCAAGGTTGCTGCCTGCACAACGATGAATGCCCGAGCCAAACGCAACATGGCGGTTGTGCTCACGGTCGAGCCTCACCTCATCCGGATTTTCGAACTGACGAGGATCTCGATTCGCCGCAGGGAAGGTCATCAACACGCGATCACCCGCCTTCATCGGGCACCCCTGAAACTCGGTGTCACGATCGACGATGCGAGCCATCGTCACCGGGGCATAGACCCGCAGAAGCTCTTCGAGAGCGGTTGGCCACAAATCTGGATTGTCCCGAAGTTGCTGGCGATGTTCCGGATGTTGAGCAAAGTGCCACAAAGTGGAGCCGATCGCCGACCAGGTGGTGTCGACGCCTGCGACGAGCATCAAGTTGCACACACCGAGGATGTAGTGATCCGGAACCTTCTGGCCTTCGACCTCCGCCTGGGACAGTTCACTGATGAAATCACCTTCGCGGGGATTCTTCCTGCGTTCCGCAAGTTGCTCGGCAAAGAAGGAGATGATCTTTCGTGAACTCGCCGCACGAAGTTCAGGATCGGTCATCCCCTGCTCAAGCACACCGCGCACCCACGAGGTGAACTCCTCTTCCATCTCGAGTGGGACGCCGAGCATCGTGGCGATTACCCGCACCGGTATGTGCTGGGCATAGTCGCCTGCTGCATCGGCAATTCCCTTGTCGATGAATTCGTCAATCAATGAGTTGCACAGATCTTTCGTGCCTTGCTCGTACTTGGCCACCGACTGTGGCGAGAAGATCGGCAGGATAAATCGACGATGCCAATGATGATCAGGTGGATCAGAAGTGATCGGCGGTGCCGCCACCGATGCGTATGGCCCTTCGTCCCAACCCGGTGCAGGTGGCATGACGAGAATTCCTCGTGACGTGAAGATCTCGAACTCCTGGGCCATCGCGACGACGTCCTCGTAACGCGTGGGCATCCACGAACCACCCCAACGATCGGTGTGGGCGATCGGACACTGCGACTCACGAATGTGATCGAACTTGGTGAACGGATCCCTGACGAACTCGGGATCCATGATGTTGTAATCGGTGAGCAGATCCTCGACGGGTCGCTGCATGTCGGTCACGACGAGCTACCAATTACTCCGTGATGAGAATGGCACGCTCGGGGCAGTTCGCTTCGGCACGGCGGGCCTTTGCCTGCAAGTCGGCTGGAATGTCTCCCGCGATCAACACCACGGCATTGCCGAGTTCGTCACTCCCGAAAATTTCGGGAGCAGCGATTGCACACATTTGGTGACCGTGACATGAATCTTCATTGATCGTTACGCGCATGACCTCACCTTACCCAAATAGTTACCCACAAGTAATCTGTCGCAGTGCCCGAACTCGATGTCCTCGCATCGTTCACGATTGCCTCGTTGGCTCTGCTCGTCGTTCCCGGGCCTGCCGTGGTGTACATCGTGAATCGCGGGATGGTCGACGGACGGAGAGTTGCTCTCGCGAGCGTCGTCGGCTTGACCGCCGGCAACTTTGCCCATGCGCTACTGGCCGGCGCGGGCATCTCTGCACTCTTGGTTACGTCGTCTGCGGCATTCAACGCCGTCAAATGGTTGGGGGTCGCCTATCTCGTCGGCACCGGGCTTCGCACCCTTGCATCGAATTCGCAACGATTGGAATTGGCGGGGCAATCAATCGGTGCGCGGCGTGCGTTCCGTCAAGGCGTAACAGTCAACGTGTTGAACCCGAAAGTTGCCCTCTTCTTTCTCGCCTTCTTGCCACAATTCGTCGACCAGTCGCAGGCAAACCGTGAGTTTTCGACCCTGCTCTTCGGAAGCATCTTCGTTGGTCTCGGATTGATCACCGACTCCATGTACGCACTCGTCTCCAGTTCACTCAAAGATTCACTCCTCAACGGCAGGACACTCGGCTTTTTTCGTCGCTGGATTTCTGGAACCGTATTCATTGCGCTTGGCGTGATTGCTGCGACAGTCAGCAGGTGACATGAAATATGTCGCATGGTGGTCGACTGAGCCACCACCAGCTTCGTGGCTACCGTTTCATCTGTGAAGTCGTGGACAAGCGCCGCCATGTTGGTGGTTGCCCTTGCCTCGTGCGGTTCGGATTCCACCTCGTTCATCGGCCTACAGCGAGAGAATCCCCTCGATGTTTCTGCTGCCACGATTACCGAAGTCGCTCGCGACGGGTCGACCAGCCCATTTCAATTCAGAGCTGAGCCTGGCGAGTTGCTCGTCGTCTTCTTTGGCTACACCTACTGCCCGGACGTGTGCCCCACCAGCCTTGCCGAGATGCGCAATGCCTTGAAGCGATTGGGGACCGACGCCGACAAGGTGACTGTCGCGTTCATCACCGTCGATCCTGAGCGAGACACCCCCGAACGGCTGCACGATTTTGTCGGCACATACATCTCGAAATACCACGTATTGCGCACCACCGACCAGGCGATGCTTGATGAAGTAAAGAGTGCGTTCCTCGCTTCTTCGTCAATCACGACCGATGAGGACGGGATGGTGGAAGTCACTCACACGGGTGTCTCGTATGTCGTGGACGAGCAGGGCATCGTGGTGGACGAAATGCCCTTCGGCATCGGTGCCGATGGCATGACGAACGATCTGCGTATTCTGGTTCCATGAGCGAAAGGATCGTGAGATGAACCAGTTGAACCGATTGTGGATCGTTCCCGTCTTGGCGTTGGCCGTTGCCTCCTGCGGTGGAGGAAGTACCGCCGAGGACGAGCTACTTGACGAGGGATCGATGACGGGCGACACCGTTCTCTTGGATGACGGCGTCGAGGACGTCGCTGCGACCGTCTCCGTGGAGGATGCGTGGGCACGCACGAGCCCGATGAGTGCCGACACTGGAGCCATCTATGCGATCTTCACCAGCGAAACCGACGATGCGATTCTCTACGCGGATGTTGACTTCAGTGTCGCGATGTCCGCCGAAGTGCACGAGACGACAATGGCGGACGACGGTTCAATGGGCATGCAGATGGTTGAGTCGGTCCCCCTCCCCGCTGGTCAACCTGTCGCCTTCGAACCGGGCGGCTACCACATCATGTTGATGGGACTCGTCGAACCCCTCGCCGCTGGCAGTGTCATTTCGGTGACGCTCACACTCGAGTCGGGCAACTTGGTCACCTTTGATGCTGAAGTTCGCGAGGACGCCGAGTAAGTCCGCGCCATCCAAGTCGCGTTTCGCTTGGTTGGCGGTGTTGCTGACTTTCGTTGCGATTTCGAGCGCGTGCTCGAGCAGCGGGTCATCATCGGTCGCCACGACAGGATCGGTCTACGAGGTTGTCGTGCCGTTCGGCACCTACGAAAGCACCATGCGAGGTGAACTCGTCGACCTGTTACCCGCTGTGCTCGACGTGAAGGTAGGTGACGAATTCGTCGTGGTCAACGAGGACGAATTCACCCATACCATTGGACCGTTCACCGTCCGTCCCGGAGAGACCTTGCGCCACGTCTGGCAAACGCCGGACACCATCCTCGGTGAATGTTCGCTCCTCATGGGCGATGCCGTGACGATCAACGTCAGGGCCTGAGTCTCATCATCGAATTACTTTGCGGAAAGTGAGGTTGATGCGCGGGCCGACGGGGCGCTTGGTCTTCGCAATGCGATGGAGCCACTGACTTTGGCTTGCCCCCGACATCACCACGAGGTCTCCCGAATTCAACTGCACACTTTCCACTCGCTTGAGAACACGGTGCTGAAAGTCGAACCGGCGCGACGCCCCCAAACTGAGCGAGGCAATCACTGGCGCAGGCCCGTTCTCGGGCTCGTCGTCGGCATGCCAGCCGACGCCGTCGTTGCCATCCCGATAGAGATTCACGAGAACCGAATTGAAGGTGGCCCCACTCACCCGCTCGCAAAGTTCGTGGAGCTTGCGTAACAGAGGAGTCCACGGCACAGGGATGCGTTCCAGATTCGAGTACGTGTAGCGCACTCCATCGTCCGCGTGCCACGTGGACAATCGCGGTTCCCGATACTTCTTGCCGAACACGATGATGTCGTGCGATTCCCAGGGATTTGTCTCGTGCAGCTCGCGAAAGGCGCAGTCGGCTTGCGTTGGATCGAGAAACTGTTCGTGCAAGATCGCACTGCCGTCCACTGGCAACAGTTCTCGGGGTTCGGTGAACAAACTGGGCGTCACACGTACCTTCGCAGATAGGACGCCACCAAGTCGTGGGCACCAAGTGCATCGTCGACGCCTGCCAGCATCGAAAAGAATCCGTGCAACGTTCCGTTGAAGCGAACGACGGATGCGTTGACTCCGTTCTTGGCGAGACGTTTGCCGTACTGCTCACCGTCGTCACACAGCGGATCGAACTCCGAGGTGATGATGAGCGCGGGTGCCACCTTGGCCAACACGTCGTCGGAGGCGAGTATCGGCGACGCGGAGACGTCCGACTTGTCCGATTCGTTGCGTAGATAGTGGTCGATGAACCAGCCCATCATGTCTTTAGTCAAGGTCGGGCCAACTGCATTCGACTCGATCGATGGCAACGCCATCGACATGTCGACGGCGGGATAAATCAGCACCTGGTACTTGAGCGGCACCACATCTCGTTGTGCCAAGACGGCAGCAAGGTTTCCGCCCGCCGAGTCTCCGGCCACTGCCAAACGACTCGCGTCGACTCCGAGCGATGCTGCATTCTCGAAAGCCCACGTAAGCGCCGTTTGCGCATCATCGATCGCGGCGGGGAACTTGTGCTCCGGCGCCAATCGGTAGTCGACGGCGAGAACCACCATTCCCGATTTGATGGCGAGCGTGCGACACACGTGGTCGTGTGTGTCGAGATCCCCCACGACCCAACCTCCGCCGTGCAGATAGACGACGAGTGGAAGGTCACGCTCGCCAGTTGGTCTATACAGCCGACATGGAACACCCCCAGCGTCGACATCCCGAACTTCGTGTACGGGGATGTCGAGCGGCACGCGAGCCGCTTTGAACACTTCACGGGCGTCGCTGGGCGACAACTCGTTCAGCGGAGTAACACGCATCGCCTCCATGAAATCCGCGACTGCTTGGCTCTGTGGGTGCAACAACATCATCGACCTCTTTCCCCTGCCATCTTTAGCCGAATTGTTCAGAGTCGGCGAAGCACCGGCACCGACACCAACGACACCGCGAATACGAGGAACAATCCGATCACCACGAAGAAAGTGGGTTGAACTCCGAGCTCGTCGACGAGATACCCCACTGCCACCTGCCCGAGTGGTGGAGCCGCATACAACACGGACATCTGCAAGCCATATACACGCCCCTGTAGATGAGGTTCGATTCGGCGCTGCACGACCGAGTTCCACAACGGATTGAACGGCCCCCAGGACACACCGGCAACGATGCCGAGCAACACGACGATCCAAGTCGGCGGCAAGAGCGACATGGGAGCTAGCGCGCACGTCGACGTGATGATCACCAATCGAAGTAAGCGGTATGAGTCGAAGCGTTGCGCCAATCTCCCGAAGGCGAATGCCCCGAGCACCGATCCGCCGGCGAGCGCGACGAACACGGCACCAAGCGAACCCGGATCATTCTTGCCCTCGAAATACGCAGGCCAGATCACCGTGTCGATCGGCATGTACAACGCAGCCATTCCCACGAATCCCATCGTGAGAGCGAACAGTGGACGATCCGCGTGAAGAACACGCACACCTTCTTTCAGCGACTCGAGGAACGAATCGTGTGCGGTCTCGACACGGCCGTGCTCGTCGTCAACCCGCATGGCGAGAACTGCGACCGCGGCGATCACGAACATCACGGTGGTGACGCCGAGAGCAGTCACCGCTCCGCTTCGCGCAATCAGTGTCGCGCCGAGCGCCGGGCCCAACATCCAGCCGACCGCGAAGATGCCCTCGTGTCGACCGTTAGCCGTGTCTTGCCCGATGCCGGAAGCTGTAGCCGCATTCGTGATCAACGCCTTGCGCGCTGTGTACCCAGCCGGATCAAATACGGCTCCAAGTACCGCGATCGCCACGATCCAGGGATAGGTCAGGTGCCCGAGCCCATCGACCACTACAAACAACAGCACCGACAGCGCCGACATCACGTCAGAGAAGATCGACACG